>Ga0207661_10004158_pt1 | contig 10123 bp, 9 predicted proteins | sample KBSC713LmetaG_FD_184337 | JGI IMG/M metagenome (GOLD analysis project Ga0207661, IMG submission 184337) | Corn rhizosphere microbial communities from Kellogg Biological Station, Michigan, USA - KBS C7.1-3L metaG (SPAdes) (version 2) | ecosystem: Host-associated > Plants > Roots > Rhizosphere ... | reverse complement strand
CAGCCAGCGATACCTTCACCCACCTTAAGCCGAACGGTCTTGAGCGTTTCGGCAGCATCACCCACGGCAATGGCGAAATATAGCTCGTCCTTTTGTTCATCCACCATCAGCAAGGACCATGTATCAGGGCGGAAAAATTCCGCCATCTTGTCCATGATGGTTTGCAGAATTGAATCGAGATTCAGCGAAGAGGTCAGGGCCTTCGCCACATCGTTAAAAATGGCGACTTCCTGCAGCTGCCTCTTGGTCTTACGCTCTGGTCCTGATCCTGCTGCCTCGTTCATTTAGGGGGTGATCCTCAATTTTTGAGTCACAGAGAAAGTCTCTTACTTTTTGCGTATTATCGCTTGCTTTAGGGAAATCGGCAACCGGACAATAGACCTGAAACCTTTGGGTAATAGCCCTTACGTACCTTGAAAGTAGTTGTCGAATCAACAGTTACGGGTTATTTTGTTACTTACCGGGAGTGTTGGGATTCCAAAATATGGGCCAATTGACTGATTTACCAGCAAAAGGCAATGGAACAGCCATGGGTGCGTTTGGTGACCGGCTTCGGCGTGAAAGGGAAATGCGCGGCATTACCCTGGATGAAATTACGGAATCCACAAAGATTGCCCGGCGTCATCTTGAAGCGCTGGAAAACGAGCATTTTGAGCAGCTTCCAGGCGGCGTTTTCAATAAAGGTTTTGTCCGCGCTTATGCGCGCTTTCTAGGCATCGATGAAGACCAGGCCGTCGCGGACTATTCAGCCGCCAGCCACGAGCAGCCCGAGCCTGAAAACAAATTTCCGCTTGAGATACATGAAGAGCCGAAGCGTGAGTTGAACCCTCGGCGCTCAAAGGTTCCGTTGGTCTTTGCCCTTGCGGCACTGGTAGGTGTTCTGGTGGGTTACGGTTTCTGGATGAAATCGAAGCCGCATGTTCCTGCGGTTGGAACACAGCCTGCGCCAGCTGCCACCGCAGTAAGTGAGCCAACCGCTCAAATCCCGCCGCCGAAGCCGGAAAGCTCGCCCAGTGCAGATCCGGCCAAAACCTCTGCTGCAGAATCTGCGCCTTCCAAGCCGGTAAGCAAAGCGGTTCTTCAAGAGCCTGAGGCTGTTCAACCGTCGTCAGGGCACACATCGACCGCAGCGGGAAATGTCTCCGCTGATCCACCACCATCACCTGCGGTGAAAGAGAACGCATTCTTTGTGCAGGTTAAAGCCAAAGAAGATTCATGGGTCTCAATTGTTGCCGATGGAAAATCTGTGATGCAGCGCGTTTTGAGTGCTGACAAAGAAAAGAAAATCAAGGCCGGCAAATCAGTGATTCTTAGAACCGGGAATGCAGGCGGTATCGAAGTAAGCTTTAACGGCCGTCGGCTTGGCGCTCTGGGAAATGAAAATGAGCCCAGGACACTCACCTTTAATGCCTCCGGGCTTGTACAATAATCCTTAACGATCCAGGGAACTGCGAACCGATTTGGAACCAATAACATTGTTATTGGCCCATTTCACTGCGCAAAATAGTCCATTCGGCTGCGTTTCCGCCGGTTGTAACGTCAAAGCGTTGTTTCTGGCAGGATCCTTTCAGTAGTCTTTATAGATATACTCATGGGTTTGGCCTGAGAGGCCGTAAGAAAAATCAGGAGGCAAGGCATTGGCTTCACGCGATAAATTTTTGTTCACATCTGAGTCGGTCACGGAAGGCCACCCGGATAAAATTGCAGACCAGATTTCTGACGCGATTCTGGATGCGTGCCTGGCAGAAGATCCGCATAGCCGCGTCGCCTGCGAAACTCTTACCGCCACCGGGCTGGTAGTGATCGCGGGTGAGATTACCACCAAGACCTACGTCGATTTCCAGAAAATTGTGCGGGGCGTGGTGCAATCCATTGGCTATGACAACGCCCTCTACGGTTTCGATTCCAACACATGCGCGGTGATCTCCAGCATTAACAAGCAATCTGGCGATATTGCCATGGGCGTAGACACGGGCGGCGCCGGCGATCAGGGCATGATGTTCGGCTACGCGACGAACGAAAACGACAATTACATGCCCACCGCAATCGATTTGGCTAACAAGCTTACACTCCGCCTTACTGAAGTCCGCAAGAACGGCACGCTTCCTTACCTCCGGCCTGACGGCAAATCACAAGTTACAGTTGAATACGGCGCAGATCACAAACCACGTCGCGTGGATGCTGTGGTGATCTCCACTCAGCACGCTGAATCGGTTGATAACGAGACGCTGCGCGCCGACATTATGAAGCACGTGATCCAGGCTGCGGTCCCGGCAAACCTGCTGGATGCCGATACCAAGTACCACATCAATCCCACAGGACGTTTCGTGATTGGCGGCCCTATGGGTGATACAGGCTTGACTGGGCGCAAGATTATCGTTGATAGCTACGGCGGCATGGGACGTCACGGCGGCGGCGCGTTCAGCGGTAAAGATCCGACCAAGGTTGATCGCTCAGCCTGCTACATGGCCCGCCACATCGCAAAGAATATTGTTGCCGCGGGCTTAGCTGACCGCTGCGAAGTCCAGCTTGCTTACGCCATCGGCGTAGCTGAGCCGGTCAGCGTGCTGGTTGATACCTTTGGCACCGGCAAGATCAGTGAAGAGAAGCTGGAAGAGCTTGTTCGCAAGAACTTCCAACTGACGCCGAAAGGGATTATCGAATCGCTCAAGCTGCGTCGTCCTATCTATAAGAAGACCGCGGCGTATGGGCACTTCGGCCGCAAAGATCCCGATTTCACTTGGGAAGCCACGGATAAAGCTGCCGCTCTGCGCGAACAAGGACTGGGCAAAGCTGAGTCCAAGGCCAACGTAGGCGCAACGCGATAAGTAAGGAAGCCACAGGGTGGAGCAAGGGCTTTAGCCCTGCGACAACCAAGATATAGTCTCGGCTTTAGCCTCTGAGGTACTCTCAGGGGCTAAAGCCCTGAATGTTCCAGACCATCAACGCAGGCCTAAAGGCCTGCTCCACCCGGCCAGCACTCGGGTGATCAATTTGAAACAATTTGCCTCTAAGAAGGCACTGACGCAAGGAGAACATGTCAACAACCGCTGCTCCGCAAATTTCGTACGATATCAAGAGCTTGGAACTGGCTGATCTGGGAAAGCGCCGCATTGAGTGGGCCAACCAGTCCATGCCGGTGCTTCAGAGCATCCGCAAGGAATTCATCAAGAACCAGCCGCTCAAAGGCATTCGTATTTCCGCCTGCCTGCATGTAACCACGGAAACAGCGAACCTAGCGATTACGTTGCGCGATGGCGGCGCCGAAGTGGTCCTTTGCGCCTCCAACCCGCTTTCCACGCAGGATGACGTGGCTGCATCGCTGGTTCGCGATTACGGTATTTCCGTCCACGCCATCAAGGGTGAGGACAATGAAACCTACTACAAACACATTCTTTCCGCGCTTGACCACAAGCCGCATATGACGATGGATGATGGCGCTGACCTGGTTTCCATCGCGCTCACCAAGCGCAAAGACGTGCTGGATGGAATCATCGCCGGGACGGAAGAAACCACGACGGGCGTCATTCGCCTGCGCGCCATGGCCAAAGACGGCCAGTTGCGTTATCCCATCATCGCGGTGAATGATGCGCTCACCAAGCACATGTTTGACAATCGCTACGGCACCGGCCAGTCCACCATGGATGGCGTGATCCGCTGTACCAACTCGCTGATTGCTGGTTCCAAGTTCGTGGTTGCCGGTTATGGCTGGTGCGGACGCGGTCTTGCTTCTCGCGCACGCGGCATGGGCGCAGACGTGATCGTTACGGAAATCGATCCCACCAAAGCGATTGAAGCCGTAATGGACGGTTACCGCGTCATGTCGATGGCTGAAGCCTCCAAGATCGGCGACATCTTCGTTACCGTTACCGGCAACAAAAACGTGGTTCGCGGCGAGCACTTTGACCAGATGAAGAACGGCGCTGTGGTGGCGAACTCCGGCCACTTCAACGTTGAAATCGATATTCCCGCGCTGGAGAAGATGTCCTCTTCCAAGCGCCAGACCCGCGACTTTGTGGATGAATACGCCATGAGGGACGGCCGCAAGATTTATCTTCTTGGCGAAGGCCGGCTGATCAATCTGGCCGCCGCTGAGGGCCATCCTGCCTCAGTGATGGATATGAGCTTTGCCAACCAGGCGCTTTCCGCTGAGTATCTGGCCAAGAACCATAAATCGCTGGAGAAGAAGGTCTATCCCGTGCCGGAAGATCTGGACAAGAAGGTGGCGCGGCTCAAGCTTGAGGCCATGGGCGTAAAGATCGACAAACTCACGCCCGAACAGGAAGAATATCTGGCGAGCTGGTCAGAAGGAACGTAAGAAGCAATTAGCAACAGCAATTGGCGATTTGCCGGAACGGCGGTCTGAGGGCCGCCGTTTTGATTGGGGTCTATAATGGCCCCGTTTCGTCATCCTGCACGACGAAAGGGTCCCAAGGAAATGATGTTTACCCGGACAGCCTTTGTCCTGTTCGCAGCCGGCGTTCTTACATTTGCATTCGCACAACAGCCCGCATCGCAACAGCAGCAAGCCGTTACCACCTCCCAACAGCAACATGAAGATGCGGCGATCGCTGAAACAATGCCGGTTGTGACGCACCATCAAATTTCAATCGACGGCAAGCCTCTTAAGTACACAGCCGCGGCGGGGCGATTTGCGCTCAAGCCGGAGAACGGGCCGGTTGAAGCAGCGATTTTTTTCACGGCCTACACGCTCGACAATGAAGACGCTAAAACGCGTCCTGTTACTTTTGTCTTCAATGGCGGTCCCGGTACGGCAACGGCGTGGCTGCACATGGGAGCGCTGGGCCCAAAGAAGATCAAGCTGGAGAAAGACGGCGGTGTTTCAGCGCCGCCTTACGAAACAATCGAGAATCCGGAAACAATCCTGGACCGCACCGACCTGGTCTTTATTGACGCGCCGGGAACCGGATACAGCCGCGTACGCCCCGATCTGACCAAAAAGTTTTATAGCGTCATGGGTGATGCAGATGCTTTTTACCGCTTCATCCGGCTGTACCTGACTCGTTATCAGCGTTGGCGATCGCCTCTGTTTCTCTTTGGTGAGAGCTATGGCACCACGCGCGCCGCTGCGTTGGCGAACCATCTGATCGACAATTACATTCCGGTAAACGGTGTTGCGCTGCTTTCAGTTGGCCTTGATTTTCAGACGCTTCTGGCGGGCAATCTCAATGACTTGCCACACCAGGTAATTGTTCCCAGCTACACTATGATCGCCGCTTATCACAAAAAGCTGGCGCCGGAACTCACCGCCAATCTGGACGAGACAATCAAAAAAGTGGAGCACTGGTGCGCCACTGACTATGCTCAGGCCTTAGCTGAAGGCAATGCCCTGGATCCGGAGAAGCGCAAGCAAATCGTGAGCCAGCTTGCGGCTTACACTGGTCTGAAGCCGGACTTAATAGAAGAATATGACCTGCGCATTGAGCCGCAGGTCTTCATGCATAACCTGCTGAAGGACCGTAAGCTGGAAGTGGGCCGCGTGGACGGCCGCTTTGCCTCGCCCATGCCTCAGAGTAACGCCCATGAACCATTTTTTGATCCTGCCATGGCAGCGATGTTCCCCGCTTTCAATGCAGCGATGAACGATTACGCTCAGACGGAGCTTGGTTACAAATCAGAGTTGCCCTATGTGATCTGGGATTTTGAGAACGTGAATCGTGCGTGGGACTGGGGTACCGCGATGAACTTTACTGCTGGAATCGGAGGCTACCCGCAAACGGCGACGAATCTGCAATCGGCCATGGCAAAGAACAAATACCTGAAGGTGCTGGTCATGGAAGGCATGTACGATCTGGCCACGCCGTTCTATGCCAGCGCTTACACGTTCCAGCATATGCGCCTCAATGCCGACTATCGCAAGAACGTGACCTTTGCCGATTTCAAGGGCGGCCACATGGTTTATAACGATGCTGCTGCGCTCAAAGAAATGAAGCGCGCGCTCGATGATTGGTACCAGGGGACGCTGAAGCAAACGAAATAGTCTGAATATTTGCCGGTAAAGGGACAGGCTTTCTGCATCTAAACCCAGAGAAGCCGGATTGCGTTCGAACCTATAACAAGGAGAACACTGTGAGATTTTTGTTTTGGGTTGGGGTGACATTTGTGGTCCTGGGAATCGCCTCGCTGGTGGTGCCGATTCCTCACACGGAGCATAACGGCGTGAAGGTGGGCGGAGCATCGATTGGCATTGAGACCCGGCATGATGAAAAGGTTTCACCCATCATCAGCGCGGTGCTGATCGCGGCTGGCGCGGGCATGCTGATTGCCGGGAAGAAAGCGGTTTCATAAGTTCACGCAAGGTCAAAACACAACAGGCGGCTTCAAGGCCGCCATTGTTTTTGGGCGATGGCGGTCTACTGAATGGAATCTATGCGTGAAACGGGATGGATCTCATTCCAGCCATTGTCGCGGTCGGTTACGTAAGAGCCGGTGATGCGGACGCGATCGCCGGTTCTGGGAGCGGCAATCTGCGAGGTGTATCCAGCACATGCGCCAGCAGCTTCTTCATCGCGGGGACTATGATCGCAAACCACCTCTACGACGAGGTGACGCTGTGCGTGCATTACATTTATCAGATTCAAGGTTGATTTCTGTTCTGGATCGAGTCCGATGTGCAGGTCGCCGTCGGCTGCCCGATGCACGGAGACCACGCGGCCTTCCACGGCGGTACAAGCTTCGACCACGGCTAGCCTCTGCGGGCTGTAAACGTGTTTCCATAAATCGGCATTGCAATCTGCCACCGGTAATTTAACAGTTGCTTTTCCCGCGTAAAGCAGTCTGGCGGCCATAAACAAGGCAACTAACGTCAAAAGCACACCTAGAGCAATCCGTCCTGACGTTCGGCTCAAAGCTGCCTCCTGAGTTCTCGTGTGCTTATCGCATCTCTGTTTGCCCAAAAGCAGAGGGCCTTGATCCAAGCGTTTAGCAAGGTGTGCAAGAACTGCTGTTACTTCCGTTCTAATATGCGCCGAACCATGACCAGCTGTCCAAGATGGTAAGCATTGTGGTCGGATGCCAGAAGAGCTTCGCGCAGCAAAGTTTGTCCGTCGCCGTGAGGGATTTTGGCTGTGAGGTCGCGCTTGGGATCAGCAATTAGCTCGCACATGGCTTCTAGGTCCGCCAGGACTTGTTTCACGCTTTTGTCCCACGCTTTGTCGTTGGGCGGCGCTTCGGTTTTGGGCCAGTATTCATCGGGCCACTTGGGCGACTTATGTTTGGCGGAGCGGCTGAACTCAAGAATGTCCCATTGGGCAATGCGGATATGCTCGAGCAATTGCCAAGGCGTATGCGGACCGCCTTCAGGCTTGCGTCCGCGCAGGTCTTTAGGAAACTTCTTGAGCGCTTCGCGCAGATCAACATGCGCTTCTGCCTTGGTTAGCAAATTGGAAACGTGCTGGCGAACGGGATCGGTTTTCTTCATGGCAATTGATTGGATGTCGGCAAGATCGTTGAGGAACCAGACATGCTGAATGGACCTCGCAGAGAATTCTACTGTTTAGCTCTCGCCTGTGTCTTTTTGTCGTATCCCATGATTTGCGCTTCGCAGGCCGCCACCGGACAAGATATCCCTTCTCTTCGCACACAAGCCAACGTCGTTTTTGTGCCGACACTGGTCAAGGACAAGGCGGGCAAACACATCTTTGGTCTCCAGGTGAAGGACTTCATTATCGAAGATGATGGGATCGAGCAAGCGGTGAGCATGGACGAAGCGGAGCCGCAGGAGGCGGTGTCGCTGGTCATCGCCATCCAGAGCGGGCGTAGCGCGCTGTATGAGTTTCAGCGCATGAAAGGGATCAGTTCCATGCTGGACCAAATCGTGAGCCAGCCGCAGGTGCAAACGGCAATCGTGGTATTTGATAACAATGTGGAACTGGCGCAGGATTTCACCTTTGAGTCGGACGGGACGGAAGAATATCTCAAGAGCATGATGGAAGGCCCGCGGAGGAACATGGAAGAGGGCGACCGCAGCGGCGCAGCGATCTATGATGCAGTCCGATATTCCGTAAACCTGCTCAAAAAACAGCCGGAAGACAGCCGGCGCGTCCTGCTGCTGATCAGCGAGACGCGCGATCATGGCAGTCACGCTGTCAGCCTTGATGACACGATCAGGGCGATCAGTGAGAGCAACACCGTAATGTATTCGCTGGCGTTTTCCCCCACCGCATCAACAGCTATGGACACCTTGCGCGGAGAGTGGGATGCGCGCACTGATCCCGCCGGCTGGAATCTCGACATACTTCGCCTCATGAAAATGGCCCGGCAGGCCATGCGGAAGAACGCCGCCAAAAGCGTTGCTTCCATGTCCGGCGGCGAATATGAGCTTTTTACTTCGCAAAAAAATTTTGAACGACTCATGAATGAGTTTGCCAATCATCTCCATAGCCGGTATCTCCTGCGCTTTGAACCCAAAAACCCTCATCCCGGTCCTCATGAAGTGCGCGTTCGACTCAGAGGGCGTGGGAACGCTGTGGTGCTCGCCAGAAGAAGTTATTGGGTGGAAGACACGGATCAACCCAGGCAATGAGACTTCGGCGCTGACAAAACCCGTTTGCATGGCGTCATCAGATCTGCGTTATGGCCCGCCGTGCCGCCGGGCATTACGAGAGTACCCTTCCCGTTTAGGTGGATTGCTGACAGACTTTGCCTTGTAAAAACCAGATGGATGAAAGGCGGAGTAACAGATGAAATCCAGCGTATTTTGCAGCTTAATCCTGTGCCTATGGCTGACAGCGGCAGCACAAGTAACTCCCAAGAAGTCGCCGGTAGCAGGGCCATCATTGATTGCTGCCACAGAACAAAAGGCTGTTGAGAACCAAAAGGAAATTGACGCAATAACTGCGGAATTGAAAGGCCTATCTCCGCAGGAAGCCGATATCTCCGCCCAATTAACAACGTTGGACAAGTCCGATGCTGATTTGAAGAAATCGGACCAGGCTCAGATTGATACCAGCCAGATGGTGGAAAGGCAGCTCAACAAGCTCAAGAATGAGACCATGCCGGCAATACAGGCACGAGCCAATGCCTGGGACGTGAAACGCCAGAACCACATCAATAGCGGCTGTCCTGCTGAAGGCGGGCGCATGCCGGTAGATCAAGCCAACCGCTGCAATGCGGAGACCGATCTGCTGATGGCTGAGCGAGGCAGAATATTCTCTGATGCAGAATCGGCGACCAAGGAGAGAGAGCAGTATGAACAGCTCCGGGGCGCCGTCACGGCCACAACGCTATCCAATGCGGCAAAAGAAAAGGCCAACAATGCCCAGCGCGATGCACTGAATGCTCAAAAAGCACAGCTGGAAGCAACAAGAAAGCGACTGGAGGCCAAACTCGAAGATCTGAAGAAAGGCATCGATTCCTGCGCCAAGGTGCTGTCACAACGAGGTGCCAGTTGCGAGACGATCAAGGCGCGGTGCGGAAACATCCAGTTCGATGGCAGCGACCCTGCTCTTCATGCTTCTGCGTATGATGCTCCGTGTGGGACGTCCTTGGCGGGAAAATCGAAAACAGGCGGAGTAACCGCGAACAAATAACACGGTCTTCTTACCAGGAATAACATGAAATATACTCTCATTCTTATTACTTCGTTTTTTATGCTTGCTACCTTCGGGCTGGCCGAGGACCCAAGTGATCTCGCACGGCAGCGAGATGATCAGGTTACGCGGCAATCGCAAGACCTCAAAGACCTGGATGCCCAAATTTCAGAGTTTGAGTCCGGCTTGGCGGCGGAGCAGAAATCGAGTGTAGAACTGCAGGCGCAAGAAACCACTCTTTTAGCGGAAGGGAAGAAGCTAGCTTCAGATGCCCATAGCATGATGACGCGGGACAAGGCCTACGGAGCGGAAGTAAAGCAACAGCGTGCCGAATGTCCTGAGGACACCACGGATGCCGCGTTAGCGCAGCATTGCGGTGAGTGGAAGGCCAAACTCGATAAGGAACAGAAAGAAGTCAAAGCCCTGACCAAGGATTGGACCGATCGCAAGGACAAATTTCTGGCCGCCAGGACCAAGTTGGACCAGGAAATGGCTGCCAACAAAAAGGCCATCAACCATTTCAACTTGTCAATCCCCAACATGAAAATCCAACGAGACCGCATCCTCAAAAA
>Ga0207661_10004157_pt1 | contig 10124 bp, 9 predicted proteins | sample KBSC713LmetaG_FD_184337 | JGI IMG/M metagenome (GOLD analysis project Ga0207661, IMG submission 184337) | Corn rhizosphere microbial communities from Kellogg Biological Station, Michigan, USA - KBS C7.1-3L metaG (SPAdes) (version 2) | ecosystem: Host-associated > Plants > Roots > Rhizosphere ... | reverse complement strand
ATGGCGCACGACGCAACCGCCGCGAATCCTCGTCGAGTCAGCATGGCAACCTCCCTGCGAGTGTCTGGATCATCTGCGCCGGCAATATTTCTCTGGCCAAGAGACAAGGCGCATTGTCATCGGCCCGAAACTGACGCGGCGTGTGAACTCGAGCATACGCCTTGACCCAATCAGACACACCTGGAATCTCGGAATCGCGCGGCCGTCGAGATGGGCGTAACATAGTTGCGTCTGATGGCGGTTGCGGGGGAGCAGCTCTGCTCGCACGGCTCCCTGCGGTCCTTGCCCCAGCACCCGCATGCTAAACTGAAGCAACGCGACGATAGATCATTAATGCTGACCTTCCTTGATTGGGCGCTGGCTCTCTTGGTGGGACTGGATGTTCGGGGTAAACCGGAAGCGCGTGGTCGTCGTCCAAAGCGGCGCTTTTGACACGAAGCCGACAAACGCCCGATAAATTGCTTCGTGCGTTAGGCCGATCTCGGCCGCCAAATCCTTCAACGTGCCGATGGATTGGGGCTGTGCTCCGCCTCAAATCGGCGTAGTCTCAACCCGGCGTCGCATCCGGGAAGCACTTGGCTGGAAGGCCGCGCCGTGAAGCCTGTTGAACGCTCCCGCGCCCCGAATGTGCGACCGGATTGCGCACAACGCACAGGGAGGAATTCATGGCTCGCATCACCCGACGCAAGCTTCTCAAACTTTCCGCAACCGGCGCGGTGGCAGCGCGTACCGGCGGCCTAGCCGCCATCCTGGCGAGCGGCCGCGCGCCGGCCTTCGCGCAAGGCACGACTGTGCACTGGCTGCGCTGGTCAGATTTTGTGCCTGCATCCGACGTCCTGCTCAAAGGCCAGATCACGCAGGAATGCTACAAGGCGACAGGCATCACGCTAAAAGTGGAGACCATCAACGCCAATGACCTGCAGGCGCGGATCACCTCGGCGATTCAGTCGGGCACAGGGCCGGACATCATTATGGCGATCGGCAACTGGCCGCAACTCTATGCGGAGAGCCTCGCCGATGCGAGCGACGTGGCCGAAGACATTAGCAAGGATCAGGGCGGCTACTACGAGGTCTCCAAGCTGGTCGCTACCGTCGGCGGCCGCTGGATTGGCGTGCCGTTCACTGTCGGCGGCGGGTTGATCGCCTATCGCAAGTCGTGGTTCGAGGAGATCGGGTTGAAGACCTTCCCGGACACCTGGGACGGCCTGCTCGACGCCTGCAAGAAGCTCAAGGCCAAGGGCAGGCCGCTTGGCCAGACCGCCGGCCACACGTTCGGCGATGCGCCAAACTGGTGGTACCCGTACTTGTGGTCGTGGGGCGGCAAGGAGGTCGAGGCCGACGGCAAGACCGTGGCGCTCAACAGCAAGGAGACAATCGCGTCGGTCAAGTTCGCGGTCGGCCTCTGGCATGATGCCTGCGACGAGGGCGGGCTTGCTTGGGACGACACCAATAACAACCGCGCTTTCCTCTCGGGCGGCATCTGCGCCACGAACAACGGTGCTTCGATCTACATCGAGGCCAAGCGCAAGCCCGACACGTATCTCACCGAAAAAGGCGAGCCGATGTGGAAGGACATCCTGCACGCCCGCATCCCCAAGGGTCCGGGCGGGCAGTTCAACCTGCCGAATCCGTTCACAGACATGATCATGGGCTATTCGAAGAACGAGAAAGCCGCTGGCGACTTCCTGCGCTGGATCCACTCCAAGTCGGTATTCGCCGAATGGTTTGCCTCGCAGCAGGGTTACTCGGACGGCGCCACCAGGATGTGGGAGAAGGACAAGGTGTGGGACGCCGATCCGGTGCTCCTGCCGTTCCGCGACATCCCGCCGTTGGGGAGGCTAGCCGGGTACGCGGGGCCGCCCAACCGCAAGGCCGCCGAGGTAGTGACGAAATACATCATCACCGACTTGTACGCCAAGGCGATCCAGGGCATGCCTGCCGAGGCCGCCGTCAAATGGGCCTACGACGAGATCGCCAAGGTGTACGTGTGAGGCCACGGCTCGATCCTGCATCAACAACGCGAATGCTTGTTGAGCAGATTGTCTGCTTGTGAGCTTTGTCGGCCAAGTCCTCTGGGAGTGCATCTATCGCCCGCGCCAAGAAATTCTGAACAGCAATTGGACGTTCCCAGGAGCGCAACCTTCGTCGTGAGCATGTCGCCTTCTGGCCGAGGCTGTGTGGAAACTCAAAAACTCGAAGCGCGACGAGAATGATATTCTTGGGTTCGATTTCAAAATTGAATGGGCTTGCGGCCTGGGCGGCTAAGGCGGCATTGAACGAATAACTTGTTCTATCGCGATCGAGCGTCCTCGCGTTTTCGCACAGCCTAGGCCCAAACGCGAAGTGCCGTCTGGATGAGGCAAGGTCCGCTTTCAGGGGCAAACCGGAAGACATTTGCCGCATTGAGTTCTTCTCAGTTTGACTCACAGCCGACATCAGACGGACTCCATTCCGAATGTAAGCTGATTGCCATCAGGATCGACAACGTCAAAGTCGCGCATGCCATAGTCGTAATTCTGTGGTGCCTTCATCACGTTGGCTCTATTCGGTCGCTAACCGGTGCTGAACGGACCTTTAGCAAGCCGCGTAGCAGGCTCCCAACAGGATGACCAACCTCCTCAACGGTCGCGCGACAGTCGCCACTTCTTCGGCGGCGCGCCGCCGGAGGAACGCGACACCTGATCGTCAATCGCGCGGCCGGCCGCGTCGCACACCCGCAGCACGCGCCGGGTCTCCTCGACCTGTGCTTGCCGGCGGCATGATTGCCGATGGGTCGGGGGCGCTTGCGGTGATCACGCATCTTCGGGCCGATGAATGAGCTTATAAACTCGACTCGCCGTCGAGGCCCATTCGACCATGGTTTGCGTGCATACAACGCATTTTGCCGTAGTGTCGTCACCCTTGGGAAGCGGCGAGTCCGTCACTGAATACAGTGCTCCGCAATGGGGACAAAAGAACGGTCTGCCCTCGGGGATTGGTCCTGTTAGAGGCATGTCCGCGACTCCGCACACCGAACCATTATGAGCCCTCAAGGCGATAAATTCTAGCCGGGGCTTGACGGATCGGGCTGCGTGTGACGGACCGGCTGGGGTTGCGTATTGCGGACCGCCTCGGCCAGGATCGCATGTAGCTCAGCCTTGGTCTGCTTGTTTGCCTTATCGCTCATAGATCACCTCCCGTGACCGTTGAGACGACGCTAGCGCGGCAACGGTGCCCCGCAAGAAGACCCACTGATTAAGCTTGCTGATTAGGTTTAACGGCGGTGACTTTGTCGCGATAAGGCCGCGCGGTACTTGGCGGCTAGGACAGCAACGCTGGCTTGATCAGCACCAGCGCCAGTCACACATCCGATGCTATCGGGGATCGTTCGCCCCGACACACTGGCAACGCATCTGACTGCCTCATTCGATGAAGGCTGTGCGTCCTGTGGCTAGCAGGCGTGGGCTACGTTCGAGCACCGCTCGGCGCGGCAGACCTCTAAGCAAACGCAACGCAACGGCACGGGCCGTCGAGGGAAGCCTTGGCGGCTTTTGCGTATGATCTTAGCTCAATAGAGTTCGGGCCTTTGTAGGCGGCGTCATAGATTTCGACCCGAAGCATCGGATAAGTCGACTTCAGCTTTCGGCCTAATGCCTCAGCAGGCCCGAGCGTTTTAAACTCTGTCTTAAAATGGCCATCGACAACCACGACGAACCCTTCGTCAGGAGGCCGATCGGCTCGTGGAGCTTTCTTCGGCTTTGGTTCGTCAATTGAGATAACCGGCTTTTTCATCGGAGACCTCGTCAAAATGGCTTCCAACCACCTTCAACCGAGGCCGCTTGCGTCAAAGTTAGCCGCGATCCTTCTTGGCCTTGGGCGGAGGCTTGATTTCGGGCTGCGCGGTGTTGCGGACAGCCTCAGTCAGCATCTCGCGTAGCTCGGCCTTGGTCTTTGCCGGCTCGCGCGGCGTCGGTTTCCATGTGGTCATAGCAACTACATGGGGATGCAGGAGGGGGAATTAAACCCAGCACTTATGGGATGTCGCCATGCCTCGTGACCGAGCTGGGTGGCTTGTTCAAGAAGAACTCGCGGTCGCCGCCGGTCGCCGCTTCCGCATATTGGTCGATGGCGACGATGATCGCTTGGACGTGCTGATAGCGCCAGCCTTCTCGTGTGGCGAGACGACGAACTTCTTCGAGCGCTCTGAGAAGGGCGAAGGTTCTTTCTCGTCGTCGAACCATCTCACCAGCGCCGACCTCCTAGTACCTTGCCCTTGTCGTGACCCGGCTGCTCCCTCTTCAGCCTGTCGCGCTCGGCGCAGAGGTCGTCGATCTTGTTGAGCATCCGGTCGAGTAGCGCCTCGGCCGAGGTGGAGGGTATGCCGGCGCGTTGAAGCTGCCTGACCTCACCGCGCTGCCGCTGAACTTGGCGACGCATGTGCTCTATTTCGCCGCGAAAGACGGCTCATGACCCAAAGCTGCCATTCACGGACCTCCGGTGCGAGGCCCTGTCAATGAGGCGGTTTGATTCGATACCATCGTCGCCCCCGACAAAGAGGCGCAACGGTTGAGTCCCGGAGCGCCGCGTCATAGAGATCGATTGTCTCGCCGAGCCGAAGGGAGAACTCCATGAAGGCCATCGCACTGGGCGCATTCGGTGCCGCGCTGCTCGCGTCCGCAGCTTCCGCCGCGCCCCTCAACGCGACGACGATCGACTTCGCCGAAGTCTCCAACGTCGAGCAGGTCGGTCTGGTCTGCAACGAGTATTATGGACGCTGCTGGCGGACCCGAGGACCGCGCTATGTCCTGCGCTATTACTACGACCCGAGCTACTTCCCCGGCCGGGGCTATAATTACTACGCTGGCCCCGGCTACTACGATCGCGGCTACGGCGGACCAAGGTTCATCATTAGCGGCTGGTAGGCCGCTCGGCCGCCCGTTGCCGCCGTCGCTGCTCGCCCCTGCCGACGAGGTGATCGAATGAAGGCTGATTGTTGCAGCGTATGAGTCAGGCTCTGGCGCCCTTAGCCGAAGATGGAATTGATCATCGGCAGATCGGCTCGTCGGGGCAGACCGGACGTCGCTCGGCTCGGCCTTGATCTCCGCCTTTGACCCAAGCCGGACCTGACCTCATTGCGAGGCTAGGTCCTATTCGCGCTTGATTTTTGCGGCGGCTCCCAGTTTGAATTTTCGGGGTGCCTGACGAGACACCGTGCGGAGACTTTCATGTCACTCAAGATTGTTCGTCGGTCGTTGCCGGACTGCGGTTGGGGTTACAGTCCACCGGGCGATGGTCCATTTCCTGCGATATTGCTCTTGCACGGTTCAGACGGGAGCTGGTCAGGATGGAATTATCGAACCGCTGCAATTCTTGCCGCGCATGGTTTTCTCGCGATACCCTTTGGTTACTCGAAAGGAGGAAATAACTGGAACGCGGGAAACATCATCGACGTACCGCTTGACCGAACGGCCGAAGCTTGGCTACCCTCCGCGCCCATAGTTTGTCGAGAAGTCGGATCGGACTTTACGGAGCTTCGCGCGGTGCCGAACACGCGCTGTTGCTGACATCGCTGATGGTAAGAGACGGTATCGATGGTCTGCCGGATGCTGTTGCGGTGCATGCTTCGCCCGACGTGGTCTGCGGGGCGTTCGACGCGAAAACGTGGCGCGACTCTGGCGATCCCGGGTGGCAACCTTGGGACCCTGCAAGCCGTGCTTGGACATGGCGCGGATCATCTGATCTGCTTCTCCCGACAACGCCAATCGAAATAGAACGATTCAGCGGCCCGTTATTTCTCAGTCACGGTATGAAAGACGCTGTTTGGTCCGCGGAGATGACGCGCCGCTTATGGGAACGACTGAGGCAGCATGGCCGGACTCCCGAAGTCCATCTTTACGAGGAAGAAGGCCACAGCTTCAGCAGTGACGCGGAAAATCAACAGCATGAACGCCTGATTAGTTTCTTCGTGCGGCATCTAGCCTAGGGAATTTACGACGATGGACAGTCGGCTGTTGGCCCGTTTGAGACGTGCCGGCGGCATCGGACCATGTCCGAGTCCGGGAGCAAGGCGGAAAACATTTACTCGTTTCTGTATTGGGGGCTCATAACAGCCAATGCGCGTTGCTCCAAGGAACACGCCTCTTGGCGGCCGTGCAGAAGGGCAGACGCGAACGCGCGTCAGAGCATCTTACCGACAATCTTCGTCATCTCAGCCGCTGAAAAGGCTCGCAGCGTTTCGGTGCGGACGTTGCCGAGCGCGCCGAGACTCAAATTCAGCGACATGGCCGATGACTCATCCGGTGCCTCGACGATCGTCACAATGTCGTATCGCCCCTGCGTCCAGACGATGTCCTTCACAGTCACACCGAATGTCTTCGCCATTTCCTTGAAGGCATCTGCCCGCTTTGGGGAGTCCTTGGCATTGCGGATTCCCTGCTCAGTGAACTTCGCCAGCACGACATAAGTTACCATGGTCGTCCTCCTTGGTTAGGACCCTGTGCAACTTTGCATGAGGAAGCCTGCCTGAGCTTGCCACAACGGTCCCGGCACGGCCACAGGCTCGATCGGTCAGCGGATGTGACGTATCCTGCCGTGCAGTCACGATCGTAATTCGCGGATGAATATCGCTACGGATGCGCTTCGATTCCTCCCGCGGCTATGCCGAGGAGCGCGAGGGCCGAGCGAAACTGAGTCTCGTCGGGCATTCTCGGAAAAATGCGCGCGATCGTATTGCTGAGGTAAACCGGACGTAACCGACGTGCGGCCGAAACGGCGCGAATGACCCTTATGAGACATGGGCGAAAGAACCAACACGCCAACGTTCTGTCGTCATCTCGGAAAATAACTATTTCCTGGGGCGACGACCAACGTCGAGTGGAACGAGACGGACTACGACGTGGTGGGCGAGGGCGCGCCGGTTGGCCGGATATCGACTATGTCCGGAGCGAATTTTAGTTTAGATTGATGGCCGCGGGCGCGATTATTCGGCAGCCTGAAACAACTTCTGCATGCGCTCCGTGATTGATCAGGAGAACAGTCATGCGATCATTTCAAAGAATTGCGGCGGGCATCGCATTCTCGGCGCTGATGGGGGCAAGCGCGGCCTGCGCCCGTGCCGAAGACGCTCCGCTCGGCGTTCGGCTGGTCGATCAAATGAACGCGCTTTACGGCGCGCACCCGGGCGTTCGAGCGAACCACGCCAAGGGCGCCGTGTTCGAAGGCATGTTCACGCCGGCGCAGGGCGCCGATGCGCTCAGCTCGGCTGTCTTTCTTAAAGGCGCACCCACGCCGCTGATCATTCGTTTTTCCAATGCGGGCGGCGTGCCGGATGCGCCCGACACCCACCCTTCGACCGACCATGTCCGCGGCATGGCGATCAAGTTCCGTCTCTCGGATGGCAGTGAGGCCGACATCATCTGCATATCGGCAAACGGGTTTCCGGTGGCGACCGGCGAAGATTTTCTGGCTCTGCTCCAGGCGGTCGGCGCAAGCGGTCCCGACGTGCCCAAGCCGACGCCGGTCGATAAATTTCTGTCCACCCACCCGGCCGCACACGCGTTTGTGATGGCGCCGCGACCTGTGGCGGTCAGCTACGGTGCGCAGCCGTTCTTCGGCGTCAACGCGTTCAAGTTCACCAATGCGCAAGGAACAAGCAAGTTCGGCCGCTACCGCATCGTGCCCGAGAGCGGGCCCGCTTACGTGAGCGACGAGGAGGCCGCGAAGCGTCCTCCGAATGCGCTAGCCGACAACCTGCGGGCATCGCTCGAAAAAGCACCGGTCAAGTTCCGCCTCCTGGTGCAGGTTGCCGCCGCCGATGATTCGATCGCGGATGCCACGAAGGTGTGGCCAGACAGCCGGCCGACGGTGGAGCTCGGCGTGATCGCGGTCATCAAAGCGTTGGACACGAAGAAAGTCGAGAACGAGTTGCTGTTCTTGCCAACCAACGTGACGAGCGGCATTGACCCCTCGGATGACCCGATCATCAACACCCGCACCGAGGCCTACGCGGAATCGTTCGGCCGCCGTACCAAATAGATCGTCCGCCCGAGGCACACGTCCCTTCGCCTCATTCTGGATGGTCAATGGCTGCAGATCGGTGAGCCGGCGCCAGTTGCAAAGGGGATTCTTTCATGACGTGCATCCATGCAAACGGGATGATCTCGCGCGGAAAGTCGGATAGCGCTCACGCCGAGTCCGACACGTTCACGCCCGATGGAAGCGGCGCCAACTGCGGTACGCGTGCCATACGATAGTGGCGGCAAAAGATTACATTCTCACGGCGTACCCGAAGAGGTAAACGGGGACGATGTCCGCTTTTGGCACGGGTCAGAAGCGGCAGGTGCGACTCACCGAAGATCAGCAGTCGGTCGACAACACCGCACGCGGAGACGGCAATGCTGAGGGACGACAACGGCAATGGAAGCGGTCGGCCGAGCACACCGCGTAACGTGCTCGGTGAGCGGCTCGAAGTCTGCTCGATAAGCCCAATGACGGGGTTCTTTCGAGACGGCTGCTGTGACACTGGGCGAGAGGACATCGGTAGCCACACGGTCTGCGCCGTCATGACCGCCGCGTTTCTCGAGTTTTCCAAATCCCGCGGCAACGATCTTTCGACACCGATGCCGGAATTGGGCTTTCGCGGCCTGAAACCCGGCGACCGTTGGTGCCTCTGTGCTCCGCGTTGGCAAGAAGCACTCGAGGCGGGCCAGGCGCCCCGCTTGGTCTTGCGCGCCACTCACGAAGGCGCTCTGGGCCACTGCGCGCTCGCCGATCTCAAGCGCCTCGCAGTGGACCTAGCCTGACTCCTGCACTTGCCGACGAGGTGATCGAATGAGTGCGCCAAGCAAGCTGGTGCGATCCAGCTGGTGGAAGACCGGTCCGAGTAAGGGTAGCGCCCCTTGGTAGCGGATGTTGCGTGGCCCCTGGCGATAGTGGTCGCGAAGCGTACAGTGCGATTGCACACGGATCTGAAGATAGCTCTCCCGGGTCTCGAGGAGGACCAACCGTCGTGAAGCGGGACTTCGACCTCATCGTCTATGGCGCGACGGGTTACACCGGCCGTCTCATCGCCGAATATCTGGCGACCTCCTATCGCGGCGACGATGCTCCGTCCTGGGCGATCGCGGGACGCTCGACCGACAAGCTCCGGAAGGTGCGTGCCGACATCGGCGCACCAGACGATTTGCCTTTGGTGAACGCGGATGCCGCCGAGCCGGCCAGCCTGCGTTCGATGTGCGAGCGTGCGGCGGTGATTATTACGACGGTCGGGCCCTATCAGTTTTACGGTCCTGAGCTTGTGGCGGCCTGCGCGGCCACGGGCACTAGCTATGTCGATCTGTGCGGCGAACCGGCTTGGATGCGGCGCATGATCGACGCCCATCACGAAGAGGCGAGACGGACCGGCGCGCGCATCGTCTTCTCCTGCGGCTTCGATTCCATCCCGTTCGATCTCGGCGTGCTCACGTTGCAGGAGAAGGCGCGCGAGAAATTCGGACGCCCGGCGCGGCGGGTCAAAGCCCGCCTGCGCAAGGTGAAAGGCGGCATGTCTGGCGGCACCGCGGCGAGCGCTCAGGCGACATTGGCCGCCGCCGCGCGCGACCCGGCTCTGATCCGGCTGCTGACCGATCCCTTCGCGTTGACGCCGGGATTCACCGGGCCGCCTCAGCCGTCGGGCCTCATCCCCGAATACGACCCGAGCATGAACGTGTGGCTCGTGCCGTTCCCAATGGCGCCGATCAACACCAAGAACGTGCACCGCACGAATTTCCTGTTGGGTCATCCCTACGGCACGGACTTCGTTTACGACGAGATGATGGTCGCGCCGGGATTCGGGGAAATCGCTCGCATCACGACGGAGACGTTCGCCACGGTGGCTTCCTTGCTCGGGACCGGCGGTCTCAAACCCGGCGCAGGCCCGACTCGGGAAGCGCGCGAGAAGGGCTTCTACGACATCCTCTTCCTGGGCGAGCTGCCGGATGGCGGATGGGCCGAGGCGGTAGTCACGGGCGACCGCGATCCAGGCTACGGCTCGACCAGCAAGATGATCGCCGAGAGCGCTCTCTGCCTTGTGCGCGACGTGCAGGGCGAGGGCGGCACCTGGACGCCGGGCGCGCTGATGGGTCCGGCGTTGCGCAAGCGTCTGAAGG
>Ga0207661_10004152_pt1 | contig 10129 bp, 8 predicted proteins | sample KBSC713LmetaG_FD_184337 | JGI IMG/M metagenome (GOLD analysis project Ga0207661, IMG submission 184337) | Corn rhizosphere microbial communities from Kellogg Biological Station, Michigan, USA - KBS C7.1-3L metaG (SPAdes) (version 2) | ecosystem: Host-associated > Plants > Roots > Rhizosphere ... | reverse complement strand
CCCAGACCTCGACGCCGAAGGGCCGCGCACGGTCCGCGATCGCGCGGGCGATCGCGCCGAACGACAGCAGCCCCAGCACGCTCCCGCGGAGGCGCTTGATCGGCTTGCCCGTCTGCCACTGCCACTCTCCGCGGCGCGTGGCCGCGTCGTACTTGACGATCTCGCGGGCGGCCGCCAGCCAGAGCGTCACGGCGTGATCGGCGACCTCGTCGGCGCACCAGTCGTTGGGCGCGTTCGTCACCTGGATGCCGCTCTTCGTGGCCGCGTCGACGTCGACGATGTCGACGCCCGTGCCGTAGCGAGCGATGACACGACAGTGCTCGAACGAATCGATCGCGCGCGCGCCCACGGGCGCGTACTGACAGAGCACGCCGTACGCGTCGTGCGCGGCGGCGATGACGTCGTCCTCGCTCTTGCACTGGGCCTGCGCGAGCTCGAAGCCCGCGCCTTCGATGATCGATCGCTCGATGTCGACCTCGCCGAAGTCGTAGTCGAGGACGACGACCTTCACATCCCGCAGGGCCTCGGGCGGTCCCGCGTCGATGGACACAGCCGGCGCCGCCGCCTCCGCCGCCGTGACTGCGTGGGCCTTCGGCGCTTCGCGGGGTGTCTCGACGGTGGGGAACGCCGGCGTCAGCGACGCCCCCGAGGAGGCCGTGGTCGCGACCTGCCCGTATAGCGACAGGATCCCGGAGGTGTGCCGCGGCGGCGGCGGGCTCCAGCGGGCGCGGCGGTCCTCCAGCGCGCGGGCGATCTCTTCCTCCGTCGCCCGGTGCCCGTGGAGGCCGACGAGCCCGAGCTTCCGTTCGGGAATATTGATCTCGATGAGGTCGCCCTCGTCCACCAGCGCGATCGGCCCGCCGTCGGCCGCTTCGGGTGACACGTGACCGATGCAGGGTCCCTTCATCGCGCCCGAGTAGCGACCATCCGTGACGAGCGCCGTCGACTGGCCCAGGACCGGATCGGCATCGAGGACCGCCGAGGCGAAGTACATCTCCGGCATGCCGTTGCCGCGCGGCCCCTCGTAGCGGATCACCATCACGTCGCCCGGGACGATCGCGTGGCGCTTCAGCGCCTCCAGGCAGTCGGCCTCGCGGTCGAAGACGCGCGCCGGCCCCACGTGGACATGCATGTCCTCGGGAACCGTGAACGACTTGATCATCGCCCCCTCGGGCGCGATGTTGCCCGTCAGGATCGCGAGGCCGCCTTCGCGGGCGAACGGCTCGCCGCGCGGCCGAATGATCTCCGTCGCCGGGATGCGGTAGTTGCGGAGATACCCCAGGCGCTCGTCGAAGAACGTCGAGCGCGCGATGTCGTCCAGGTTCTCTCCCAGCGTCTTGCCGGTCACCGTGATGCAGTCGAGGTGCAGCAGGTCCCCCAGCTCGAGCATCACCTTCGGGACGCCGCCCGCGTAATAGAAGTATTCGACCGGATATTTTCCGGTGGTCTTCACGTTCGCGAGGACCGGCACGCGCCGATGGATCCGATCGAAGTCGGCGATGCCGATGTCGATCCCCAGCTCGCGCGCCACGGCGGGCAGATGGAGGAGCGCGTTCGTCGAGCCGCCGACCGCCGCGTGCAGCACGACCGCGTTCTCGAACGCCTCGCGCGTGAGGATATCGCGCGGCCGGAGGTCCTTCTCGACCAGCTTCAGGATCTGCTTGCCGGCGGCGCGCGCGTACCGGAGGAGCATCGTCAGCGGCGCCGGGATCAACGCAGACCCGGGCAGCGCCAGGCCCAGCGCTTCGGCCAGGACCTGTCCGGTCGACGCCGAGCCCATGAACTGACAGGCGCCGCAGGTGGGGCAGGCGTTCTTCTGTCGCTCCACCAGCTCCTCGAGCGGCTTCTCGCCGCGCGAGACGTGCATCCCGAGCGGCCAGAGCTTGTTCGAGGTGAAGTAGTCGGGCGCGTTCAGCTGCGTGCCGCCGGGCACGAGGATCGCGGGAAGACCGCAGCGCGCGATCGCCACGAGATGGGCCGGCACCGACTTGTCGTTCCCCGACAGCAGCACCATCGCGTCGTGCGGGTGCCCGAGCGCGTGGATCTCGACCATCGCCGCCATCACGTCGCGCGAGACCAGCGAATAGCTCATCCCGCTGGTCGCCTGCGCGACGCCGTCGCAGATGTCGCTGACGGCGAACACGCCGGGCTTGCCGCCCGCCTCGAAGACGCCGTTCGAGATCTCCTCGATCAGCGGTCGGAAGTGAAAGGTTCCGGGGTGGCCCATGCCGTAGGCGCTGTCGACCAGGATCTGCGGCTTGCCGAGGTCCTCCTCTGTCCAGTTCATCCCCATGCGAAGCGCGTCGCCCTGGAAGTTGACGTCGCGGAGCTGCTGACTCCGCAGCGTTCGCCGGTCGAAGTTCATGAGCTGCTCCTTCTGCGAAGGCACCTACCTGGACAGATCGACGACCTGCTTGACGCCGCTCGGGCGATGCAAAAGCTCGGGCACGTCCTCCAGCTTCGCGCGATGGGTGATGAGCTTTCGAACGGCCCCGGGGAACAGCCCCATGAACTGTTCCAGCTGACGCACGGCCGCCTCGAACGCGCCGCGCGATGCGTTCACCGTTCCGAACAGGACCTGATTCTTCAGCACGATGTCCCGCATGATGCTGTCGAGATCGATCTCGATCGGGCCGCGCGCGCTCGGGAAACCGCTGAGGATGAAGACCCCGTTCGGTGCGAGCGCGGCCATGGCACCGAACGCAACCCGGGCGGTACCGACCGCTTCGAACACGATGTCGGCCATCCCGACGCGAGCCGGGAGCTCGGACAAGGGCGTGTCGGCGGCCGAGACATACTCGGCCCCGAACGAGCGGGCCAGCACGGCGCGCTCGCCGTCCGTCCCTTCGCGCGAGTACACGAACGTCGTGGCGTTGCGCGCGACCAGCATCATGGCGCTCAGCAGTCCGATGGGCCCGGCCCCCAGCACCAGCGCCCGGAGGCCCAGCGGCTCCCAGGGGTAGCGCCGCAGGATCGCGTCCAGGTCCATCGCGGCCTTGGCAGCGACCGTGAGCGGTTCGAGCAGGACGGCGACTTCGACGAGGCTGCGCGGGACTTTGACGAGGTACCGCTCCTCGTCCACCACGAGCTCGGTCATGAAGCCGTCCGCCCCCTTGATTCCTCTTTCGGTGAAGCCGCCAGAGATGCAAAAGTCCTGACGCCCGACCCGGCAGGCGATGCACGTGGGGTCGTCGCACGGACGGCGCACGCTGAGCGCGACCAGATCGCCGGGAGCGAGCGTACGGACGCCCGAGCCCACCTCGACGACCTCGCCCAGCGCCTCATGGCCGAGCACGAGCCGATCGCTTCCTCGTGGCGGCGTTCCGTACTGGAACGAGCTGATATCGCGGTCGGTGCCGCAGATCCCGACCTCGCGGATCCGCACCGTCACGTCGCGCTCGCCGCGCCGCGCCGGTGGCGGCACCTCGATCACGCGCAGCTCGCGTCGCTCGGGAAACACCGCCAGCGCTCGCATGGGCTGCCCAACCTCCCTACTCAATCTGTACACGTTGGAAAGGTCCGCGAGCCCAGCGGCACCGAACGTTCCGCGCCCGCGCGGCCGTACGCATGATTCCAGCATGCCGGCCTACATCGAGAACTACGGGCTCATCGGTGACGCGACCACGGTGGCGCTGATCTCCCAGCACGGCTCCATCGACTGGCTCTGCTTGCCGCGCATCGATTCGGATGCGTGCTTCGCAAAGCTCCTCGGCAGCGATCAGCACGGCTACTGGGCGATCCGACCGGCGACGGCGGTCCGCAGCATCGAACGTCACTACCGGCGCGACACCCTCGTCCTCGAGAGCGTGATTGCGACGGACAAGGGGCGCGCGCGCGTGATCGACTTCATGCCGCCGGGCCAGACCGACCACGACATCATCCGGATCGTCGAGGGGCTCGAGGGCGAGGTGCCGATGCATGTCGATCTGAAGGTGCGCTTCGGGTACGGCAAGGACATTCCCTGGATCAAGGCGAATGAAAGCCACGCCACGCTGACCTCGGGACCATACGCGCTGCTGTTCACCAGCCCGCTCGCCATCGAACCGGACTGGGAGGCCGCGCGCCTGGAGGTGAACTTCGCGGTCCAGGCAGGCGACCGCTTTCCGTTTGCGCTCACGTTTTACCCGTCGCACGAGCGCCCGCCGGCCGAGACCATCAACGCGGACAAGGAGCTCGCACGGACCGAGCGCCACTGGCGAGACTGGGCCAGCCGTTGCCCTTACCAGGGCCGCTTCCGCGACGCCGTCATCCGCTCGCTGATCACGCTGAAGGCGCTCACCCATGAACCGACGGGCGGCATCGTCGCGGCGCCGACCACCTCGCTTCCCGAGGAGCTGGGCGGCGTGCGCAACTGGGACTACCGGTACTGCTGGCTGCGCGACGCCACGCTCACGCTCGACGCGCTGATGCGCGGCGGTTACATGGACGAAGCGACCGCGTGGCGTGATTGGTTGATGCGCGCGGTTGCAGGCGCCCCCGCCCAGCTCCAGATCATGTACGGCGTCGCCGGCGAACATCGCCTCCACGAGATCGAGCTGCCCTGGCTCCCGGGCTACGAGGAGTCACGGCCCGTACGCATCGGCAACGGCGCCTACGACCAGTTCCAGCTCGACGTCTACGGCGAGGTGCTGAACACGCTCTACGATGCGCACGTCCACGGCATTCCGGATCTCCCGGACACCTGGGACGCGATCCTCGCGATCGTCGACTTCGTCGAACAGGCCTGGCAGCGGAAGGACGAAGGCATCTGGGAGGTCCGCGGCGGCGGCCATCGGCACTTCACCCATTCGAAGCTGATGGCCTGGGTGGCGGTCGACCGCGCGGTCCGCATGATCGAGGAGTTCGGTATCGGCGGCGAGCACCGGATCCAGACGCGGGTCCACCGCTGGCGCGCCCTGCGTGAACAGATCCGCAGCAACCTGCTCCAGCGCGGCTTCAACCAGCGCGTCGGCGCCTTCACGCAGTCGTACGGATCCGACGAGCTCGACGCCAGCGTTCTCTTGATCCCGCACATGGGCTTCCTGCCGGCCGACGATCCCCGGATGCTGTCCACCGTCGCTGCGATCGAGAAAGGGCTCACCTGGGACGGTCTCGTTCGCCGCTATTCGACCGAGACGGGTGTGGACGGGCTGCCGGGCCACGAGGCGACCTTCCTGATCTGCAGCTTCTGGCTCGCCGACAACTACGCGATGGCCAGGCGGCTCGATGAAGCCGACGCGCTCCTCGAACGCCTCGTCTCTCTCGCCAGCGACGTCGGCCTCCTGGCCGAGGAGTACCACCCGGAGCTTCACCGCCAGCTCGGAAACTTCCCCCAGGCCTTCTCGCACATCGGCCTCATCAACACGGCCCACGTCATCGCCGCGAAACGGGCGGGCCGACAGATCACGTATCCCGCCACCGCGCAGCTCCACTGATCAGCGAATCGATCAGGGCCCCGCCGGCAGCCGCGCCGCCGCGGTGCGAGCGAGCTGTTTCATCGGTTCCGTCAGATCCAGGCCCGCGCCGGCGAACCGGACAGAGAACTGCGAGCGACCGCGACGCACGAACAGAACAAGCGCGCGCGGACGCCTGGCGCCCGTCCGCTTGACGACGTAAGCCTCGTCGCCGATCCCGCGGACGCCCTCCATGTCGAGCCTGCTGGCGCCGCCCTCGGCCTTGAAGCGAGACCATGCACGCCCATCGAGCAGCCGCAGCGCCACGGTCGCGCGGCCGGGACCCGCTTGGACCGGACGGTATGTGCACTCTCGACCGGGGCTGTCGTTGCCGGGCGGGCGCGCCTGGAACTCCATCGGAACGTTCGAGATGCGCTGGGCGTCGGCGACCGTGAGCAGGGTGCAGGCGCCCATCTTCTCTGACGACAGGGTCGATCCCTCGGCGCGGGCGTGTGCCGGGAGCAACGAGAGCGCAACGAGAAACAGCAACGACCTCACAGACACAGCGCGGTAACACGCGCCGACGGTCGCATCAACCTTCAACACGGTTGCAGGATTGCAACACTACGTTGTCTTGATGAGGCCGCCGTCCACGACGAAGTTGGAGCCGGTCACGTTGGCGGTGAGCGGCGAGGACAGCAGGACGGCCAGCGTGGCCACCTCCTCGGGCGTCGTCAGACGCCCCGTGGCGAGGCCGCCGATGCTCGCGAGGACATTCTTGCGCGCGGTGTCCGGGTCGACGCCCGTCGCCCTGGCCACCGTGTGCGCGACGCCGTCCTTGCCCAGCCACAGGTCGGTGCCGACCGGCCCGGGCGAGATGGCGTTGACCCTGACGCCCTTCGAGCCGAATTCCTGCGCCAGCGACTTCGTCAGGTTCAGGAGCGCCGCCTTCGCAGCGCCGTAATCGAGCACGCCGGCGTCCGGCTCGAAGAAGGCGTTGACGGAGACGATGTTGACGATCGCGCCCGCCCCTCGCTGCAGCATCGCCGGCAACGCCGCCCGCGTCGCGCGCAGCGCCGCGAAGAAGTTCGTCTGCATCGCCCAGGCGAACTCGTCGTCGCTCGTGCCCAGGAACCCCTGGAGGCGCATCTTCACGGCGCCGACGTTGTTGACGAGGACGTCGAGCCGCCCGTGGTCATCGAGGGCGCGGCGGATCAACGCGGGCGCGCCGTCCGGCGCCACCAGATCGAGCGCCACGCCCGTCACGCGATCGACGCCGGACAGCGCATCGATCGTGCGCGCGCCGGCCACCACGCGCGCGCCCTCACGCGCGAGCGCCTTCGTGATGGCGAGGCCGATCCCCTTGCTCGCGCCGGTGACGACCGCGACCTTGTCTTCGAGCTGGAGCTCCATGTCCTTACCTCCCCCGTGTTCGAGAGCTGGCGCCACGATGGACATTGCTCCGGCGGGCGCAACCCCGGTTGGGTGATACGTTTCGATCTCCCATGACCGACACAGAGCACGCCTCCGACTGGCCCCTGGATCCAGACGTCACCTATCTGAACCACGGCGCGTTCGGTTCGTGCCCGCGCCCGGTGCAAGAGACCGCGGACGCGCTGCGCAGGCAGTTCGAACGCGCCCCCATGCAGTTCGTGATGCGGGACGCCGAGTCCATCATCGATCAGGCGCGCGTGGCCGCCGCTTCATTGATGGGCGCCGACGGGGAAGACATCGTGTTCGTCCAGAACGCGTCGACCGCGGTGAGCACCGTGCTCGCGTCCTTGCCGGTCAGCCCCGGCGACGAGCTGCTGGTGACCGACCACGCCTACAACGCCTGCCGGAACGCGCTGAACCTGCACGCGCGACGCACGGGGATGTCCGTCGTCGTCGCGCGCGTACCGTTTCCGTGCGCCGGCCCCGACGAGGTCGTCGCCGCCGTGATGAGTGCAGTGACGGTGCGAACGCGCCTCGCGCTGCTCGATCACGTGTCGAGCCCGACCGCGCTGGTCTTCCCGGTCGCCGAGCTGGTCCGCGCGCTGACGGCCCGCGGGGTCGACACGCTGATCGACGGCGCGCACGCCCCCGGAATGGTCCCGGTCGATCTGCGCGCGCTCGGCGCGACGTTCTACGCCGCCAACCTGCACAAGTGGTGCGGCGTTCCCAAGACCGCCGCCGTGCTTTACGTGCGCCGCGATCGCCAGGCGGATCTGCACCCGCTCGTGATCGGCCACGGCGCGAACTCGCCGCGCACGGACCGATCGCGCTTCCTGCTGGAGTTCGACTGGACCGGCACCCACGACCCCAGCGCGGCGATGTCGTTGCCGGTGGCCTTGCGCTTCATGGGCGGCTTGTTGCCGGGAGGCCTGCCGGAGCTGCGGACCCGGAACCACGATCTCGTCGTCCGCGCCCGCGCGCTGCTGATGGACGCGCTGGGCCTGCAGGCGCCCTGCCCGGCCGAGATGCTCGGCGCGATGGCAACGCTGCCGTTACCGACGAACCTGCCGATCCCGGCGCCCGCGCTGTACGAGGCGCTCTGGCGCAAACATCGCATCGAGGCGCCGGTGTTCGACTGGCCGGCGCCCGACGGGGCTTCGCGGGGGCGGCCCATGCTGCGCGTCTGTGCGCAGATCTACAACCAGATGTCGCAGTACGAGAAGCTCGCCGACGCCGTTCGGTCGGAGCTGCGCTCCGCAGCGTGAACCTGCTGTTGGAGACCTGACATCCGCGGATCCGCGGCCGTGATTTTCGCGGGCGTCGCGATGGCACATCGGTTGCCCTTGACCGTGCTGGTCAATGACCCGCATCGGATTGGCGCTCGCTGTCGCCGCAGCCCTCGTCGGGTGCACGACCACGAGCACGCTCCCGCGGCCGCGGAGCACCGAGGAGCTCCAGACGCTGATATGGGCGAAGCGCTCGTACGTCACGCTTTTGTACGAAAAGCCGGCCGCCACCCCGCCGTCGCTGGTGCCCGTCCCGGTCGACGGTCATACGGACGCGGTGGTCGCCGGCATGTCGAACCTGCGCGGCTTCGACGTCAAGCGCCGCGGGCTGGGCGCATTCGAAGGCGGCGCAATCGGCGCCCTCGCCGGCCTCGCGATCGGAGGAAAGATTGGCGCGGACATCGGCCACACCGACCGCACTCTGTTCGTGAACCAGTAGACCGGTTGGCCGCGCCGGCCGGCGGCGTCAGAACGTGATTCGGATGGCGTCGGCCGACCGGGTGGCCGGTCCGTGGTGGACAACCTCGATGTTGTTGCCCGCCGGATCCAGGACGTAAGCGGCGTAGTAGCCGGGGTGATACGGGCGCTCACCGGGGCGACCGTTGTCTCTTCCGCCCGCCGCCACCGCGGCGGCGTGGACGCGATCGACCGTCTCGCGGTCCTTCGCCTGGAACGCGAGATGCGTCGGCCCCGTCAGCTTGCCGGCCGCCGCCCGCGAGCCGGCCGTCGACACGAACAGCTCGTCGGCCCAGAAGAAATCGGGGCCTTCTCCGCCGATCGGAACGCCCAGAACGCCGAGCACCGCCTCGTAGAAGCGGCGATTCGCCGCAAGGTCGCTCACCACCAGCTGGATGTGGTCGATCAATCTTCCGCGGACGATCACTGGCGCTGCCATGGTGCCGCTAGGTTACCTCTTCCCGCGCTGGTCGGCAGCGTTAAGGTAGCGACACCATGAAGTCTCGAACGCTGGGAAATCGGGGGCCGCGGGTATCGGCGATCGGCCTCGGCTGCATGAGCATCGGCATCGCCGACACGTACACGAGCAGCGTGCGCGACGAGGCGTCGGCGGTCGCCTTGATCCACCGCGCGCTGGATCTCGGCGTGACGTTGCTCGACACCGCCGACATCTATGGCGTCTCGGAGCAATACGTCGGCAAGGCGCTCGCGGGGCGCCGCGGTGATGCCGTGCTCGCGACGAAGTTCGGGTTCGTCAGTCCACGCCCGGGCGTGGAACGAGGAATCGACGGCAGCCCTCGTCACGTGCGCGAGGCCTGCGACGCGTCGCTGCGCCGGCTCGCCGTCGACCACATCGACATCTACTACCTTCACCGGGTCGATCCCGCCGTGCCGATCGAGGAGACGGTCGGGGCGATGGGCGAGCTCGTCCGCGAGGGAAAGGTGAAGTTCCTCGGCCTGTCGGAGGCGTCGGCGGCGACCATCCGGCGCGCACACAAGGTGCACCCGATCGCCGCCGTGCAGACGGAGTACTCGTTGTTCAGCCGCGATCCGGAGGACGAGGTCCTGCCGACCTTGCGTGAGCTGGGCATCGGACTGGTCGCCTACAGCCCGCTCGGCCGCGGCTTCCTCGGTGGGCGCTTCAACAAGCTGCAGGATCTGGCAAAAGGCGACTGGCGCCTGAACCACCCGCGCTTTCAGGGCGAGAACTTCGAGAAAAACCTGGCCCTGGTCGACCGGCTGCGCGAGCTGGCGGCGAAGCGTGGCTGCACGCCTGCCCAGCTCGCCCTCGCCTGGTTGCTGTCCGCGCACGACGACGTCGTCCCGATCCCCGGCACCAGCAATCCGGCCCGGCTGGAGGAAAACGCCGCCGCCGCGGATATCCACCTGAGCGCGGACGATCTCGACAGCATCGACCGGCTTTCGCCGAAGGGCGTCGCCGCGGGGACGCGCTACAACGCGGAGTCGCTCGCGCTCGTCGACCACTGAGCCCGGCTACGGGTGGAAACGCCCGTCTACTGGCCCCAGATCTCGACGTGCGCGCGCGTGCCCGGCGGCACGCTGCCGTGGACCAGCTCGACG
>Ga0207661_10004146_pt1 | contig 10134 bp, 7 predicted proteins | sample KBSC713LmetaG_FD_184337 | JGI IMG/M metagenome (GOLD analysis project Ga0207661, IMG submission 184337) | Corn rhizosphere microbial communities from Kellogg Biological Station, Michigan, USA - KBS C7.1-3L metaG (SPAdes) (version 2) | ecosystem: Host-associated > Plants > Roots > Rhizosphere ... | reverse complement strand
GGATTTCCGTGAGGCGGGTGAGGTATTCGAAGGCTTCGTCGGGCGTGCGAATGTCGGGTTCGCTGACGATTTCGCAGAGGGGCGTGCCGCAGCGGTTCAGGTCGAGATAGGTGCGCCTGGCGGAGTCAGAGAAGCCGTCGTGAATGCTCTTGCCGGCGTCCTCTTCCATGTGCAGGCGGGTGATGCCGATCTTTTCCTTGGTCCCGGACGAGGTTGGAACTTCAATCCAGCCGTGCTCGGCAATGGGCTTGTCGTACTGCGAAATCTGGTAGCCCTTGGGCAGGTCGGGATAGAAGTAATTCTTGCGCGCGAAGATGGAGCGCGGGTTCACCGTGCAGTTGAGGGCGAGGGATGCGAGCGTGGCGAACTCGACGGCCTTCGCGTTGAGCACGGGCAAGGCGCCGGGCAGTCCGATGCAGACAGGACAGATGTTGGTGTTGGGTTCGGCGCCGAACTTGTTGGCACAGCCGCAGAAGATTTTAGTCTCGGTGAGGAGCTGTACGTGCACTTCGAGGCCGATGACGGGCTCGTATTTGGCGAGGATGTCAGGGGTCAGGGCGGCGGCTGCGGGCATGTTGAAATTTTAGCGCGGCGGTGCGCGAAAGCCGTGGAGGAACTCGAGGCAACTTCATGTCTGGGCGGATACAATAACGTTCGACTGGAGAAGCCGAAGCATGGACAAGATGATCCGCAAGTTCTCCGGGCACAAGGAACAACGTGCCGAGGTCTATCGCTATTGGCGCAGTCGTCCGGCCAGCGAGCGGTTTTTGGCGGTCTGGGAAGCTACCGCAGCAGCCTACGCATTCAAGGGAACGCAATATGACCCTACCCGAAGATCTGAAGCAACTCTTACTCGCGTTCAACGCAAACGGGGTTGAGTACGTGGTGGTTGGCGGGTATGCGGTGGGTGTTCACGCCGAGCCGCGGGCTACTAAGGATCTTGATCTGCTCATTCGCGCCGACGTAGGGAACAGCGAGGCGGTATATCGGGCGCTTGCGGAGTTTGGAGCGCCTATTACGGGATTGACGCCTGCCGATTTCCGCGACGATCCGAATTCCGTGATTCAGATTGGGCAACCACCGGCACGCGTCGACATCCTGCAGTCCATTGACGGCGTTGGGTTCGAGGAGGCGTGGCGAGACCGCACCGAGGTTCGGCTGGAAGGCGTATCGACTCAGGTCATCTCTTCCGAGCATCTGATCCGCAACAAGACTCAATCGGGAAGGCTTCAAGATCTGGCGGATGTGGAAGCTATACGTGAGGCTGAACAGGACAGGGAGGGCTAAGGGTCAGGCTCCCCGAGGCCCGATGACGGGCTCGTATTTGGCGAGGGTGTCAGGGGTCAGGGTGGCTGCGAAGGGCATGATGAAATTCTAGCGCGATGTGGCGGGAGCATTTGCCCAATATAGTGAACTAGAATGGCTGGTCAATCCATAATCGCAGCTTAAGTAGGGAGAATCAGCATGCCCGTTCCGGACTATCAGACCCTTATGTCACCACTTTTGCGGATCACCGCCGATCGTCAGGAGCACACAATCGGGCAGTGTGCGGAGTCGATCGCACAGGAGTTTAGCCTTTCTGAATCCGAGCGTGCTGAGATGTTGCCCAGTGGCGTCATGAAACTTTACAGCCGGGTTGGCTGGGCTAAGACGTATATGGTGCAGGCCCGGCTGCTCGAAATCGTGAGCCGCGGGAAGTTCAAGATCACACAGCGCGGAGAGGCCCTCCTGAAGACCAAACCGGCCAAGATAGATGTGAACCTCTTAAATCAATACCCTGAGTTCGTGGAATTTCGGGAGCGATCCAGCAATAACAAATCAAATTCTCAGCCGATCGCGATCGAGCCCGAACTCACTGCAGCGCAGACGCCTCAAGAACTCCTCGAAAGTAGTTATCAGGCCTTACACAGTCAACTTGCAGCCGACCTTCTTGAAAAGATCGCGAAAGCCTCACCAAGATTCTTCGAAAGGCTCGTTGTCGATCTCCTAGTCGCCATGGGATATGGCGGATCAAGGCAGGACGCAGGACAAGCTATCGGAAGATCTGGGGATGATGGAATTGACGGGATCATCAAGGAAGATCGCCTCGGACTCGACTACGTGTACATTCAGGCGAAGAGGTGGAAGGGAACAGTTGGTAGACCGGATGTGCAGTCATTCGCCGGGAGTTTGGAGGGCCACAGGGCCCGTAAGGGCGTATTCATTACGACCTCACAGTTTTCCGCCGATGCCAAAGATTACGTAAATCGAATCGAGAAGAAGATCATACTTATCGATGGTCAGCATCTTGCAAACCTGAGTATTGAGTTTGGCACCGGCGTTGAAGCGGTGAACACGTTTAAGGTTCATAGAATCGACTTGGACTACTTCGAAGAAGAGTAGTCCAAGTCGACCATATCTACTGCTTGGTTTCCAGCGGGTGCTGGGCTTTGTCGAAGAACTCGTTCTGGAGTTTGAGGCTTTCCTCGTCGGCCTTGATGGACTTGATGGCGTCGGCGATCTGGCTTGACCATGCTTTCTGATCGAACTCGCCCAACTGCCTGGTCGCGGCGGAGCCCACGCCCGAGTAATGGTTGGGGAATCGCGCGTACCACCAGATGCCGGTGTACACGTTGTCGGGCAGGTTGAGGTGGTGCTGATCGGCGCCGGACTGCGAGTCGGCCTTGTCCATCTGGACCAGGTCAGGCCGCGCGACGAGCATGTTGGAAGTTTCGGTCTCGCCCGCGTGCATGTCGTTTTTCGGGTCTGACTTCATGGCCGGGCGGCCGGGGACATGATCGTTGGGCAGGCCGAACACGTAGACGACGTAATCGCGCCTGGAAGCGAGTTGCGCCTGCCCGAACAGCGGGAGCAGCGAGTTGTTGCCGCCGTGGCCGTTGACGATCACGATCTTCGTGCAGCCGTTTCGCGCCATTTCCTGCACGGTCTCCTGCAGCAGGGTGAGCTGCGTGGACAGGCTGTAGGCGACGGTGCCGGGCTGCGAACGCGCTTCGAAGATCTGGCCAAAATAATAGGGCGGGAATACCACCGCGTATTCCTGCTTGACGGCGTTGAGCACGGCATAACGGACGTCGAGCAGGTCAGTGCCGAGCGGCAGGTGAGGGCCGTGTTTTTCGATGATGCCGAAGGGCAGCACGCAGACGTTCTGCGCCTGGTGGATGGCCTGGACGAAATCGGGCGCTGTGAGTTCTTCCCACTGCGGCGAAAGCGGCTTGGTCTCGGACGGGTTTTGGCCCAGCACGGCAAAGGCGGCAACAGAGAGAATGGCGACACAAACGAGTCTTTTGATCATAAGGGCCTCTGGTTCCTGGAAATCTATTCCGATGGATCGGGTGCGGTGAAGGGCGAGCAGCAGGGCTTTTCCGTGGCGTGCAGATTCATCAGTTCGGCGCGGGTGCCGTCAGGGTCATACATATTGAATTGCTGCTTGCCGTCGCGGCCGATTTTGGGAGCTGGATCGTGCCGTCCCTCCAGACGGTTACTCGCCTGCAGAGACTTGAATGCGCTATCCACTGATGTCTCGCCCAGCGCAAAGTGGTTCAGGACTCCCAGCGTCTGCTGCGACATGCTGTCTGGGATTCCGGCGCCCGGGCCGCCGGCAACCATGTACTCGATCCAGTCATGCCCATCCGGCACCTGCTTGCTGACCCAGTCCACCTTGGTGTCCTGCATGCCGCCGTACCAGTACGGCTTAAAGCCCAGCAGGCCATCATAAAAAGCATCTTCGGCTGCCCGGTCGTGAACCAGGACCCCTACGTGAATGATGTGGCGGCTGATGGCGCTTTTCGGCGCCGATGGGATGAGCGGCTTTGCCGACGTCACGAACTGAACGCGGTTTCCTTCCGGATCGAACACGTCGAACCAGCGAGTGCCGCTTTTGTCAGTGGTCACCGCCGCGGGCACGTGCCAGCCCTTCGCGCCAAGATAAGCGCGCAGCTTCTCAGCGTCCGATGTGGTGAACGCAATGTGGTCCAGGCGGTTCTTGCCGGCATTGGCCGGCATCGGCAACACCTCCACAAACTGGTTTTCACTGAAAAAGTAGCGCGCGCCTTTTGGATTTTCCGGATCGGGCGACTTCATCGCGCCGAGGACGTGCGTGTAGTAGTGCTCGGTGGCCGAGACGCTGGCTGCATACACCGAAATGTGCGAGACCCCCAGAATGCCGGGCCGCTCGGGTGTCTGCTGGGCGCCGGCGGAAACGACGGCGGTGATAAGCACGGCAGGAATGAGCATCTTGAAACGCATGGAACACCTCGAAACTTAGGACCGGATTACGATAAATCGGTTTGGCGGCAGGTGCAATGTGAGAGCGCGCACACAGGGAACTGGCCACGCCGTGTGAGCCCAATAGGAGACGTGAGATCACAGTCCGTTCGATCCATTTCGGGGTAGAATCCAGTCGCAGGTTGGGGCTTCGGCAGGTCGTTGCCCGTCTGCCGATGAAAGAAAAGGAGAATGAGATGGCTGGCGTATGCCCGTGGTGGCTCGGTTTCCTCATGGTGAGTTCCATCCGGCGCTGGTTGGAGGATCCGGAAAAGCTGATCGGCCCGTACCTGCGGGAAGGGATGACGGTGCTGGAGCCGGGTCCGGGGATGGGTTACTTCACCATTCCCATGGCGAAGGTAGTGGGGCCGGGGGGGCGCGTGATCGCCGTAGACCTGCAACCGAAGATGCTGGACGGCCTGAGACGTCGCGCTCAACGGGCCGGTGTGCTGGACCGAATTGAGCTTCGGACGGCGCAATCGGATTCGCTCAATATCGATGACCTGCGCGGCAAAATCGACCTGGTAGTCGCCATTCACGTGGTCCACGAGATGCCCTCGGACGAAGTGTTCTTCCAGCAGGCAGCGGCGGCGCTGAAGCCTGGCGGATTGTTGCTACTCATCGAGCTGCGCGGACACGTGCAGCGGAAGAAGCTGTCGCATGAGCTGCAATCGGCGTTCGACGCAGGGCTCACCATGCGGCACAGAGTGATGGGCCCGCGCCTTGCGAGGGCGCTGCTTGCGAAGTAGCTCCCAGTGCAAGGATTGGATTGTGCGAGTCGCCGCTTACAATGGCTGGCATGCGTTCGTTTCGTTTGAGCTTCCCCGCCCTTCTCAGTTTTGTTTGCTTAGCACTCGTGACCGCGCCGCTTGCGCCGGCGCAGGAGATCACTCCGCTGTCGCCTTCTGACAAGGCCGAAGCGCGTGAGATCTTTAAGCAGTTGATTGAAATCAACACAACGGATACTCCGCAGGGCAGCGTCACCGCCGGCAGCTCGGCGATGGAGAAGCGCTTCCTGACCGCGGGATTTCCAAAGGCCGACGTGCATCTGCTGGGGCCGGATGCGAAAAAGATGAACCTGGTGGTGCGCTACCGAGCTGCGGGCACGCCGACGGAGAAGCCGGTGCTGTTCCTGTGCCACATGGACGTGGTGGAGGCCCTGCGCTCCGATTGGCACACGGATCCGTTTCAATTTGTGGAGAAGGATGGCTACTGGTACGGCCGCGGCACGCAGGACATGAAGGACTCGGACGCGGCGCTCGTGGCCACGTTTCTGCGTCTGCATCGCGAAGGTTACAAGCCGAAGCGCGACCTGATTCTGGCGCTCACCGCGGACGAGGAGGGCGGCAAGTTCAACGGCGCATCGTGGCTGGTGAAGGAGCATCGCGACCTGGTCGACGCCGCCTACGTGATCAATCCCGATTCCGGCGGCGTGGAACTGGATCATGGCAAGGCGCAGGTGGCCGACGTGGAAGCAACGGAGAAGGTGTACGCCGACTATCAGCTGACGGCTACCAATCCCGGCGGCCACAGTTCCCGCCCGCGTCCTGACAACGCGATCTACGAGCTGACGAACGCGCTCGAGAAGCTGTCGAAGTACAAGTTCCCATTCGAGCTGAACGATGTCACACGCGAGTATTTCGAGGTTCTCGAAAAGCGCGAGACCGGCCAGACTGCGCAGGATATTGGCGGCATCCTGGCCAATCCGCCAGACATGGAGGCGGCCGCCCGTCTGAGCGAGGAGCCCAGCTTCAATTCGAATTTCCGTACCACGTGCGTGGCCACACGGCTTTCCGGCGGGCACGCCAACAATGCCCTGCCGCAGACCGCGCAGGCGAATGTGAACTGCCGCATTTTCCCCGGACACTCGCCGGAGGAGATTCGGCAACAATTGATCTCGCTGTTCGATGATTCCAAACTGATCGTGAAATATGTCTCCGATACCGGCGTGGTTTCGGACACGGCGCCCGATCGCAAGGCAATTGTGCCGATCAAGCCGGTTGCCGAGGTGATGGACCCGCTGACGCGCATTACGGACGCGATCTGGCCCGGCGTGCCAGTTACGCCGGTGATGGAAAACGGAGCCAGCGATTCCATCTATTTTGCGCAGGCGGGCTACCCGACGTATGGGTATTCGGCGATCGCACTGGAGCGGGACGACGATCGGGCGCATGGCCAGGATGAGCGCCTGCCCATCGAGTCCTACTGGAAGTCGCTCGAGTTCTTCTACGCGTTTTCAAAGTCGCTGGGTGACAAATGAGCGCTGTGGCCATGCAGCCCGTGTACCGCAAGATCGCGTGGCGCCTGGTGCCGTTCCTCATGCTGCTCTACATGGTCGCGTTTCTTGACCGCGTGAACATCAGCTTCGCCGCGCTCACGATGAACCGCGACCTGGGCATCTCTGACAAGCTGTACGGCTTCGCCGCCGGAGTGTTCTTCCTCAGCTATTGCCTGTTCCAAGTTCCGGCGAATATGGCGCTGACGCGCGTGGGCGCGCGGCGCTGGCTGGGGTTGCTGATGGTGGTGTGGGGCGTGGTCTCGATGGGCACGGCGTGGGTGACGGGCGCCGGATCCTATATCGGAGTGCGCGCTGTGCTGGGCATTGCGGAATCGGGCTTTTATCCGGGCGTGATTTACTACTTCACGTTCTGGATGCCGCGCCCGCTGCGCACGCGAATTCTGGCGCTGTTTCTGCTTTCGCTGCCTCTGTGCAACTCGATCGGCTCGCCCATCTCGGCGCACATTCTGCTGATGAACCGCGTGGGCGGATTGCATGACTGGCAATGGATTTTCCTGCTGGAAGGCGCGCCGGCAATTCTGCTGGGCATTGTGACGTGGTTCGTGCTGGCGGATGATCCGCTGAGCGCGCGGTGGCTCACACCGGCGGAAAAGCAGCAAGTGGCGCACGATCTCGAATCGGACGAGGCGGTGCACCGCAGTTCCGCTCCGCAATCGTGGACGCGAGTGGCTGGAGACTCGCTTGCGTACTTCCTTTGGAGCACGGGCATCTATGGCCTGAGCTTCTTTTTGCCCAAGATCCTGGTGGCGCGGGGAGCCTCGCCGGTTTCGACCGGATGGTGGGCAACGCTCACCTTCGGCGTGGGTGCGGGAGCCATGTACTGGGCGAGCCGGCAGCGGGGTTTTCGTGTGCTTCCCTTGCTGTTTCTAGTCGCAGCGGCGGGCTTCGCAGCTTCGGGAGTGTTTCACTCCGTGGGCGGAGCGGTGGCGAGCTTCTGCCTTGCATCGGTGGGCCTGATGTCATCGCTGCCCATGTTCTGGAGCGTGGCGGCCAGCCGGCTGAGCGGGAAGGCGGCGGGAGCGGCCATCGCCATCGTGAACTCGACCGGGGCGGTGGGCGCCTTCGCCGGTCCTTATGCCATGGGCTGGCTGCATGATGTGACGCATCGCTATTCCGCTGGGCTTTGGGCGATTGCGGGCTGCCTTTGCGTTGGCTCCGTGCTGGTGCGCGAGAAGCGGGCGGGAGGTACGCAGCGATCGGCCTCGAGGCTGTAGCCGACTTCTGCGAAGGCTGAAAGAGGGATATCCGAGAGCCCGGCAGGCAACGATCGATCCTGCGGAGCGCCGCAAATTTCCCACTCGCACCACTGATAAACTGAGAACTGATGATTCTCCCGTTCGTCCGCGAAATTTTCGCGGACCTGGAGCATACGCCGGCGTTTGAGCGCGTTCGCAGGCACCTGAGCCTGAGTACGGGGCGGCGAATTGTGTCCGGACTCACCGCGACGGCGCGGTCCCTCTACATACCCTTGATGACGCGGGCCGCGGGACGGCCGGTGATCCTCGTCGTTTCCGATAACAAGGCCGCGGAAACGCTGGAGCCGATGATTCGCGCCGGATGCGAGCTGACCGGGGCGATGGATCCAGCGCGTGTGGTTCGCGTCCCCGCGCACGACGTATTGCCATTCGAAAATCTGTCGCCGCATCCGGACGTGCAGGAACAGCGTGCCGCAGCGTTGTGGAAGCTTGCCACGGGCGGGGCATCGATCGTGATCGCGCCGGTGGAAGCCGTAGCCATGCGGCTATTCGAACGCGACTATTACGCCAGCCTGGCCGTGAGTCTCAGGCGCGGCGAAGAAATTGATATTGAAGTGCTGACCGCGCACCTGGCGAGCGTGGGCTACACGCAGATGGACCTGGTGGAGATGCCGGGGCAGTTCACACGTCGCGGCGGCATTCTCGACGTCTATTCGCCGGAGTCAGACCGCCCGGTGCGCATCGAGTTTTTCGGCGATGAGATCGACACGATTCGCAAGTTCGATCCTGAAACGCAGCGCTCGCAGGCGGGACTCGACGAAACGCAATTGCTGCCGCTGACCGAGACGCCGGTGACCGAGCGACTCTTGGCGGCGGTGCATGCGCGCCTGAGCAAGCAGCGCGTCGAGATGGAAGGGGACAGCGAGACGCAAGAGATGGCGGCAGAAGCCGCGGCTGCCGGCGGCGTAAGCGTGTTTCCCGGGTGGGAGTTCTTTGCCGCGGTGGCGGGCGCGGAAACCAACCTGCTGAAGCTGCTTCCCAAGGCCGTGCTGTTTGTCGATGAGCCGGGGATGGTGCGTAACCAGATCGATCGCTGGTGGAACAAGGTGGAACAGCGCCATGAGCGCAGCGGAATCGGCAATCTGATCCGGCCGGAAGATATCTACATTCGCCCCGAGATTCTGCAGGGTCTGCTGCAGGCGCACTTCGGCGTCGACGTCGATCAGCTTGGCGCAGTCGATGTGCTCGACGAAGACTCGACGCTCGGCGAGATCGCCATGAGCACGCGTCCGACGCTGCGCTTCCATGGATCGATTCCCGCGCTGACGGAGCAGTTGCGCAAGCTGATTGAGGTTGAGACCCACATCGTGATTGCCGCCGCCAACCAGGGGGATGTGGAACGGATGGCGACCGTGCTGCGCGAATACCAGATTCCGTACCGGCTGGGCAGCCGTGCCGCTCATAGCGGCGAGACGATGCTCGAAGAGGCCAGCTACATGGCCGGCGATCTTCGAGTGCCCGTGATTGTGCGCTCGCCCATCGCGGCGGGAGTCAGCTTTCCTGAATCCAATCTCATTCTGTTTGGCGCGAACGATCTCAATGACGAAGTTGATGTAGCGGCGCGTCCTGAACCGAAGCGATCGAAGACTGCGGCGTTCGTCTCCGACTTTCGCGATCTTTCCGTGGGCGATTACGTGGTCCACGTAGAGCACGGCATCGCGCAATACCAGGGACTGAAGGAGATTGTGCAGGACAGCCTCGCGGTCGAATTCATGATTCTGGAATTCGCCGAGCAGGCCAAGCTCTATGTTCCGCTCACGCGGCTGGACCTCATCCAGAAGTACCGCTCGACCGACACCGGCCCTGCACCCGCGCTCAACAAGCTGGGATCGCAGCAGTGGGTGAAGACCAAGGCGCGGGTACGCAAGGCCATGCAGGACATGGCTGCCGAGTTGCTCAAGCTGTATGCGGAGCGACGCACCGCGGATGGCACGGCATTCTCGAAAGACAACGAATTCCAGAAGGAGTTCGAAGACGCCTTCGACTACAACGAGACGGACGACCAGATCGCCGCCATTCGCGCCATCAAGTACGACATGGAGCAGCAGACGCCGATGGACCGGCTGCTCTGTGGCGACGTCGGTTATGGCAAGACCGGAGTGGCCATGCGCGCGGCGTTCAAGGCGGTGCAGGACGGCAAGCAGGTGGCCGTGCTCACGCCCACCACGGTGCTCAGCTTTCAGCACTACGAGACGTTCAAGAAGCGCTTTTCGCAGTTCCCCATCAACATTGAGATGATCTCGCGCTTCCGCACGGCGAAGGAGCAAAAAGTCATCGTCGAGCGGGTGGAAAGCGGCAAGATCGACATCCTGATCG
>Ga0207661_10004145_pt1 | contig 10135 bp, 8 predicted proteins | sample KBSC713LmetaG_FD_184337 | JGI IMG/M metagenome (GOLD analysis project Ga0207661, IMG submission 184337) | Corn rhizosphere microbial communities from Kellogg Biological Station, Michigan, USA - KBS C7.1-3L metaG (SPAdes) (version 2) | ecosystem: Host-associated > Plants > Roots > Rhizosphere ... | reverse complement strand
CGATGAAACGCGGTGTCGAAGCACGCGACCTGCGGCAGGTTCGGGAAATTTGCCAGCAGGGTGCGGATCGGCGCCAGATTGTGCGGCTGATGCAGCGGCGCCAGCGCCGAATAGCGATCGAGGCGGCTGACAATGCCATGGTCGATCAGCACCGGCTTGTCGTAATCGGGACCGCCATGCACGACGCGGTGGCCGACCGCGAGCGGCGCGATCTGGCGTTCGTCCCGCAACCAGTCGCCCGCCACCTGTAGCGCGGCCGGAACATCGGCAACGCTCTCGATCGGGTAGGCCCGCTCGGCGAGCTTCTCTCCGTCGGCGCCGGTCGCGCGCAAGCGCGGCCGGCTGCCGATGCCGTCCATCTGGCCCTTGATCTGCCGGGCCAGGCGGCCATTGCTGTCGACCGCAAAGACCTGGAATTTCACACTGGATGAACCCGCGTTGACGACCAGGATCGTATCCATGGCCGTCACGCCGCGGTCGTCGTCGCGCGGCGACGCCGCGCGTCGGCATAGAGGGTCGCGACCGCGCAGGACGCGAGGCGGGCGCGGAGCGAATCCGCCCGCGACGTCAGCACGACAGGAACGCGCGCCCCGAGCACGATGCCGGCACTGTCCGCCTTGGCGAAATAGGCGAGATTTTTGGCCAGCATATTGCCGGCTTCGAGATCGGGCACCACGAGGATCTGCGCGCGACCGGCGACCTCGGATTTGATTCCCTTGATCCGTGCGGCTTCCTTGTCGACCGCGTTGTCGAAGGCAAGCGGGCCATCCAGCAGTCCGCCGGTGATCTGCCCGCGATCCGCCATCTTGCAGAGCGCCGCCGCCTCGATGGTCGAGGGAATTTTCGAGGTCACGGTCTCGACCGCCGAGAGGATCGCAACCCTCGGCAGGGTACCAAAGCCGGCCTGGGTGAAGAGGTCGATCGCGTTCTGGACGATGTCACGCTTGACATCGAGATCGGGAAAAATGTTGATCGCGGCATCGGTGATCAACACGGTGTCGGCGTAGGACGGCACGTCCATCACGAACACGTGGCTGATGCGCCGCTCCGTGCGCAGCCCAGTCTTGGCCGTGACGCTGCGCATCAACTCGTCGGTGTGCAGGCTGCCCTTCATCAGCATTTCGCCCTTGGCCTCGTGGATCAGCTCCACGGCCCTGGCGGCAGCGGCCTCGCTATGGGGCGCGTCGACGATCTCGAAGCCGCCGATATCGATGCCATGTTTGGAAGCAACCTCCCTGATCTTCGACGCCGGGCCGACCAGTGTCGGCTTGATCAGCCCGGCCTCGGCGGCCTCGGCCGTACCGCGCAGCGAGCTTTCGTCGCAGGGATGCACCACCAGCGTCGCCGCCGGCGGGATCGCCTTGGCTGCTGCGATCAGGCGGTCATATTTGCTGTGGGGCCGCGCCTCGCCTACATTCGCCGCTTGCACGCTCATCGCTCGACTCCCTGGTTCCTGAGGCGCGTCAGGACGCCTTGGCCTGAAAGGACTTTTCTGTCCCGTCGGAAGTTCGTTCGCTCACGCCGAACAGCTCGGCTACACGATGCAGCCGCCTTGCCGTCTCGCCGGAGATTTCGCCGGCGACCGACAGCACTTCGCGGATGGCCGCGAATACCGCGCGGCGCTGTTCCACATCCTGCGGCAGCATCTTGGGAATGGCGGCGAGGCTCGCCTCCTGATCGAGCAGCAGCATGCTGAATTGCTCGCGCACGAGGGTCTTGAACTGGTCAAGCGTCAGGCGCGATTCAACATCCTCCCGTCGCATCCGGCGCAGCGCTTCGAGGCCACGCTCGTCGACCATGCCGCGCGCCATGCCGACGTAGAGCAGCGCGCGGATGCCGCATTCCCGCAAGCCGCCGCTCGTAATCCTGGATTTCAGCTCGGCGATGCGCGCATCCAGGAGCTTGCGATGCGCCGCCGACATTTCCGGCCGCGGCGACGGGTTGGCATTGGGATCGACGCCGACAGCCGCCTGCAGCGCAGGCGATCCATAGATCGAAAGGAACAGCGATTCGGTGAACGCCTCCTGCGTATCGCGCCATTTGTCGAGAGCATTGACGATGCTCTCTGAGATCATCTCCTGCGCCTTGACGAACGGATTGTCCCTGGCAGCCGGCTTTCTGTTCTCGCGGATGGTCTCGGCATCCCCGGCAACCTTCTTCATCAGTGGCCCCTCCCGGCCAAAGATGTCATAGCTCACGCGCAGCGGATGCAGGTTGCGCATCCACTCGGCCATCTGCGGTGTTGCAAACGCGCGGACCCATGGCTGGGCGAAGTTCCGATAATTGGCGAGGTTGATCTCCGAAACGCGCTTGGCGGTGGCGAACCGCCGCTCGTCCTCCAGCGAATTGCCGCCCATCGCGCGCAGATCGTCGAGCGTGCGCTGCTCGCAACGCATGATCCAGTTGCCGCCGGCGAGATCGGCATGGGCGGTTTCGCCGGATTTCGCCTGGAAGGTTGCTTCATAGAGGCCCGGCGGCAGCACATCGATCAGATCGATGTTGCTGGAAAACTCGGCATGCTCTTTCTTGGCGACGCCGCCGGAGACGAAGATGCCGAGATGCCCCACGGTCTCATGGACCGTGTAGACGATGGTTTGCCCGTAATACCTGATCTCGTCGACGTCCTTGTACAGATCGAGGATCCAGTTGAGAGCCTGCTGCGGCGGCGTGATGTTGTCGCCCTTGGAGCAGAACACCACGATCGGAGAGCGGATCTTGCGCAGATCAACCACCTCGCCGTCCGAGGTCTTGATCCGGCCGGCGGCAAGGTTGTTGCCGACGAACAGCTCGTCGACGATGAACTGGATTTCCTCAGCATTGAGATTGACGTGCCCGCCCCACCAGCGCTCGAACTCGAGATAGCGGTCCGCTTCGGTGTCGACCTTGGAATAGACGTTGTATTGCTTGGTCCACAGCGTGTTCGACGGATTCATGTTCTCGAAATTCTGCACCAGCCAGGCGCCGTCGAACTTGCCGCCGCCGAGATCGCTGGTGAGCGCGGTGAGCCAGCTGCCACCCAATAATCCGCCGGAATAGCGCATCGGAAACTTGCCGCGGACGCCGGCCCAGTATGACAGGGGCGCACCGGCGATGATCACCGGCCCGAACAGTTCAGGCCTGAGCGACGCCAGGATCATCACCGCCCATCCGGCCTGGCAATTTCCGATCACGCAGGGCTTGCCGTCGGCATCCGGATGCAGCGCGATGACTTTCTCGATGAACGTGCCTTCGGCGCGGGCGATGTCCTCGATGGTCTGCCCCGGTATCGGCTCCGGCATGAAGCCGATGAAGTAGCAGGGATGGCCCGCTTTCATGGCAACGCCGATCTCGCTGTCGGCCTTGAAGCCGCCGATACCCGGCCCATGGCCGGCGCGCGGATCGATCACGATGAACGGGCGTTTTAGCGGGTTGATCTCGATGCCTGCCGGGGGCTTTACGCGCACCAGGCCGTAGTTCACGGGCCGCTTCAGCTTCCTGCCGTCCGCGATCAGCTCGACCTCGTAATTGAGGACGTGAGGGGCGGTCTCGGCGAGATGCTCGCGGTATTGCTCGCCGCGCCGGCGCATGACATCCAGGAACAGGACACTGCGCTGGCCGCTGTCCACGAGGTACTCGAAGGCGGATGCAAAAATACCGGGCAGTGTTTCGCCAGAAGTTGCCAGCTTTTCCGTCATGGTTCTGATCCCTGAGCCTGCCCGCTGCACCATGGGCGTGTCCGCGCGCGGACTGTTGATTTAGGTCAAGGCTGCACCTTGCCTCCCTCGCCTTGCGCCTCGGCCGTCTCCCCGCGGCTCCATGCCATCAACAGTTCCCAGGCGACCGCCAGGATGATCGGTCCGACAAAAAGGCCGACGATGCCGTGGGCAAGCGTTCCGCCCAGCACGCCAATGAAGATCACCAGCACCGGCGTGGAAAGACCCCGTCCCATCAGTAGGGGCTTGAGCGCGTTGTCGGAAATGCCCACCAGCACCAGAAAGATCGTGATCAGGATGGCGGCACCGACGTCCTTGACGGTCCAGACCCAGATGACGACGGGAATGAGGATCGGTGCCGATCCGATCTGGATGATGCCGAGCACAAGGATCGCAAAGGCGAGCACGCCTGCGTGCGGCACACCCGCAATTTTCAGTACAACACCCGCCAGGAGCGCTTGCAGCACGGCGACGCCGATCACCCCCTGCGCCACGGTGCGGATGGTTGCGCCGGCCAACGCCAGAAAATCCGCGCTCCGCTCTGGCACGATCCTGGCCAGCATGTTCCTGGTTGTCGCGACCAGCTTTGGTCCGGTCGGAAACAGGAAGCCCGCAATCACCAGGGATGCGACGAACTTGAGCGTGCCGGTGCCGGCGCTGCCGGCGATCGCGAGAACCGGGCCCGCCAGCGGTTTCAGATGCGGCGCGAGCCGACGCAACGCGGCATCCAGATTGTCCGACGCCATCGTCCAGATATCATGCAGCGGCACGCCGACCACCGGCCAGTCACGAACACTGTCCGGCGGCGTGGGGATCACAAAATCTCCTGACGTCAACAGATCGGAGATGCTGCGCAGCCCATCGACAAGCCCAATGCCGAGCCAGGCTGCAGGTCCCAGGAATACCGCGAGCACCACCAGCGTCATGACGACCGCGGCGATCCGAGGCCGCTGGCCAAGATGCGCCGACAGCCAGTCAAACGCCGGATAGAGCGCAACGGTAAGCACGACGCTCCAGGCCAGGATCGGGATGAACGGACGCGTCAGGACAAACGACCAGTAGATCAGCCCGGCCAACAGTGCGATGCGGATGGCGACCTGGATCGCCTCCTCGCCGGGTTGCCTCGGCCGAACCGTGGTTGAATGCGCCTTGTCCGTATCCATCCGCTCGTCCCGGTGAGCCACGCTTAGCAGCCCGGCATCGCCAGCCCTGTATTGGCCTCTCTCGCCTCGCAGGCTTGATCCAGATCAAGCGGCGGCGGCCATCCGTCGACCATCTCTCGCCGGGTCCACTCTCGCGACCGTGTCCCGATGACATCAACGACCTATTCCGCCAGCGAGCAGCTCCGCGACGGGCGGAGCATCGAGATCCGCGCGCTGCGGGTGGAAGACGAGGCCGGGATGCTCGCCGCCATCGACCGCACCGGCCAGCAATCGCTGCAACGCCGCTTCTTCGTGACCAAGCGCGGCTTTTCCGACAAGGAGAAGGCGTTCTTCATGAACGTTGACTTCGTCAATCACGTCGCACTCGTCGCCGAGATCGACGAAAGCGGCAAGCGCACGATCATCGGCGGTGGACGCTACATTGTGGTCGAACCCGGCGAAGCCGAAGTCGCCTTTGTCGTGGTCGATGCCTATCAGGGACAAGGGATCGGCGGCCTTCTCACGCGACATCTGGTTGGGCTGGCGCGCGCCGCCGGACTGAAGCAGCTCCTGGCCGACGTGCTGCCGGAGAACGTGGCGATGCGCAACGTGCTCGACAAATTCGGCTTCCGCACCGCACGCAGCCTCGATCCGCAGGTCGTGCATCTGGTACTGCCGTTGACGTGAGCCACGATGACAATCGCTACTCTGGCGGCGGGTCTGAACGTAGCCCCTCGGCCACGTGGCCCCCTAGCCCTGTTTTCGACGCCGAAAGTCGCGCTTTTGGCGTGGTTTGGGCCGTGGTGCGAGCTCGGGATTGGTTGCCTGCACCCGGCGGAAGCGCGCCAGCATGCGCTCGAAGCTGGCATTGAGCGTCTCCGCGATATCGGGTCGCCTCTCCAAAGCGGCGATCAGCATTCCCGCCGCCTCGATGGTCGAGAGCCCGTCGCGCCGCGGCTCGCGGCGGAGCTCGCCATAGCGCGACGCCCGTTTCGGCCCGAGGATCACGCGCTGGCATTTCAGCATCCAGGGATTACGCCACCACAGCGCCTTGGCCTGGCTCCAGGTCCCGTCGAGCAGCACCACGCCCTCGATATGGCCGAGGATGCCGCGCTGGTCGGGCTCGACCGCGCCCTTGCGGTCAATGGCAACCACGTCGCGATCGGTGTCGAGATCGGCGACTTTCGCCGAGCCGAGATAGAGCACGGCCCAGCGCGAAGGATCGGCGACTGGCCTGCCCAGCGCCTTGGCAAGGCTCGGCCACGACAGCCCGATCTTGACGACCGCATTCTCAAAATGCTGCGCGGCCAGCCGCGCGGTGCCGAGCGCCCTGTCCTGCTCCTGCGGATGCTGCAGGATCAGCAGCGCGATGCGGCTGTCGATCGGCGTGACGGTGTTGCAGATGCAGAGCGGAAGCGGCTTCTGGCAATGCGGACAATCCGCAATCGCTGCCGCATCGGCCTGTTCAGGAATCTCGGACATCGCTGCGCTATACGCTGCGTGGCTTGCCCCATCAACCACGCTATTCCGAGGGAGCTGTAAGCGCATCCGGCGCCGAGCGCGACCGCAGGCGGTCGATCAGGGGGTAGATCACCGGTGTCGTATCGAGCGTGAGCAGCTGCCACGCCCGCATGCCGCAGCTGCGAAGACAGATACCCGCTTGGCGAGCGGCAAAAGCCGCGCTTATATTGCGCCTCAGCGCTGACCGCCGCGGGGGCGCGCTCTGGTCCGGTGATGGCCGATGGGCCCGGCCAATCACGCGTGGAGGCAGATGGACACAGAGCCACAGCGGTTGATGGACTGCCATGGGCGACGTGATCTCGGTAACTCCTGAGAATGCAAAAGCTGTGCTTGCCGACCTGCCACGCCTGGTGAAGCTGGCACTCGGCTTTGCCGCGCAACTCAAGCGCGGCACACTCGACATTGCGCTGCTCGACGGCCGCGTGATGAGATTCGGCGGCGCCGAGCCGGGTCCGGCGGCCAAGATGACGCTGCACAGCTACGGCTTCGCGTCGCGGCTGATCAATGGCGGCGACATCGGGATTGCCGAAGCCTATCTGCGCGGCGATTGGGACACGCCCGACCTGACGCAGTTCCTGTATCTGTTCTGCGTCAATCACGAGCTGATCAGGACCATGCTCACGGACAAGCCGGTGGTCCGCCTCATTCAGACCGTGCGGCATTGGTTCAACCGCAACACCAAACGCCAGGCGCGGCGCAACATCTATGCGCACTACGACATCGGCAACGCCTTCTACTCCGCCTGGCTCGATCCAAGCATGACCTATTCCTCGGCGCTCTATGAGGACCACACGCCCGATCTGACCGCGGCCCAGAACAACAAGTATCGGCGGCTCGCGGAGGCGATCGATTTGCGGCCGGGCCAGAAGGTCCTGGAGATCGGCTGCGGCTGGGGCGGATTCGCCGAATATGTGGCCAGGACCTTTGGCGCCAAGGTGGTCGGGCTGACGATCAGCAGGGAGCAGCGCGACTTTGCGCAGAGGCGTATCCACGACGCCGGCCTCAACGACAAGGTCGAGATCCGCTTGCAGGACTATCGCGACGAGCGCGACCGTTACGACCGTATCGCCTCGATCGAGATGATCGAGGCCGTCGGCGAAGAATTCTGGCCGAAATATTTTTCGCAATTGCGTGATCGGCTTTTGCCCGGCGGGCTCGCCGGCATCCAGGCCATCACCATCCAGGACAGCATATTCCAAAGTTACCGGCGCGAGGTCGATTTCATCCAGCGCTATGTTTTTCCCGGCGGCATGCTGCCCTCGCCCGAGGTGCTGAAGAACCTCGGCGAGCGTTTTGGCGTGCCTGTCATCCGCGAACGCATTTTTGGGCAAGATTATGCCAAGACGCTCGCGACCTGGCGAAATAACTTTCGCACCGCCTGGCCCAACCTGAAGCCGCTCGGTTTCGACGAGCGCTTCCGGCGCCTGTGGGAATACTATCTCGCCTATTGCGAGGCTGGATTCCTCTCGGGAAATATCGACGTTCGCCAGGTGGTGTTTGCAAAACCGCGCTGAAGCCGTGCGATTTCGTCGGCTTGTGCTACCCGCCTTCGTTGACTAGGTTCGCTGGAACTCATCAGAAATGTCCGGCGGATCTTCCCCCATGATCTTCAATAAAGACGTCGTCGAAGCCATCGGCAACACGCCGCTGATCAAGCTGAAGCGGGCTTCGGAAGCGACCGGTTGCACCATTCTCGGCAAGGCCGAATTCATGAATCCGGGCCAGTCGGTGAAGGACCGCGCCGGCAAATGGATGATTCTCGAAGCCGAGAAGCGTGGCGATCTCAAGCCCGGCGGGCTCGTCGTCGAGTCGACGGCGGGCAATACCGGCATTGGCCTTGCGGTGGTCGCCAGCGCGCGCGGCTATCGCACGCTGATCCTGATCCCGCAAACCCAGAGCCAGGAAAAGAAGGACATGCTGCGGCTCTGCGGCGCCGAGCTCATCGAGGTGCCGGCGGTGCCCTACGCCAATCCGAACAACTACCAGCATGTCGGCAAACGCCTCGCCGCGAAGCTGCGCAAGACGGAGCCGAACGGCGTCTTGTTCGCGGATCAGTGGAACAATCTCGACAACGCCAAGGCGCATTATGACTCCACCGGCCCCGAGATCTGGGAGCAGACGAACGGCAAGATCGACGGCTTCATCTGCTCGGTCGGCACCGGCGGCACGCTCGCCGGCACCAGCCGCGCTTTGAAGGAAAGGAACAAGGATATCTTCGTCGCCTGCGCCGATCCGCATGGTTTTGCGATGTATGAATTGTTCAAGAACGGCACCGCCAAGTCGACGCCGGGCGACTCCATCACCGAGGGCATCGGGCTCGGGCGCGTCACGCCCGTGGTCGAGACCGCCGTTGTCGACGACGCCTTTCTGGTTTCCGACGAAGAAGCCGTTACCGTGATCTATGAGCTGCTGGAGCACGAAGGCCTGTGCCTGGGAGGCTCGACCGGCATCAATATCGCCGGCGCGATCAAGCTTGCGAAACAGCTCGGACCCGGCAAGACCATCGTCACCATCCTTGCCGACTCCGGCAACCGCTATCAGTCGAAGCTGTTCAATCCAGACTTCATGCGGTCGAAGAAGCTGCCGGTGCCGCAATGGCTGGAGAAGCGCACCGAGATCGATGTGCCGTTTGAGAAGGTGTGAAGTTCATCGTCATTGCGAGGAGCGTAGCGACGAAGCAATCCATCTATCCGTTATGCCGCGATATGGATTGCTTCGCTTCGCTCGCAATGACGGCAGGAATCACCGCAAGATCTGGCTCAGGAACAGCTTCGTCCGCGCATGCTGCGGATGCGCGAAGAACTCCTGCGGCGTGTTCGATTCGATGATCTGGCCGGCATCCATGAACACGACGCGGTTGGCGACCTCGCGGGCAAAGCCCATTTCGTGGGTGACGACCAGCATGGTCATGCCTTCCTTGGCGAGATCCACCATGGTGTCGAGCACTTCCTTGACCATTTCCGGGTCGAGCGCCGAGGTCGGCTCGTCGAACAGCATGACCTTCGGATTCATGGTCAGCGCGCGCGCGATCGCGACGCGCTGCTGCTGGCCGCCCGACATCTGGCCCGGATATTTGCTGGCCTGATGCGGGATTTTCACCCGCTCCAGATATTTCATGGCGGTCGCTTCGGCATCCTTCTGCGGGATGTTGCGCACCCAGATCGGCGCCAGCGTGCAGTTCTCCAGCACCGTCAGATGCGGGAACAGGTTGAAACTCTGGAACACCATGCCGACCTCGCGGCGGACCTCGTCGACGCGGCGCAGGTTCGGCCCCAAGTCGATGCCGTCGACGACGATCTCGCCTTCCTGGAATTCCTCCAGCGCGTTGATGCAGCGGATCAGGGTCGACTTGCCGGAACCGGACGGCCCGCAGATCACGATGCGCTCGCTCCTGCCGACGGCGAGGTCGATGTCACGCAGCACGTGGAAATCGCCGTACCACTTGTTGAGATGAGAAATATTGACAATCGAAGTTTCCGCCATGCCCATCCCCTTCAGTTGCGCCGATGCACATTCAGCCTGTTCTCGACGAACAGCGAATAGCGCGACATGCCAAAACAGAATGCGAAATAGATGATCCCGGTGAAGGCGAAGCCGGTGAACAGCGTGGTCGGCGTTGCCCAGTTCGGATCGGAGAAGGACGCACGCAACGAGCCGAGAAGGTCGAACAGCGCGACGATCGACACCAGCGAGGTGTCCTTGAACAGCGAGATGAAGCTGTTGACGAGGCCGGGAATGACGTGCCGCAGCGCCTGCGGCAGCACGATCAGGGACGTGGTC
>Ga0207661_10004143_pt1 | contig 10136 bp, 4 predicted proteins | sample KBSC713LmetaG_FD_184337 | JGI IMG/M metagenome (GOLD analysis project Ga0207661, IMG submission 184337) | Corn rhizosphere microbial communities from Kellogg Biological Station, Michigan, USA - KBS C7.1-3L metaG (SPAdes) (version 2) | ecosystem: Host-associated > Plants > Roots > Rhizosphere ... | reverse complement strand
ACGTCGCTTCAGCGCTGGCATCGCGACTTCCTGCGCCACGCGATGGAGGCGCAGGGATTCATCGTGAACGAGACCGAGTGGTGGCACTTCGACTACAAGGACTGGCGGAGCTACCCGATCGGCAATCTGACGTTCGAGCAGCTCGCCGCTGGACACCGCTAGCGCAGCTTCATCTGCGCCAGCGCGGCGCCAATCGTATCCTGCACCTTGTCGACGGCTGCTTGCGGCGTCGTCCAGTTGTTGCAAAGCGTGCTGAACTCGAGCAGCTGCCCGTCCGCGGTTTTCACGTAGCCGGACAGTGAGCGCACCATCGACAGCGTTCCGGTCTTCGCGCGGAGATTGCCTTGCGCTGGCGTGGCCTTCATGCGAGTGCGGATCGTTCCGTCGACGCCCGCGATCGGGAGTGACGAGAAGAAGAGGTCGAAGTTCGGTGAGCGGCGCATAACGTCGAGCAGGCTCACGATCGTCTCGGGAGAAACGAGATCGCTGCGCGAAAGGCCGCTGCCGTCGCGCACGACGTAGCCGTCCGCGGGAATCTTCCATGCGTCGAATTGACGGGCGATCACTTTGCGGCCGCTGTCCGCCGTTCCAAGCCCGCCCTTCTCGAGACCGAGCGTTCGCAGCAACACCTCGGCGATTTGATTCTGAGACGGCTTCATGAGTGCCGGCATGATCTCCTTGAGCGGAACGGAGAGAACAGTCAGCAGCGAGTCGGCGTGCGGATCTTCGTTCCACGACGATGCCTGGTGATCGACGACGATCCCGCGGTCGGCCAGCGCCTCGGTCAGCGCGGCGACGTACGCAGCGTCCGGATCATGCTGCGGCAAGCTGATCGTCACCGTGTCGCCGATCGCAATCTGCCCGCGAACAATAACGCCGGACGTTAGAGTATCATGATAGGCTGAAACGCGCGTCACGCGCGGCTGACGGGCCGTCAGCTGGCCGCCGTCGACTTCGACGACGCGAGCCACCGTCTTGGCGAGAACGCGCACCTGCGGAAAGGTCTTCGCCGGCTTCGTGTCGACCGTCGCAAGGTCGCCCGCCTTCGCGCCCGCTCGGACGTGAAGGCTCACGAGTCCTTCATTGAACAGCAGTTCGTCCACACCGGCGAACGACGCTCCATCGAGTCCGTCCCACGGCCACGCCGCCCCGGCGACGGGTCCGGGGAAGGCGTCGCCGAACGGGACGACACTGCCCGTGATGCGTCGGATGCCGCGCTGCCAGAGCGAATCGGCGATCGCGCGAAGCGGGATCATCGCGTCGCCCTTCATGTGATCACTGACCGTCGGATCGCCCCGTCCGACAACCGCGAGGTCGCCCGTCAGCGTTCCGTTCGAGAGAGTCCCGCGTGCTGCGATCGACGTCCGAAACCGATAGTCGGGGCCGAGTTGCTCGAGCGCGACCGAGCTCGTTACGATTTTCTCATTCGAAGCCGGAATGAAGAGTTTTTCCGCGTTATGCCTGTAGAGGGTGTCATGCTTCACCGGATCGACGATGAGGACGCCCCACATCGCGGTCCTGAACTCCGGGGCATTCACCATCGAGTCGATCATGCGGGTCAACGCGGATCGGCTCCCGGGCGCGGCGTCGGCGGGCGACGGTGCCGCCGAGGGACGCGCGCCACAGGCCGACGCGATTGCGATGGTCGAGAGGAGGGCGAGCGTGGTGCGCGGGGACATCGATGCTCCTGGCGGCATGAGAAACAGGCGATTTGAAACCTGCCGTTTTGTAGTCCGTCGGGCTAGGCGCGACGCGACCCTTTTCGCGATAGGATGAGGTCCGAATACTTCGCTCGATCAACAATGCTACGCTTTCAATCGACAGACAGCTCACATAGGACTCGCGCTGCGGCGCTGCTTTCTGCTTTTCTAATCACCGCGTGCGCGATCGCTCGGCCGGAGCCGGAGATCATTCAGGCCGGGGAGCCGAGGCCGCGGGTCGAGTACAGCGACGCCGTTGCTCGCGCGGCAACGCGTCAAGCGGCCGAGTCGAACGTTGTCGTCAGAGGTCTTGGTTCGATTCTCATGACGCACGGGGAGAAAACACCGCGGGTGTACCTTCTCCTCCACGGGTTTACAGACGTCCCGACTCAGTTCCAGGTCGTCGGCGAGCATCTCTTTGCCACGGGCGACAACGTCTACATACCGCGACTGCCGCACCACGGCGAACGCGTCGGGCCGGTTCGCGCACTCGGCCGCGTTCGCGCGCCGGAGCTCGCAGCATTCGGTGATTCGTCGGTCGACATCGCGCGAGGACTCGGCGACTCCGTCATCGTCGTCGGATTGAGTGCCGGCGGAGCGATCAGTGGAGCGATCGCACAAGCGCGCGAAGTTCGACGCGCGGTTCTCATCGCTCCGGCGATCGCGCCAGGGCAAATGGCCGACGAAGACGCCGAGCGTACGCTGCTGGCGATCACGTCGCGGTTGCCCGAGTACACGCGGAAGAACGCCCCGACCGACACCGCGAATCCAGAGTACATCCAGGGCATCTCATCGCACGGACTATCCGAAGTTCTCGGATTGGGGCGCCGCGTTCGTGATGACGCGAACAAACGCGCGCCGGCGACGAAGGACATCGTCTTTCTCCTCAACGAGCGGGACGCGACGGTGAGCGAGCCCGCGTCGGTCGATCTCGCAGAGCGGTGGCACGACCACGGAGCGAAGGTGACGATCTATACCTTCCCCGCGAAGGCGAAGCTGCCGCACAACGTCATGGAGGTCGACGCGCGCGGCGGAAACGTCGAGGTCGCGTTTCCGGTGGTCGAAGCGCTCGCGCGTTCAGTGGAACCGTCGCCGTCGGTCGTGAGCGTCGATCACCTCGATTGCACAGGATGGCGATGTGCGGCGAGACGAGCGTTCCGGCCTTGAGCGTCGAGTCACTTCACTTCGAGTACGCGAATCGCCTCGGCGGGTCTGAGCTTGCTGCCTTGATCGAGGATGATGCTCCGGCCGTCCGGCAAGAACTCGGGAAAGGTCATACCGCGTAACGGGCGATTCTTGGACAGACTCACGAGTCGCCCGGTTTTGCGATATAGCACCAGGGCGTCCTTGAAGAACATGGTCTCGGGCTGAAGAAGAAATCCTTCCGCATCCACATCGACGCGCGACGTCGCGAACGCGATCGCGCTCCCGTCGTAGTTGAATGAGAGCTTGCCGGATGCGAACCCGAGATCGAGAACATCGAGGCACTTTCCACCGTCCGTCACCTCGATGATCCGATTCGTGTTCGACGCTTTGTCAAACACGCCGACTTCTCGCGTTCCCTTCGAGCTGATCGGAAGGACGAGCGTTCGCTCGGGGCAGGGGATCATTGGCTTGCCGAGCGGCACGATCTGCTGTGGCTTCCCGTCGCGCGAGAACGTGATGTCATAGTCACGCAGGCGAAGACCTGTGCGCCACCCGGTAACTACGCGATATCGCGCCGCATCCTTGCTCTGTTTCAGAATGCTGATGGTCTGATACTCGTCCGGCAAATCCCGGTCGACGAAAAACGGCGTCGTGTCGCCGGACGCGAGGGTCGGGATGGGATAGAAGATCAGCCCCGGTCGCGTCATGAATTTGCCGTCGGGGGTCGGTACCGGATCGACGGTGCCAGGAATGCGCAGCTCGCGTCGCGTTCCGAGATCGAAGATGTATGCGGCGTTGATCGACGTGTAGCTGACGAGGTCTGTCGTCGCGACGGGTTTGAAGAAGAAGCCAACCGGGCGAACCGTCTCGACTCGTCGCATTTCGACGACGCTTGCGTTGCGATCGACCCAAAAGGACGGCGCAGTGCTCGTGCTCTCCGTTTCCGGTTCGGGGTGCTCCAATCTCTCGCGCGCGAGCGTGAGATACGCGGAAGTCGTCTTATATCCGGGAATCGCGGACCCGAGCAAGCGGCCGTGCCGATAGAAGATCGCCGTCGGATAGTGAACCGTGGCGTTCCGATAAACGAGCTCCAACGAGTTGAGCGTTCTCTGATAGGTCGTCGCGACGCCAGAGGCTTCGAGTTCGCCCGAGCGCGCGTCGGCGACAACAGCCGTGAACGCAACGCCGAGTGAGTCCGCCGCGGCCTTCGCCTGCGCAAGACCGCTCACGGACAATGGCATTCCGGGCGACCAAACGTAAATCATCCCGTCGTGCGTCGCCTTTAAGAGATCTCGCAGCCGCTCGTCGGTGAACGCATTGGTCATCGTCGCGACGTCGTACGTGCGTCGATGTGTCGTCGATCTGAGCGTACACTCGTCGACGCCGATCGTCGTTACCTCCGTGACGCTCGCGCTCACTCGGCGCAGTTCCGTCGTTCCGTCTGGCATATGCCAGCGTTCGAGCCACACGCCGATCGAGTCGGTTGGCGACGCGTCTCTCGGGACGGGGTAGGGGGCGAGGCGCCGCCACCGCAAACTGGCATTTGAAAACTCGAATGCTCTGCCCGACGAGCACGTCGCATTCGTCCGCGCGAACGCCGTCGACGGCGGTTCGGCGATGATCGCAACAGCGGTAGCCGTTGCGAGCAGCAGCTGTAGGCGCATGAGAGGTCTGTCGGTTGGTCGAAATGCCGAGCGGGGCCCCGGTTTCAGTGCAGCGCTACCTTAACCGACGGGTCCGCGTTCCGCCACAGTTCCACCGCACGCGCCTCGTGGGCGCGGGCGCCGCTCGTGTCGCCAAGAATCCGCTTCATCTCCGCGAGACGCAACTGCGACGGCGCGAGGTACGGAAGCTCATACGCCGACCGCTCGGCAATTGAGCCGTACCACCCCATCGCTTCGCGCGTTCGGCCGAGTGTTTCGAGGAGCGTTGCGCGGAAATAGCGATCACCGGCTTCCGCGGCGAAGATGGAGGCAGACGCTTCCCACTCGGCGGCGTCGAGGAGGGAAAGCGCTTCCGTCACGTGGCCTTCATCCGCGGACGCATGCGCGCGGATACTCTGTGCGAGCGCAAAGGCCGACCGCCGACCGCGAGGAGTCGTCGGCATCGCGTCAAGCTGTTGCGCAATAAGACGTGCCTGCTTGAGGTCGTGCAGCCGAACGCTCAACAGCCCAAGCCGATGCAGCCGCAGTTCGGCGTCGAGGCTGTCGTTCTTGGCGTCGTCATCACCCCGATGGTCGAACGACGGGTGCCAGCTTATCACAGTATTATAAATACGCTCCAGCTCAGCCTGCTGGAGCGGAAAGAATGGCATCGTTGCCGCAAGGGACAATTGTGAGATCGCCAAGTCTCGATTGAGCGACATCGCCGAATCGAGGTGCGCTCGCGCTTCGTGCCACCGGCCTTGTCCAAGGGCGGCATGCGCGAGGAGGCGCAGTCCGAAGGCGCGGCTCGACGGAGACGCGCTTGTATCGACCAGCGTATGTGCGATCTCGCGAAGACCGCCAAAGTCAGCGACGCTCGTCGCGACGTCGAAGACAGAAGCGTGACCGCTGAGCGTCGGGATTTGCTGCTCGAGGTCGAGAGTCGCGCGAGAGCTTCCGGGTCCGTCGATCAAAGCAAACACTCTGAACGCGCGCTGCTCGAGCGAAAAAGGCGATGTCAGAATTCGCCCCAAACGGCCGCGAAGCCGGGCCGCTTCGGCAGTGCGCGATTCGAGCGATGCAATGCGAGCGAGATGGACGATCGCTTCGACGTTGGCTGAGTCGAGCAACAACAGCCGGTCGAATGCCGAGCGAGCGCTCGTCGCAGACTCACCGCGGAGCGGGCCGGTGTGAAATCGAACCTCGCCGAGCTGGAACCATGCTTCGACATCGTCTGGGTAGTCGTCGAGAATGGCTCGGTAATCGTGTTCTGCGTCGTCGCCGTTGCCGCTGCGAAACAGCGCGAGCGCGGCGATGAGTCGCCGATCGCGATCTTCGAGGTGATCGGAGTTGCGGATCGCGAGAGCCAATGCCCGCCGGCTCTCCGACGTTCGACCACACCACTCGGCGGCGGTCGCGAGGCGATAGAACCCGAGCCCGAACGTCGAGTCGGCGTCGGTGGCTTCGGCGAAGCGGTCGGCGGCGTCGACATAGCGACCGTCATGGAGGGCGGCTTCGCCCTTGAGAAACGCTTTGACGGCGATGACCGATCGTGTCGACCGAAGCGCCGAGTGCGCGATGTGGTCTCTCGGAGTGAGATAACGCTGGGCAATGAGCTGTCCGGCGACGTCGTCGACGAGCGCCCGGAGACGACTCGTATCGGCGTCGACGGCAACCTGGCGCCCGATCGCTTCTCCCGTTCTCGCGTCGCGCATGGTTAGCGCGAGTCTCACGCCATGCTCTCGCGGAATTACATCGCCCGTCACCACGAAATCCGCGCCGAGCTTGCTCGCGCCCCGCGCGGCGGCGACGGGGTCCGCCGGGGCGGTCCAACGCAGTTGATTCTTGAGCGTCGCCGTCGACACCGTGCGGAAATCGCCGGCATCATCGAGGTCAGCGCTCAATAGAGCAGCAAGCGACGCGCTCAGCGTTGAATCGCGTTGGTCGTAGATATTGAACGGCAGAACGGCGACGACATTCGCCGAGCGTCGTTCGAACCGCCGCGGAGCTCCCAGGAGCAAGCTTGCCGTCGCGGCTCCGAAGACGGCCGCGGCGCCAAGTCCGGCGGCGACCGTCCGCCAAGACGGCACGGGTCGAAACCACGAAGATATCAGGGTTTTCGATAGCTGCTCGTCAACCGGCGGACTGCCATCAGGGTCCGTATATGCTGAACTACTATATATAGAAGTGCGATGCTGAGTTGGTGAAACAGCGGCGGCAGCGGTCGAAATGTCCGAGTGGCTTGGAACCGCGAGCGAGTCGATTGGCGTCCGCCGCAACGTCGCTACGAACGATGTGATCGAGGCGTCGAGCTCCGTCTCGAGTTCTCGTCGGACGAGCGATTCGTAATTCTGGGCGAACGAGAGCGCGCCCGCTCGGTCGCCGGCGTCGGCGAGCGCGTTCAGAAGCCCGAGGGCGCTTACTGTGCTCATCGGGTCAATCTCGACCACGGCTCGCCACCGGCGAACAGACTCGTAGTGATTTCCGGCGAGCCCCGACTGCGTCGCGAGTGTCCGCAGCGTCGACAGGACGAGTTGCGCTAGTTGCTCGCGCTGTCGTTCAGCCCAGTTCTCGAATTCAGCGAGGCCGGTGACGTAGAACGATCCGAGGAACGGCCCGCGGTAGAGCGACGTGATGCGCTCGGCATCGCCCTCGGCGATTGCATGCTCGAGTTCCCAGCGATCGACGAGAAAAATCGCCGGATCGAGCCGCAAGCAGCCGGCGTCGTAGACGAGCGCACCGTCGCCGAGATCGCGACGGATGCCGTGGAGCAGCTGGCGGAAGCTGTTCGCCGCGCGGTCGGTGTCGCTATCCGGCCAAAGCAGCGCGAGGACAGTCGAGCGCTCGATGCCCGTTGGTCCTCCCGCGGCCGCGAGCGCGAGCAATGCGAGTGCTCTGCGGCTCTTTCGAGTGACTTCCGCGCCCTCGCCGATGGCAAGTGTGCCAAGCGTGGTGAGGGAAACGCGACGGCGGAGAGGGGAGGGATTCACAATCACGCACGACTTCGTGCGAATAACGAAATACTAACAGGCAGCTAACGGATGGGCGCTAAAATGTCGCCTTGATACGAGACGTGCAAGTGCAGAAACGAACTGTGACGCTCTCGGTCGAAATGTCCCTGTGAATTCAAATGCGCAAATCGACGGGGATCTGACGTTCCACCCGTTGATTCGGCGTACTGCGTCAGGAAACAACCTCCGAAAAAGGCCATCCGGTCGCGAGGCCGGTGCGCAAAGCGACGAGTCTCGTCGGGCGACGCTGCTCGGCGATGACTGTCGTCGCTGCCGAAGAGGCGTCCGTGCCGGCGACGATGCTGCCGGCGACTCTTGTCGGAGGACCTGAGAATGAGATGGAGATACGCGGTTCCAACCCTTGTCGCTGCGCTGTTAGCTGCGGCGTGTAACAGCGATAGGGTCAGCCCCGTCGGCCCGCGAAGTCGCGCGAGCTTCGCCGGAAGCGGAAGTACGGTTGTCGATCTCGATCAGTGGGCGAACGGAGCTCCGCCGTCGACGCCGGCGATGTGGCAGAACGGCGACCTTAACGGCAATAACTCGGTCTACGGCGAAGACAAAGTCGTACCGTTCCGATTGGCGATTGAAGGACTCGACGCCACCCAGCATTTCATCACCATACAGTACGACTTCACGGCCAGCGGTCATAAAGCGTACGATTTCCTCACCAGCGCGGACGCGACCGAGACCACGATCTTCTCGCAAATTTGCGCCACCGGTGGCGGTGGCGTCTCGTCACTGTGCGGCAGCAGCACGGGTGCGATGCCGGGAAGTGTGCCTTTCGTCGACATACCATACCTCCAGGACACGTTCGCCGGCCCCAGCGGAAAAACGGTCGATGGTGCGATCGCATCCGCGAGCGGCCGCGGCAGCCGCCAGATTCGTATCTACGGTATCACCAACGCGAGCCAGGTCAGTCTGTCGCAAATGGTGCATACGGGCGATTTCACGGGGAACAGCGAGGCGCAGTTCCTCGTGACGTTTACACCGGATGTCGCGGGACCAGTGCTCATCGTTTGGGGCGGGCACCTCGCGGAGTCTGGCTACTGGGACGGAACACCAAACGGCGCATCTACGATAAGTGGCGCGCCCTGGCACATGCGGACGCTCAACCTCGACGGAGGCGGTGGAGCGAACCAGGATCGATCGATTCAGCCGAGTGCGATCGTGCCTCCTGTGCTATCGGTCGTGAAAGTTGCCGACCCTGTCGGCCCGGTTAACGCGGGATCGGACATTGGGTTCGACGTGACCGTGACCAACGGCGGGCCGGGAACGGCGTTTAACGTCGCGATCACTGACGCGCTTCCCGGTCACGCCGGCATCAGCTGGTCGACCAACACCAATGGATGCAGCGTCAGCGGAACGGCACCAACCCAGACCCTCAACTGTCTCGTTCCCGTGTTGTTGAGCACTGCGGGTGCGAACACGTTTGCCGCGACCGTCACGAGCCACACAACGGCGGCAGCTTGCGATTTGATCACCAATGCTGGGGCGACAGTCTCAGCGGCGAACTCGCCGACACCGAGGTCGTCGGGTCCGGCAAGTGTTCAGGTAAACTGCCCCAATCTTTCGATCACCAAGACGGCGAAGCCCGTTGGCCCGGTCAGTGCCGGCGACAACATCGGGTTCGAGATCGTTATCTCGAACACAGGCGCCGGAGCCGCGAGCAACGTTGGTATTTCGGATCCGCTTCCCACCGTCGGTGGAACCTGGACCATCTCGAGTCAGACGGCGAGCGCGTGTTCGATCAGCAGCGGAACGCTGACCTGTACCGGTATCAACCTCGCAGCCACCACCGGGACATATACAGTCGATGTGACGAGTGCCACGACGCCGGCGGCCTGCGGTCTCGTCAACAACACGGCGACGATCACCGGCACTAACAAGACGTCAGCTGCATCGGTGACGGTGAATTGTCCCAGCCTCTCGATAACGAAAACCGCGGACGCGACGCCGGTTTCATCGGGAAGCCAGATCGGTTTCGTCGTGACTGTCTCGAACGCCGGCCCCGGTACTGCGAAGGCGGTGTCGGTTGACGATCCGCTACCCTCCGGGTTGACGTGGTCAATTTCCGGCGCAGCGAACGGCTTCTCGATAAGCGCAGGTCACCTGGTTTTCGGCCCGACGGATATTGTGTCCGGAGGCAGTGCGACGGTTCACATCGTCGCGACGACGTCCGGCAGCTCATGCGGTACGATCCCGAACACGGCGACTGCCACGTTGGGGAACGGTACTGCTCCATCGCCTGCCCAGGCGTCAATCGTGGTCCAGTGTCCGAGCCTTTCTATTACTAAGACTGCGGATGCGGCGACCGTTTCGGCGGGGAATCCGATCGGTTTCACGGTAACTGTATCGAACGCCGGGCCGGGAACGGCAAAGAGCGTCGGCGTCAGCGATCCGCTTCCGACGGGGACTGGGATCAGTTGGTCGATCTCGCCGGCATCGACAGGTTGGTCGATCAGCAATGGAAACCTGGTTCTGGCGTCGACCGATTTGGCCTCTGGCGCAAGCACAACCGTCCACGTTGTCAGCAACACGACCGGCGGCTCGTGCGGTACTTATACGAACACCGCAACGGCGTCACTCACTAACGGCACCGCCCCCCAGCCAGCGTCTGCTTCGACGACTGTTCAGTG
>Ga0207661_10004139_pt1 | contig 10138 bp, 11 predicted proteins | sample KBSC713LmetaG_FD_184337 | JGI IMG/M metagenome (GOLD analysis project Ga0207661, IMG submission 184337) | Corn rhizosphere microbial communities from Kellogg Biological Station, Michigan, USA - KBS C7.1-3L metaG (SPAdes) (version 2) | ecosystem: Host-associated > Plants > Roots > Rhizosphere ... | reverse complement strand
CCGCTCGACGTAGACGCGCGGTGTCGGAGTCACCTTGATGGTGATGTTCATCACCCGCTTTTCGGCATCGCGGTTGTAGGCCGGATTGATGTCGGCGAACGCATAACCGAGGTTGCCCGCCGCCTCGTTGAGGTTGGTGACCGCGTCCTCGACCTCTTTGGCGTTGAACCAGGTGCCCGGCTGGATCTTGGCGATCTTCAGCACCTGAGCATTCGGGAAGTCACGCAGTGCGCTGTCTGCCTCGACCGTGCCGAACTTATAGCGCGGGCCTTCTTCGACCACATAAGTGATGACGAAATCGCGGCGGTCCGGCGTCAGCTCGGCAAGCGCCGAAACCACCCGGAAATCGGCGTAGCCCTGCGTCAGGTAGAAGGCGCGCAGCTTCTGCTGGTCGGCGGCGAGACGGTCGGGGTCGTAGGTGTCGTTCGACTTGAGAAAGCCGAGAATACCGCCGGCCTGCCGCGTGTACATCTCCTTGCGCAGCCGCGCGTCGGAGAAGTGGGTGTTGCCGAGGATATTGATTGCTCGAACCTTGGCGAGATCGCCCTCATAAATCTCGAAGACGACATCGACTCGGTTCTGGTCGAGCTGGACGATCTTGGGCTCCACGCGGGCGGCGAAGCGGCCCTGGCGCCGGTAAAGCTCGAGGATTCGGTCGACGTCTGAACGCACAGCACTGCGAGTGAAAATCTGCCGAGGGGCGAGCTTGATCTCGGGCGTGATCTTGTCATCCTTGATGTGCTTGTTGCCCTCAAGGATGATGCGGTTGATCACCGGGTTCTCGCGAACCTGGATGACGAGGTCGCCCGTATCTGCACCCGAGATCGTCACATCGGCGAACAGCTGCGTCGCGTAGAGGTCCTTCAGCGCCTGATCGAGCGTCTCGGCGGTGTAGGTCTGGCCGGGTGAAAGATTCGCGTAGGCCCGGATGGTCTCGGGCTCGAGACGCTGGTTGCCCTTGACCGTGATCGAGCGGATCACCCGTTCGGCGGGCGCGGGCGTCTCGGCCGGAGCAGGGTTTGCCGGCGGCTGCGCGGAGGCAGGCTGATTCGCAGCCGGAGCGGACGCGGGGGGCGGCTGATTACCGGCCGGAGCGGCCTGCGCCCACAGCGGCGCAGCTGAGCCGCTCAGCACGGTTCCGACCATCAGCAGCGCGCCGGCGCGCCGGCTAAAACGATTCGTCCTTGAAACCACGCATCCCCGCCTTGTGTGCAATTGGTGCAGCGGCGCTCTTCGCCGCAAAGCCCCGTTCGTGCCGCCCTGCCCCAAGCCTCCTAGCCAATCAAGCGTTGAAGCCGATCCCACAGGCCGATTGACCCCAAATCGTTGATTGTCGTGAACACCACCAGCGCAAGGATGAGAGCGAGCCCGCCCCGGAATGCCCATTCCAACGCACGGGCGCTGAGCGGACGGCGCCGGACTGCTTCCACTGCATAGAAGAAGAGATGCCCTCCATCCAGCATCGGGACTGGCAAGAGGTTGATGAATCCGAGATTAATTGAGAACAGCGCGAGCAGCTGCACGAACGGCAATGCGCCGAGCGACGCCTGCTGACCGGCAATCTGCGCAATCTTGATCGGGCCGCCGACGTCCTCGGTCCCGCGTTGTCCGCTTACGATCTGCGCGAGGCCGTCGATCATCGAGCGCGTGATCAGAAACGTGTAGCGGCACGCTTCGGGAACCGCTTGATAAACCGGCAAGCGCTGCAGCACGCCGGTTGTCGGCGCGATGCCGAGCAATCCCCGCTTGAACGACTGTCCGAACGGGTCCTTGACGGTATCCTGCGCGAGATGGACCGCGATTTCCCGAAGCTGGCCGTTCCGCTCGAACTGAACCCGCACCGTCTCATTGGGACGGAGCATGACCACCGATCGGATGTCGTCGAAATTGGGCGTCTCGCGCCCGGCGATAGAGAGGATCTTGTCGCCGGGCTGGAGGCCCGCCTGCGCCGCTGCGGTGTGCGGAACCACTTCACCGACGACGTTCGTGCGCGGGGCCCCCAAGGTCATGAAGAAGGCCGCGAAAATCAGGATCGCCAGCACGAAGTTCGCGGCCGGGCCGGCAAGCACGACGAGGAAGCGTTGCAATACGGGCCGCAGCTGGAACGCGCGGTCGCGCAAATGTTCGGGGATGCTTTCGAGCTCGGCCGGATTGCTTGCCGGCGTCATGTCGCCCACGAACTTCACATATCCGCCAAGCGGCAGCCACGCGACCTTCCAGCGTGTCCCCTGCCGGTCGGTCCAGCCGAACAGCTCGTGGCCGAAGCCGATCGAGAACGTCTCCGCCGGTATGCCGAACAGGCGGGCGACGAGATAATGGCCAAGCTCGTGGAAGAAGACGAGCGGTCCGAGCGCACAGATGAAGGCGACAAGGACCAGCCAGAGAGGCGGTTGGGGAAGCATGTTTAGTGGCAGCTCGCCTTCATGATGGCGCGGCAACGCTCGCGCGTCACCCGATCGATCTCCAGCACATCGCCGATTGAACGCGGCGCGTCGAATCCTGCGCTGCCGAGCGCCTCCTCGACCTGCTGGGCGATGTCGGTGAAGCGGATCGCGCCCTCAAGGAAGGCGGCCACCGCGACTTCATTGGCAGCATTGAGGACGATCGGCGCAGCTCCCCCCGCCTCGAGCGCTTCCCGGGCAAGGCGCAGCGCGGGAAAGCGTTGCAGGTCCGGCACTTCGAAATCCAGTCGCGCGATGGCTGCAAGATCGAGCCGCTGCGCCGGTGTTTCGATGCGCTCGGGCCAGGCGAGCGCGTAAGCGATGGGGATGCGCATGTCCGGGCTGCCGAGCTGAGCGAGAATCGACCCGTCGACGAACTCGACCATCGAATGGATCACCGACTGCGGGTGAATCAGGATGTCGATTCGGTTCGAGGGAAGGCCGAACAAATAATGAGCCTCGATCAGCTCGAGGCCCTTGTTCATCAGGGTCGCCGAATCGACGGAAATCTTGGCGCCCATCGTCCAGTTTGGATGAGCGACCGCCTGCGCGGGCGTGGCGGCCTCGATCGTCTCGCCCGACGCCGTACGGAAAGGTCCCCCGCTCGCGGTCAGGATGATTCTGCAGAGATCTTGCGCATTTGCTCCGGCAAGGCATTGAAAAATCGCATTATGCTCGCTGTCCACGGGGAGCAGCGTTGCGCCGCTCGCCGCTCCTGCGTCGGTCATCAGCGCGCCGGCGGTGACCAGTGATTCCTTGTTGGCGAGTGCTACGGTTTTACCTGCCTCGACGGCCGCCATCACAGGGCGCAGGCCCGCACAGCCGACGATCGCGGCAATGACGAGGTCGCAATCGCCTAGCGCAGCCTCGATCAACGCGTCATCGCCCGCTGCGGCGCGGCAATCCGTGCCGATGAGCAACTCGGCAAGGTCTGTATAGCGGCTCTCGTCAGCGATGACCGCGAGCCTTGCGCCGGTGCGCCGGACGACGTCTGCCAGCGCTTCGACGTTGGTGGAGGCGGTCACGGCCGTGACTTCGAACCGCTGAGGGTTCCGCTCAACCAGGTCGAGCGTCGACTTGCCGATCGAGCCAGTGGCTCCCAGGATTGCGATCTTGCGCCTCACGTCAGGCCCATTAGCTGGGCGGCGGCGGTCAGCACAGCCACGGGCACCAGCCCGTCGAGGCGGTCGAGCGCGCCGCCATGGCCGGGAAGCCACGCGCCCGAATCCTTGACGCCGGCGCGCCGCTTCATGCGGCTTTCGAACAGGTCGCCCGCCTGCGCGGCAACCGCGAGTAGCGGAGCCGCCCCGAGCAACGCCGGTCCAAGCCCGGTCACCAAGGCCCATGCACCGCCGCAAAGCGTCGCCGCGGCAATCCCGCCCCATAGGCCCTCCACTGTCTTGTTGGGACTAATCGTCGGCGCGAGCTTGCGCCTGCCGAAGCGCCGCCCGGCGAAATAGGCCCCGATGTCGGTCGACCAGGTGACGATGAACGCCCACACCAGCAGCGCCAGCCCGTGCGCGTCGCGCTCACGGATCCACAGTAGGGCAAGGGCAGGCAGAAGCGCGTAGAAGAAGCCGGCGATATACCACGTGGCGCCCCAACCTCGCACGATCCGCGTCCACTCGTAGAACATCAGGGTCGCGACTGCCGCGACGAGAAATGCGAGGACATTCCCGCCTTGGATCGCCGCGAGCAGCGCTGCTGCGATGAGGACTACGCCGGTAACGGTACGGACCAGCAGTTCGTTCACCGGCCACCGAACCGCCGGTCGCGCGCCGCGAAGGTCTGCAGCGCCTCGGTAAAGACCTGCTCATCGAAGTCGGGCCAGAGAATGTCGAGAAACAGAAGCTCGGCATAAGCGGCCTGCCACAGCAGGAAGTTGGAGAGACGCACCTCGCCCGACGTGCGGATCAGCAGGTCGAGCTCGGGCAGGCCGTGGGTCTGCAGCTCAGCTTCGAGGCTCTGCTGGTCGATTTCGCCGGCGTGCAACTCGCCGGCAGAAACTTTCGCGGCCAGCTTGCGCGCTGCTGCCGTGATTTCCGCGCGCGAACCGTAGTTGAGGGCGATGACAAGCGTCAGCCGCGTGTTCTTCGCGGTGCGTTCGACAGCCCGTTCGAGGCGCTCCACAAGCTGCGGTCCGAAGGCCGAATAATCTCCAATGAGCCTGAGCCGCACCCGTTCCTTTTCGAGCGTCTTGAGCTCGCGCTCGAGATAGAAGCGCATCAACGCCGTGAGGTCGGAGATTTCCTCGTCGCTGCGGCGCCAGTTCTCCGAGGAGAAGGCGTAGATCGTCAGCGCCTCGACACCAGTGTCTGCCGCTGCCTGAAGCGCCCGGCGGACGGCTTCTGCGCCGGCGCGATGACCGGCGGCGCGCGGCAGTCCGCGCTGCTTGGCCCAGCGGCCATTGCCGTCCATGATGATCGCGACGTGGCGCGGGACCCTCGTGCCCGCTTTGAGCCCGGCCGCGCCCTCGCTCGGGGCCGGTGACGGGGTCACTTGCCGAGGATTTCCTTTTCCTTGCCGTGCGCCAGTTCGTCGATTTCCTTGATCGTGTCGTCGGTCAGCTTCTGCACTTCATGCTCGAGGCGCTTGCGCTCGTCCTCGCTGATTGCGTGCTTCTTCTCGTCGGCCTTGAGGTGCTCCATGCCGTCGCGCCGAACGTTGCGCACGGCGATGCGCGCCTTCTCGGCATATTGGCCGACTAGCTTGGCGAGCTCCTTGCGCCGCTCTTCGGTCAGTTCGGGGATCGGCAGACGGATCACCTGCCCGTCGACGATCGGGTTGATGCCAAGGCCGGCATTGCGGATCGCCTTTTCGACCGGCTGGACGTTGGAGCGGTCCCACACCTGCACTGACAGCATTCGCGGTTCCGGGGTGGAGACCGTCGCCACCTGGTTCAGCGGCATGTTGGTGCCGTAGACCTCGACATGGACGGGATCGAGCAGCGCCGTCGACGCGCGGCCGGTCCTCAGGCCGCCGAGGTCGTGGCGGAACGCCTCGACCGCCCCATGCATGCGGCGCTTGAGGTCGTCGGTCTGAACAGTCGTCGTCATATCCTACTCTCCGTTCTGGACGATCGTCGCCGTGCCGCCGCCTTCGATGACCTCGGCAAGGTTGCCGGGCTGGCGGATGTTGAAGACGACAATCGGAATATTGTTGTCGCGGCAGAGCGCGACGGCGGCAGCATCCATGACCTTGAGATCGTCTGTCAGGACTCTGCCAAAAGTGACTGTATCATAACGGGTAGCGCTGGAGACCTTCTTCGGATCTGCCGTATAGACGCCATCGACGCTGGTGCCCTTGAACAAGGCGTCGCAGCCCATCTCCGCGGCACGAAGGGCAGCAGCGGTGTCGGTGGTGAAATATGGATTCCCCGTTCCGGCCGCGAATATCACGATCCGGCCTTTTTCCAGGTGCCGCAGCGCGCGCCGCCGGATGTACGGTTCGGACACGCTGGCCATCGGGATTGCTGACAAAACGCGCGTATCGACACCGATCTTCTCAAGGGCCATTTGCAGCGCAAGGGCGTTCATCACCGTCGCGAGCATGCCCATGTAGTCGGCCGTCGCGCGGTCGAACCCCTTCGCCGCGGCGGCCATGCCGCGAAAGATGTTGCCGCCGCCGACGACGAGACACAACTCGTGCCCCTGCCCCTTGGCAGCGGCAATCTCGCCGGCCAGCCCGGCGACCGCTTCCGGATCGATTCCGAACTGCCCCTGACCCATCAAGGCTTCGCCCGAGAGCTTCAGCAGGATCCGGTTGAAGCGCGGGCGGGTCATTCGGGCGGCCAGTCCTTCGCGTGCAAAAAAGGCGGACACGCTTTAGCGCGCCCGCCCCATTTGCCAACCATCTTGCTGTTCAGGCGACCGGCTCGGCTTTATTCGTGCCGGCAGCTGCCGCCACTTCCGCCGCGAAATCCTCCTGCTTGCGCTCGATGCCTTCGCCGAGCTGGAAGCGGACGAAGCCGACCAGCTGGATGCCCGTGCCAGCCTCCTTCGCAGCAGATGCGACGACGTCGGCGACGGGCGTCTTGTTGTCCATCACGAACAATTGGCTAAGCAGGGAATTCTCCTTGCGGAACTTGGCAAGACCGCCCTCGACCATCTTCTCGACGATGTTCGCCGGCTTGCCGCTCTCCTTGGCCTTTTCCATCGCGACCGAGCGCTCGCGCTCGATGAGGTCGGCGGGAAGCTCCTCGGCCGACAGCGCCAGCGGGTGCGCGGCCGCGACATGCATCGCGATCTGCTTGCCAAGCGTCGTCAGAGTTTCGGTCGGAGCAGCGCTCTCAAGCGCGACGAGCACGCCGATCTTGCCGAGGCCCGGTGCGACCTGGTTGTGAACGTAGGACACGACGGCGCCCTCGCCGACTTCCAGCACTGCCGCGCGGCGAAGCGACTGGTTCTCGCCGATCTTGGCGATATTGTCGGTCAGCTTTTCCTGGACTGTGCCGCCGCCGGGATATTGGACAGCGCCGAGCGCCTCGACATCGGTGCCGTGCTCGAGCGCGAGCTTGGCGACGTTGCGCACGAAGTCCTGGAACAGCTCGTTCTTGGCAACGAAATCGGTCTCCGAGTTGACCTCGACGACGGCGCCGCGAGTGCCCTCGACGGCGACTCCGACGAGCCCTTCAGCGGCCGTGCGGCCGGCCTTCTTCGCGGCCGCGGCGAGCCCCTTGGCGCGCAGCCAGTCGATCGCTGCTTCCATTTCGCCGTTGGTCTCGGCGAGCGCCTTCTTGCAGTCCATCATGCCGGCGCCGGTGCGCTCGCGCAGTTCCTTGACAGTCGCGGCCGTGATCTCAGCCATTCTACGTCTCCTAGTTCCCCGGCGAAGGCCGGGGTCCAGTCCAAATTAGAGATCGGCGCAAAGCGCCGCCTGGGCCCCGGCCTTCGCCGGGGAACAGTCAATGCTCAGGCTTCCAGCGCTGCTTCGGCCGGCGGCTCGGCCATTTCGCCGACGTCCTCGCCACGTGCCGCGGCGTTGCCGGTGCGGCCTTCGCTCACTGCCTGCGCTACGGCATCGGTGTAGAGCCGGATCGCGCGGCTCGCGTCGTCATTGCCCGGGACGGGGAATGCGATGCCTGACGGATCGCTGTTCGAATCGAGGATCGCAACGACAGGAATGCCGAGCGTGTTGGCTTCCTTGATCGCCAGCTCTTCCTTGTTGGTGTCGACGACGAACATGACATCCGGGAGTCCGCCCATGTCGCGGATTCCGCCGAGACTCTTCTCGAGCTTGTCGCGCTCGCGGGTGAGTTGGAGCACCTCCTTCTTGGTGAGGCCGGCTGTGTCGCCCGACAGCTGCTCCTCGAGGCTCTTCAGCCGCTTGATCGAGTTGGAGATCGTCTTCCAGTTGGTCAGCATGCCGCCGAGCCAGCGATGGTTGACGAAATGCTGGCCGCTGGCCTGCGCCGCTCCCGCGATCGCGTCCTGCGCCTGGCGCTTGGTGCCGACGTACAGCACCTTGCCGCCACGTGCGACGGTCTGCTGCACGAAGTCGAGCGCGCGCGCGAAAAGCGGCACAGTCTGCGACAGGTCGATGATGTGAACCCCGTTGCGGTCGCCGAAGATGTACGGCTTCATCTTGGGGTTCCAGCGGTGGGTCTGGTGGCCGAAATGCGCTCCGGCCTCGAGCAATTGCTGCATGGTGACGACCGTGGCCGCCATAATCATTCTCCTTCCGGTTCTGCCTCGGCGAAGCCAGTCACCAGCCTTTCGGCCGGCACCGGTATGTCAGCTCCGCCTGTGGGATGCGCGGGCACCTAGTCGAAGTCGCGCGCTGTTTCAAGGCTTTGGCGTGTTCACGATGAGCCTGTTGAGGCGATTATGCACTTGACATACTAAGCCGCCTCATTACAGAGGGGGAATGACGAATTTAACCGACCCGATCTACACGAATGAGGACGCCGCCCGCGCCCATTTCGAGGCGCTGCGCTGGCCGAATGGCCGCGTCTGTCCGCACTGCGGGACGGTAGGCAATTCGACGCTTATGCAGGGCAAATCGCACCGCCCCGGCCTCTACAAGTGCAAGGACTGCCGGAAGCCGTTTAGCGCCACAATGGGAACGGTTTATGAGCGGTCGCACATTCCGCTTCACAAGTGGCTTCTGGCGACGCACCTGCTCGTTTCGAGCAAGAAGGGCATGTCGGCTCACCAGCTCTATCGGATGCTCGGCTTCGGCTCCTACCGCACCGCATGGTTCATGGCGCACCGTATCCGCGAAGCAATGACGCCTTCGGGCGATCTGCCGCCGATGGGCAGCGACGGCGGCATGGTCGAGGTCGATGAAACCTACATTGGCCGCCGCAAGGGCGTTCAGATGGGTCGCGGCGGCGGTCGCCATAAGATGCAGGTTGTGGCGCTGATCGATCGTTCCAGCGGCGAAGCTCGCAGTTTCTCAATCGAGGATGCGAAGCTGCGGACAATCGCGCTCACGCTTGAAGCGAATGTCTCGCCGAACGCTCACCTAATGACCGACGAATGGCGTCCCTACCGGTCGCTCGGCTGGAATTTCACCAAGCACAGCACGATCAACCACCGCAGTCTCGAATATGTGAACCGCGACGACAGCTCCCTCCACACCAATACGGTCGAGGGTTTCTTCTCGATTTTCAAGCGCGGGATGCGGGGCATTTACCAGCACTGCGGTGAGCAGCACCTAAAGCGCTATGTGACCGAATTTGCGTTCCGCTACACCAATCGCACCGCCAACGGCGTGAGCGATACGGAACGGGCCGCGAGGGCCATAGCAGGGACAGTCGGCAAGCGGCTGATGTATCGACAACCTGACCGCCTCGCGGCCTGACGCGAAGCCGACGAAGCGCCCATACAATCAGCGATGGCGGACTAAGACGAAGGCTTAGGCTTCTTGTTGGCTTTCCGCGGCTGCGGCGGGGTGGCAAGCATACGCTTGACCACTTCGTCCCGCCGTTTGTCGTCGTTTTGGGGGGTAGCTGTCATGGCTAGGAAGCGTCCTGGTGTTCCTTATGCGAAAGGTCGCAAGTTCTGCATCTTTTGCGGAGCGCCCGCTGATAGCGAAGAGCATATCATGCCGAGGTGGGCGCATCCAAGTTTGCCCGCCCTGCCCATGCATCGCGCTATATCTCTGCGAGGGCAGCACAGCACTGAGGTCGATCTTAATGTCGATTTTGATCCTGTCCTTTCCGAGAGGCTCTGGCCGTTTGAGCCGAAGCTTATGAGTTGGCCGCCCCGTTCGCCCATCAGCAGCGCCCAAGCTGAGTTTATCAGCACCTCGCTCTGGCGCGTCGGAGAGAGCCCCAACGTTGTCGATAACCGGAATTGATTTAGAGCGTCGGCCTGTCGCCGTTCCCTGCCTGTTCTGTCGCCGGCCTGTCATGACCTAACGTATAGTATGTCAAAGGCATAATGTCCCCTGTTGACAGACGAGAACAAATAGCGAACATTGTGTCGTCAACGGAGGCGATTGTAATGACTTCAGCTTTAGGCACCCTGCCCTTCATAGCCACCTTGTGGCTTCTCCTGGTCCTGGGTGCGAGGCTTCTTGAGGAAAGCGGCGGCAAGATCGCCGCTGCCCTCAAGGGCAAACCGCAGCAGCAGGCCGTCTCTCCGCTGGCGATGAGAATACGGGTGCGCTGGCGGTCGTCGCCTATGCGCGCCGCACCGCAGTGGCGCGCCGCCGCCTGACGCGGGCATAGCTGGCGAACGCGACAGGGATCA
>Ga0207661_10004135_pt1 | contig 10143 bp, 7 predicted proteins | sample KBSC713LmetaG_FD_184337 | JGI IMG/M metagenome (GOLD analysis project Ga0207661, IMG submission 184337) | Corn rhizosphere microbial communities from Kellogg Biological Station, Michigan, USA - KBS C7.1-3L metaG (SPAdes) (version 2) | ecosystem: Host-associated > Plants > Roots > Rhizosphere ... | reverse complement strand
AAGGCCCGCCACGCCACTTCCCGCAACACGGGCGGCGCGCGGAGCGCGCCGCCTGTGTTGCTCAATGTGCCGCCGCGGTCACCTGGGTCATATGCTGGGTGGACTCGATGAACTGCGCGATGTCCGCCTTGAGCTGCTTCGCCGATGCCTGGTTGAGGTACGCCATGTGGCCGCTTTCGAAATACTTGAACTGCACGCGGTCCTTGTACGTCTGGTCGAAGCCGATGTGATCGAACGTGTATTCCGCGTTCGCGAACGGCGTCGCCATGTCGTAGTAGCCCGCGCCAACCATGACGTGCAGGTACGGGTCCTTGGCCATGGCGAGGCGCAGCGATTCCACCACGTTGGGATACCCGAAGCCCAGTGAGCTGTAGTCCCAGCGGCCGGTGTGTCCGCCCATGTAGTACTGCAGATCCGTCGTGTAGTTGAGGTCCTGGTGCAGATAGCGCATGAAGGCGGACATGAACGCACCGGACGGCGCGACGTCCGACGGATCATAGTCCTCGCGCTGGTTCGCGGCGTTGCCGTTCATGCCGATGAGCCGGCTGTCGTAGCGCCCCACCGTCTCGCGATCGCTGCGCAGCAGCTCCGTGCGATAGGTGCCGGCGTCGATGCGGAGATTCGTGTTCAGCACGAACTGCTCCGACACGCCGGTGAGCTGCGCGAGCTTCTGCGCCACCGTGCTCCGCTCGGCGGCCGTCAGCTTGTTGCCCTTGGCGAGTTCCGTGAGGTAGTCGCCGAATGCGTAATCGCGCGACTGCTGGACCACCTGCTCCAGCGTTTCCTTCTGCAGATCCGCGCCGAGCTTCTTGTGATACCACGCGGTCGCCGTGTAGGTCGGCAGGAACGTCGCGTAGCCAATGTCGTTTGTGGGCGACTGCGCGATGTACTGGAAGTCGAGCACGGTGCCGAGGAGCATGATGCCGTTCAGCTCGATGCCCTCGTCATCCTGCAGCTCGGATGCCAGCCCCGCGGAGCGGAACGTGCCGTAGCTCTCGCCGAAGAGATACTTGGGCGACCCCCAGCGGTGATACTTGTCGAGATAGTTGCGGATGAATTCTCCGAACATCTGGATGTCGTTCTTGGCTCCGGTATAGTCCGTTGCCTTGACGCCGGGGCCGGGACGCGAGTACCCGGTCATCATCGCGTCAACCTGCACGAGGTCGGTGACGTCGAGAGGCGAGTTCGGATTGTCGACGAGATTGTAGGGAGGTGCCGGCTGCGCACCGCCGGGACCCATGTCCGGATGCTTGGGACTCATGATGCCCATGTCGAGCCAGATGGACGCCGATCCCGGGCCGCCATTGAAGAAGAACGTGACCGGACGGTTCGCCGCGTCCTGCTGGTCGCGCGTGTAGGAAATGTAGAACACCGTGGCCTTGGGCTTCCCGTCGTCGTCGCGCAGCACCATGGTTCCGGCGTTCGCCGTGTAGGCAACGGTCTTGCCACCAATCGTGATGGTGTGTTGGGTGGTTGAGACCTTCTCCACCGCCGGCACACCGCCCGTATCGGCCGGCTCACCACCAGGTGCGCCGCCGCGGCCGGGCGCGCGGCCTCCGGGGACTGCCGGGCGCTGGGCGATGGCGGATGTCACAGTGAACAGTGATGCGGCGGCGCTGAGCAGCAACAAGCGTACTCGCATGACGAACCCCTCCAGGTTTCCGAGTGACGATAGGTGCGCGAGCAGGAGCGAACGATGAGGACCGGCGGATCGCTCCAGTGGACGCCGGCGGCCGGCTCGCACGAGACCGGCCTGTCACGTCCAGATGTATATCGCGCCAGCCGGCCAAACCGTTGAGCCCGCGCCGGCGCGCTGTAGACTTACAATCTCCCGTATCCAGCGCCGTTCCGCCATACACCAACCTCCGTTCCATGACCACTACCCTGAAGCCGCCCTCCGAACGCGTCGTTGACCGCTTCCTGCGCTACGTTCGCATCGGCACCCAGTCGCGCGAGGACCAGGACACGGTGCCGAGCACGCCAACGCAGTGGGAGCTGGCCAATCTGCTTGCGACGGAGCTGGAGCAGCTCGGCGCGAGCGACGTGCACGTGAGCGACTTCTGCATGGTATACGCATCCATTCCAGCCACGATGCCGGACGCGTCCGGCGTGCCCACGGTTGGTCTGCTCGCGCACGTGGACACGTCGTCCGCGGTCAGCGGGTCGAACGTCAACCCGATCATCCATCGGAACTACCAGGGTGGCGACATCACGCTGCCGGCGGATCCGTCACAAGTCATCACGGTGGCGCAGCACCCCGTGCTCAACGACCTGATCGGCGACGACATCATCACCACCGACGGCACCACCCTGCTGGGTTCGGATGACAAGGCCGGCGTCGCCGCGATCATGACGCTCGTGGACACGCTCGCCGCCAATCCACAGCTCATGCATGGACGCATTCGCGTCGCGTTCACCGCGGATGAAGAGGTCGGTGTTGGCATCAACAAGTTCGACATCAAGGAGTTCGGCGCCGACTTTGCCTACACGGTCGACGGTGACACACTCGGCGAGATCAACGAGGAAACGTGGAACGCGCGGACGGCCACGGTCACGTTTCTCGGGAAGAGCGCCCACCCCGGATCCGCCAAGGGCGTCATGGTGAACGCGATGTATGCCATGGCCGATTTTCTGAGCCACATGCCGCACGACATGCTTCCGGAAACGACCGAGGAACGCGAGGGCTTCGTGCACCCGTACACGGGTGTGCTCGACATCGAACGCTCGAGCGTGAAGGTGCTGCTGCGCGACTTCGATGTGAGCGGACTCGAGGAGCAGGAGCGCCTGGTCCGGACCCTCGCGAGTGAATCAGCCGCGCGCGTCCCGGGTGTCACGGTCCGCATTGAAATCGTGGAGAACTACCGGAACATGAAGGAGGTGCTCCGGGAGCATCCGGAGATCACGCAGTACGCGCTCGAGGCGGCGCGGCGCGCGGGACTCACGCCGGTCCTGCGACCAATTCGCGGCGGCACTGACGGATCGAAGCTCACATTCCGTGGTCTTCCCTGTCCGAACATTTTCACCGGCGGCCACGAATTCCACAGCAAGCTGGAATTCAATTCCCGGCGCGGGCTGGAGAAGACCACGGAGACGCTCGTCCATCTGGTCCAGCTCATCGCCGAGTAGGGGCAGCCCCTACCGCTCATTGACTGGATCGCACACTGGCCAGCAGCGGCACCGGGGTGCATGATGCGGCGTTGCGAGGAGCACGCCCTCGCGCCGGGCCACACTCAACGGGAGACGACATGACCGACGAACCCGGACGCACGGAAGAGTTGCACGTCAGCGGCCAGGGCTTGCTCGCCACGCTCCGTAACATCGTACGGGAGGGCAATGTCCGCCGCGTCGTCATCAAGAACGCCGAAGGGCGCACGGTGCTCGACATGCCACTCACGGCGGGAGTCGTCGGCGCGGCGTTGCTTCCCTTCTGGGCGGCGGTTGGCGGGCTGGCCGCGCTCGCCGCTCACTACACCATCTACATCGAGCGCACGGACGGAGCAGAGGGAAGCGGCACCCCAGGCGGTGCGTGAGCCGCGGGTGATGCGGCTCGGAGCGTAGATCAGGGCTTGCCGTGCACCGGGGATGTGTCAGCCGGCGCAGGATGTGTGTCAGGCCTTGGGGCCCTGGCCTTCTTCGGCGGCGTCGCGCTTCGTGACCGATTTCCGGGCTTTGCGGGCTTTGCCGGCCTCGCCATCTTCGGCGTCCGGGCCGCGCCTCCCAGGTCAGACCGTGTCGTTGTTCGAGCTGCAGGCGCGGGCTCGCGCTCGACCACCGGCGCCGGCTGTCGAGCCGAAACCTCTGGCACGCGTTCGACGCTGGTCGCTGGCTGCCGCGCGGGTACTTCCGGTACGCGCTCGATCGCGGGCGGCGGCACGGGCTGCGCCACCGTGACCGGATGCACATCCGGCGCTCCCGGGCGCATCGCGTGCACCGGCGCGTCGCTCTGAACCGGCGTCGCGGCCGCGCGAACGCGCACGGGCATGGTGACGGCGGGAGCCTCGCGACGCAGTTGTTCCACCTGTGCGCTCGTGAGCGGCGCGCCCGCGGTAGTGGCCAGCGTGTGCTGCTGTACCGAGAACGGCACCGGCGCCGGAGGCGGCTCGTGTACGGCGACGACCGGCCGGCGCTGCAGCGCGGCGGGCGGCAGTGCTGCATGGCGAGCCGCGGCTCCTTCACCCACCAGGCTCACACGCGTCGGCACCACGGGAGCCCGCCCCACGATCGGCGCACGACTGATCTCCTGCGGCGGTACGCGCACCACGCCACGTGACACGGGATATCCATTCACGAACGTCGTCTGCGACACCGTCGTCACCGCGCCCGGCTGCGAGCGATTGCGGTACGTCACGTTCGTCACATTGGTGACGTTGGTGACCTTGGTGACGTTGGTGACGTTCACGCGCTGCACGTAGCCCGGGCTGGTGGCGTACGGCGGCCGGTACACCTCGCGCGGCCCGAGCGGAAACCAGCCCACACCGCCGCTGCCGCCGAAGCGCGAGGCGTTCCACCCGTTGCCCCCGACAAATACCACGAGGGCGGGCGCGTAGACGGGCGGCGCGATCTCGCGTCCCGGAGTCCAGCCCCACCGTCCGCGCACGTTTGCCCAGCGACCATAGTGAAATGGCGCAAATCCCCACGGCGCATCGTCAACCCACGTCCACCCCCAACGCGACACCCACACCCAGTGGCCGTTGCGATACGGCGCCCAACCTGGCGGTACCTCGCGCGGATACCAGATGGGTCCCTCGGTCGCGTCCTCGTCCCACTGACCATACGTGGCCAGGTCCGCGACGCCCGGCATGTCGGGCGACACGTAGTTCGCGGCCCTGGCATCGGCCGCCGCTATCATCGCATTCCGCGCCTGCGACCACTGCGAGAAATCGTCGAGCGGACCAATGTACGCCAGGCTGTACGTCGCACCGCTCTCGCCCCGCACGGTGGCAACCTGTGGCGCGTTCACCGGAAACGACGCGCCGCCAGCCGTGACCTGCGCCGCTCCCGAGAACACCGTGATGGTGGTCGTGGCTCCATCGGGACTCACATCCACGCGATACTCGCCCGCCGTGCCGAAGGCGATCGCCGCGTTGGGCGCATCGACCTCATCCGTCTCGTCAGGTGCCAGCGCGCGCAGATGCAGGATGGCGGAGCCCTGCGGCACGCTTACCTGGATCGCGGCGTCATCCAGTCGCTCGACACTTACCTGCGTCGTCGATCCCAGTCGCAGTTCGGCCGACCCGAGCTCCACTTCCGCGCGCGCCATGTTGTCGGACCACAAGGCATCACCTGTCGTCACCGGCCGATTCAGGTCGGCCGGTGCCCACGCCGAATCGCCTGCCGCGAGAAAGGACAGGCTCCCGGAAATGAGCGCCAACCGCCCGACGCGCGCCGGCGGATCGTTGACCGGCTCCGGGGCAACATCTGGCGTGGGAGCCTGCACCACCTGCGTCACGCAGGACGTGCTCGTGGCGGCGATGAGGACACCAACGAGAGAGCGCCGTACAGCCGTGGTGATGGTGAGCATGGATGTGGTCCCGAAGCGGGATGAACGCGTGCGACGGTGAGCTTCAATCGCTAATGACGCGTCAGCACCGCCGATGGGAACAACCAGCACCGGTCTCCGGCCTGCCGTCAGCCGCGACGGGCGGCCCCGTCTGTCAGTTTCGGCGCCTCGCGGTCAGGGCAGCCCTGCCCCGTCCACCCCCATCCAGTCGTAGCCGTGCTCCCGACCCAGCAGCCGCCAGTGCGTCGGGTAGACCGTGCGCTGCCAGTCGAGCGGTTCACCAAGCGGCTGCCGCGTCGCCGCAATGGCGAGTGCAGCGCGCAGATCCTGTCGCTGCCGTGCACCCAGCGCATCACTCGCCAATGACACGAACAGCGTCGTGCCGCTGCGCGCCAGGAGATCGAGCCACTGGCTGGTGAGGGCCCACGGCACGGCGTTCGTGACGCCGGCGCAGTCCGCGTCCGCCGCGTAGAACGCATGGTGCTGCGCGCCGCGAAACGCCAGCGAGTTCACCCCCATCTTCCGCGTGCGCGGCCACTCCGTGCCGCTCGTGTCATCACCAATCCGGCAAATCTCGAACGTTCCCGCCGAGAGATGACTCACCGTGTTGCAGCCGATCACCAGGCTCCCGCCCGCACCCGCGCGAATTGCAGCGTACAGATCGGCAATCACCTCGGCCGTGGTCCGCGATGGACCGGAGGCGAACGTCCAGCCATCGCGCGTGAGTGCGGTTCCCATCTGGAAACCCCAGCGACCCAGGATGTCGAATGTGGTATAGTCGTGCTTGACCAGCTCGAACCCCCACTGATGCAGCCGCGCAATGTCGTCGTGCACCTTCTGGCGCACGTCAGGCACGGTGGGATCGAGTGAATCGTGATCGCGCGACAGACGCCAGCCGTCGGGCACGTTTGCGCCGGCCTGCAGCGGGCGAATCCAGATGCCGGGACGCGCACCGGTCTTGCGAACATCGGCAGCGATCCCCGGCATGTCCGGAAACTTCTCGTTGCCGCGATCCCATGCGCCGGCGCCCGTCGTCTCGCGACCGCGGCCCGGCTGCCAGCCATCGTCAATGACGACGAACGGACGGTTATCGCCGGTGGGCGAAAGCTCGACGATGTGTTGCGCGTCGGTACGCACCGACACGGCGCTGTTGTTCCCGTATGCCCAGTACCAGTCGTTGCTGCCGTACACGGGCGCGGGCGCGAGGCGTGGTCCGGGACACATCTGCCGGCAAAAGGCGTGGATCGCGGCGAATGCGGATTCTCCATCGCGCCCCGTCCGGCACACCACGTCGCACACGTCGAGCGTACGACTCCCGAGCTCCACAGCCACGCCACCGCTGCGCACATCCGCGCAGAGACTCATGCCCCGCGGGTCGGCCTGCCAGTAGCAGAGCGCGCTCGGTCCGGTGCGCACGCCGTACGCATGCGTGCGCGAGCCGTCGCTCGTCGCGAAGTACCAGGGCATGATGCGATCGGGATTCCACGTGCGCCATTCGAGATCGCCGTACGCGCGCTCCCACGCATCACCGAGCATGAGCCGCGCGCCGGCGAGGTCGCCATGCCAGCGCAGGTAGAGCCGCCTGATCGGCGTGGCCGGCGCGGTGAGCGCAACGTGCAACGCATCAGCGTGCGGCGTGGTGGTGACGACGATGCCGTCCGCGCTCATCCAGCGATCGCCCGGCGCCGCGTGGAGCGAGCGGTTGTCGCTCGCCGTCTGGGCAATCACGACGTCCGGCGGACGGAGCAGGTCGAGGAAATTATGGGCTGCTGGCCAGCTGGTTGGAACGGGCGCGGAGGACCCTGAGTTCTGCACCGGCAACGCCAGCCCGAGCGTCGCCAGCGCCGCACGTTCCACGAAGTCGCGACGCGAGGTCATGCGGCGAGTATACGCGCGGCGCGCGTCAGTGCGACAGCTTCATGTCTACGCCGACCCAGTAGTCGGGCTGGGGCGGTGGCAGGAACTTCCCGTGCACGAGCGCGTCACGCGCGCAGACGCCGAATTTCGTTTCGGGATACAGGAGAATTTCCTTCGCCGTGCCGTCCGTGCCGATCCGGAGCAGGATCCAGAAACTCTGCGCTTCGCCCGCGGCTGCCGCCTTGCAGCGCGCGATGTCGCCAAAGTGCTTCTGCATGAAATCCGCGCCAAATTCGGCGTCGTACGCCTTGCCTTGCGGTGTCCGGAGATTCGCATCGATCGCGGCGCGCGCATCTGACACGCTCGTGTGCTGCTGCTGGGCGCTGGCCGCCACCGGATGGAGCGCGCACAAAACCAGCGCCACTGCCGCAAGACTCAACGGCGCAGCCCCGCCGCGGGTGCTCGCATATCGCGCGGTGCACAACCGGATCTGACTGAGCCGCGAAACGCCGGGGAGCGGACAACAAATCACAGGGTCACCAGTGGGAACGTCGTGAATGCTACGCGTGCTGACGAAGCTACGCCTGCACCCGCGGCGCCGCCAGCAGACGCCGGCGGCTGTACGCGACATGCACCGCGAGCACTCCCACCACGAACGGAACCAGCGCCTGCGCCACCGTCGCGGTCAGCATGGTGATGGTCGTCGCGCCGATCATGATGATCGCGAGCCCGAGCGCGGCAGGAACACCCTGGATGATCCACAGGCGCACGGCGGTCCTGCTGCGGCCGGCGTCGCTCCGTGCCGATGACGTTGCATGCGTCCGGGGGGTGAGCAGGCGTGCCGGTGCATGGAGGCCGCGCGGCGCGGCGCTGTCGAATACCGATGTCTGTAGCATGGTCGTTTCCTCGCTGATCCGGGGTTGAGCGCCGGACTCTCCGTTCACCATGCGGTGGCGTGAACTCCGGCTCTACCCTGGCGTCGAACGAGGAATCGCTGGATCGACATCACCGGTGCGGTCGGACGGCGGACGGGCATCCCATGGCGGCCCTGCCACGTGAAATGCACAGGATTCGAGGCGGGCCGAGCAGCAACGAGCATCGAGGTGCCATCTGCAGCGACGGATTCCTGCTGACGCGGCCACATGATGGCGGCATTGAGTATGCAGCACGGTCGCCAGTTGCTTCGCGTACGGCGATTGGTGCTTCCACTCCCGGGTCCATCTCAACACGGCGCGACCGCGCACGCGCTCTTCGGATCGAGGCGCACGCCCAATCCCGCCGCGCGCCCCCCGCCCGCTTCTCCCTGCGCACGCCATCGCGCAGACATACGTCAATATCCAGACGCTCCACCACAAGCATCACGCGGTTCGCCGCGCGCCGCGCGCGCTACTGCAGGCACGCTCGCACGGTCCGCGGGATTGATCGCAACTCCCTGAACGGAGGATCTCACCATGCACTCAGTCTCACGTGTGGCTGTACCGAATACGTGGATCCATCCGGGGACCCTGATGGTCGTCATGCTGGCCGCGCTCTGCATCGCGCTGCCGGATGCACGTGCGCAGGGCGCCGGCCAGACCGGAACCATCGCCGGCCGAGTGGTGGATGAGCACGGCGCGCCCGTGACGAGCGCCCAGGTGTTCATTGACAGGACCACCATTGGCACGCTCACCCGCGGTGACGGGTCCTACGTCATGGGGCAGGTGCCCGCCGGCGCCCAGATCGTTCGGATACGCCTCATCGGGTTCCGTCCCGACTCCGCCAGCGTCACCGTCACGGCGGGCCAGCGCACGACACAGGACTTCACGCTCAATCACGATCCCCTGCAGTTGCAGAGCGTGGTCGTGACCGGAACGTCAACGCCCACCGAAAATCTCAAGGCCAGCGTGTCGGTAACGACGCTCACGCCGCGCGTGATCCAGCAGTCGGCACCGCGTAGCACCACCGAGATGCTGCGCTACGTGCCAGGCTTCACCCGCGTGGAAAGCTCGGGCGGCGAAGTGAATGAAAACATCACCATGCGTGGCATCCTGGGCGTGGAGTACGTGATGTTCATGGAGGATGGACTCCCGGTGTTTCCCACCATGCACACGTTCTTCATGAACGCGGACAACCTCTTCCGCGCCGACGAGAACATCGAGCGCATGGAAGTGGTGCGCGGCGGCAGCTCATCGCTCTTCGGCTCGAACACGCCGGGTGCCATCGTCAACTTCATCAACAAAACGGGTGGTGATCAGTTCCAGGGCACCATGGTGGCGACCGGCGCCACGGAAGGGCTGGCGCGCTACGATCTCGACATGAACGGCCCGATCGGCGACGACTGGCGCTTCAACGTCGGCGGCTTCTACCGCTACGACCATGGCGTGCGCGATCCGGGCTTCCCCGGCATTCGCGGCGGGCAGGTCAAGGCCAACATCACCCGCCAGCTCGACAACGGGTATGTGCGCTTCTCGGCCAAGGTGATCAACGACCGCAATCAGTTCATTCTCGATCTACCCTTCGAAAATGCACAGCATCCGCAGTTCGTGCCGGGATTCAGTGCCTACGGCTCCATGAACACCAATGAGGCGCTCGATCTCAGCGTGCCCACGCCGAACGGCTCGCTCACGCTGCCGCTGGGCGATGGCCTGCGCACCGATGCGTCGTGGTTCACCGCCGATGCGGCGTTCGATCTGCCGAATGACTGGCATCTGCGCAACAGCGCGCAGGTGATGCACGACAATCAGGAGTGGAATGCGCTCGTGCCGTCGAATGCGATGTCCGTCGCTGACTATATCACCGGACCCAAA
>Ga0207661_10004132_pt1 | contig 10149 bp, 6 predicted proteins | sample KBSC713LmetaG_FD_184337 | JGI IMG/M metagenome (GOLD analysis project Ga0207661, IMG submission 184337) | Corn rhizosphere microbial communities from Kellogg Biological Station, Michigan, USA - KBS C7.1-3L metaG (SPAdes) (version 2) | ecosystem: Host-associated > Plants > Roots > Rhizosphere ... | reverse complement strand
TAGCCTCGAAGATTTTCAAACGAGTTCCTCCGCCCACGCGCAAGGGAACGATGGAAACTTTCGATCCCCAGAGCCAAGGCCTGACGTCGGGCACCGTTCCCGTGACTTGAATGCCGGGATAACGCGTACTCAGTTCCTGGATCGCCTTCGGCGGCTTCCGTCCTACAATCGCAACGGAACAGTCCGGCTTCCGCTGAAGAATCAGCGGGAGCACCTCGCGCTGGAACCAATCGATGCCGTCGATGTTCGGCGCCCAATCGAGAGAGCCGACAAAAACCAGGTCCGCTGCGGGCGGTACTGGCCCGCGCGCCTGGAAGTATTCCGAATCCACGCCGGTAGGCACTGCGTCCGCACGCTTGACTCCAAACCATTCCCGCATGAGGTCCGCGTCGGTTTCGGAAACGGCAATCACTTTCCGAACTTCACGGCAAACCTCGCCCTCGTAGCGAAACATCCGTTCTGCCTGCAGCTTCAGGTATAGACGACGCAGCCAATCCGACGCATGTTCGGTACGGCGCTGCCAGATAACCGTTTCGACGTTATGTTGAAATAGGACGCACGAGCTCAGGTTTGCAAGGTTAGGCGCCGGCGACAGAAAATCGCAGACGACGCAATCGAAATGTTCCTGTTGAGTCAGCCGTTCGATTTCAGCGCGCATCTGCTCCGAACGGCAGCGTTGGATCGTGACCGGGATCTTTGAGAACAATCCCGCGATCAGCTCGATCAGGAACGCGGGCGACCCCTTGTCCACCAGTTGGTAATCGATGGGGTAGGCTTTCGATGAGTATTCGTTCGCGCGCTCCAAACCCTCCGGTTCATTCGGATCGTTGAACGCAACATAGTGGATTTCGTGTCTGCGGTGCAGGCATCGCAACAATTCCAGCGTGCGAATCTGGCCGCCTCTGGTCGTGGGATGGAGAAAATCCGTCTTCACCCATAGCAGCTTCATACTTCGGAGGCCGCCGACTCGGAGACTAATGCACCTTCCCGCCAACGATCTTTGCGGCCGGTAATGAAAGTATCGCCCCAGATCTGAAGGTTGAGTAACCGCCAGAGCCGGTCTGTGGCGTCTTCAAAACCACTGCACTGCCGGTCGACGAGCGATTTCACGGCATCCAGGCTCAGGTATTCGCCAAGGAAGCCGTCGCGCGCACACAGAGCTTCCCATAACGGCTTGGCTTTTGGATCACGAAACCACGCGGTCAAAGGCGTGGGAAATCCCATCTTTTTCCGGTACAGAATGTCGTGGGGAATCAGATCCTCCACGGCTTTCTTCAAAATGTACTTTTGCTCTTTCCCTCGAATCTTCAGACGATCTGGAACCCGCATTGCGAACTCGACAAAGGGATGATCCAGAAACGGAACGCGGCTTTCGATGGAGCAAGCCATGCTCATCTGGTCCTGTTTCATCAGAAGCTCTACCAGGTAGGTTTTTTGGTCCGCATAGAGCATTCGCTGCAATCCGGAAGCCTGCGGCCGGCTGGACCAGTAACGCATGTAGTCGCCGTAAACGCCGGCCGGCTGGCGTCCCAGCAGTTCCGTCTGCTGCTCCGCGGAAAACGCGCCGTAAAAATTGTCCAGATAAACCGATTCGAGATTCTCTTTGCGCCCAATCAGCGTTCGGCTCAGTTTTCGGCGCACCGAGGCCGACACCATGGAGCTGTTCTCGATTTGACCGCGCACCCACCCGCGCACTCCCGGTGGAACAACGCCGTAATAGCGCATGCCTCTTTCATTGAGGAGCTGCCAGGGGTAGCGCGTGTAACCGCCGAAAAGCTCGTCGGCCCCCTCGCCTGTCAGAACAACCTTGACCTGCTGGGCCGCGAGCTTGGCAACAAAGTACAGCGAGACGCTGGAAGGCCACGTGATGGGTTCATCCTCGTGCCAGATCAGATCCGGAAGCGCCTGGAAGAAATCCTCCATGCCGATTACGGTCTCGTGGTGCTCTGTTCCGATCGTCCGCGCTACTTCCGCGGCATACGACAACTCGCTGAATTCCGCTTCCCGATAACCTACCGAAAAAGTCTTCACTGCTCCCGAGCTCTTGCGCCGGATCAATGCCGCGATCGCGCTAGAATCAACGCCGCCGCTCAGGAACATGCCCAGAGGCACGTCGCTCATGAGGCGCGTTTCCACTGCTTCCTCCAGGCGTTGCCGGCATTCCCGAATCCAGTCCTCATCCGAACGGTCTTCGGCATCCCCTGGTTCCGGAACATCCCAGTACTGCACGATCTTGGGCTCGGGTTTCGATTGCTTCAAATCCAGCAAAAGCCAGTGTCCGGGCATCAGCTTGCGGACCTTCTGAAATAGAGTGCCCTCGCCTGTCAAATATCCCGATGCCAGGTATTCGGGAAGCGCGGATTCCTCAAACGAAGCCGAGACGGCGGGATGCGCCAGCACCGCCTTGATCTCTGAGCCGAAGGTGAACAACTGCTCGTCCCAAACGTAGTAGAACGGCTTGATTCCCAGGCGATCACGGGCGCAAAACAGAACCTGGGCATCCTTGTCCCACAGGGCGAAGCTGAACATCCCGCGAAAACGTTCGACGCAGCCGGGTCCATACTGCCGGTAGGCGTGCAAAATAGTTTCGGTATCGCTCTTGGTTCTATATTCGCAGCCGAGTTTCTGCAGTTCCGGACGCAATGCCGCGTGATTGAAAATCTCACCGTTGTAGATGAGCCACATCGACTCCGATGCGTTAGACATGGGCTGTTGGCCGGTTGCCAGATCGATGATGCTGAGACGGCGGTGACCAAGATGCGCGTGCTGGTCTTCGTAGTAACCGAAACCATCCGGACCCCGGTGTGCGATGGTGTCGGTCATCCGGCGAAGGATCGCCTGAGCGCCGTCCTTAGGCGCGATTGTGACGTAGCCGGCGATTCCGCACATAGGAAGTTACCATTGGATCAGGAGTCAGAGCAACCGGACGCGCAGGCAGGCGGGTAGTAACAATCGACGGCGTCCTGCTCAACTCCTTGCGGACGCACACGTCAAAAGCCTGTACAAGCCCAGCTAGAACAGGGAATTGGAACGTATAGGAATAATTTCCGAAAAAAGCGCAAATTGTGTAGACCACCAGGGCCATGGAAAGACTTGCCGCCATCCGGAAAATCGCGACTCGGGACGGATCTCTGCGCGTGCGCCGATAAATTGAGACGGTCCGCTTCATGCAATACAGGAGAATGGACACATAAATCAGGAACGCCGGTATCCCCATTTCGGATCCGATCTGCGTATAGCTGTTATGCGCCTCATGCCAGGACGCGTACTCCCCGCGTTTTTTCTGCTCGCCCGCCAACGCCGCGCTGAAGACGCCCGGACCAACTCCAAACAGCGGATTTTGCAGCATCAGGTTGGCGCTCTCCTGAAGGAGCATCTTCCGCGCCGTAGACGACTCCACAGCGCTGACTTCATTCTCCGACATGTCGGAGTCAACCGAAGTCCCGGCGAAGAGGGTCGCATATCGATGTAGTGTTGCGGTTGATACAGTCGCCGCGGCCATCGCTACGATGATGCCCGCTAACACAACTAACTTGAGCTTCGCTTGCATCTTCCCGACAAAAAACAGAATAACGAAGCAGGTGAACATGGTGACCATACCAGACCTGGACCCGGTCTTAAGCGTCTTGAGCATCGCAAACAGGATCGCGAGCGCACAGGTAATGGTTTTCCAGCTTCCCAGCCGTTCACTTTTGATCACAAAAATCGCGAATGGAATAAGCATCAGCAAGGAAAACGCCAGATCGTTTGGATTTCCCAAGGTGCCGAAAAGCGCCTGATCTCTGCCCGCCACCTGACTCTGATACACAACCGTAGCCAACAGCATCGGAAGCAGAGAAAATCCGAGGACGTAACACGCCTTGCGGCACTGATCGATGCTCGAAATCAAGCTGGGAATAAGCAGCACACAGCAATACGACGGGATCCAATAGTTCGTAAGCGTCATCACGCTGCCGCCCCGCCATTGGCTCGATACAGTAGTGAGCAGGAACCAGCCCGTAAAGCCGGTAAACAGAAGAACTACCGGAGTCCTGATAGCGTCCAGAAATCCTCCGGCGAGGACGGCAGCCGCCATCGAAACCAACATAAGGACCAGCGTGACATGAAGATTCACCCCCAGCGCTCCTGGTAACAGTTCGACCCCGCGGCTGACCAGAAGAAAGAGATAAAGCAGCAGGATCCCGGTCGCGACTTTGTGAGGGGATTCCGCCGGCCGCGCCGGGAAGTTTGGCGCCGGTCCAGGCGACATATTAGTCTGAGAGGGCGCGAAATTCACACATCACCTTTTGCGGAACTCCGCGGGTGGGGCGTTAAATTCGTCGCACCTAGCCCCACGGAGTGATTTTAACATATATGCTCTATCGCCTTGGTTTTGGAGAACTTTAGTGCGCGGGGTGCGTGGCCAGTCTGGCGGACACCTGATAGACTACCAGGGATGGGCGGCGCGTCCTCACCGAAGTCCTCTTGCCGGCCCACATTGCATCCCTGGCACCCGTCGTCGTTCCTGAGCTCCCCCCGCCAAAAAGCGGCAAAAAGGCTGCGAGCCTGACCCGTGGCGGCGTCGGAAACGAAAGGTGAGCCCTTCGGTATGCCGGAGCCGGAATATCCACCAGACCTGAATGCCCACCTTTGGAGAACCTGCCGGAACGTCGAGGGTCGTCTCCGGTGCGGCATACTCCTGGACCGCGGCGGCATCGAGAGGTGGGCTCAGCGCGTACTCGATCTTTTGAGCTCCGAAACCGCAATCTCCATCGAATCGGTCTATATCCTGGACGCCTCTGATCCCTCCCGTTCTCTGGGCGGCGCTCTGTTCCGCTGGTTGAACCGATGGAGCAGCCAGCCCGACGCGCCTTTGGACCGTGTTGAGATCAATGTGAGCGGGAGCGTCCCCGTCGTCAGACTCGAGGGCATCACAGCTCAGGATCGCGCTCGTATCGCTACCGCGAATCTGGATGTGCTGATCTGTCTCGAAAGCCGGCGCCTCGAAATAGATTGCGAAGGCATGGCTCGTTTGGGTGTCTGGTCTTTGTGCTGCGGGGATCCGGACATGCCGCGCTCTGAGCCTCCTTACTGGAGGGAGGTCGCGACCGGCCGCCTCGTCAGCACGCTTGCTTTGGAGCAGGAGGCGGGGCAGGGGAATGTGCGCCGCATTGCCGTGTGTCATGTAGCGACTCAGCAGGGATTGCGCTTCACCAGAAACGCCGTCGAGCCGCTGACCTTGGCCGGCCTTGTGCTCATTCGCAAACTGCTCGATCTCTTGGACCCCGGGCGCGTGCCGGATAAAGCGTCCTCGACACCCTCGAGTTCACGCATACTTCCCTCGCCAGGAAATCTCGAGACGGCCTCTGTGGTCGCGCGCCAAGCTGTTCAATCTGCATCCGTTCGGTTGAAATCGCGCGGGCGCGCGGCAGCATGGTTTGCCGCCGTTCGCGCCAACCCCGAACTTTTCCGGACACACCTGGACCATTTTGTCCCTCAAAGTTTCCACGATGTTCCGTCGCCCAGCGGTTCCCAACTCGCCGATCCGTTCGTGGTCGAAGACAACGGCCGCAATTGGCTGTTTGTGGAAGAGATACCCGCCCCGGGCGCTAAGGGTCATCTTGCGGTGATAGAGCTAGGTAAAGATGGCGGTTTCAGCGAGCCTGTTTCCGTACTTGAAAAGCCGTATCACCTCTCCTATCCATTCGTCTTCCGCGACCAGGGCGAGTTCTTCATGCTTCCGGAAACCTCCGCGAACCATACCATCGAGCTATACCGCGCCACCAGGTTTCCGTTCGAGTGGAAACTACACAAGGTTCTCTTCTCCAACGTCCGCGCGGTCGATACCACGCCGCTGTTTCTGGATGGAATCTGGTACCTTCTGACCACGTCGGCGCGGCACGGCCATGAAACGTTCCTGTTCTGGTCGAAAGCCCTCGATGGTGAATGGCACTATCATCCGCGCAATCCCATTTGTTCCGATGTCCGGCGGGCTCGGGGGGCCGGAGCTATATTCCGCTCTCACGGCACGCTGATCCGTCCCGCGCAGGATTGCTCGATGCGTTACGGCTACGCCATCGCACTGAATCGCGTGCTCACGATCTCTCCCACCGACTACCAGGAGGAACTTATCGAAGTGATCTATCCCAAGTGGCGGCAAGGCTTGCTGGGCACACACACGTTGAGCTCGAACCAGGCTTTCGAGGCCATCGACGGGCTCAGGTATTCTTCATGAAAGCGGAGTTCCGCGCCACCACTCCCGCCGATGCCGGCGCGATCGCCGCGTTTCTCGGCCGCGTATTCGAAGCTCGCGGCGGTGAACCGATCGTCGACCCGGGCATGATGCAATGGAAGTACTGGAAGGAGCGTCCCGGCTGGCATGGCTCACGCAGCTTTGTACTCGAGCGCGGCGGGCGCATCGTCGCTCATGGCGCCGCATGGCCTGCCAAAATCCTGTCCGCGGAGGAGATTCCTTGCTTCTTCCTCATCGATTGGGCGGCTAGTTCCGATTTTCCGGGCGCCGGAGTATCGATCATGAAGCATATGGCTCAACGGGTCCCCGTGAACTTTGTGTATGGCGGAACGGAAATCGCCCGCAAGATGCGCTTCGCGATGGGCTATCGGCCGCGCAATGAGGTCCAAACGCTGGCGCTGCCGCTCCGTCCTCTTCGTCAGATCCTGACATCGCAACGGTGGAACTGGAAAACGCCTGCCCGTTTTGCGAGAAACGTTCTATGGAGCCGTCGAAAGCCGGGTCTAGCAGGCCGATGGCGCGCCCAGCCGGTAGACCCCCTCGAAATCAACGGGGCCAATGTGCCCTGGCCCGTCAGAGCTTCGCACAGCCTCACGCTGGAACGAAACCCGGAACTATTTGAATATCTCAGCGATTGTCCGGTTGCGCCCGGCGCCTTTTTTATCGCCATGCATGATAACGAACCCGCCGGCTATTTCTTCCTGACCTTCCCGCCTGGACAGGCTCGTATCGCCGACGCGTGGATCTCGTCCGGCCAGATTGACGATTGGGCCGAATTCTACGCGCTCGCTGTGGCGCAGGCGTGCCGGCGTCCCGGTGTGAATGAAGTGACTGCAGCGGCCGCCGGCAAGGTCGCATTGGCAGCGCTGGAGCAGTGTGGTTTTCGCATTCGAGGCACGGATCCGGTGCAGCTCTACGATCCGCAAAAGCATGTGCCCCCGGATCTTCCGCTCGATGTGCAGTTGATCGACGGCGACGCCGCCTTCCGCAATTCGGCTGGCCCGGATTACCTCACCTGACCGTTCGTCTCAATCATCTCCAGGAGACTCTTGAAGGACGGTGCTTCCAGATCGTCCAGATCGATGCTCAGGCCGAACTCTTCCTCGATCAAAGCCATCAAATTGAGCGTGGCCAGCGAGTCCCATTGCGTGAGCCCTGCGGCGGAAGCCTGAAGTGTCTGTTCCTCGTTCAAATCCGGAAAGACGGTCGCGAAACACTTGACCAGGCGAGTCGTCGGAGCATCCATCGTCGCGAGGATAACAACTCGCAGTCATTGGGAGCAACTGAAGCGTATCGGTTAACCTAGTCAGAGTGTCGTTCAAAACCATTAAAAACGTGGCTGGCAGTTGGTTCGGCCTGGCCTCGAATATGGTCGTCGGTTTCCTGCTGACTCCTTTCATCCTTCACCGCCTGGGTAATACAGCTTTCGGCCTGTGGGTGCTTATGAGTTCCTTCACGGGCTACTATGGGCTCCTCGATCTTGGCCTTCGAAACGCGATTATCCGTTTCGTGGCGCGCTATCAGGCCACCGATGAAATCGACGAGCTGGCTAAAGTAGTCAGCACGGGATTTTTTGCATATGCAGGCGTAGCCGCCCTAGCCACCCTTATCAGTCTGGTCGCCGCAGCCAACGTGCAGGCCTGGTTTGACTTGTCGGCAGGCGACGCGGAAGAGGCCCGGGCACTCTTATTGGTGGTGGGAATCGGAACCGCTGTCGGGATGCCCGTCGCTCTATTCGGCGGCGTCCTGGAGGGCCTCCAACGTTTTGCATTGGTGGGGTCCGTGCAAGCGGTAGGAACCATAGTCCGCGCCGCTGTGATCTACTTTGGTCTTTCGGCCGGGCACGGAATTGTGTTCGTCGGCGGCGTGACAGTCGGCGTCAATCTGGCTACTGCCGCAGTCGTGATGTGGGCGGCCTTCCGTATCTGTTCGCCGAAACTGCTGCGTTGGAGCTATGCCAGCCGATCTACTCTGTCCGCGATGGCTGCATTTGGTCTGGTCACGTTCTGGATCGGTATCGCGCAGGTGTTTCGTTTTCAGCTCGACTCCATGGTCGTGGCCGCCTGCATCTCCGTCCCCGCGGTTACGTTCTTCGCTGCCGGAGGCAGGCTGGTCAACTATGCCACGGATGTCGTCCAGGCCCTGGCGCAAGTCTTCACGCCTATGTCCAGCGCTCTGCACGCCTCGGGAAGCACGGATGGACTGCGCCGCGTGCTCATTCTGGGCAATCGTTACTCCGCGTTCGTCGCTTTCCCCATCTCAGTGACCCTGCTGCTGATTGGCAGCCGCTTTATCCAGGTCTGGTTGGGAGTTCAGTACGTATCTAGCCAGTCGGTTCTGGCTATCCTCATCGTGCCGACCGCGCTCTATCTGGCTCAGGCGACTTCTCCCAAAATCCTCTACGGCATGGCTCGGCATAAAACCTTGGCGATGGTCCTGTTCGCGGAAGGAGTGGCGAATCTCGTCCTGAGCGTGACGTTGTCCCGTCCGTATGGGCTCAACGGCGTCGCCATGGGTACCGCGATTCCACTGTTTTGCACCGCGGTTTTCTTTCTGCCGATTCATCTCTGCCGCCTGCTTCAACTCCGGCTGCGCGATTTTCTGTGGGGTGCTTTCGGATACCCGATCCTGTTGACGGTTCCGGTGGCGCTGGTGATCCGGATCCTGGACGCGCGACTCCCCTCCCGCTCGTGGAAAGAATTATTGGAGATCGTCTTCGCGGCCGTAACGGTTTATGCTGTCGAACTCCTGGTTTACTTTTGGTTCGTGGAATACCCTAACCTGGCAACCCGTAAAGTAACGCCGGGAACGGTCGATAAGATTTCGTATCCTGGAGATTGATGGGAACCCTTACCGATGGGCTGCGTCGGAATTCTGCTTCTGCGGCATATAGATGTCTAGCCTGCCAGGCCACGCTTTCCTTGGATGGCGATGACTTGCTGCGCTGTCCGGCCTGCCAAAAATCCTGGCCCGTCCGCGATGGAGTTCCACGGTTCTTTGAGCCTTCCTATTATTGGGGAGAAGTGCCTAAGTCCGAGGCTGGTGAGTTTCTAAAACAGGCCAAGGAGATGGGGTGGCATCCGGCCGCGATGAACCGATTTTCCGGAGATCGCGATATGCAGATCTCTCTCACCGACTGGCAGCGCGCCTCCTGGCTCCCCTTGTTAGGGCTGGAAGAGAAGTCGGTGGCCCTGGACATCGGCTGCGGTTACGGTGCGATCACCAGTTCTCTCGCCCGAGCTGCAGGTCAGGTTTTTTCTCTTGAGGCCGTCCCTGAGCGTATTGAGTTTACCCGCATCCGCATGAGCCAGGAAGGCTTGTCCAACGTCACTCTGGTCCAGGCCAGTGCTCTCGATCCTCCGTTCTCCGATGGGATGTTTGATCTCGTGATTGTGAACGGCGTGCTCGAATGGGTCGGCGAATGGGATCACGAGGGTAATCCCCGCGACGTTCAAATCGGATTTCTGAAGCAGATGGGCCGCATCTTGAAGCCCGGCGGGACGCTCCTGATAGGAATCGAAAACCGGTGGGGCTATAACGGCGCGTTCGGATCCATCGACCATTCCGGTTTGCCCTACACCAATCTCATGCCCAGGAGGATGGCCACCTGGTGGTTGAGACGTTCGACGCGTGAACATACCCACACCGTCTTGAACTCCAAGCGTGAATACCGCACCTATACCTACGGCGCGCGAGGGTATCAGAAGCTGCTTGCCGATAGCGGCTTTCCCGCGACCTCGATGTACTGGCCCGACCCCGACTATAATCAGCCCTTTTCAATCATTCCCCTGGATAGCGGCTTGATCGCGGACCGTGTAGATACATTGCTCAGCGAGCCTACTGAACCTCTTCGCTACGGTTGGATACGCGCGGGCAAGCGGATGCTTGCGCGTTCCGGAGCTTTGCGGTTCGCCGTT
>Ga0207661_10004131_pt1 | contig 10150 bp, 8 predicted proteins | sample KBSC713LmetaG_FD_184337 | JGI IMG/M metagenome (GOLD analysis project Ga0207661, IMG submission 184337) | Corn rhizosphere microbial communities from Kellogg Biological Station, Michigan, USA - KBS C7.1-3L metaG (SPAdes) (version 2) | ecosystem: Host-associated > Plants > Roots > Rhizosphere ... | reverse complement strand
TGCAGCCGGCCGTCCAGTCCTCCGCGACCAACCGCGCCAGCGACCCGTAACCGCGCGGCGGACCGTGAATGCCGATCGCGCCGCCCGTGAACCCCCGGCGCGCCTGCTCGCGCGTCGGATACCCGACGGGAACGAAGATGTGGAAGCCCTTCGACGCCCGCGGCGGCCCCAGCCCGTAATGGCCCAGCGGCGTCCGGTTGTCCCCTTCCCTCTGCTTGCCGACCCCGCTCACCCCCAACGCAACCGCAAACGTCCGGTCGATGCCGCCCCGGTCGCACAGGTGCATCTGATGCGCCCGGGTATCCACGACCACCCCCGTCTCCCCCACCTCGCAAATCTTCGACGTCGGCGCCGCCGCTGCCGCGGACGTGGACGTGGACGTGAACGTAGAAGTCAGCGGGACCAGCAGCAACGTGACGACGACCCGGATTGGAATGGCCATGGCGAAGCCGGTTTCGCAACGCGGGTGCCAGGGCGCCGCGACCCGCAAACCCGCGCGCCGTGCGCACTTTTCGGCCGCGCCCGCCCGCCGCTCGCGCCGGCCGCGCTGCAGACCGTAAACAGGGTTGACGGCGCGTTAGAATGAACGCGTCCCGTTGAACCTCCTCTGCCCCGCCTGCCACACGCCGTTGCCCGCGGATGCTGACGCGGTGGTGACCTGTTCGACCTGCGCCGCGGAGGTCGACGTCACCCGCGCCGGAACGATCTCCGGACGCCCGCGCTTCGTCCCCGAGATCGATCGCACCGGGAGCGAGGTCGGCGGCTTCCGGATCGACGCGCGCCTCGGCGGCGGCGGCATGGGGACCGTCTACCGGGCCGTCGCGGCGGACGGCGCGAACCTGGCGATCAAATTCTTGTCCCCGACGCTGGCCGACAACCCCGACGTCATCGCGCGCTTCGCCCGCGAGGTCGATCTGCTCGCGCGCCTCGATCACCCGGCGATCGTGCGCGTGCTGACGCACGGGACGCACGACGGCACGCCGTGGTTCGCTATGGCCCTGGTCGAGGGCAGCGACCTGCGCGCCCGCATCGCGACCGGCGCGCTGCCGCCCGCCGAGACCGCGGCCGTGTTCGGCCGGCTGTTCGCGGCGCTGGCGCACGCGCACGAGCGCGGCGTCGTGCACCGCGATCTCAAACCGGCGAACGTGCTGCTCGGCGGTGGCGGCGCGCAGCTGGCCGACTTCGGCATCGCGCGCCTCGAGGCGGAGATGTTGACGGGCCCGATGGTCACGCGCCTGACGGAGACGGCGGCCGTGCTCGGCACCCTGCCGTACATGTCGCCCGAGCAGCGCCGCGGAGGCGCGCTCGACCGGCGCTCGGATCTCTTCTCCGCCGGCGTGATGCTGTACGAGGCGGCGACCGGCGTCGTCCCGCAGGGCGCGTTCGCGCTGCCGTCGCAGCTGAACTCCGCCTACGGCCGCGCGTTCGATCGCATCGTGATGCAGCTGCTGCAAGCCGATCCGGGGCGGCGCCCGTCATCGGCGGCGGCAGTCGGCACCGCGCTGACGGCGGCGCTGTCGGCGCGGCGCAAGCGCCCGCTCGCGATCGCGGCATCGGCCGCGGCCGTCGTGTTGACGCTGGCGGGCGCGCGCGTCGGCGTGCGGGCCCTGTCCCGCCACGACGCGAAGAGCAACAAGGAGGCGCTCGCGAAGGTCGAGGCCAGCGAACCGCGGAAAGCACCGCCGCCCGACACGACCTCCGCAACAACGGATGGGTTGACGAAGCTGCTCGGGACCGAGGACGGCGCCAAGGAACGTCCGCGCGGCAAGGTGAGGAGCAAGGTGGTGCTGAAGGCCGTCGCTGACGTGAAGAAGCTGCGCGCGACGACAACCAAGGCGCCGCCGCCCGCCAGACCGGTCCAGGCGAAGGCGCGAACGGGCGGCAAGAAGAAGTCGAAGGCCGCGTTCGGGGACGACGCGTTCGCGCCCGAGTTCAAGGAGGCGATGTCACCGCCGGCGCGTGTCGGTGTTCAGCCGCGCCTCTCCGACGCCGACGCGGGCGCGCCGCCTCCCGTGCTGCCGCCGCGCAAGTAGCGCTCCGTCGAAAAGGATCTTTACGGATCGTCGCCCGTCGAGCACGGCGCCGACGTTGCGCGCCCAGCGCGCCGCTCGCGATCCGTGGCACGTCCTTTGCGGCGCGGCGGCTGGCGCCCGCGCGACTGCCGGCGCGAAGGAGACGACGCCATGCTGAAGACCATCATCCGAACGACCGCCTGTCTGGCGATGAGCGCCGCGGCGTTCATCGCCGTCACGAAGCTGGACGCGAACGCCGCGAGATCCCGGTCGGCGTCCGTGCCCGAAGCCTCCGAACCGAAGCCCGCCCCGAGCAAGCCGGCGCCGACCAAGCCCGCGCCGGCGCCGCCCGCGCCGAAGCTGACGACGGCCAGCCTCGTGCTTCCCACCAAGGCAACGCCGTCGGCGGCCGCGTCGAAGACGGACGCCGACGCCACGCTGACGGTTCCGGACTGGAAGGGGAAGCGCCTCTCCGTCGTTCGTCGCGAGGCGCGCAAGCTCGGCGTTCACGTGGCCGCCGTCGACGACACGGGCGAGCCTGTCGCCCCGGAGATGGCGTCGGAGTACCGCGTCCGGCGCATGCTCACCGCCGTCGGAACCTCCATCGAGCCAGGGGCCGACGTGCAGGTGCGCGTGCGCGAGATCGTCGACACCGCGGCCGGCTACTGAACGGAGCCGGCGGCCGTGAACGACGCGATCGGCATCGACCTGGTGGCGCGGCCGCTGTTGTTCGTCGCGCTCGCGGCGCTGGCGTTCCTGCCGCTGGAACACATCGCCGCGGCGCACGCGCAGCGCCGCCGCCGCTTCGCGACCGATCTCGCGTTCGCGACCGCCGGCCAGGTGCTGGTGCGCGTGGGTCTGGTGTTCGCGGCCGGCCTGGTGCTCGCGCGCCTGGACGCGATCGGCGTGGATCGCCCGCTGCTGGCGGACATCGGCGACCGCCGCGTGCGTTTCGCCGCGGAGGTCGCCGTCGGGCTGCTGCTGTTCGAGCTGGGCGGCTACGCGTACCACCGGCTCGCGCACGCGGTGCCGGCGCTCTGGCGCCTGCACGAGGTCCACCACTCGTCCGAGACGATGGACTGGCTCGCTTCGTTCCGACAGCACCCGGTGGAGATCGTGCTGATCACGCTGGCGCAGAACGCGCCGCTGGTGCTGCTCGGCGTTCCGCTGGGCGCGCACGCCGCGGTGCTGGTGGCCCTCAAGCTCGCGACCGTGTTCGTGCACTCGAACGTGCGCGTTCCGGTAGGGCCCCTGCGCTTCGTGATCGCCACGCCGCGCTTTCACCACCGCCACCACCAGCGGGACGGCGCGGTCGCGAACTTCTCGTCGTTCCTGCCGTTCCTCGATCTGCTGTTCGGCAGCTACAGCGACCAGACGACCGACAGCTTCGGCGTCGACCGCAAGCTGCCCGAAAGCTTCGTTGGTCTGCTGCTGGCGCCGTTTCGGCGCGCCGACTGACCGCGCGCTACGACAGCGAGAGCGCGTCCGCGACTATCGTCGCGTGGCGCTTGAACGCGTCGGCGTCGGGCGCGAGGCGGTTCGCCTCGTGGGCGAGCACTTCCAGGCCGGCCGCGATCTTGTTCCACTCGTGATCGTTCATCCACTGATCGCCGGTGGGCGCCTCGCGGCGCAGCAGGCCCAGCACCTTCATCATGAGGTGCTGCTGCCCGGCGGCCGTCGCCGTCTCGAGCGCCCGGAGGATCTCGCGAACAGCCTCGAGGCGGCGCACGCTGGCGACCTGCTCGGTAGTGGGGAGCTGCTGCGCGCGGTTCGTAATGGTCGAGGTCTCGGTCATGGTTGGCGCCTCAGGTCGGCGGAACGATCTCACACCTTGAGCGCGCCGCCAGTCTTCGCGACGCTTCGTTTCACAGGTGTCACGGATGTGGATCGGCGAACGGATCGGGCTTGCTGGAACCCGGTAATTTCGGCGCGGGCGCAGGCAGCGGCGCGCGCAGCGGCATGATCGGGTCGGGCTCGGGCCGTGAGCGATCGGCGAACGCGCTGGTCGAGCGGTGGTAAGCCCAGATCCCCCACGCCAGCGCCAGCAGTCCGACCATCGCGGGCGCCGCGTTCGCGATGCAGTAACCGTCGCCGCTCGCCCCCCAGTCCTTGCAGCGCGAGTCGCCCTGGACCAGCCGGAACACGCCGATGGCGGTCAGCGCCGTGCCGATGACGATCGGAACGTCGCCCGGGTGGTCGACGGTCGCGATGTCGTCCCGGCGCAGCGTGAACCGGTCGCGGTTCTCGCCCGCCAGGTAGATGCTGCCCGGCGATCCGCCCACGATGCGGGCGTCGACGTGCCGGCCTTCCTTCGTGTCGATGAGGGCGCTGGTGCCGCACCCGCCCGCCTGCCACAGCAGCGCCACGGACATGACACGGCTGAAGGCAACGACCGCGTGACGGCGCTTCACTACCGCCGTTCTAACTCAAACGGTTCTGCGCCGCTGCCTGGGCGTGCCGGCGGGCGCGCGCCGCCCGGGCCAGCCGCTGCTTCTTCTCGGCCTTGGCGATCGTGAAGGTGAGCGTGCTGTCGGGCGGCAGCACCCAGGCCGACAGGAAGCGCGCCGGGTCCTTCAGCTCGCCGTCCTTGTGAACCTCGAAGTGCAGGTGGGCGTTCGAGACCTTCACGCCCGTACGGCCGACGGTGCCGATCACCTCGCCGGCGCGGACGGTCTGCCCGATCTCGACCTGAAACGAGTTGAGGTGGAAGTAGCCGCTGCGCACGCCGTTCTCGTGCATGACCCGAACGAAGAAGCCGCCGGGCCCCATCATGTTCGTCTTGCGCCGCCAGCGTTTCAGGTGACGGGGCAGCAGCTCCAGCGCCGGGTGGTCGCCGGTCATGTCGACGCCCGCGAACACCACGACGCCGTCGGCGACGGCGCGCACCGGCTCGCCGATCGTCGCGTCGATGTCCACGCCGCGGTGCGACCGTTCGCCGCCGTCGCGGTCGACACCGAGACCGCTGGTGCCGAGGCGCGGCGCGCCCTCCAGCGGCGAGGTGACCGCCACGGACAGCGTCGACGGCTGCATCGCCACCGGCTCGTTCCCGTACGCCTCCAGCAGGCGGCGGCGCGCCGTCAACGTGCGGTCCTCGGGCGTCGCGCCCCACACCTTGTCGCCCCAGAAGAAATGGGCGAGCGCCGTGCGGTGCGGCGTGCTGCCCACCGCGCGATCGATGGCGACGTGCTCGCGCTCCCACATCGCCAGCAGGGCGGCGCCGACGCGCAGGTTGTGGGCCGGTTCCAGCAGCTTGTCGCGCTCGAGATCGGCGCGCGGAAACGGCAGGCTGGCCCCGGCGGCGAACATCGACGCCTTGATCTGCAGCAGCCCGACGCCCGACGACGTCACCAGCCACGGGCGGCAGCGGCCCTCGCGGTACGCCAGCGCGGCGAGCATGAACGGATCGCTCTTCGTCTCGGCGGCGACCTCCCGGATGACGCGCGCCACCTCGGGCAGCCCCTCGTCGCGCGCGACCTCGCCGCACATGCGGACCAGCGCGGCGTCGAAGCGGGCGGCGTCGAGGGGCCCGGCGACGGGCGGCGGCTCGGCGGGCCATCCCGTCGGATCCTTCAGCTCATGGATGCCGCGCTTCAGCGGGCCCACGGACGGGCGCTGGCGCAGGCCGGCGACGACGTCACCCTCGGCGACCTTCTCTGCGGCGACCGGTGCGACCTTCGCGCTGGCACCGGTCTGCGCGTCCGGAAGTTCTGCGGCGATCAGGACCAACGAGAGCGGAGCGAGCGTCGCGACGATCATCTATGTACGGGGCTGTCACATCGGTGAACAGCCGTAAATCTTTAGTCATTTCATGGCCCTCCCCCGGGCTGACCGCGGCCGACAATCGGCGCGCCGAGGGACCTGCGACATCCACGCCGGTCGCGTCGCGTCTCTCTCGAACGCACCAACGTCGACGAAGGATTGCGATTCGCGGAGTTAGCAAGTTCTAAAAAAAATATCTTGACGATCAATAATGGCGCGCTCAGGGTGACATCGTCATGTTGATCGTTCGTCAATCATCGCGCGCCGCGAAAAGGAGCACGTCAAACGCGACGTGCGCCCGCTGCGAACGCTTGTTTGGCGGTCATTACAACGTCGATCCCGTCGGAGGCTCGAGAGTCATAGATATGCCGAAGTCCCAGATTCTCGAGCCAAGCACCCTTCGCCAGGGGGGCGATAGCTAGAGCGCCTAGTTTTATAGGTTCTCGCGCAAGCCGCCCAGGTGAAGTCGACCTCGGCGGCTTTTTTCATTTCTGGGCCCACATCCGCGGCCTCGGCAAACAAGGCCGGGCGCCATGAACGGGAGAGATCTACCCGAAGTGCCAAACGACTCCGAAGTTCCAATGATCCGCGGCAACAACCCGGCGACGGCCGGGGATGATCTTTGACAACCAAATAGTCGACGATGCCCGTGGCCGGGCAAGAGATCGCTGGAAGTCCGGCGATCCCCGGCCACGACTTTGCTCTCGAAGCCGATCTGGTGATGGCGCCTGTCTGAAGCACAGGAGATGCTGGTTCGATTCCAGACGGGAGCACTCACGCCCCGGCTCCGTCTTCTCCGCAATTGTCCGGAAACGGACCGACTGAGGACGGTTATCGCTGAAAACGATCCGGGGCACCTGGGCCGCGATCTGGGATCGGGCTGGTCTCCAAAACCGGCCAGCGGGGTTCAATCCCTCGGCCGCCCGCGCACCTGCAGAGAACAGAAAAGATCGCGTCGAGCGTAGGCGGGCTTTGCCCGCCGGAGCTCATCGCGGGAGGGTTTGGGAACCCGCCCAGGGTTCCCATGTAGATGCAGGGAGGGCTGGGCCCTGCCGGGCCTCATAAGCCTGGAACCTGGTCGGTTCGATTCCGACCCCTGCAACTCGAGTCGCGACCTCACGCCGCCGGCTGGTAGGGGCGGTGGATGAAGAACGCGCCGGCAGACCGCGTGTCGCACGTCTGCAAGTCGGCGGTCACCTGGTGGGGTGGCCGCCGTGCCCTGCCCCGCAAGCGTAGATGGCGACGTACCCGGCCCGTACCCGGGAGAGGACCGTTCGAATCGGTCGTGGGGCTCTGCAAACAAAACCCGCAAGGAGAAAGGAGGCAACCAATGACGATCGTTCTGTTCCTCGATAACGACTGGCAACCGCTGCGCGTGGAGCCGTGGACACGCGCCATCACGGATCTCTTCCTCGGCAAGATCGAGGTGATCGAGTACAGCCGCGACCGCGCGATCAAGGGAGTCGGGCGCGACTATCCGATGCCCGCCGTGGTTCGCCTCCTGCGGCGCTTCCGGCGCGACCGGCAGGCGATCAAGTTCTCGCGTCTCAACATCTACACGCGGGACCGGTTCACCTGTCAGTACTGCGGCGTGCAGTTCCTGGCCGAGGACCTGACGTTCGATCACGTCGTTCCGCGCGCGGCCGGCGGCCGCACGGCGTGGGAGAACATCGTGACGGCGTGCGTGCCCTGCAACAGCCGCAAGGGCGGCCGAACGCCTCAGCAAGCGTCGATGACGCTGCTGCGCAGGCCGGCGAAGCCGCGCTTCCTGCCGACGGTGACGGTCAAGATGGACGGCCGTCAGGTGCCGCACGAGTGGCGTCCGTACTGGAACGTCACGCTCGATCGATGATGGGGAGAGGGAACCAGCGGCCCGCTCGTTCGGCAACGAGCGAGCGGGCCGGCTGACTCGAGCTCGCACCGAGCGCTGGGACGCGAGGGGCGCTGTAAACGCCCCGCCTTCGGGCTAGCCAGGTTCGATTCCTGAGCGGTGCACGATTGAGTCGCCGACGCCCGAACGGTCTGGGCAGCGGCCTTTTAAGCCGCACTGAGCTGGTTCGACTCCAGCCGGCGGCACGTACGCGAGTCCCAAGCTTTGCTGGCGAAGCTCCCGGCTCTTACCCGGACGAACGGGGTTCGATTCCCCGGGGACTCACACGCACTCACGAAGGGAGGACGACATGGAAAGGTGTTTCAGCTGCCGCGGTCCGTTCCACGCGGCGACGGGCCACTATCACCGGCCCGACGTCCCGGTTTGCGGGCCCTGCACGAGACGATTCGTCGTCTGGTTGAAGGGACACGTCAAACGTCGCTGGGGCGGCCACGACTTCTACGCCGAGGCCGCGACCAGCATCAGAGCAGGCCGGGGCCGCCCGGCCTGACGCTTCTCGGCGCGATGGCTTGATGGGAAGCCGCCTGTTTCGGGAACAGGAGATTGCGGGTTCGACTCCCGCGGCGCCGACCCGGAGCTTCGTCCAATGGCAGGGCCGCGGTCCTACAAACCGCAGACGGGGGTTCGATTCCCTCAGCTCCGACTGATTCGCGCAATTCATTCCCCGATCGACGGTCGTGAGCCGGCCTTTGAAGCCGGTGACGTTGGTTCGACTCCAGCTCGGGGAGCGCACGCATGGTGGACGAGGGCGAAGAGACGAGCCCGCAGGTTGTGACCCTGTGCCAAGCCGGTTCAAGTCCGGTCGTTCACCCCTGATTGTTCGATCGAGAGCGCTGACGAATGGTCGTCAACCGGTCCCGAAAACCGGGGTGGTGGTGATGAGCCCCAGAGGTTCGATTCCTCCGCTCTCGTCTGTCGCGTTCGTCTAGTTGGCCGAGGACGCTGCCCTCTCAAGGCGGAAACGCGGGTTCGAGTCCCGCACGCGACGCAACACGCCCACGGCAACTGGATCGCGGCCAGCGCTACGAACGCAGGCTCTGGAGGTTCGAGTCCTCTCGTGGGTACCCGAGATTATTTGGAGACGTGCTGGAGTGGTAACAGGCCGGTTTGCTAAGCCGAGGCCGACTACGGTCGCGCGCGTTCGATTCGCGCCGTCTCCTCCGTTCATTTTCGTTCGCTCCGCTGGACCGAAATAGATAGGCGGCGAGCTGCAACCTCGTCACATGCCGGTGCAAGTCCGGCGCGGAGCTCTATCGCGGCCAAGGTGTTGTCAGAGGCACGCCGGCTAGCCAAGCCGGAGGCGTGGGGGCAGTTCCCGCTGGCCGCTCAATTCGTACCGCTGTCCGAGCGGCTAGGACCTTGCCTTCCAAGCAAGAGAGCCGGGTTCGATTCCCGGGCGGTACTCGAAAGGCGTGCGTTGGTCCGGTGGTGCCCCACGGTGTGGCCCGGGCCGGCACGTCATTTATCAGGGTGGCGAAGTGGCAACGCAGACGGCTGTTAACCGTCCCACCGCAGGTTCGAATCCTGCCCCTGGTGCAACGACACGCGACGGCCTCCCCGCCGAGTGGATCGGGCGCAGCCCTCCGAAGGCCGCGCTGGGAGTTCGAATCTCCCCGGGGAGACATCTGGTCCGGTACGCATCTGGGAAGCGAGGCGGCTGTCTACCGCCCAAGGCGAGTTCGATTCTCGTCCGGACCGCTCACCACGCCAGGGTATCCCAATCAGATAGAGGACGCCGGCTCAGACCCGGTGTGTTGCAGGTGCAAGTCCTGTCCCTGGTACCGACGGGCGCGTAGCACAACGGTAGTGCAGCCGCATGATAAGCGGCCGACGAGAGGTCCGACTCCTCCCGCGCCCACTCCGGGATCCTCGGGCGAGGCACGCTGGCTCTGAACCAGCGCTGCGACGGTTCGATTCCGTCTCCCGGGACCCGCCTGACTGTTTCACCCGCGCGTCTAGCCCAACTGGCAGAGGCCGCCTGTCCAAACCAGGTTTGTTCGGAGTTCGAATCTCCGGGCGCGCACGAACGCAACGAGCCGACCGCGTTCGGTTACCCGACTCTTAATCGGGAGATGCGGGTTCGAATCCCGCCGGGCGCGAGCCCGTAGTTCAACGGTAGAACCTCCAACCCGAGCGCACCCACATGTTCGTTGCGATTCGGGGAGGCCGTCGAAACGGAGCACTGTCTTGCACACAGCGCGTAGCGGGTTTGACTCCCGCCCTCTCCACCGGCCCCGATGCTCGAGCGGACGAGCGCTCGCCTTCTAAGCGAGAAACCGCGGGTTCGAATCCCGCCGGGGCTACTGTGCGCAGCGTTGGAAGGTGACGTCGGCGGTGACCTTGCCGCCGCCGATGCCGCACGTCACGCGCACGTGACCGTTGACGGTGTTCACGCGGTTGATCGTCTGGTGCGCCCAGTCGACGGCGACGTCCCATTGCGAGCAGTTGCCCTTGTCGATCGTCAGCGCGCCCTGCCTGCCGCCCTGCG
>Ga0207661_10004129_pt1 | contig 10153 bp, 10 predicted proteins | sample KBSC713LmetaG_FD_184337 | JGI IMG/M metagenome (GOLD analysis project Ga0207661, IMG submission 184337) | Corn rhizosphere microbial communities from Kellogg Biological Station, Michigan, USA - KBS C7.1-3L metaG (SPAdes) (version 2) | ecosystem: Host-associated > Plants > Roots > Rhizosphere ... | reverse complement strand
CGCCGCGGTGAGCGATCATCGCGACTATGCCGCGCGCATCTTCCTGACGCCTTTTCTTCCCAATGCGAACCATCCGCTGAGCGGACTCGGCTTCGGTATCGGAGCGTCGAGCGGGAGTGACGACGGCATTCCGCTGCCATCCTACAAGACCTTCGGCCAGAACACGTTCTTCTCTTTCGCGTCGGGCGTGGTCGCCGCAGGACACCGGACTCGTCTGGCTCCGCAAGCCTATTACTACAACGGGCCTTTCGGACTCTTCTCCGAATACACGCTGGCCGAGGAAGGGTTGCAAAAGGGCACGGTGCGGCACAACATCGCTTTCCGGGCCTGGCAAGTGCAGGCTTCCTATCTGCTCACGGGAGATAAGAAAGGCTTCACGACTCTTACGCCGCGCAAGAGTTTCGATCCGAAAAATCACGGCTGGGGCGCGATCGAGCTGGCGATTCGTACGGGAGCCTTCAGCGTCGAGCGCGGCTTCTTCGACTACGGATTCGGAACCGTCGCGACCTCGCCTCATAGCGCCAGGGAGTGGGTCGGCGGTATCAACTGGTATTTGAATCGCGTAGTCCGGACCTCCCTAGACTACGGGAACACCAACTTCGGCGGCGGCGCGGCGGGCGGGAATCGGCCCACCGAGCGGGCTCTGCTACAGAGATTCCAAATCAACTTCTAGGAAGAGAATCATGAAACGCACACTTCGAATCGGCGCGTCACTACTAGCGGCGACGGCCCTATTCGCCGCGAACCCCAGTTCCATAAAGCTGCTGAACGTATCCTACGACCCCACTCGCGAGCTGTATCAGGACATCAACGCTGCCTTCGCCAAGCAGTGGAAAGCCAAGACCGGGGTGGACGTGCAGGTCAGCCAGTCCCATGGCGGTTCCGGCAAACAGGCTCGCGCGGTGATCGACGGACTTCAGGCAGACATCGTCACGCTGGCGCTCTCTTATGACGTCGATTCGATTGCGGAACGCTCACGCGCGCTTCCCGCAAACTGGCAGAGCCGTTTGCCGAACAACAGCACGCCCTACACGTCGACCATTGTGTTCCTGGTGCGGAAGGGAAATCCCAAACACATCAAGGACTGGGAAGACGTCGTGAAACCGGGCGTGTCCGTTATCACACCGAATCCGAAATCCTCGGGTGGCGCGCGCTGGGCTTATCTGGCCGCGTGGGGCTACGCGCTCAAGAAGAACAACAACGATGAGGCCAAGGCTCAGGACTTTGTCACGCGTCTGTATAAGAATGTTCCGGTGCTCGATTCCGGCGCCCGCGGATCCACCACAACCTTCGCCCAACGCGGTATCGGCGACGTGCTGCTCGCGTGGGAGAACGAAGCGTATCTGGCTCTGAACGAACTCGGCAAAGACAAGGTCGAGGTGGTGGTTCCCGCGATCAGCATCCTGGCGGAGCCGCCGGTGGCCGTGGTCGATAAGTACGCGAACAAGCACGGCAATGGAGAAGTCGCGAAGGCGTATGTGGAGTTTCTATACACCGAAGAAGGGCAGGAGATCGGAGCGAAGAATTTCTACCGTCCGCGCCTGGAAAAAGTGGCCGCCAAGTATGCGGATCGCTTTCCGAAACTGCAACTGTTCACAATCGACGAACTCTTCGGAGGCTGGCAGAAGGCACAGAAGAAACATTTCGACGACGGGGGCGTGTTCGACAAGATCTACACGCCTGGGAAATAGATTGAGACAGACTTCCTTCAGAAAACCGAGCATCCTACCAGGATTCTGGCCGGCGTTCGGCTATACGGCGATCTACCTATGTCTGATCGTGCTCATTCCGTTGAGCGCGATCTTCCTCAAGACGGCGACGTCAAGCTGGGAACATATCTGGATAGTGGTGACGTCGCCTCAAGTGGTCGCGTCGTATCGCTTGAGTTTCGGCGCGTCCATCGCGGCAGGATTGATCAGCGTCGCCGTGGGATTCCTGGTCGCATGGGTCCTGGCGCGATACGAATTTCCAGGTAAGGCTCTGGTGGATGCGCTGGTCGATTTGCCGTTCGCTCTGCCAACCGCGGTCGCGGGAATTGCATTGACCAGCTTGTACACGGAGAATGGCTGGCTCGGCCAGTATCTCGCGCCGCTGGGCATCAAGGTGGCATTCACGCCGTTAGGGGTGATCGTGGCGCTGACGTTCATCGGCCTTCCATTCGTCATCCGCAGCGTGCAACCGGTGCTGGCGGATGCCGATCAGGAACTCGAAGAAGCCGCGTCCAGCCTCGGTGCGACGCGCTGGCAGGTATTCACCAAAGTTATCTTTCCGCTGATCCGCCCGGCGCTGTTGACCGGATTCGCGTTGGCATTCGCGCGAGCCCTCGGCGAATACGGATCGGTAATCTTCATCGCCGGAAATCTGCCGATGAAAACGGAAATCACGCCGCTGCTGATCGTCACCAAGCTGGAGCAGTATGATTACGCCGGCGCCACGGCGATCGCGGCCGTGCTGCTGATCACCTCGTTCGTGCTGCTGCTGGGGATCAACGTGCTCCAGAGGCGCACACGCAAATTCCTAGAGCCCGCATGAGCGCCGCCGCCCTACCCTTGAGCGCTCAGACTGTCCGGGCCGTCAAACGCGATCCGCTACCGGTCCAACTCGGCCTTACAATACTTGCTCTCCTTGCGATGGGGCTGTTCATTGTGCTGCCGCTGGTGGCGGTGTTTGTCCAGGCGTTCGCCAAAGGCTGGGAAGGCTACCGTGCAGCGGTGCAATCCCCGGAAACACGGTCCGCGATCTATCTCTCACTGCTGACCGTCGGCGTCGCGGTTCCTTTGAATACGGTATTTGGGATGGCCGCGGCCTGGGCGGTCACTAAGTTTCAATTCCGCGGGAAAAACCTCCTGGTGACGCTGATCGACATTCCCTTCGGCGTGTCGCCGGTGATCTCGGGATTAATCTACGTTCTGGTTTTCGGAGCGCAAGGCTGGTTCGGCGAATGGCTCTCCGACCACGATATTCAGATTGTCTTCGCCGTGCCGGGCATCATCCTGGCCACGACTTTCGTTACGTTTCCCTTCGTCGCGCGCGAGCTGATTTCGCTGATGGAATCCCAGGGCACCGATGAGGAAGAGGCGGCGCTTGTCTTGGGCGCGTCGGGTTGGCAGATGTTCTGGAAGATCACGCTGCCGAATATCAAATGGGGGCTGCTCTACGGCGTGGTGCTTTGCACGGCGCGCGCGCTGGGTGAATTCGGCGCGGTATCGGTCGTGTCCGGGCACATTCGGGGCGAGACCAATACCCTGCCTCTTCACGTCGAGATTCTTTACAACGAATACAACTATTCCGGCGCGTTCGCGGTCGCGTCGCTCTTGAGCGTGATTGCGGTGATCTCGCTCGGCCTGAAGAAATTCCTGGAATACAAGACCGGCAAGGAGAGCCAGTGAGCATCGAAATCGATCACATCCGGAAGACCTACGGCACCTTCGAAGCCTTGCAGGACGTCAGTCTCAGGATTGAAAAAGGCGAACTGGTCGCTCTGCTCGGTCCATCCGGCTCCGGCAAGACGACGCTGCTGCGCATAATTGCGGGCCTGGACGTGCCCGACAGCGGGACAACCCGCCTGAACGACGAAGACGCCACCAATTCGACGGCTCGCGATCGCCAAGTTGGGTTCGTATTCCAGCACTATGCTCTGTTCCGGCACCTGACCGTTTTCGAGAATGTCGCGTTCGGGTTGCGCTTGCGTCCCAAGACGACCCGGCCTTCGGAGGGGGACATTCGCGATCGGGTGCGAAAACTGCTGGAGCTGATCCAGCTCAACTGGTTGGGCGATCGTTATCCCAACCAGTTGTCCGGCGGTCAACGGCAACGTGTCGCACTCGCACGCGCGCTCGCCGTGCAACCGCGAGTGTTGCTGCTCGATGAACCGTTTGGAGCCCTTGATGCCAAGGTCCGCAAGGAGCTTCGGCGCTGGCTGCGGCGGTTGCACGACGAACTCCACATCGCGAGCGTTTTCGTTACGCACGACCAGGAAGAAGCGCTCGAGGTGGCCGACCGCGTCGCCATCATGAACCACGGGCGGATCGAGCAAGTCGGAACACCGATCGAGGTCTACGACAATCCGGCAAACGCGTTCGTTTATCAGTTTCTTGGCGACGTGAATCTGTTTCACGGCCGCACCGATGTCGGGTACGTTCGTCCCTACGAACTCGAGGTTGCACGCCATCGGGGCGATGCAGATGGGGCCGTAGTAGCGTCGGTCCGCCACATCGCATCGGCGGGTCCGGTGGTGCGGCTGGAGCTGTCGCGCGACGACAACGGCAACTCGCTAGACGCCGAAATCAGCCGCGACCGGTATCGCGAGCTGGCTTTGAGCGTAGGCGACAAGGTCGACGTGACGCCGCGGAATCTGCGGACGTTCCCTGCGGCTTAAATGTCGTAGCCCAGAGCACCCGGAGGAAGCTGCTTCTGGCGAGCCTGATCCACCTTGCGGCAAACCGACGCAAGAGTGGTGCGTTCCAGAATCGCCGCTATGGAATCCCGGACTTCCTTCATGACGATCCTAGTCCCGCACGTTTCGATATCGACGCATTCGTCGCACTTTCGAAAGCGGGTTTCGCTGGCGCAGGGGAGAGGCGCCAGAGGTCCGTCGATCATCCGGATGACGGTGGCAATGGTGATCTGATCGGGCGGATGCATCAGCATATATCCGCCGCCTTTGCCCTTCTTGCTGGTCACCAACCCCAAACCTTTCAGCGAGAGCAGAATCTGCTCCAGGAACTTTTTGGGGATGGATTCTTCTTCGGCCAGGTCGCTGATCAGCGTCGGGCCTTTGCCGTAATCGCGCGCCAAAGCGTACAAGGCCCTCAGGCTGTACTGGGTCCGCTTCGATAATTGCCGCAAACCAGAGTCTAACAGACCACTTGTTTGACTTGAACGCGGCAGAACGGTATTCTGAGCCGCAGCGTATTGCACAGGAGGCTGGTCCGGATGGCATTCAAGTTCAACGCTGCGCTAGTCACAGGTATAGGATTGTTGGCCGCTGCGGCGCCGGTGTTGGCGCATCATTCGTTCGCCGCCGAGTACGACTCCACCAAGACCGTTACCGTCAAGGGGACCATCAACAAGCTGTCCTGGGTGAATCCCCACGCCTACGTGTTCGTCGACGTGAAGGATGCCAGCGGCAAGGTGACTACCTGGGCTTTCGAATCGCTCAGCCCCAACGCGCTTTCGCGCCAGGGCTGGAACCGAAACTCCTTGAAGCAAGGCGAAGAAGTGACTGTCGAAGGATACATGGCGAAAGACGGCAAGCCTCTGGCTGACGGATCGATTCACGCGAATTCCCGGGCCATCACGCGGGCGGATGGCCGCAAAGTGTTCGTAGGTTCTTCCGCGGACGACGTGCCATCCAAATGAGCAAGCGGCATCTCACTTCCGTGCTGTCCGCGATAGCCATCGCAGCAATGCTATCCCTGCTGCCGGTTGCCAGCGTAGCGCAATCTGATGCGAAGGCCGATGCCAAGAGCGGCAAGGGCAAGGCCGCTCAGAAAGAGAATGCGGCGGACTTTCAATCCGCATCCACGCCCACGCCCACCGGACCCGCGCCCAAGATGCCCGACGGCAAACCGGATCTTTCCGGAGTCTGGACTCCGGGACTGAGCTTCACCCAATTGGGACAAGTCCCCTTGCAGCCCTGGGCTGAGGAACTCTACAAGCAGCGGAGAGCGAACTTGAGCAAGGACGATCCAGAGGGTCACTGCCTTCCGGCGGGCGTTCCGCGGATTTCGCCCTTCTTGCAGAAATTCGTCCAGACGCCGACCCTGCTGGTGATCCTGGACGAAGGAAACATTCACAGCTATCGCCAGGTATTCCTGGACGGCCGCCCGCATCTCGACGATTCTGGACCGCTGTGGATGGGCGATTCGATCGGGAAATGGGATGGCGACACCCTGGTGGTCGACACTAAGTTCCTCAACGACAAGACCTGGCTGAATGGCCAAGGTCTGCCTCATAGCGATGAGTTGCATGTGGTGGAACGCTTCAAGCGCCCCGATCTAGGGCACCTGGAGATCGAGATCACTATGGAGGATCCCAAGGCTTTCACCAAGCCCCACACCTTTACGCGGACCTATCTTCTCAGGCCCACCTGGGAGATCCAGGAGTACGTCTGCAACGAGTTTAACGTCGATGCAGAGCACCTCGTAGGCAAGTAAGGGCCATAGTCCTAGTCCCCCGAATCCATCCGTACTGGAGAGAAACCGCAGGGCCCCTTAGGGGAGCTTTCACGGCAACCGGGGTCCTCTACCTAGTGCATTCCGGCCGCCTTTGCCGCATTCTGTAATCGAGGAGAAACACAATGCGTAAACGGCTGGTGTGTTGCATTTCTGGCGGTCTTCTGGGATTCGCTCTTTCCGGGAAGATCGGTGACGCCCTGGAACTCGAGCCGCTGATGGGGATGGTGTTCTCCGCTACCGCGGGTCTGGCTCTGGGCTACGTCGTCAGCACCCTGATGGACGTGTTCAACGCCAAGCCGGATAGCCTGCTGCCCGGCCGCTAGGACTACTTCCCGACCTGGTTCTGCTCCGTGCAGAACCGCTCGTGGATCACGCGGTGATCTCGCGGTTCGCGAAGTCGCCCGATCCCATTCCCACCAATCTCGGCCAGCGGTTCTACCGTTGGCTTAGCGGCCGGATCTGTGCTTCGCCCGCACTCCAGATCTCACGCCCTTCGTAATCCCGCAGCACGATCCGCGATTTCCCGGCGGGCGGTCGCCGTAAAGGCGGAGGAGTGGTACTGCCAGGCGCCGGAGCGGCGACAGCAGGTGGTCCATCGGCGTCAGAGGTGAACGTGCCGACCACGCGATTCGATGAATCCACAAGCGTGAAACTCTGCGCTCGAATTTCCTTTATGACCGGCACCTGGTTTTGGGCGAAGGCCGCAGGTGGCGCGACATATCGAGAGAGCAATCCTCCGGCCAGCCCCGCAGCGAGTCCGTAAACGATGACCAGTTTGTTGTTCACTGAAGCGACCTCCGCCCTCCATCATACATACGGCGGTCCATAGAAACGCTCATGGATTGAGTCGGTCCCGGTACTCGCGATTTAGGCCGCCGCCGCGATAGTTCCATGCACAAGAGACGTGACGGACTATTTGTGGGACTCTCCTCTGTTGCGTACCATGAGCCATGACGCGAATGCGACCTTTCGAAGCCGAGCAGGCGGACGCCAGCCTGCAATGCCAAGATTGCCATAGCCTCGCCCTGGACGGGGAACCCTACTGCGGGGCGTGTGGAGGACAACTGGGACCTCGCCAGAAGTCGAAAGTCGCTTACGACGCGACCGCGACGTTCATAGGCGTAGTCGCCGTGATGCTCTATTTCATCGGGCGCAGCTAGCGCCCCACGCACTGAGGATCGTAGACATCGCCAAGACGGGATTCACTTGGGTTTCCAGTTCTTCACCAATGCTTGCGCCTCGGAGAGCTGCGCACGCGTCAGTTTCTTCGCGACCGACTGCCGGCCTTCGACCGCGTTCGTGTTGGTCGAGTACGCGTCGGCTACCAGGCTGTACCAAAGGTAGGCTTGGACGTAGTCCTGCTTGACGCCGGTCCCCAGTTCATATAGGAAAGCAAGATTCGCCTGCGCATCGGCGTCACCCTGGTCGGCGGCCAGCTGCCACCACTTCACGGCCTCCTTGATGTCCTCCGGAACGCCCAATCCCTGGGCATACATAACGCCGAGAGCGTTCTGAGCCAACGCCGAGCCCTGACCGGCGGCGCTGCGAAGCCATTCGAGCGACTCTTTATATAGCGACGGGAGGACCTGGCGAGCCTGCGTGTCCCCCTGATCGGCGGCGAGCCGATACCACTTGATCGCTTCTTTGGCGTCGCGCGGAACGCCTTGGCCATTCTGGTACATCACGCCCAGGTTGTACTGAGCGGCCGCGAATCCCTTATCTGCGGCCAGGCGATACCACTTGAGAGCTTCTTTATCGCTCTGCGGAACGCCTTGACCCTGGTCGTACATGTCACCGAGGCCATACTCAGCTTGCGCATCGCCCTGATCGGCCGCGAGCCGGAACCACTTGAGAGCTTCTTTATCGTCCTGGGCGACGCCCTGCCCTTCGTGGTACATCACGCCGAGGTTCGCCTGCGCCTCCGCATAACCCTGCGCGGCCGCCAGGCGGAGCCATCGCAGAGCCTCTGCGTAGTCTCTCGGAACGCCCTGGCCCTCGTGATACATGACGCCGAGGTTGTACTGCGATTCCGCATAGCCCTTATCGGCGGCCGGGCGAAACCATTTGATCGCCTCTGGATAATTGCGCGGAACGCCTTTGGCCCCTTGATAAATAAGACCGAGGCTGTGCTGAGCCGGCACGTCGCCCTGCGCGGCCGCGAGACGAAACCACTTGACCGCCTCGGTGTAGTCCCGAGGAACGCCTTCGTTATCCGCGTACATCGCCCCGAGGCTGCGCTGCGCTTGCGCGTAACCGCCGTCCGCGGCCAGACGATACCACTTCAATGCCTGCTGGAAATCCTGGGGAACGCCCTGGGCCTGCTCATACATGGCTCCAAGGTTGAATTGCGAGCACGCATCGCCTTGGCCGGCCGAAGCGGTGAACTCCTTTAAGGCCGTGGCGTAGTCGCTCTCGGAAAGCGCCGTCCGGCCTGCCGCGCAATTGCCCCATAAAGCCGGGGCCAGAGCGAGGGCGAAGCAGGCGTTACGAAGGGGACGGGCCGGCATTTTTCTAATGCGTATATCGTAGCAAAAGGGCCATTTGCGGGTAGTCTGGCGCACGGCCCAGGACTATGGGGGTTGCGCTCGGCGAACGTATTGATTACATTAACTTAGAGGCCCCTTGCACGAGTTGGGACCTCGCTGAAGGTCAAATCCTTGGGGGCCAGATGAGTAAAGGTAAGAGCCGCTTTCGCCGCCCGCGCGCCCAGCAACACCAATCGCGCAAGAAAAGTCTGTTGAGCCTCGCTGCTGTAATGGCGATTGTCGCTGTGCCGGGGTATCTCCAGATCGCCCGCTCACAGCAGGCGTCTCCGGGCGCCGCCGCGCCCATCACATCGGTGACGACGGCCGCGAATGAGCGCGCCCTGCTCGACCAATATTGCGTCGGCTGCCACAACAAGCGCCTGCTTACCGGCGGATTGGCGCTCGATCAACTGGATCCCGCCAACATGCACGAGCACGCCGAGACCTGGGAAAAGGTCGTGCGCAAGCTTCGCGCCGGGATGATGCCTCCTTCCGGCATGCCCCGTCCCGCGGCACCGGTCATGGATTCCATGGTCTCTTACATGGAGAAGGAACTCGACCGCACCACGGCACAGAATCTGGTCCCGCCCGGGATGCATCGCCTCAACCGCACCGAGTATACGAATGCGATCCGCGACGTCCTGGCGCTTGAAGTGGACGCCACCAAGTTCCTGCCTCCGGACGACTCCACCCGCGGGTTCGACAACATCGCGGGTGCGCTGACGCTGTCTCCTGCGTTGATGGAAGCGTATCTCTCGGCGGCGGGAAAGATCAGCCGGCTGGCGGTTGGCGACGTATCGGCGCCCACGCAAGCCGTCTTTGAAGTGCCCGCCGACACCGCGCAGAACTATCACATTGAAGGGCTGCCGTTTGGAACCCGCGGCGGCATCCTGATCAAATATCAATTCCCGGCCGACGGCGACTATACCTTCAAGGTTAAAGGCGTCACGGGTTATTTCCAGGCCGTCCTGGGCGGCGTCAAAGGCGAGCAGCTCGAGGTCACGGTCGACGGCGAGCGGGTGAAGCTGTTCGATTGGGATAAGGAAATCTCGAACACCACCGGCAACGGCAAATCCACCCAAAAGATTCCGATTAAAGCGGGCCTGCACACCGTCGGTGTGACATTCCTGGCCACCAACGACGTGCCGGGCAGCGAGCTGAACCGTCCGTTCCAACGCACCATGAACACCCCGGGATCCATTCCGGGTTTCCTGTTCTATCCGCACGTCGGACAGGTCTGGGTAGAAGGCCCCTACAACGCTAAGGGCGCCAGCGACACCGCTGCCCGTAAGAAGATTTTCGTGTGCCGCCCGGCTGCTGCGAAAGATGAAGCCGCCTGCGCGCGCAACATCGCATCCTCGCTGGTGAAGCATGCGTTCCGCCGCCCGGCGACGTCGGCAGACGTATCGCGATTGATGGAGTTCTATCAGTCCGGCCGCACTGATGGCG
>Ga0207661_10004127_pt1 | contig 10154 bp, 7 predicted proteins | sample KBSC713LmetaG_FD_184337 | JGI IMG/M metagenome (GOLD analysis project Ga0207661, IMG submission 184337) | Corn rhizosphere microbial communities from Kellogg Biological Station, Michigan, USA - KBS C7.1-3L metaG (SPAdes) (version 2) | ecosystem: Host-associated > Plants > Roots > Rhizosphere ... | reverse complement strand
CATGACGTTCCACGCCACGCGGATCCGCATCGGCGCCGAGCGCCGCCAGCGGGGCAGCAGACGGAGCACGCTCCAGCTCACGACGCGGAGCCCGGCGCCAACCGTGACCCAGGCGCGGAACGTGGCTGCGGCGCCGCGGCCGCGATAGCGCGCGCAAATCGCGTAGAGCGCGGCATAGTGCTTCAGCATGCTGTCGACCGGCGTGCGCGAGCGGCTGACCGAGCGGTGATGGATCACCTGCGCGTCGGCCAGGTAGCGCAGCCGCCAGCCCGCGGCGCGGATCCGCAGGCTCAGGTCGATGTCGTCGGCGCCCATCGGAATCGTCTCGTCGAGCAGCCCGATCGTGTCCAACACCTCACGCCGGACGACCAGGCACGCGCCGGACGCGGTGTGCATGTCGCACGAGCGGTCCGGATCCCAGGACCTCATCGACAGCGCGCCGAACAGGCGGCTGCGGGGAAACAGGCGATCGGCGCCGGCGTCCCAGCAGACGAGGTTCCACAGCGTGATCGGCCCCCGCGGCCCGATCTGAAACGACCCGTCGGGGTTCAGCAGTTTCGGGCCGACGGCGCCCGTCTCGGGGTCGCCGGCGAGGAATGCCGCCATCGCGCCGAGCGCGTTGCCGGCAAGCCGCGTGTCGTCGTTCATCATCGCCACGAAACGGCCGCGCGCCGCGCGCAGGGCCTGGTTCATGTTCGGCGCGTAGCTGCGCGCCGATGGGTTGCAGAGCAGGCGGACGGAGGAAAACTCGCGTCGAACCAGGTCGACGCTGTCGTCCGACGAGTGGTTGTCGACGACGATGACCTCGAAGGACGGGCCGCGGGTGTGCTCGAAGATGGATCGCAGGCATTCGCGCAGCAGTCGCGCGTTGCCGTGATTGACGAGGCAGACGCTGAGATCGGGCGGCGGTGGTGGCATGCGGGAAGATCCGGGACGGTCAGCCCGCGGTAGCGGCATGGAGGATCGTACACGATTGGAGTCGCGGCGCATCAGCCGCGGCACCCACGCCGCCGGCGTGCGGCTCCGCGTCGCCACGCTCTGCCGAATCGTCCGCGCGTTGCGGCGCAGCAATCCCTTCAGCGCGGGCCAACGCATCTCCCCCAGCGCCGCGGTAACGCGACGAGACGACCGAGCGCCACCGCCAGCGCGAGCCAGTAGCCGGAGGCGATGCGGGCGATACGGCGCACGAAGAACGCCGGCGTCGAGCCGAACGCGCCGCGCGCCGCGGGACGGTGGGGATCAGGCGGTCCCTGCGCCACTCCTTGCTGGCATCGAGCATGCGTAGTGCGCCGACCTTAATCGAGTTTCGCTTTCTTGAACACAAAAACCTGCGACGCGTCGATCTCGATGCGCTCGATCCAGGACGCGGGATCGAGCCGTCCCTGCTCGACGCCGAACTCGTCGAGGAGCTGCTTGACCAGGCCGACCATGCCGTAGGTATGACTGCGCAGTTGGTGCCGTCGGAAGATCACCCGGGCGAGCCGCGCGCCGATGCTGCCGCTGCGCGCCCGCACGCGCGCCGGCGCGACGGCGAGCAGCCGTTCGACGAACGACCAGGCGGTGCTGCGCCACGACTCGCGGTGCCGGAACGTGTGCGAGAGCGGCCGGCCGTCCGGCCAGTGCGGCAGAAAGCCGGTGCCCCAGTCCTCGATCACGTAGACGCCTCCGGGCTTGAGATGGCGATCGAACAGATGCCAGAAGCTGATGCGCGACCACTCGCCCAGGTGCGAGCAGTCGTCGATGACGACGTCGAAGCCGTCGGGCGCGGACTCGGCGGCGATGCGGCTCAGCAGCCGCTCGTCCGTCTGGCTGCCCTGGTAGAACTTGACGCGCGACGCGAGCGCCTGCGGCGGCTCGCGCAGGTCGAGGCCGACCACCGTGCCTTCGTCGAAGTAGTCGGCCCACATCGACAGCGAGTGGCCCTGGTAGACGCCGAGCTCGAGCAGGCGCGCATTGCGTGCCAGCGGCCGGAACACCCGCTCGTAGGTGCGCAGCATGCGATCGGGCTTGAACGGCTTCCAGCGCGCGCCGTCGAGGGTTCTCATCGACTGGCGGCGAACGCCTCGAAGTTGCCGCGGAACAGCCGCCGCACGTCCCGCTCGATGCCGGCGCGGGTGACGGCGCCGCCGTCCTCGGCCAGCGTGCGATACGCGCGGGTCAGGATCGGCGCGAGCGTCCGTCGCGTGTTGCGCCACTTGTAGATCAGCTGCTCGAGGATGCGCGCGTCGGAGTGCTGCGGGATGAAGCTGGTGCCGAGCATCTCGAGGCGCTCGCGCGTGATCTCCTCGACGATCGACGGGTTGTTCAGGAACCACCAGCAGCCGAACGGCACCAGGTTGCTGAACTTCCGCGCGTAGACGCACAGCTCGTGCTGGTTCTCGCGGCTGAGGACGCTGACGAGGAACCGGTTGTCGGGGAACCCGGTGCACAGCGCCTCGAGCGCGCGCAGGTCGGCGCGGCCCGATGCGTCGCCGGCGGAGCGCAGGGCCGGATTGACCTGGCGGCGCACGCCGATCATCAGCGACAGCGGCAGCCCCAGCTCGCGGCACACGGGGAGCACGGCCTCACGCAGCAGTCGCGTGCGGTGGTCGTCGGCGGGGAACGTGAAGGCATCGGGCAGCGACACCGCCATGTAGGCCGGCTTCATGCGCCGCGACCAGGTCTCGAGCAACCGCCGGGCGTCGGCGTCGGTCCACGCGGCGTCGTTCAGGACGCGATCGAGGCGCAGCGCGGCACGGAAGCCGGCCTCCGGCAGCAGGCCCGATTCCCACAAAGGTGCTTCCTCCGGGTCGAGCGGATCGTTGGTCATCACGACCTCGCTCACGCCGGCCAGCTCGAACACCCGTTGGATGTGCGCGGCCAGCTCCTGGCGGCGGAAGAAGGCGCGGTAGGGCTCGAGCGACGTCGCGCCGGCGTCGAGGCCGAAGGCGCTCAGCACCGCGACGGCGCCGCGCGTGGCTTCGGAGACCGGCGAGTGGTCGACGAACAGCGTCTTCCAGATGAGGTCGGCGCGCTGCGGCGCCGTCAACGCCCAGTACTGCTCGGGGCGTATGTGGCTGAAGCGGAACAGCTCCGCCTCGAGGTAGTGGTACGTCAACAGCTCGTCGATGCCCCACAGCAGCAGCCGTCCGAACGAGGCCGGAAAGAGGTGCGTGTGGATGTCGACGAACGGCGTCGCGCGGAGGACCTCGTCGACCGCGACGGCGACGTCGGCCGGGGCCAGGTTCGCATTCGGCATGCGGGCCATTGTAAACTTGAGGTTCCGGATCGTCCTTCCCCTCGACATGGCCTTTCAAGTCCTCGCCAGGAAATGGCGCCCGCAGCGGTTCGAAGACGTGATCGGGCAGCGCGGCGTCACGCAGACGCTGCGCAACGCGATCGGCGCCAGCCGCATTGCCCAGTCGTTCGTCTTCTCGGGGCCGCGCGGCGTCGGCAAGACGACCACCGCGCGCATCCTGGCCCGGGCGCTGAACTGCGAGCAGGGGCCGACGGCCGACCCGTGCGGCGTGTGCGCGGCCTGTACCGAGATCGCCGACGGCCGCGACATGGACGTCATCGAGATCGACGCCGCCACCAACACCCAGGTCGACAAGGTGCGCGCCGTCATCATCGACGGCCTCGGCATCGCGCCGGTGCGCGACCGCTACAAGATCTTCATCATCGACGAAGTGCACCGCCTGTCGGCGCAGTCGTTCGACGCGCTGCTCAAGTCGATCGAGGAGCCGCCGCCGCACGTCATCTTCATGATGGCGACGACCGAGATCGAGAAGGTGCCGGCGACGATCCAGTCGCGCTCGCAGGTGTTCGAGCTGAAGACGATCGGCCTGAAGCAGATCGCCGATCAGCTGCGCCGGATCGCCGACGCCGAGGGGATCGCGGCGGGTGAAGACGCGCTGATGCTCATCGCCCGCGCCGGCGACGGCAGCATGCGCGACGCGCAGAGCGCCTTCGACCAGGTGATCGGCTTTGCCGGCACGACGATCACCGCCGAGGACGTCGCCGCCGTGCTCGGCCTGGTCCGGCGCGACCTGCTGATCGAGATCGCGTCGGCGGTGGCGTCCGAGAACGCCGCCGCGATGTTCGACCTGGCCGCGCGCGCCGTCGAGTCCGGCTACGACCTCCGCCTCGTCGTGCGCGAGCTGGCGCGGCTGACGCGCGACCTGCTCGTCCTGTCGATCGATCCCTCGCGCGTGTCCGACCCGGAGATCGCCGCCGACGCGGAGCGCCAGTCGCTGCTCGACCTGTCGCGCCGCTTCTCGGGCGAAGACCTGATGCGCGCCTTCGACGTGCTGACGAAAGCGGAATACGAGATCCGCGGCTCGATGCAGCCGCGCTACCACCTGGAGATGGCGCTGCTGCGCTGGGTCCACCTGCGCAAGCTGACGCCGCTGGCGGATCTGATCAAGCAGGTGGAGGGGGGCCCGCGCCCTGCCGGCGTGCCGGCGCCCGCGCGCGCCGCCGCTGCGGCCGCTCCGCCCACACGTTCCGCGCCGCCCGGATCGCTGGCCGCCCAAGCGGCCCGCGCCGTCGAGCAGCGGCGCGCGGCCAGCGGCCCGCCGGAAGCCGCCAGCCGGAAGCCGGCAGCCGGCAGCCGTGAGCCGGAAGCCGCGACCCGGCAGCCGGAAGCCGTCACTGACCCCGCGCAGCTCAAGGAGGCCTTCCTCGAGGAAGTGCGCAAGCAGAAGAAGTTCTTTTACGGCACGGTCGTCGCGCAGGCGCAGCGCATCGAGCTGCAGCCCGACGCGATTACGTTCTACTTCGCGCCGCAGCACAAGGCCCTGCGTGTCCAGCTGGAAGGGACGCGTCCGCTGCTCGAGTCGATCGCGAGCCAGCTGGCGGGGCGCACGATGGCCATTCGCGGCGCCGATGGTTCGCCTGCGTCGCCTGCGCCCGCGAAAGCGGGCTCCGGCGGAGCGTCGGCCGCGGCCCCGTCCGAGATCGATCGCAGCCAGGAACTGAAGGATCGCGCCATGGCCGACAACAGCGTCCAGGCGATGCTCGACGTCTTCGCGGCCGAGATCAAGGATATCGAGGAGATGTAGGCGCGAGGCGCGACGAGCGACGCGTGGCGTCGGCCGGCGCCGTGAAACGCGATAGAGGTGAGCACATGAACGTACAAGCGATGATGAAGCAGGCGCAGCAGATGCAGGCGCGCATGCAGAAGCAGATGGAAGAAATGCGCGTCGAGGCCACCGCCGGCGGCGGCATGGTCACCGTCGTCATGAACGGCGCCAAGCAGGTGCAGGCGATCACGATCGATCCCGAGGCGGTGTCGAAGGAAGACGTCGAGATGCTGCAGGACCTGATCCTCGCCGCGCTCAACGACGCGCACAAGAAGGTCGACGAAGGCCTGCAGAGCGCGATGGGCGGGATGATGGGCGGCCTCAAGATCCCCGGCCTGTAATGTCGCGACCCGATCCGCTGACGAGGCTGATCGAGCAGCTGCAGCGCCTGCCCGGCATCGGGGCCAAGAGCGCCCAGCGCCTCGCCTTCCACGTGCTCAAGACGCCGCGCGAGGAGGTGGACCGGCTGGCCGACGCGATGCGCGAGGTCAAGGAGCGCGTCACCTACTGTTCGGTGTGCAGCAACATCACCGACACCGATCCCTGTTTCTTCTGCACCAACCCCGGGCGCGACCAGCGCGTCATCTGCGTCGTCGAAGAGCCCGAGAACGTGACCGCGGTCGAGAAGACGCGCGAGTTCCGCGGCGTCTATCACGTGCTGATGGGCGCGCTGTCGCCGCTGCAGGGCGTCGGCCCGGACGATCTGAAAGTGAAGGAGCTGCTGACGCGGGTCGGCGGCGGCGGGGTCGAGGAAGTGATCCTCGCGACCAACCCCAACGTCGAAGGGGAAGCCACCGCCATCTATCTGGCAAAACTTCTCAAACCTTTGGGTGTGCGCGTCACACGCATCGCCATGGGCGTCCCGGTCGGCAGCGACCTCGAATACGCCGACGAATTCACCATGCACAAGGCGATGGAGGGGCGGCGCGAGGTGTAGCCGGTCCCGCGACCCCGGGCATATCTCTTGCTCAGGCCGCCCCGTCTTACGGAGGAGCCATGAGTACGGGGGGCGGCCGGATTCCATCACTTGACGGCTTGCGCGGCATCTCGATTCTGATGGTCCTGGCTGGCCATCTCGCCGGCACGCGCGGGTTTCCACTGTCGGCGGCGGCGGGCAATCGCACCGAGGTCGCCGCCATCGGCGTCCACGTCTTTTTCGTCATCTCCGGGTTTCTCATCACTGGTCTGCTGCTGGCCGAGCTGGCCGCGACGGACCGGGTTCGGCTGACACGCTTCTACTTCCGCCGGACGCTCCGCATCTTTCCGCCGTACTACGTGCTCATCGGCGCGCTCGTGCTGGCACAGACGCTCGGCTTCCTGTTCCTCACGCCAAGCGACGTAGCCCACGCCGTCACCTACACCTCGAACTACGACGCCGCCCGTTCCTGGTCGATTGGGCACACATGGTCCCTTGGAGTGGAGGAGCAGTTCTACCTGTTGTGGCCGGCCTGTCTGGTGCTTCTCGGCGCGCGGCGCGGTCTCATCGCCGCCATCGCGGTGGTGCTCGTCACGCCGCTCGTGCGCCTGGCGGAGCTGCACCTGTTCCCCGCCTACATGGACGGCATCGGCGCACGCTTCGAAACGGTCGCCGATGCCATCGCCATCGGCTGCGTGCTGGCCTGCACGCGCGACTGGCTGCACCGTCAACCCGCTTACATGCGCTTCCTCGAATCGCGCTTGTTCCTCGTCGTGCCGGTCGCCATCTTCGCCGGAACGATGACCGGACAGCACCCGCACGTGGCCTACGTCGTCGGATTCCCGCTGGCGAACGTGGCCACGGCGCTGGCCGTCGACTGGGCGGTCACGTTTCCGGAAGGCCTGCCGGGCCGCGTGCTGAACTCCACGCCGCTCGTGTTCATCGGATTGATCAGCTACTCGCTGTATCTCTGGCAGCAGCCTTTTCTCAATCGCACCGGAGAGGCGGCCTGGAACGCGTTTCCGACCAACGTCCTCCTCGCGTTCACATTCGCGGTCGCGTCTTACTACGTCGTGGAACGGCCGTCGCTCGCGTTGCGGAAGATCCTGGAGCGACGTAGGGCGGCGACGCGTCGTGCGCCGGTACCGCTGACGTCGGCCGTTTTGCAGGTCCGCCGTCCGCTATGACTCACCGGGCCCCCGTTCGCATCGCGCTCGCGTCTGTGTTCATGTTGGTGCTGTCGAGCGCCACGTTTCACGCGCAGTCGACTCAGCCAAAACATACGCTGACGTTCGCGGAACTGACGTACGGCACGTCGATCAACGCGATGATTGCCGCGCCCGGCGGGGGCGCGTGGTTTGGGGGGCGCACGTGCGCCACCTCGCTCCCGACGACGACCAACGCCATCCAGCGAACGAAGAGCGGAGGCTGTCACGGCGTCATCGGCAAGGTGATGCCGAACGGTGCCGTCGTATACCTCAGTTATCTCGGCGGCGGCGCCGATGCCTACGACTATGTGACGGCCCTTGCGCTTGACGCCGCCGGCAACCTCTACGTCGGCGGCCAGACCGATGCTCCTGACTTCCCGGTCACCAGCGATGCCTACGATGCCAGCTGCGGGGATGACGGAACGTGCAAGCACTGGAAGAGCAGCGAGGGCAACTGGCTCTACATGTCGACCTCCGACGTGTTCGTCGCCAAGCTGTCGCCCCACGCCGATCGCATCCTGTATTCGACCTTCGTGGGTGGCGCCGATGACGATCACCTGACCGGTCTCGCGGTCGACGCAACAGGCCGCATTCACATGGCGGGATCCACTCTCAGTCTCGATTTTCCGGTTACGCCGAACGCCTTGAAGACCGCGTACGAGGGCACGTCCGACATGGGTGGCAATCCGATCACCGACGCCTTCTACGCACGCTTGTCACCAGATGCCAGATCGCTCCAGTACGGAACGTATCTGGGCGGCGGCGAAGCGGAGGATCAGGCCAGCCTGGCGATCGATTCGGCCGGGAATGCCTACGTCGCCGGGAGCACCAAAGCGAACGATCTTGCCGTCCAGAACGCCGTCCAGCCGACGAATGCGAGCGCTGACCCGTATCCCTACATTTCGTCGGACGGGTGGCTGGCGCGGTTCGGTGACTCTGCCGTCTACTCGACTTACGTGGGCGGCGACCAGAACGACTTCATCCAGGGCGTCGCGGTCGTGGGCGACGACGTGTACCTCGCCGGCGAGACCTGCTCGTCCAATTTCCCTGGAGCGCCAAACCCGGGAACGGCGGATTGCCGGGCTTTCATTGCAACAGGATCGGCGGCCACGGGCGCTGTCCAGACGACCGTGACGTTGCAAACGGGCCCCGGGCTGGCGCGCGCGCAATCGCTCGTGGTCGACGCCAATCGCCTCGCCTATATCACCGGCGTCACGACGGGTACTTACCCGACTACCCCGGACGCGCACCAGACCGCCTATGGCGGCGGGGACGACGCGTTCCTGTCGATCGTGGATTTCGGTGTCGCGACGCCCACCCTACGCTACTCGACAGATCTGGGCGCCGGCGATGACGAGCAGGGGTACGCGGTCGCGCCCGACGGCGCCGGCGGTGTCTACTTTGGCGGCTATGCCACGTGGCCGAAGGACGCCTCCCCGACGTTCCCGGAAAAGACGACGGACGAGCAACCGAATGTCGAGCCCGTCCCATCCTGGCAGACCCGGGCCGTTCGATCGTTTGCGGCCCACGTCGCCGCGGTGAATCCGGGAGCCGGCGGGTCGGACATCGTCCTTTACGCGCGCGATGCGGCGACGGTTGCCGGCGCGTGGCAGCTCGTCTCCGATTCGACCGCCGCCGGCGGCACGCGCGCCTGGCTGCCCGACGCGGGTGCGGCGAAGCTCTCGTCGGCATCGGCCACGCCGGCAAACTACGTCGACCTGACCTTCGACGCGCCGGCCGGCGTGCCCTACCAGTTGTGGCTGCGCATGAAGGCCGACGGTGATTCGTGGCAGAACGATTCCGTCTTCGTCCAGTTCTCCGACGTCGTCGATCCGCAGGGCTTCCCGCGGTGGCAGATCGGCACCAGCGGCGCGACCGTCGTGAGCCTCGAGGACTGCTCCGGTTGCGGCGAACGAGGGTGGGGCTGGAACGACAACGGCTACAGCACGTCGGGGGTGATGGTCACGTTCGCGACGAGTGGCACGCACACGATCCGCATCCAGCAGCGCGAAGACGGCATCTCGATCGACCAGATCGTCTTGTCGTCCGCGGCCTACGTGACGACGCCGCCGGGCGCGAACAAGGACGACGACACGATTCTCGCCCAGCCGACGACGGCGCCGCCCGACACGAACGAAATCGTCAAGTACGCGACCGACGCGGCGAACGTGGCGGGAAGCTGGCAATTCGTCGAGGACGGCACCGCGGCCGGCGCGACGCGCCTCTTCAATCCTGACGCCGGGACGCCGAAGATCACGACCGCGGCCGCGGCTCCGGGGAGCTACTTCGACGTGACCTTCAACGCGCAGGCCGGGGTACCGTATCACCTCTGGCTGCGCATGACCGCGCAGAACGACTCCTGGACCAACGACTCCGTCTTCGTGCAGTTCTCCGACAGCGTGGACGGGTCGGGCAATCCGGTGTGGCGCATCGGCAGCACCAGTGCCACCGTCGTCAGTCTCGAGGATTGCTCGGGATGCGGCGAGCAGGCGTGGGGCTGGAACGACAACGGCTACAACAGTGCAGGCGTGCTGGTCACGTTCGCCACCGGCGGCACACACACCATTCGCGTGCAGCAGCGCGAGGACGGCGTCTCGATTGACCAGATCGTGCTGTCGGCGGTGAAATACCTCAGCTCCCCGCCGGGCGCGGCCAAGAACGACACCACGATCGTGCCGCGATAGCGTTCCCGCCGCACGACTGTCACGCAGCTTCCGCCTTCGGGGCGGGAGCTGTGGCGGCTGTATACCGTTCAGGTCTCCGAACTTGCTACGGATGGGACCGCCATGAACAGCCGACCTCGGGCCGCCGCCATCCTCCTCGGATTCCTTCTGGTATTTGCATCGGCGACGACGTTCGACGCCCAGCAAGCTCAGCCAAACCATACGTTGACGTTTGCAGAGCTGACGTACGGCACGGGTATCACCGCAATCGCCGCCGATGGGCACGGCGGAGCGTGGTTCGGCG
>Ga0207661_10004120_pt1 | contig 10161 bp, 4 predicted proteins | sample KBSC713LmetaG_FD_184337 | JGI IMG/M metagenome (GOLD analysis project Ga0207661, IMG submission 184337) | Corn rhizosphere microbial communities from Kellogg Biological Station, Michigan, USA - KBS C7.1-3L metaG (SPAdes) (version 2) | ecosystem: Host-associated > Plants > Roots > Rhizosphere ... | reverse complement strand
TGCAGGACACTATCCTTAGTGGACTGTCCAAAGTAGTCGTGCAGCTCGCGGTAGGCCGCGTACAGCGGGTCGTAGGCGTCGGCCCGATCGGGGTCGGGACGGTAGACGTCGCGCTCGACCTTGCCCGTCGCCTTGGCCGCGGTCGGCACGTCCGGGTAGGCCCCGGCGGCGACGGCCGCGTGGATCGCCGAGCCGAGCGCCGGCGCCTGGCTCGACCCGGACAGGCTGAGCGTGCGGCGGGTGACGTCGGCGTAGATCTGCATGAGGAACGGGTTCTTCAGCAGGCCGCCGGCGATGACCAACTCGGTGACCGGCACGCCGGCGTCCTCGAACGCGTCGATGATCCGGCGGGTGCCGAACGCGGTCGCCTCGATGAGCGCGCGGTAGATCTCCGGCGGCCGGGTGGCCAGCGTGGCCCCGACGAGGACGCCGCTCAGCTCGTGGTCGACCAGGATCGACCGGTTGCCGTTGTGCCAGTCGAGCGCAACCAGGCCGTGGCCGCCGACCGGCTGCTTGGCCGCCTCCTCGGCGAGGAGCGTGTGCACGCTGATCCCGCGTTCGCGCGCGGCGTCGTGGTAGGCGGGCGGGAGGTTGTGATCGACGTACCAGGCGAAGATGTCGCCGACCCCGGTCTGTCCGGCCTCGAAGCCCCACGACCCGGCGATCACGCCGCCGTCGACGACCCCGCACATGCCGGTCACCTCGGCGGCGCTGCGGCCGTTCATGACGTGGCAGGTCGAGGTGCCCATCACCATGAGCATCTGGCCGGGCTCGACGGCCTGTGCGGCCGGCGCGGTCACGTGGGCGTCGACGTTGCCGGCACAGACCGCGATGCCCTCGGGTAGCCCGGTCCACCCGGCCGCCTCGGCGTTGAGCGAACCGACGCGCGAGCCGAGCGCCGCGAGCGGGTGCTCGAGCTTGCCGATCAGGTCGGGCAGGCCGGGGTTGAGCGCGGCCAGGAAGTCCGCCGACGGGTAGTGCCCGTCCTGGTAGATCCCCTTGTAACCGGCCGTGCAGGCATTGCGCGACTCGGTGCCGGTGAGCTGCCAGGTGATCCAGTCGGTGGCCTCGATCCAGCGCTCGGCCCGCTGGAAGATCTCCGCGTCGTCCTCAAGGAGCTGCAGCGCCTTGGCGAACTGCCATTCGGACGAGATCTTCCCGCCGTATCGGGCGATCCACGGCTCGCCGCGCTCATGCGCGAGGGCGTTGATCCGGTCGGCGTGGCTCTGCGCGGCGTGGTGCTTCCAGAGCTTGACGTAGGCGTGCGGGCGCTCGCGGAACTCGGGCAGCTCGCAGAGGGGCGTGCCGTCGGCCAGTGTCGGCAGGACCGTACAAGCGGTGAAGTCGACGCCGACGCCGATGACCCGGCGGGGGTCGACCCCGCTCGCGCTGAGCGCGGCCGGCACCGCGTGGCGCAGGACCTCGCGGTAGTCGTTGGGGTCCTGCAGCGCCCAGTCGGGCGGCAGCTGAGCGCCACTGGCCGGGAGGCGATCCTCGATGACGCCGTTGGGAAACTCGTACACAGCCTCGCCGAGCTCCGCGCCGTCGCCGACGCGGACGACGACCGCGCGTCCGGAGAGGGTGCCGTAGTCGATGCCGATGACGAAGTGTTCGGGGCTCACAGCGGGAAGGCTCCTACCTTGGAGGGGCGGTGCTCACTCGCGTCACCAGGTGGGGTGGCAGCCGGAGCTTGGCGGTCGCCCGGGTGCCGCTGTCGATCTGCTCCATGAGCAGGTCGAGACTGCGGCGGCCGAGCTCGGGGAAGTCCTGCGACACGGTGGTCAGCGGAGGCAGCACGTAGGGCGCCTCCGGGATGTCGTCGAACCCGACGATGCTGATGTCCCCAGGCACCTTGCGACCGGCCTCGGTCAGCGCCCGGATCAGGCCGAGTGCCATGTGGTCGTTGGCGCAGAAGATCGCGGTCACCTTCTTGTCCTTGACCAGTTGCAGCCCCGCCTCGTAGCCGGACCGGGCCGACCAGTCGCCGATCAGCGGCGTCGGGGTGTCGCGGCCGGCGTCTTCGAGGACGTCGTGCCAGCCGGCCTGTCGCTCCTGGGCCTCGGGCCAGTCGGCCGGGCCGGAGATGTGGTGAACGCTCTTGTGCCCGAGGTCGAGCAGGTGCTGGACGGCGGCGCGGGCGCCGGCGACGTTGTCGAGGCCGACCATCGGCACGTCGGTCGCCTCGCCGAGACCGACGCCGACCAGCGGGATATCGGCCGGCACCTCGGCCAACGCCGCCATCGCCCCGTCCTGCGGGACGATCGCGATGATGCCCTCGACGAACTGCTCGCGCAGGCGGCTGACCGCCTCGAGCACGGAGCGCCGGTCGAGGGACTGCACGCTGGCGATGCTGACGAAGTAGCCGGCGCGGCGGGCCGCCCCCTCGATGCCGTAGACCATCGAGGCCGGACCGACCAGCGTGGTGTCGAAGCTGACCAGGCCGAGGGTCTGCGAGCGCTTGGTGACCAGGGCTCGGGCCGCGGAGTTGGGCCGGTAGTCCAACTCCCGCATGGCTTCGAGCACCCGGTCGCGGGTCTGCGCCCGTACACTTGGATGGTCATTGAGCACTCGCGAGACGGTCTGGTGCGACACCCCGGCTAACCGGGCGACGTCCATCATCACCGCCGTGCGGGATGTGGCGCTGCGGCGGGTCATGCCGCCTAGTGTTAACGCTAACATCTCGGGTGTCAAGGGTTCTTTCCGGCGTCGCGGCGATACCGTATCCAATGCGCATCCTCATCTCTGTCGGGATCGCGGTGGCGGCCGCGCTCGGCGCACTCATCCTCGTGCAAATCGTGCATTGGACCGTGCTGCGGGTCGGTCGGCGGTCCCCGCTCTTCACCGACCTCGCCCATCGCGCGCACCGGCCGCTGCAGGTCGGCGCCGGGCTGATCGCGATCTACTACGCCGTGCGGGACACCTACGACCCGGCGCACTGGCGGGGCGGTGTGCTGCACGCCATCCAGCTGTTGATCGTCGCCGCGATCGCCTGGTTGGTGGGCGCGCTGCTGATCGTCGCCGAGGACTGGGCGCTCGCCCGCTGGCGGACCGACGTCGAGGACAACCGCCGGGCCCGCCGGCTGCACACCCAGGTCGTGATGCTGCGCCGGATCACGCTCGTGGTGGTCGCCGTCATCGCGTTCGGGGTCATGCTGATGACGTTCCCCGAGGCGCGGGTATTCGGCACCAGCGTGCTGGCCTCGGCCGGGTTCGCCGGCATCATCGCCGGTTTCGCCGCGCAGAGCCTACTGCGCAATGTGATCGCCGGGCTGCAGCTCGCGTTCAGCGACGCCGTCCGGCTGGGCGATGTGGTGGTCGTCGAGGACGAGTGGGGCCGGATCGAGGAGATCACGCTCAGCTACGTCGTCGTGCACATCTGGGACGACCGGCGGATGATCCTGCCCACGTCGTACTTCACGCAGACGCCGTTCGAGAACTGGACGCGCACCGACTCGTCACTGCTGGGCAGCGTCGACCTGGACGTCGACTGGCTGATGCCGGTACCCGATATCCGGGAGGAGTTGCGACACGCCCTCGAGCGGTCGGACCTGTGGGACGGCCGCGTGAGCGTCCTGCAGGTGACCGACGCGACCGGGGCGGCCGGGGCGGCCGGTACGGCAATCCGGCTGCGCGCCTTGGTGAGCGCGGCCGACGCGCCGCGGCTGTGGGACCTGCGCTGCGAGGTCCGCGAACACCTGGTCGCCTGGGTGCGCGACCACCACCCGGCGGCGCTGCCGCACACGCGTGAGGAGATCACCAACGCGACCCCGCTGTTCGCCGACCCCGAGTCGGTGGCGGCGATCGGCCACCGGCGGCACGAGGACCAGCGCGTGTTCGGCGACAGCCCGGACGGCCGTGCGCGGGGCGGCCAGTTCGTGGGACCGCAAGGAGGACAGCCGGACGGTGACGCCTCGGCGGACAAATGAGCCGCTAAGCTGTCCCGTGCCCTCCACCGAGATGATCACCGCCGACGTGCTGGATTCCCTCGCTCAGACCGACTTTGACCAGGTCGACCCGGTCGAGGTGGCGGACCGGCTGATCACCGCGGTCGACGAAGAGCGCATCGCCCAACCGGAGGACATCGGCTACGCGCTGTCCCTCGCCGCCCAACTGCTGAGCGACGCCGAGGACCCGCGCGCCCTCGCGACCGCCGAGCGGGCACTCGCCGAGGAGCGCGACGCCGACGCCGACACCGGGCCCACCCGGGCGCTGCGCGGTCAGCTTCTGACGCAGGCCGGCCGGCCCGAGGAGGGCATGGCCGAGTTCGTCGCCCTCCGTCCGCGGCTGGTCGAGGACCCGATGGTCGCCGAGTACCTGACCGACGCCCTGGCCGCGGCCGCTCTGCCGGAGGTCGCCGAGCTGTGGCTCAACGAGGCGGCCGACGGGTTCATGGACCAGCTCCGCCGGGACGGGACGCCGCGCGAGGAGTCGGTCGAGACGATGTTCGCGGTGATCCACGCCCGGCTGGTCCTGCGCGAGGAGCTCGGCCGCGAGACCGACGCCATCGACGAGCTCGCGCTGCAGCTCGAGTCCGAGGTCGCCGACGCGACCGACTTCGAGCTGGACCAGCCGGCGATCGTGTTCTGGACCGAGGACGAGTGGAAGCGCCTCCGCGCGCAGCTGGACGGCCTCGAGGATTGGGAGGCGCACCGCACCGACCTCGAGCGCCGGCTCCAGGAGATCAAGGCGAGCGGACCGGGCGACTTCGCACTCGTCGCCGGTTCGGTCGACGAGTTGGTCGCCTTGGCGCGCGAGGTGGGCGAGCCGGTCACGAAGTCACTCGTCGAGCGATACGTCGGCACGTTCACCGCCGCGGACGCCGAGGAGAGCTGGCCACCCGGGCGCAACGAGCCATGCTGGTGCCGTTCCGGCCAGAAGTACAAGCGCTGCTGCCTGGCCCGGGCCCGAACCTAGGCCCGGATGAGGGCCAGGAGGTTATGCGCGCAAGGGAACGGCGGACGGGTGGACCGGGGCCGGCAGGTCGCCGGCGCCGCCCAGGTACGCGTGGATGGCCGCGGCCGCCGACCGGCCCTCGGCGATCGCCCACACGACGAGCGACGCGCCCCGGTGCATGTCCCCGGCCACGAAGACGCCGGACGCCGCCGTCTGCCAGTCCGACCCGCAGTCGACCCCGCCCCGCACGTTGCGATCGAGCTCCAGCGACGCCATCAGCGGCCCCTCCTCGGTGCCGTCGAAGCCGATCGCCAGCAGCACGAGGTCGGCCGGGATCTCCTGGACGGTGCCGGGGACGTAGGTCACGACCCGCCGGCCGTCCACCCGCGTCGCCTCGACCTGTTGCACCTTGATCGCCCGGACATTGCCGTGCTCGTCTCCGACGTACTCGGTCACCGCGACCGCGAACGACCGCTCGCCGCCCTCCTCGTGCGCCGGGTAGTTGCGCAGGATCGTCGGCCACGTCGGCCAGGGATCGCGTGTCTCGTCCCGTTCGTCCGGCGGCAGCGGGTACTGGTCGAGCTGCGTCACCGACCGGGCGCCCTGCCGGTGCGCGACGCCGAGGCAATCGGCCGCCGTGTCGCCGCCGCCGATGATGATGACCCGCTTGTCTCTGGCGTCGATCGAGACCCCGGGTGCTCGCCCGGCCACGAACCGGTTGGACTCGACCAGGTGCTCCATCGCCAGGTGGACACCGCTCAGCTGGCGACCGGGCGTCTCGGGCGTGTCCCGCCCGGCCAGCGCGCCGCACGCCAGTAGCAGGGCGTCGTGACGGTCCCGCAGGTCGGCCACCGAGACGGTCGTGCCGACGTTGACCCCGACCTCGAAGACCACGCCCTCGTCGGCCAGCTGGACCAGCCGCGCGTCGATGCGCTCCTTCTCGAGCTTGAAGTCCGGGATGCCGTACCGGAGCAGGCCGCCGAGCGCGTCGTCCCGCTCGTACACGGTGACCGCGTGTCCGGCGCGGGCCAGCTGCTGAGCGGCCGACAACCCGGCCGGGCCGGAGCCGACGATGCCGACGCTCTTGCCGGACGGTTCCGGAGCCGGCCGCGCGTTCACCCGGCCGGCCGCGACCGCCCGGTTGATGATCTCGACCTCGACCTGCTTGATGGTGACCGGCTGGCCCCCGGCGATGGAAAGGACGCAGGCCGCCTCGCACGGTGCCGGACACAGCCGCCCGGTGAACTCCGGGAAGTTGTTGGTCGCGTGCAGCGACTCGATCGCGAGCTCCCAGTCGCCGGTGCGAACGAGGTCGTTCCAGTCCGGGATCCGGTTGCCCAGCGGGCAGCCGTCGTGGCAGAACGGGATGCCGCAGTCCATGCAGCGTCCGGCCTGCTCGCGGATCAGCTCGTCGGGCGCCGACGGGTAGACCTCGCGCCAGTCCTTGATGCGCACCGGAACCGGCCGGCGGGCCGGCAGTCTCCGGTCGTACTTGAGAAAACCGACCGGATCAGGCACGAGCCGCCTCCATTACCGCCTGGTCAACCGAGCGGCCGGCGGCCTCGGCGGCGCGCATGGCGTCCATCACCCGCTGGTAGTCGCGGGGCACGATCTCGGTGAACTCGGTGACCGCCTGCGCCCAGTCGGCCAGCAGCCGCGCAGCGACAGTCGAACCGGTCTCGGCCCGGTGCCGTTCGACCAGGCCGCAAAGAAACTCGCTTTGCTCGGTGACCGGACGCAGGTCGACCAGTTCCGGGTTGATCCGCGCGCGGTCCAGCCGCCACACGAACGCGCGCCCGCCGGACATGCCGGCCGCGAAGTTGCGCCCGGTCGAGCCGAGCACGACGACGATGCCGCCGGTCATGTATTCGCAGCCATGGTCACCGACGCCCTCGACGACGGCCGTCGCGCCGGAGTTGCGCACCGCGAACCGCTCGCCGACCCGGCCGCGCATGAAGAGCTCGCCGCCCGTCGCTCCATAGAGGACGGTGTTGCCGCCGATGATGTGGTGTTCGGCCGCGAACGGGGCGGTCGGGTCGGGCCGCACGATGAGCCGGCCGCCGGACAGCCCCTTGCCCACGTAGTCGTTGGCGTCACCGAGCAGCCGCAGCGTGACCCCGCGCGGCGCCCACGCGCCGAACGACTGCCCGGCCGTGCCACGCAGCGTGATGTCAATCGTGTCGTCCGGCAGGCCGTCGCCGCCGTGGCGCCGCACGACCTCGCCGCCGAGCATCGCGCCGACCGAGCGGTGCTCGTTGCGCACCGGGAAGTCCAGCCGCACAGCGGTGCCCTCGTCCAGGGCCGGCGACGCGGCTGCGATGAGGGCATTGTCGAGCGCCCGCTCCAGCCGGTGGTCCTGCTTCGTGGTCTGCCGCCGGGCCGCGTCTTCCGGCAGAGCGGGTACGTGCAGCAACGGCGTCAAATCGAGGCCGCCGGCCTTCCAGTGGTCGATGGCCGGCCGCGTGTCCAGCAGTTCGGTGTGGCCGATCGCCTCGTCGAGCGTCCGGAAGCCGAGCTCGGCCAGGTAGCCGCGGACCTCTTCGGCCAGGAACAGGAAGAAGTTCTCGACGAACTCGGGCCGGCCGGCGAACTTCTCGCGCAGGACCGGATTCTGCGTGGCGATGCCGACCGGGCAGGTGTCGAGGTGGCAAACCCGCATCATGATGCAGCCCGACACGATGAGCGGCGCCGTGGCGAAGCCGAACTCCTCGGCCCCGAGCAGCGCCGCGACGACCACGTCACGGCCGGTCTTGAGCTGGCCGTCGACCTGCACGCTGACCCGGTCGCGCAGCCCCGACAGCAGCAGCGTCTGCTGGGCCTCGGCCAAGCCGAGCTCCCACGGCGTGCCGGCGTGCTTGAGCGAGTTGAGCGGCGACGCGCCCGTGCCGCCGTCGTGCCCCGAGATGAGGATGACGTCGGCCTTGGTCTTGGCCACCCCGGCCGCGACCGTGCCGACCCCGACCTCGGAGACGAGCTTGACGTGCACCCGGGCGGCCGGGTTGACGTTCTTCAGGTCGAAGACGAGCTGGGCGAGGTCCTCGATCGAGTAGATGTCGTGGTGCGGCGGCGGGGAGATGAGCCCGACGCCGGGGGTGGCGTGGCGCGTCTTGGCGATCCACGGCCACACCTTGTTGCCCGGCAACTGGCCGCCCTCGCCCGGCTTGGCCCCCTGCGCCATCTTGATCTGCAGGTCGTCGGCGTGCACGAGATATTCGGTCGTCACCCCGAACCGGCCGCTGGCCACCTGCTTGATGGCCGAGCGCCGCTCGGGGTCGTGCAGCCGGTCGGCGTCCTCGCCGCCCTCGCCGGTGTTGGACTTGCCGCCCAGCCGGTTCATCGCGATCGCCAGCGTCTCGTGCGCTTCCGCCGAGATCGAGCCGTATGACATCGCGCCGGTCGCGAACCGCTTGACCAGCTCGGTGGCCGGCTCGACCTCGTCGAGCGGCACCGGCGGCCGCGCACCGGCCCGCAGCTCGAAGAGCCCGCGCAGCGAACCGGCCTTGGCCGCCAGGGCGTCCACTGTGGACGTGTATTTCTTGAACACGTCGTACTGGCGGGAGCGGGTCGCGTGCTGGAGCAGGAACACCGTCTCCGGGTTGAACAGGTGCAGCTCGCCCTCGCGGCGCCACTGATACTCGCCGCCGACCTCGAGCCGCCGGTGGGCCCGCTCGGCCTCGTTGAGCGGATAGGCCTTGCCGTGCCGGGCCGCGATCTCGTCGTGGATCTCGCTCAGGCCGATGCCGCCGATCCGGCTGGATGTGCCGGTGAAGTAGCGCTCGACCAGCCGGGCGTCGAGCCCGACCGCTTCGAAGACCTGCGCTCCGCAGTACGAGGAAACCGTAGAGATCCCCATCTTCGACATGATTTTGAGCACGCCCTTGCCGAGCGCCTTGACGTAGTTGTGCACGGCGGCGTCGGGCTCGATGCCCGGCAGGGTCCCGGTGGCGATGAGGTCCTCGACGCTCTCGAAGGCCAGGTAAGGGTTCACGGCCGAGCCGCCGAACCCGCACAGCAGCGCGACGTGGTGCACCTCGCGGCAGTCACCCGACTCGACCACGAGGGACACCTGGGTGCGCGTCTGCTCGCGTACCAGATGCTGATGAACGGCCGCCACCAGAAGCAGCGACGGGATGGGCGCCAACGTCTGGGTCGAATCCCGGTCCGACAGCACCAGGATGCGCACACCGTCTTCGATGGCCTCGGACACCCCGCGCATGATCTCGACGAGCCGGGCCCGGAGCCCGGACGCGCCGTCGCGGACCGGGTAGAGCCCGGAGACGCGGACCGCCTTGAAGCCGGGCAGGTCGCCGTCGTCGTCGATATGCAGGATCTTGGCGAGCTCGTCATTGTCGAGCACCGGGTACGGCAGTGCGATCTGCCGGCACGACGCCGGGCCCGGTTCGAGCAGGTTGCCCTCCGGGCCGATCGTCGAGGTCACGCTGGTGACCAGCTCTTCCCGGATGGCGTCCAGCGGCGGGTTGGTGACCTGGGCGAAGAGCTGGGTGAAGTAGTCGTACATGAGCCGCGGCCGGGTGGAGAGCACGGCGACCGGCGTGTCGGTGCCCATCGACCCGAGCGGTTCGGCGCCGGTGCGGGCCATCGGCGCGAGGAGGATCTTGAGCTCTTCCTCGGTGTAGCCGAACGTCTGCTGCCGGCGCTGCACCGAGTCGTGCGTGTAGACGACGTGCTCGCGCTCGGGCAGGTTGGGCAGGTGCATGAGGCCGGCGTGCAGCCAGTCGTCGTAGGGCTCATCGTCGGCCAGCGACGCCTTGATCTCGTCGTCCGTGACGATCCGGCCTTCGGCCGTGTCGACCAGGAACATCTTGCCGGGCGCCGACCGGCCCTTGGCGACGACCGTCGCCGGGTCGAGGTCGAGGACGCCGGCCTCGCTGGCCAGCACGACGAGGCCGTCGCCGGTCTGCCACCACCGGCCCGGGCGCAGCCCGTTGCGGTCGAGGACGGCGCCGACGACCGTGCCGTCGGTGAACGCGACGCTGGCCGGGCCGTCCCACGGCTCCATCAGACACGCGTGGAACCGGTAGAACGCACGCCGCTGCGGGTCCATCTGCGTGTCATTTTCCCAGGCTTCGGGAATCATCATCAGGACCGCGTGCGGAAGGCTCCGGCCGGCCAGATGCAGAAGCTCGAGGACCTCATCGAAATTGGCGGAGTCCGATGCCTTCGGGGTGCAGATCGGAAAAAGCCGCCGGATGTTCCCGGGAATGTTGGGCGTGGCGAGCAGCGCCTCACGCGCCGCCATCCAGTTGC
>Ga0207661_10004115_pt1 | contig 10164 bp, 6 predicted proteins | sample KBSC713LmetaG_FD_184337 | JGI IMG/M metagenome (GOLD analysis project Ga0207661, IMG submission 184337) | Corn rhizosphere microbial communities from Kellogg Biological Station, Michigan, USA - KBS C7.1-3L metaG (SPAdes) (version 2) | ecosystem: Host-associated > Plants > Roots > Rhizosphere ... | reverse complement strand
GGCGGCGCACCCGCCGCCGCGGTGGTGTTCTCCGGCGAGGTCGACGCCCGCACTGTGGCCGACCCGCGGGTGCGTGACCTGGAAGCCCGCGCCGGGGCCGCCGCCGGCGTCGAGCGCGCCGCGCTGGCCGCCGAGCTCGACGAGCTGCGCGCCTCCGTGCACGCGGAGAAGCTCGGTGAGGTCGCCGCGGAGTTCGACCGGGTACACAGCATCCGCCGTGCCGTCGAGGTCGGTTCGGTCGACGCCGTCATCCGCGCCGCCGAACTGCGCCCGCGCATCATCGAGGCGATTGGCGGGGCGCAGTAGGCTGGGCCGCCAGGAGGGCAGAGTCCCTGCCCTCCTGACGGCCCGGTACGAGGCGGCTAATCCTCGGCTATCCGAGTGCGCATCTCTTGTTGTTGAGGGTGAAGTTCACGGGTAGCGGATTTGTGGCGTTGTCCCATGTGGCGTTGAACCCCGCCCCGTCGTAGTTGCCTCCCGCTGGGATCGTCGTATTACTGCTCACCGGGGTTACGGTGACGTTCGCTCCATTCTGCGTGTAGTTGCCGTTCCAGGTGTTCACGAACCTCTGCCCGTCGGCGAACTGGTAACGCAGGGTCCAGTTGCTGATCGGGGCGCTCGTGAGGTTGGTGACCTTCATGTTCGTCTGGAACTGGCCGCTCCAGGTCGTGGTCACCTGGAAGGAGACCGAGCAGGTGGCGGCGGGCAGGTCGTCGTCGGCTACGAGGAACACGTCGGGGTTGATGTCGGCCGCGGGAAGGTCGGTGTTGCGGGCGATGATCTGGCCCAGCGTGGCGCGGAAGTCGATGCCGTACGTCGACTTGATCGTGCTGAGGCCCTGGTCGTTGCCGTAGAAGAAGCGGTCGCCGTCGCGGAACGCGGAGAACTGCTTCGCCCAGATCGCCGTCTGCAACTCGCCCATCTCACTGCCGGGCAGGTGCGGCTCGGCGACCATGCCGACGAACGCGTCGATGGCGTTGACGTTGCCGTAGACCCCGCGCAGCCGCGCCGCCAGGGTGCTCGCGCGGGTGACCGACGTCGTGCCGTCTGCGTCACCGATCGTCGCCGCGGTGCCGTTGATGTCGGCGGCGCTGGTGAAGGTGAGGCTGTTCGGGTTGTCGACCCCGCTACCGGCCGGGAACTGGTCGGTAGACTCGCCGGTGATCGCGGTGAACGAGGTCTTCGGGGCCAGCCCGTACACCTGGCGGAGCTGGTTGTAGGTGGGCAGCCCGTGGTCGCGGGCCCGCTCGATGTCGATCGCGGCGAGGTCGGTCACGCCGGTGAAGCACGGCGTGAAGTCCACCTCGTCCACGCAGGTCGGGTCGCTGCCGGTCGTCGGCACCTGGAACAGCACGCTGCGCATCCCGTTGTCGAACATCTCGTCATTGCGGTACTGGGATTCCGACAGGGTCGACAACAGCGGACCCAACCCGACGAGTTGCACCAGGTCGGGGTTGAAGAAGGCCACGTTTAGCGGGATCGTGAGGGAGATGTTTGACCCGTCCTGGTTCACCTCGACGCCCTCCGCCCGCAGCGCGGACAGCTGAGCCGAGGTCCACCGCGAGGCGGGGAAGTCCTCGGTGGTGAACTCGCCGTGGATCTGGCTGTGCGCCCGGTACCCGACGGTCGCGAACTCCTGTGTCTCGGCGGCGTTCACGTTCGGGTTGTAGCCGGTGTACTGCGGCAGGTTCACGCCCATGGCCGGAAGGAACTCGTTGTACGTGATGTACTGCTGCTCCGCGACCACGACCCGCCGGGCGATCTGGAACTTGTCCTCGGCGGACAGCGTGCTCGGCAGCAGCGACACGATCCGGTTGTGCTCGCGGGCGAAGAGTGTCTGCACCGCGGTCAGTCCCTGGTTCTCGTTCGTGCGTACGTCACCGGAGACCGCGGCCTCGCCCGGGTTGGCCAGCAGCCGCCCGTCGATCGCCATCGTCGGCGCCGTCGCGGCGTTGCCCCGGCTGTTGGCCTTCGGCAGGTAGCCGCCCGGCAGCATCAGTGTGGCCGCGTTGTTGGCAATGTTGCCGTCGACCGGCCCGTCCCGCAGCCACTCCAGCCGGGTGTTGTCGGGGCCGTACACCTCCGCCGCGTCGATGTACGAGTTGGTCGAGTTGGGCGTCTGCCGGGCGTTGTTGACCCCGGTACCCGGCACGGCCGCGTCCCGGGTGAACGGGATGCTGCCCAGCGTGTCGGTGAAGTCCTCCAGCGGATCCGAGCTGTTGAACGGGATGTTCGCCGTCTCGGTACCGCTAGCCGCGAGCCCGATCGTGTGGTCGACGAACTGTCCCCAGGTCCAACCCCACTGGCTGACGCGGTGCTCGGAGAAGACGTTCTGGAAGTTGTCGTTCATGACGCGGTTGCTGATGTACCGCGGGTTCGGGCCGGCGACCGGCTGGCTGCGGCCGTCCGCGTAGTTGGCCGCGCCGAGGCGGGGGTAGGGCTGGCCGGCTGCGCCCCAGGTGGGATTGGCGACGTTGTTGCCGGCGCCATTCAGCGGTTCGATGGGAAAACTGACCGCCGCCTGCGCGCCGGACGTGCCCAAGACCAGCGAGGTGCTCACCAGGGCGACCGCGGCGGCACCGATGAGGATGCCGCGGACCCGGGTGGGCCCGCGTCTCCGCGCGGATACTACCGCGGGTAAGGCCTTGGCGAGTGTGGAGCGTGGATTCATTGTTCCTCCCACATGATGGAGCAGGCATGTGCGAGGCCCGTTGACTCCTTGGGCCGGCCGAGGGCGAGTCACGGCGAGGCCGGTCCATTGTGGACCGGCCTCACACGACAGGCGGTCGGGCCTGGCGGTGCAGGGGCCGAGGGGCCGGGGGCGCTTTCTACGGCCGTAAGTCGAGAGTGGAGTGGTGGCCTCGAAGGGCGAGCGCCGATGCAGGGGCGCCCAGGCGGGGCACACCACATGGGTGAGTGTTGTGGAGCCACGTGAAAGGGGCTCCAGGGGCGGCACCCGCCGCTCGCGGCCGCGAGGTAGCGGTGCAACCTCCAGATATCACACAGGCATCGGCGCCGAAGACGGTCTCAACTGCGTACTATGTCTCAACCGCGACCCAAAGTCTGGTCTTTTGGATCCGTTCGTGTCAATGGATGAGAACCCTTGGGGGTGAGGGCCGTCGGGAAATGCATTTGTGCATGTCGACGTGTCCTCACCGGCGCCCACCGGGTCGACAACTTCGTTACGGGGCAATGATTCCGGCCCCTGGGCCACTTCATGGAGATCGACGCTCAACGATGTATCGCCCTGGCTACCCGTTAGGTGGAACTTTCGCCCGATGGTGCCCGTGCCCGAACCCAGCGCCCTCGACGCGTTCGCCGCCGCGGCCGCCAACCTCTCGGCCGTGCTGGCCACCGTGACCGAGGCGGAAGTTCGACCGGCCCACCCGGTGTGTGCCGTGGACGGCACGCGCGCCGCTGGCGCCTGTCGGCACGGCAGCGCTGCCGGTCGACCGGCTGGTACGCACCCGTCACGGAGACGCCATGCTGCTGCGCGACTTCATGGTGACCCGGGTGGTGGAGTTGGCGGTGCACCGACCGGACCTCGCGGACGCGCTCGACAGTCCACCGTGGACACACGACAGCGCGGTCGAGGTGGTGACCCGCTGCTGCTGCCGGCCATCGACGGCAGCGGCACCTTCGTGATGTCCACCGTGCCCTGGAACTGTCCGGGCGAGGACTGCGTGACCGTGACGAGATCCTGGCCGTACACGGAGAGGTTCGTGGGGTCCCACGGGTCGTTGAGGCCGGGCGTCGCGAGCACCGGTAGGCTGCCGCGATGGACGTGATCGATTGGCTGCTCGAATCCGACCCGGCGATCCGCTGGCAGGCGCTGGCCGACCTGACGGACGCGCCGCCCGACGAGGTGACCGCCGTACGTGCGCGGGTGGAGCGCGAGGGCTGGGGCGCCCGGCTCCTGGCGCTGCAGGGTACCGACGGGTTGTGGGACGGTGGTGCCCTGTTCCCGCCGTCGTACCGGGGCGGCGAACCCGGGCAGCCGTGGACGACGACGATGCACACCCTGCAGACCCTGGAGCTCCTCGGGCTCGATCCCGCGTCCGGGTCGGCGCGCCGCGCGGTCGCGCTCGTCGCCGAGCACGCGCGGTGGGAGCACGCGGGGCAGCGGTACTTCGACGGTGAGGTCGAGCCCTGCATCAACGGCCGGACGGTCGGTACCGGCGTGTACTTCGGGGTGGACGTCTCGCCGATCGTTGCGCGGATACTCGACGAGCGGCTCGCCGACGGCGGATGGAACTGCGAGGCCGAGAACGGTTCCGTGCGTTCCTCGTTCGATACGACGATCGACGTGCTCGACGGGCTGCTGGCGTACGAGCGCGCGACGGGCGGTTCCGAGGCGGTACGCGAGGCGCGGCGCGGCGGGGAGGAGTACCTGCTCGAGCGCGGCCTGTTCCGGCGCAGGAGCACCGGCGAGGTCGTGCAACCCGGGTACCTCGACTTCGCGTTCCCGTACTACTGGCACTACGACGTGCTGCGCGCGCTGGACTACTTCCGCCGCACCGGAGCGCAGCCGGATCCACGGATGGCGGAGGCCGTCGAGGTGGTCCGCGGGAAGCGACAGCCCGACGGCCGCTGGCCGCTCGACCGCGTGCATCCCGGTCGCGTCCACTTCGCCCTCGACGACGGCGTGGGGGAGCCGAGCCGCTGGAACACCTTGCGTTCCTTGCGTGTGCTCCACTGGTGGGACGGCCCCAGGGCGACCTGACCGGCGACTGAAAAGTTGTCTCGGCCGTTGTCGATGTCGCCACGTCGACACAGCGGCGCGGACCGACCGCCGGAGTCACCGACGCCTTCCTCGACTCCTGGGACCTGGGTTCGTCCAGGGCCGGCACCCGGGCCGGGCGTGGACCTCGACCGGGCCGAACCTGCCGCCGGTGACCCTCGCGTCGCCCGCGTACACCACGGCCGTCGAGCGCATCGACATCGATGCGCAGGTCGTCCTCGTGGCGGCGGGCGGCGGTACCCCGGGCCGGCCGGGTCTACCGGTCGGCCGGGAGGCGGTACACCGAGACGTGGGACGGCGAATCGGCGGTGAACTCCGCGCCGCTCCAGTCGGCGTGCCGGGACTCCAGCTCGAATCCGGCCAGCTGACCCATGAGGTCGAGTTCGGCCGGCCAGACGTAGCGGTGCGGGCTGCGGTGCACCCGGGCCCGCCCGCTGTCGTCGTACGAGACGTGATGCGACACGCACTGCTGCCGCAGCACGTCGTAGCTGTCCACGCCGATCTTGCCGGGCCGGAACTCGAAGACCACGGCGCGCTGCCCGGGCGGGAGCGTGCGCAGTTCGGGTACCCACAGCTCGATCACGAACCGGCCGCCGGGCACGAGGTGGCGGGCGGCGTTGCGGAAGCAGGCCACCTGTTCGGCCTGGGTCTGCAGGTTCGAGATGGTGTTGAAGACGACGTAGACGAGCGTGAACTCACCGGGCGCGACGGTGGTGGCCATGTCGCCGAGGATGACCGGTACCGCCGCCTCGTCCGCCTTCTCGCGCAGCCGGTCGACCATCGGGCGGGACAGTTCGATGCCGGTGACGGGTACCCCGCGTTCCGCCAGGGGGATGCCGACCCGTCCGGTACCGATGGCGAACTCCAGCGCCCGTCCGCCCGCCGCGAGCCCGGCGAGCCGGTCCACCGTCGGCCCGAGCACCTCGGGTGCGAACATTCCGGTACCGGGCGTGTCATAGCCCGCGGCGGCCGCCTCGTTCCAGATGTCCTCCTGTCGCATCCCGACGACGATCGTCGGGATGCGACAGGTTGTCCATCGATTTCAGGAGCTGGTGCACGCCACGTTCGTGGGTACCGCGTTCGTCGTGTTGTTCCAACTGCCGAGGAACCCGAAGTTGGTCGTGGTGCCGGCCGCGAGCGCGCCGTTGGAGCTCAGGTTCGTCGCGGTCACGCCGGACCCGCTCTGCGTCAGGCTCGTGCTCCAGAACTGGCTGACCGTCTGTCCATTCGCGAACGTCCAGGTGACCCGCCAGCCGTTGATGGCCGCGGTACCGGCCGTCACGTTCACCGACGCCTGGAAGCCGCCCGGCCACTGGTTCACGATGCTGTAGGCGGCCGTGCAGCCGCCGCTACCACCCTGCGACGCCGACGGGGACGGCGAGACGCTGCGCGACGGCGACACCGACGGGGACGGTGAGGTACTGCGCGACGGCGACACCGACGGCGAAGGCGAGACGCTGCGAGACGGCGACACCGACGGCGACGGCGAGATGGACGGGGAGACCGACGGCGAAACCGAAGGCGACACCGTCGGCGATGTCGAGCTCTGGCTGGGCTGGTTGCCCCAGACCTGGGTGGTGCCGTCGAACAGCACGATGTTGTTGACGGTGACCGGTGTCGCGTTGACCGCGGTCGGCATGCCCTGGAACGACCAGTCCTTCGTGTAGTCGTGCGCCGCCGGGAAGGTGAGGCGGAACTGCGACTCGCGGTGGAACGCGGACTGCCCGGCCGGCGCGATGTCCTGGCCGACGCAGCTGATCGTGATGTAGTAGGTGCTGCCGGAGAACTGCGTGGGTCCGGTCGGCGCCGAGCACTGGTTGTACGGCGAGGTGAGCGTGACCTGGCTGGCCGTCTCGCCCGGATCCAGCGTGAAGTAGTACCGGAACGAGCCGTTGGTCAGGTGCCGCGCCGGCCAGCCGGACTTGTTCACGGTCTGGGTCTTGATCTCCACGAAGTTGGTACCGGTCTGGTTCAGCGACGCCTGCATGAACTCCTCCGGCCCGTCCGGTGTCTCGGTCGGCGGGAAGTTGGCGCGCGGCGTACCGCCGAACTCGCTCGTCAGTTCGGCCAGTGCTCCGGAGAACAGCGAGTTGTAGTCCAGCGCGCCCTCGGTCTGCTGGTAGTTCTGGCGGTCGTCGGTGAACCCGTCGCCCGAGGTGGGGCCGCCCACGAGCAGACCGAAGTCCAGGTGCCGGGTGTTCGGCGGGTCGGTCATGCTCTGGTCCCAGGAGCCGTGCGCGGCGCGGCTGTGGATGTTCTGCGGCCACGAGGTGTTGCGGCCGCCGTTGGTGAAGCCCACCTCGTAGCTCATGTGGTTCGGGTTGTCGCCGAGGATGTAGTTCAGCTGCGACACCGCGAAGTCGTGGTACGTCTTCTGCCGCGTGGGGTCGGTACCCTGCGACTTGAGCCAGTTGCTGAACTCCAGCGCGAGGTAGGCCTCGTTGGCCGCGTAGCGCGCGGTACCCCAGACGTCCACCTGAGCCTCGCCGCCCGGCGACATGTTCACGTGCTGGCCGTTGACCCCGGTGGTGAACCAGTCGAGGTTGCGCTCGGCGTCCGCCACGTACTGCTGGTCACCGGTCAACTGGGCGAGCAGGATGTACGACGCGTACGTCGAGTCGTCCCAGCTGATCGTCCACGCGTACTTCGGCGTACCGTCCTGGGTCGCGCCCAGGTTCGGCACGTAGGACACCGCCTTGGTCAGGTACGAGCTGTCCCCGGTCGCCTTGTACAGCCACAGCGCGCCCCACACCAGTTCGTCCCAGTACCCGCTGAACGAGGTGTAGAAGCCGGAGGCGCCGGTGATGCACTTGTCGTACGTGCCGCGGAAGCTGTCGGCGAAGGTGTACAGGGTCTTCGCGTGCGACAGCAGGGTCGCGCTGTAGCTGGCGTCGCTCGACTTGAACAGGATCGACGAGGCGGCCATCGCGGCGGCGGCCTGCCCGGCCAGGTCCGAGCCGGGGCAGGAGGAGGTGATCGCGGCGGACGGGCGCGTCGACGGGTTCACCTCGGGCGGTCCCCAGAAGGAGTGGTCGGAGTTGCCGTCGCCGACCTGGCCGTAGAACACGTTCGCGGACGGGTGCGCCTTGATGATGTAGTCGTCGCCCCATCGCAGGTTGCGCAGCAGGTACTGCATCTGCCCGGCGGCGTTGTATCCGGCCGCGTTGTCGATGCCGCCCCACGCGAGCGTGGTCATCGCGTACGCCTCGGGAAGCCCGAACTTCACCTCGTCGCCGGCGTCGTGGTACCCGCCGGTGAGGTCGATGTTGTTGTCCTTCCCGTCGGTCAGGTCGGAGTCGCCACGCCACTTCACCCGGTTGTCCGCGGGCAGCGGGCCGGAGCGCTGGGACTCGAAGAAGAGCATGGAGTCCTGCAACGCCTCGGCGTAGTTGAACTCGCCGGTTGAGGATGGGGCGGCGAAGGCCACCCGCACCGCGGTCACCGCGCCGACCGCAACCAACATGCCGAGTACTGTCACTATCGCCGCGGTGCGGCGCGACCTCCGGCGCCGGACCGGCAGGGAATTGGTACGCATAGCCGCGTCGCTCCTGTCTCAGGGTGTGTCCGTCATCGAATCGCACCCTTACTGACCTGCGAAAGCCGGCGTACCGGCCGGCAGCCCTCAGCAGGGCGCCGGGCGGTTCGGTAATGAAAGTTACCCGTCTCGATGCTCGGTTTCGTCGCGCCGGGGACGGCCCGGTCCGCGCATCTGTTTGGCGTGGCCGGGCAGCCGGCCGGCGTCGGCCAGCGCGCGGCGCAGCAGGAACTCGATCTGCGCGTTCGTACTGCGCAGATCGTCCGCGGCCCACTTGGCCAACGCGTCGTGTACCGCGGGGTCCAGCCGCAGCAGCACGCCCTTGCGCTCGGTCATCACCGCTCCTTGAGAGCCCGTCGTCGACGGTCCGGTCCCTGACAACATCCCGTCCTTGACAACCCGGATATCGCGATCCTAGCATTCTGATATCAGTTTTTCTAGTCGAACGGTGGGATCCACGATGGGCAACAGCACAGCCCTGTCGGTCCACGGTCTGGGCAAGCGCTTCGGCGACCGGGTCGCCTTCGAGGACGTCTCCTTCGAGATCGCCCGCGGCGAGGTGTTCGGCTTCCTCGGACCCAACGGGGCCGGCAAGACGACAACGGTACGGACGCTCGGCACCCTGATCGCGCCGACGTCGGGCTCGGCGGAGGTCGCCGGGCTCCCGCTCACGCCACGCAACGGCGTGGCCATCCGCAAGCGCATCGCCGTCATGCCCGAGGCGCCCGGGCTGTACCTGCGGCTGAGCGTGGCCGAGAACCTCGCCTGCTTCGCGGACCTCTACGAGGTACCCGACCCGGCCGGCCGCATCGACGCGGCGCTGCGCGCCGTCAACCTGGCCGATCGCGCCCGCGACACGTGCGGCACGCTGTCCAAGGGCCTGCGCCAGCGGGTCGCGCTGGCCCGGGCGTTGCTCAGCGACCCCGAGGTGCTGTTCCTCGACGAGCCGACCTCGGGGCTGGATCCCGAGGCCGCCCGCGAGGTCCTCGAGCTGATCGACGGGCTGCGCCAGCGCGGGGTGACCATCTTCCTCACCACGCACCGCCTCGACGAGGCCGAGCGCGTGTGCGACCGGATCGCGATCCTCAACACCACCCTGCGCACCATCGGCCGCCCGGACGAGCTGCGCGAGCGGCTGTTCGCCAGGACGCTCACGGTCCGCGCGCTGGACCCGATGCCCGATCCGGACCGGGTCTTCGCCGGCCTGCCCGCCGTCGACGGCTGGCGCGCGGACGGCTCCGGCGGCTATGTCCTGACCGTGAGCGACCCGAGGGTCGCGGCGCCGGCCGTCACCCGGGCGCTGGTCGCGGCGGATGCCGACGTGCTGTCGATCGGCGAGTCGCGGCACTCGCTCGAAGACGTCTATCTCCAGATCGTCAACTCGGAGGCCGAGGTGGCACGCTCATGAACATCAGTCGCAGGCGGGTACGGGCCATCTTCCGCAAGGAGCTGCGGGACTTCCGGCGCAACCGCTCGGTCGTGTGGGCCATGGCGGTCATCCCGCTGGTCTTCCTGATCCAACCGGTGGTGCTCGTCAAGAAGTTGTCCGCGACGGATGCGAGTTTTCTCCTCCATTCCCATGTGCTGCTGTACATGCTGGCGATCCCGGCCCTCGTGCCGGCCCTCGTGGCCGCGTTCGCCGTGGTCGGCGAGCGCATGCAGGCCACCCTCGAACCGGTGCTGACCACCCCGATCCGCCGCGAGGAGCTGCTGCTGGGCAAGGCGCTGGCGGCGTTCGTGCCGGCGGTCGGCGTCGCCTACGTCGTCTACGCCGGGTTCCTCGGGTACGTCAAACTGTTCGCCGATCCGGCCGTGGCGTCCGCCCTCGTGCGAGGACCGGACATCATCGCCCAGGTGATCTTCACGCCGCTGGTGGCCGCCTGGTCCA
>Ga0207661_10004111_pt1 | contig 10175 bp, 10 predicted proteins | sample KBSC713LmetaG_FD_184337 | JGI IMG/M metagenome (GOLD analysis project Ga0207661, IMG submission 184337) | Corn rhizosphere microbial communities from Kellogg Biological Station, Michigan, USA - KBS C7.1-3L metaG (SPAdes) (version 2) | ecosystem: Host-associated > Plants > Roots > Rhizosphere ... | reverse complement strand
GGCCCCATTGCGCCTGCGACCCAGCGCGGCCGGCCGTCCGACTCCGAATGGCGACGAGCGACATCGCGCACGATGCGCGCCGCGGCCCGGTTGATGTCTGCGACCAGCCCCTCGGAACCGAAGTCGGCCTGACTGATCCGGTTGGCGTTGAAAGTGTTGGTCGCCAATACGTCCGCTCCAGCCTCGGCGAAGCTGTCGCAGATCTTCTCCACGACGTCTGGCCGAGTCAGATTCAAAAGGTCGTTGTTGCCCTTCTGGTCCCTGGCGAGGTCGAGATCGCCGCGATAGGCGTCGGCGGACAGCTTCTCCGCCTGGATGGCGGTGCCGTACGGTCCGTCCTTGATCAGGATTCGCTTCGCGGCCTCGGCCCTGAACTGCGCGGAAAGACTCACTTGGCCCTGACTCCCAGCAAATGACAGATCGCGTAGCTGAGCTCCGCGCGGTTGAGCGTGTAGAAGTGGAAACAGCGGACGCCGCCCGCATAGAGCTGGCCGCACAGCTCGGCGGCGACGGTCGCGGCGATCAGCTGACGCGCCGAAGGCAAATCGTCGAGCCCCTCGAAGAGCTGGTCGAGCCACGCGGGGATCGAGGCGCCGCAGACCTGGGCGAAGCGCCGCGTGGTCGCCACATTCGAAACCGGGAGGATTCCCGGCACGATCTCGATGTCGATGCCGGCCGCCGCGGCTTCGTCGCGGAAGCGAAGGAAACAGTCGGGGGAGAAAAAGAACTGGCTGATTGCGCGGTCCGCGCCAGCATCGATCTTGCGCTTCAAATTCTCGAGGTCGAAGTGGCGCGATGACGAATCCGGGTGAATCTCCGGATAGGCGGCGACGGAGATGTCGAACGGCGCCACTTTCTTGAGCCCGGCAACCAGGTCAGCGGCGTCGCGATAACCCTGCGGATGGGGCTGGAACTTCGCGCCGGGTTCCGGGGGGTCCCCGCGCAGGGCAACGATGTTGCGGACGCCGATGTCCCAATAGGCGCGCGCGACCTCGTCGACCTCGTTTCTGCTCGCGCCCACGCAGGTCAGGTGGGCCGCCGGAGTGAGACCGGTCTCGTTGAGGATCCGCTGCACCGTGGCGTGCGTGCGCTCGCGCGTCGATCCACCGGCGCCATAGGTCACGGAGACGAAGCGCGGATGCAGAGGCGCGAGGGTCTGGATGGACTCCCACAAGGTCTCGCCCATTTTCTCCGTCTTGGGCGGGAAGAATTCGAAACTGACGCAAATGTCGCCGCGCGCCTGGGCGAACAGGGGCTGGTGGCGGCTCAGTTGCTCGAACGCGTTCATGCCGCTCTCCGTTGTCTAAGCGGTGCCTTGACGCCGCGCCACAAGGTCACCGTCAACTCGCCGCCCTCGAGATGCTCGACATGGTCGACTTCCAACCCGGCGCCGTTGAACCACCCCTCCATTACGTCGTCGGCGAAACCGAGCCGCAAATGAGCGTCGAACGTGCGAAGCTCCTCGCGCTCGTGCGCGGCAAAATCGACGACGAGCAAGGTGCCGCCGGGCGCGAGGACCCGTGCTGCCTCGGCAATCGCGTCGGCCGGGGCATGGGCGTAGTGAAGCACCTGGTGGATGATGACGCAGTCGGCGCTGTGGTCCCCAAGTGGCAGCGAGTACATGTCTCCCTGTCGGAGGCTCGAACGGATCCCCGCCGTTTCCAGCTTGGCCCGGGCCAGCCGGAGCATGTCCGATGAGCGGTCGATCCCGATGGCTTCGCTTGCCCTCGGGCCGAACAGTTCGATCATCCGCCCTGTACCGGTGCCGATATCGACGAGCGTCCCGAGTGCCTCGCGGCCGAGCGCGCGGTCGATGGCGCGCTCCACCTCGGCTTCCGCAACGTGGAGCGAGCGGATCGAATCCCAGACTTCAGCCTGCGCTGCGAAATAGCGCTCGGCAGCCTCTGCGCGGTCCGCTCGGACTGCCTCGAGCCGCGCCGAATCTTCGGTGAAAACCAAACGCGTCGAAGGATCGATCCACGCGTCGACCAGCTCCAGCAGCGGCGTTGTCCGGTTGGAATCGCCGAGCGCGAGAAACACCCAGCTCCCTTCCTTGCGCCGCTCGACGATCCCGGCATCGGCAAGAATACGGACGTGCCGCGACACGCGGGGCTGGCTCTGCTCGAGCAGCTGCGCGAGTTCCCCTACGGACAATTCCATCCTCGACACCAGCGCCAGAATCCGCAGACGCGTCGGATCGGAGACGGCCTGGAAGCGGTCGGCGAGAGGAAGCGTGTCCATTGTCACATCGGCATATAAAGAATTCTTTATATGGTCAAATGGAGTTCCATTTAGGGTTGCGGGCCTCCCCGTGCGATGCCCCGCCGGCGAGATGCGAGGCAATTGCGTGAGGGTTTTCGCGGCTGTAAGGGCGCCCTCTGGGCCTGCGCGATTCGCGTGCCAGGCCGAGCCCACGGCCCAACAGGGGCTTATTGAGGGAGTGGAACGATCATGAAGAAAGTTGCAGTGACCGTTGCGGTCCTCGCGCTCGGCCTTGCCGCCTGCGCGAAGAATAATACCGCCAACAACGAGATGACGGCGAACGAGACCGCCACCGAGAATGCGGCGGCGACCGACATGAATGCCTCGATGAACTCCGAGGCCGTTGCCACCAACGCCCTCGAGAATATCCAGGACGAAGCGCAGAACGCGCAGGGCGCCGTGGCGAACATGGCCGAGAACACCACGACCAACAAGTAAAGGTCGCGGACGAATGATCGAGGGCCGCATGCCTTACCGGGCGTGCGGCCCTTTTGTTTTGGCGCTGCTTGTTGGTGCCTGCGGCAACAGCACCGCGCCCTCTTCCGCCCAAAACCGGCAGCTCGACAACGCCGCCGAAATGCTCGACGCGGCGCCTCAGACCCTGAATGCGGTCGACGCGAACGCGCTCGGCCCCGTCGATTCCGATTCGACCGGCAACGGCAATTGACCGCTCAACTACGCGCTACCTGACGGCCCTCAAGATCCGGGTGATCGCGTAGGTCGTCGGGTCGACGACATAGATGTAGCCGTTGTTGTAGACGTATCGGTCATCGCGGTTCAGCCGATAGCGGACCACATAAGGTCGAGGGAGCGACGAATAGGCCGTATAGCCATAGGCCGGTCCGAAGACATAACCGACGCGGTAATGCCCCTCGCGGACTCCATGACTCTCAACGCAACGATGGTCGTGCCATCTGGTGCACACCACCGCTCGGCGGTAGTGCGGCCTGGCATCCGCTGCGGTCGCTGCAAATCCGCTGGCGACCGCCGCCGCGCCTGCGAGGCAAAGGAGTTGGATTCTCATCTGACTTCTCCCGATTGGACCCCGACAACCCTGCTCTGGAAGCAGGGTTGCGCGGTTCATTCGAAAGCAATCAAAAGTTCATCCGGATTTCCGCTTCCCACTCTAGCGGATCAGCGCGCTGAGGATCTGCGAGACCAGCATCGTTCGCGGGTCGACGCGATAGATGTAATTCTGGTCGTAGATATAGCGCGCACGCGGATCGAGGCGGGATCCGTAATAGTCGCGCAGGTCGCCGGGCAGAGAGTTGTACCCCAGCAGCCCCTGATAGCCAAGCGGCACCCGCTGGCCGACCCCGAACAGCTTCTTGGCCTGCCCCGGCGGGATGCACGGCGGGTTCTTCTTTGCAAGGCCGGGCGGGCAGCCCCCCGCGCCGTACCCGACGGCTCCGTAAGCGTGCGAATTGCCATGACCGTTGCCATGTCCGGGCTTGGCGAGCGCCGGAACAGCGAAACTGAGCGCTGCCGCGCCGGCGATGAGAATTAGCTGTTTCATAGTTCCCAATCCTGACCGAAACCGTCTGAACGTCCGTTGACGAGTTTCGTTACCAAGGCGTCAGGGGACTTCCGGTTGCCCCACTTCGCCGTCCGGTCTAGAGCGCCGCCAACTTGCCCGCGCCGCTCACCGGCGCCGACCCACAGGAAAGGAATGCAGCAGCTTCATGGCTCGCAAGAAGATCGCGTTGATCGGCGCCGGAATGATCGGCGGAACCCTGGCTCACCTCGCGGCGATGCGCGAGCTCGGTGACATCGTCCTGTTCGACATCGCCGAAGGGATTCCGGAGGGGAAGGCTCTGGACATCGCTGAAGCAGGGCCGGTCGACGATTTCGACGCGAAGCTGAAGGGCACGTCCGATTACAAGGATATCGAAGGCGCGGACGTCTGCATCGTCACCGCCGGAGTCGCGCGCAAACCGGGCATGAGCCGCGATGACCTGCTGGGCATCAACCTCAAGGTGATGAAGTCGGTCGGCGCGGGCATCAAGGCCCACGCGCCGAACGCATTCGTGATCTGCATCACCAACCCGCTCGATGCGATGGTATGGGCGCTCCGCGAATTCTCGGGCCTGCCGCACAACATGGTCGTCGGAATGGCCGGCGTTCTCGACAGCGCCCGATTCCGCCACTTCCTCGCGGAGGAATTTAACGTCAGCGTCGAGGACGTCACCGCCTTCGTGCTCGGCGGACATGGCGACACGATGGTTCCGGTGGTCGAATATTCGACCGTCGCCGGAATCCCGATCCCCGATCTCGTGAAGATGGGTTGGACGACGCAGGACAAGATCGACGCGATCGTGAAGCGCACCCGCGGCGGCGGCGGCGAGATCGTGGCGCTCCTCAAGACCGGAAGCGCCTATTATGCGCCTGCAACCAGCGCGATTTCGATGGCCGAGGCTTTCCTCAAGGACAAGAAGCGCGTCCTTCCCTGCGCGGCGCATCTCTCGGGCCAGTATGGCGTCGACAATCTTTATGTCGGCGTTCCGTGCGTTCTTGGTGCGGGCGGAGTGGAGCGGGTCGTCGAAATCGCCCTCAACGCCGAGGCCAAGAAGAACTTCCAGCTCAGCGTCGATGCGGTGAAAGAGCTTCTGGTCGCCTGCAAGCAGATCGACGGAAGCCTTCAATGAGCATCCTCGTTGACAGCAACACCAAGGTCATCACCCAAGGGATGACGGGCGATACGGGCACGTTCCACACGCGCCAGGCGCTCGACTACGGGACCAAGATGGTGGCCGGCGTGACTCCCGGCAAAGGCGGCAGCGAGCATCTCGGCCTGCCGGTTTTCAACACGGTGCATGAGGCTGTCGGTGCGACCGGCGCAACCGCATCGGTAATCTACGTTCCGCCGCCTTTCGCCGCGGACTCGATCCTCGAGGCCATCGACGCGCAGGTCCCCCTCATCGTCACGATTACAGAGGGCATTCCGGTGCTCGACATGGTCCGGGTGAAGCGGGCGCTGTGCGGCTCGAAGTCGCGACTAATCGGCCCGAACTGCCCCGGCGTCCTCACGCCGAATGAGTGCAAGATCGGCATCATGCCCGCGAACATTTTCAAGAAGGGCAGCGTCGGGATCGTCAGCCGCTCGGGCACGCTCACCTATGAAGCCGTCTTCCAGACCACCAACGAGGGCCTCGGCCAGTCGACTGCGGTCGGCATCGGCGGCGATCCGGTCAAGGGCACCGAGTTCATCGACATCCTCGAGATGTTCCTCGCCGACGACGAGACGAAGTCGATCGTCATGATCGGCGAAATCGGCGGAAGCGCCGAAGAGGACGCAGCCCAGTTCCTCACCGACGAGGCGAAGCGTGGGCGCAGAAAACCGGTCGTCGGCTTCATCGCCGGGCGGACCGCTCCTCCGGGCCGCCGAATGGGCCATGCCGGCGCCATCGTGTCGGGCGGCAAGGGCGACGCGGAGAGCAAGATCGCGGCGATGGAAGCGGCTGGAATTACCGTCTCCCCAAGCCCATCTGAGCTTGGAAGGACCCTCAAGGAGCTGCTGGCGACAGCATAAGCGACATGGCCGACGACCAAGTCACTCAGATCCCGTCCGAACCGGGCCCGAGCTGGGCGCGTCCGAATTGGCCGCTGGCCGAGCTCGACGACATGAACCTCGGGCTCGACCCCACGCAGGCGTCGATCGAGAGTTTCAAGAAGGCGGCATCGGCACAGGCCGGGGCCACTACCGCGGACCCGGAAGCGATCCGCCGCGCGGCCGAGGATTCGCTTCGCGCGATGATGCTGATCCGCACCTATCGAGTGCGCGGGCATCTTGCCGCGAGGCTCGATCCGCTCGGGCTTCACCACAGTGTGATCCCGGCCGACCTGACACCGGCCTATCATGGCTTTTCCGACAGCGACCTCGACCGCCCGATCTGGATCGGCGGAGCGCTCGGCCTCGAACGCGCGACCGTCCGCCAGATCGTCGATGCTCTGCAGCGCGACTACTGCGGTACCATCGGCGTCGAATATATGCACATCAACGACCTGGAGGAGCGGCGCTTCATCCAGGATCGGATCGAATCCCTCGACGAAACCGTCCAGTTCACCCCCGAAGGCAAGCAGGCGATCCTCGCCAAGGTGATCGAGTCCGAGCAGTGGGAGAAATTCCTCGCCCGCAAATATGTCGGCACCAAGCGTTTCGGGCTCGACGGCGGCGAAAGCGCGATCCCCGCGCTCGAGGCGGTGATCAAATATGGCGGGCTGACCGGAATCGAGGAAATCGATGTCGGCATGTCGCATCGCGGGCGGCTGAACGTTCTTTCCAACGTCATGGGCAAGCCTTACCGAGCGATCTTCCACGAGTTCGCGGGCGGGGCGAGCAACCCGGCGGACGTCGGCGGGTCAGGCGACGTGAAGTACCACCTCGGCACCTCGTCGGACCGCGAGTTCGATGGAATCTGCGTCCACCTGTCGCTGCTACCCAACCCGTCGCACCTCGAAGCGGTCGATCCGGTCGTGCTTGGAAAGGCGCGGGCGACGATGACCTTCAAGGGGGACAAGCACGGCAAGAAGGTGCTCCCGCTCCTCCTGCACGGCGACGCGGCCTTCGCTGGACAAGGCGTCGTCGCCGAGTGCCTGAGCTTTTCCGGACTTCCGGGCTATGGCACCGGCGGGACGATCCACTTCGTCATCAACAACCAGATCGGGTTCACCACGAGCCCGCAGTTCGGCCGCTCGTCGCCCTACCCGACCGACATCGCCAAATCGATCCAGGCCCCGATCCTCCACGTCAATGGCGACGATCCGGAGGCGGTCACCTATTGCTGCAAGCTGGCGGTTGAATTCCGCCAGACCTTCGGCCGCGACATCGTCATCGACATGTGGTGCTATCGCCGCTTCGGCCACAACGAAGGCGACGAGCCGAGCTTCACCCAGCCGCAGATGTACTCGGCGATCCGCAACCAGCCGCCGATCAGCGAAATCTACGGCACTCGCCTGATCGACGAGGGAGTCGTCGACAAGCAGTGGATCGACGACCACCGGCAGCAGTTCATCACGCGTCTGAACGAGGAATTCGAGGCGGCAGCGAGCTATTTGCCGAACAAGGCCGACTGGTTCGAAGGCCGCTGGGCCGGCCTCCACAAACCGAGCGAGCCGGTTCTCGGGCGGCGGAACATCAACACGGCGATTTCGAAGGAAGAGATCGGCAAAATCGGCCAGGTGCTGACTACCGTTCCTTCCGATCTGCACATCCACAAGACCTTGCAGCGGATCCTCGACCACAAGAAGGCGATGTTCGACAGTGGCGACGGTTTCGACTGGGCAACCGCCGAAGCGCTCGCTTTCGGTTCCCTGGTCGAAGAGGGCCATAGCGTGCGCCTCTCGGGCCAGGACAGCGGCCGGGGCACCTTCAGCCAACGGCACGCCGTCTGGGTCGACCAGCAAACTGGTGCCAAATATATCCCGCTCGACAGCATCGAAGGCGGCAGGTTCGAAGTTCGCGACAGCCCGCTCTCGGAATTCGGCGTGCTCGGTTTTGAATATGGCTATTCGCTCGCCGACCCGAAGACCCTGGTTTGCTGGGAAGCGCAGTTCGGCGATTTCGCCAACGGCGCGCAGACCATTATCGACCAGTTCGTTGCCAGCGGCGAGGCCAAGTGGCTCCGGGCGAGCGGACTCGTCATGCTCCTGCCGCACGGGTTCGAAGGCCAGGGGCCGGAACACAGCTCGGCGCGGCTCGAGCGCTACCTTCAGCTCTGTGCCGAAGACAATATGCAGGTCGCCAATTGCACGACGCCGGCGAACTATTTCCATATCCTTCGCCGCCAGCTTCTCCGTCCGTTCCGCAAGCCGCTGGTCATGATGACTCCGAAGTCGCTGCTTCGGCACAAGCACGCGGTCTCGAAGCTCGCCGACTTCACGGGCGAAAGCCACTTCAAGCGAATCGTCAGCGATATGAGCCCGCCCGCCGAAGGCGAGACCCGGCGGCTGGTCCTTTGCTCGGGCAAGGTCGCGTACGAGCTGATGGAGGCTCGCGACGAGGCCGGCGACAAGATGACCGAGATCGTCCGGATCGAACAACTCTATCCGTTCCCGTCCGAGCCGCTGATCACTCGCCTCAAGGCGATGCCGAAGCTCGAGGAAGTGATCTGGGCGCAGGAGGAACCGCAGAACAACGGTGCCTGGTTCTTCGTTGAGCCCCTGCTCGAATGTTGCCTCGACGAAGCCGGGTTCAAGCAAATGCGGCCGCGCTATGCCGGGCGGCCGCCCGCAGCTTCACCAGCGACTGGACTCGCCAAGCGCCATGCTGCGGAGCAGTCGGCCTTGATTGCAGACGCTCTGGGGCATAGCAGCCCCGCACAACCGAAGGCGGCTCGCGCCTAGTAACAAAAGGGAGTGAAATGGCCACCGACGTGAAAGTCCCGGCGCTCGGGGAATCGATCACCGAGGGCACGCTCGCTCAGTGGCTGAAGAAGGCCGGCGACACCGTCGCCGCCGATGAGCCGATCGCGAGCCTTGAGACCGACAAAGTCACGGTTGACGTTCCCTCCCCGGTCGCCGGAGTTCTGACCGAAACCGTCGCCAAGGAAGGGGAGACTGTCGAGGTCGGGGCGGTAATTGCGCGCATTGACGAGAGTGGGAAGGCTGCGGCTGCACCTGCACAGAAGGCCGTCGAGACGACCGAGGAAGCGACACCGGCAGCGGGAGAGACTCCGGCGCCGCGCGAAGGGGCTCCGGCCGAGCCGGAGCCGGACCACATCACCACCCTGTCGCCCGCCGTTCGCCGCGCTGTTCTCGAGCATCGCGTCGATCCCAGCCAGATCAAAGGCACCGGCAAGGACGGGCGCATCACGAAGGACGATGTCCTTGCCGCCGCTCAGTCGAAGGACAGCGGTTCCCCTGCGGAATCGAAGGCGCCGGCCGCTCCGCCTCCACCTCCTCCGCCCGCTCCCGCCAAGGCGCCAGCCGCGCCCGGCGAGCGCAGGGAAGAGCGCGTCAAGATGTCCCGGCTCCGCCAGACGGTCGCGAAGCGCCTGAAGGACGCCCAGAACACCGCCGCGATCCTGACGACGTTCAATGATGTCGACATGTCCGCGGTGATGGAGGCTCGCGCCCGCTACAAGGATCTGTTCGAGAGGAAACACGGAATCCGGCTCGGCTTCATGAGCTTCTTCGTGAAAGCGGTTGCGCTCGCGGTCCGCGATGTTCCGGCGGTCAACGGAAGCATCGAAGGCGATGAGATCGTCTACCACGACTATCTCGACGTCTCGATTGCGGTCTCCGCGCCGAAGGGTCTCGTGGTCCCGGTCGTCCGCAACGCCGACAGCATGAGCTTCGCCGAGATCGAAAAGACGATCGCCGAATATGGCAAGAAGGCGAAGGACGGCACGATCACGCTCGACGAGATGCAAGGCGGCACCTTCACCATCACCAACGGCGGCGTGTTCGGCTCGCTCCTCTCGACGCCGATCCTCAACCCGCCGCAGTCGGGCGTCCTTGGAATGCACCGCATCGAGGAGCGGCCGGTCGCAGTCGACGGCCAGGTCGTCATCCGCCCGATGATGTACCTCGCCCTCTCCTACGACCACCGCCTGGTCGATGGCCGCGAGGCGGTCACCTTCCTCGTTCGCGTCAAGGAAGCGATCGAGGATCCGACGCGGCTGCTCATTGATCTTTAGGAAAACAAATGGCTGATTTCGATTTCGACGTCCTTGTGATCGGCGCCGGCCCCGGCGGCTACGTCGCGGCGATCCGCGCCGCGCAGCTGGGACTGAAGACCGCCTGCGCGGAAAGCCGCGAGACCTTGGGCGGCACCTGCCTCAACGTGGGCTGCATTCCCTCAAAAGCGCTCCTCCACGCGTCCGAGCTGTTCGAGGAAGCCGCGCATGGCACCCTCGCGAAGTGGGGCGTGAAGGCCAGCGGGGTCGAGATCGACGTCGCCACAATGCAGGGCG
>Ga0207661_10004110_pt1 | contig 10175 bp, 8 predicted proteins | sample KBSC713LmetaG_FD_184337 | JGI IMG/M metagenome (GOLD analysis project Ga0207661, IMG submission 184337) | Corn rhizosphere microbial communities from Kellogg Biological Station, Michigan, USA - KBS C7.1-3L metaG (SPAdes) (version 2) | ecosystem: Host-associated > Plants > Roots > Rhizosphere ... | reverse complement strand
ATCCTTGGTCTCACCGCCAAACTCGGCGACCAGCCAGGCGTTGCCGTCGGGGAACATCTTGCGGCCAGATGTCGACATGCCTTTGTCGTGCATGTAGTCGAACATGCTGCCGTCGATGCCCTCGAGCGCGATCGGCTTGAACTCGTTGCAGAATGGGACGTGATCGCCGGCCGTGTAGATGTCGTTGAATCCGAACACGGCGAGCGTCCGCACCGGCGGACTGTGCACCAGACGTAGCTTCGCCTGGAGGACCACCACACACGTGCTCTCCGTCCCGACGAGTGCGCGCGCGACGTTGAACCCATGCTCGGGCAGGAGTTGCTGCAGCGGATATCCCGACACGAGCCGCGGAATATGTGGAAAGCGCTTGCGAATCTCGTCCGCGTACTTGTCGCGAATCGCGGCGAGGCGAGAGTAGATCTCGCCGCGCACGCCCCCTTCGCCGATGATGCGCTCGAGCTCCTCGTCCGACGCTGGACCGACCCACGTGCGTAGCCCGTCGTAGGTGAGAATCTCCAAGGCGATCGTATTCTCTTCGACCTTGCCGGCCATCTGCGCGTGCATGCCGCACGAGTTGTTGCCGATCATGCCCCCGAGCGTGTTGCGATCGTGCGTCGCCGGATCGGGGCCGAAGGTGAGATGACGTTGCTCCGCCTGATTGCGCAAATCGTCGAGCACCGTACCCGGTTCGACGCGCGCCCAACACTCGTCCCAGTTGATCTCGAGCACGTGGTTCATGTACTTGCTCATGTCGAGCACCACGGCCGCGTTGCAGGTGGCGCCGGCGAGATCCGTGGCGCCGCCGCGCGACACGATGGGTGCGCCGAACGAACGGCACACCGCAACGGCTTCGACGACGTCGTCCGCGTCGCGCGGCAGCACGACCCCGATCGGGACCTGTCGATAGTTCGAAGCGTCAGTCGAGTAGAGCGCCTTGTCGCCAGCCTCGAACCGCACCTCGCCGCGCACGCGTTCGCGCAGCGTCTGCGCGAGCTTCGCCGTGTCAATCTCCATGGAGAAGCCGAGCACGGCGTCCGGCCGTGGTGGCGTCGGCGGCGGCGCTTGCTCGCCCGGTTTGCCCGGGCGGACGACCGGTTTCTGCGGAATCTGATTCATGACGTGGCGTACTTCCGTGCATCGGCGCGCTTGAGCTCCAGGCCGAGCCCCGGGCGCGTGAGGTCGGGATGCAGTGCGCCGTCTCGCGGCGTGAGCACCCCGTCGAAGAAGAGATGCTCGATGCGCGCGTGGTCGTAGAAATATTCGACGTGACGGACGCGCTTCGCCGCGCAGGCTGGATGCGCATGAATCGACGGCGCACAATGCGTCGACAACGGGATGTTCGTCGCCTCGCACAACCCGTCGACGACGAGGAGTCCGGTAACACCCTCGCACCGCGTCGCGTCGGCTTGCAGAACGTCTGCGGCGCCGGCCTCGATGATCGACGTGAACTCGTCGGGCGCGTAGCCATATTCGCCGACGGACACCTCCATGCCGGCGGGCAGTCGATCCCGACAGAGCGCGAGTCCCTCGAGATCCCGATGGTACACGGGCTCCTCGAACCATGTGACTCGCTGCTCGGCGAACCGCTGCGCCTGCGCGATCGCCTGCTTGCGCGCGTACGCACCATTCGCGTCGACGAAAAGCTCGGCGTCCTCGCCGATCGCGCGCCGCGCGGCTTTCACGCGCTCGACATCGGCGGCAGCGTCGCGTCCGATCTTCATCTTCACGCGCGGAATTCCCTCTTCGACCCAACCGGCGAGTTGCCGGGTGAGTTGATCGACGGAGTACGACGTGAATCCGCCGCTTCCATAGACGGGTACCCCCGACCGCGCGGCGCCGAGGACGGTGATCAGTGGCTGGTCGAGCAGCTTGGCCTTGAGATCCCACAATGCGACGTCCACGCCCGAGATGGCCATCGACGCGACGCCGGTTCGTCCGATGTTGCGCACCGCGGAGACAAGCGCCGCCCAGATGCCGTTGATCGCCATCGCGTCCATGCCCCGCACGATGGACGCAAGCGTATCGTGAATGAGCCGTGCGGTGGACTCGTCGGCATAGGTGAAGCCCAGGCCGGTCGTACCACCGGCGGCGATCTCGACGAGCACCAGCGTCGTCGCATTCCAGACGTAGGTGCCATCCGACTCGTTCGGCGTATCGGTCGGCACGCGATACGTCGACACGGTCACGTCGTCGACGTCCACGGCGCTCGATCGCATCGATACAGCCATCGTTCAGATCACCTCGCGAACCTTGTCCTCCGCAACCGTCTTGATGATGTCCCACCGATCCTTCTCACCACGCGCCAGGGCCTTCGCGAAGTTGATCGCCTGCTTCGTGTTGATCTTGCCAGGCATCGGCGGCTCATTCGCGTCCACCACGGCTTGCACGACCGCCGGTCCCTCATGGCTCAATGCTTGTTTGAGGATCTTCTCAGCGTCCTTCGGATTCTCGATCGTAAAGCCTGCCGCGCCGCACGCGCGGGCATATGCCTCGAAGTCGATCGGCTGCAGCTCGACGCCGTACTGCGGATTCCCCTCGAGCACCATCTGCTCCCACTTGATCATCCCGAGCACGTTGTTCTTGATGATGATCACCGTCACGTTGAGGTTGTATTTCACGAGCGTCGCGAGCTCGCCCATCAACATGGTGAAGCCACCATCGCCCACGATGCACACCACCTGGCGCTTGGGAAACGCAACGGCGGCGCCGACGCTGTAGGGCAGCCCGTTCGCCATCGTCGCGAGCGATCCCGAGAGCGAGAACTGCATGCGATCGCGAATGTCGATGTACCGCGCGGACCACGTGGCGATCGTGCCGCTGTCCGAGGACACGATTGCGTCGTCGTCCAGCAGCTTGTTGAGATGATAGGTGACGACTTGCGGCTTCATCGGCATGTCTTCACGCGTGCCGCGTTCCTTCATGAGGCCGCGCCAATCTTTCATGCGGTCCTGTGCTTCCTCGAGGAATTTCCGCTTCTTCTTGCGATCGATCATCGGGAGCAGGGCACGCAGAACGGTGCGGCAATCGCCCACGAGACCGACGTCCACGTTGTACCGCAACCCGATCCGCGTTGGATCGGCGTCGATCTGAATGCCCTTCGCTTGATCCTTCTTGGGATAGAACTCGAGATAGGGGAATCCGCTGCCCGCGATCAACAGCGTGTCGCACTCCTGGAGCGCGTCCTGTGACGGAGCAGTGCCGAGGAGGCCGATGCCGCCGGTCGTGAATGGACTGTCATCGGGGACCACGGCTTTGCCGAGCAGCGGCTTGATGATCACGCCACCGACGCGATCGGCGAGCTCGAGCACCTCGTCGCGTGCGCCGAGTGCGCCGCGCCCCGCCAGAATCGCCACCTTGGATCCGTCGTTGATCAACTCGGCGGCGCGACGAAGCTGCTCTTCGGGCGGCACAGATCGCGGCGACGCGAAGAGGTCCGCGCTGTGTTTGCTGATATTGCCCGCGGAGCGCTGCTCCTCGTCCATCGTCCAGTCCTGAATGTCCTTCGGGACGGTGATGTGCGCGACCGTCCGGCGCCCGAGCGCCGTCTTGATCGCCTCGTCGACCACGTTGTGCACGTGCGCCGGCCCCATGACGCGCTGATTGAACGCCGCGACATCCATGTAGAGCTTGTCGAGATCGACGTCCTGCTGGTAGTGCGTGCCGATCAGGTCGTGAAACGTGTGGCCCGTGATCGCGAGAACGGGCTGGCCGTCACACTTGGCATCGTACAGCCCATTCAATAGATGAATGCCGCCAGGACCCGAGGTCGCGAGACAGACGCCGAGTCGGCCCGTGTACTTGGCGTACCCGCAGGCGGCGAATGCCGCCGCCTCCTCGTGACGAACCTGAATGAACGCGATCTGCTTCTCGCGCCGTCGCAGCGCTTCGAAGATGCCATTGATGCCGTCGCCCGGTAGTCCAAAGATCGTGTCAACGCCCCATGCACATAGGCGGTCGATCAACAGATCGGCCACAGTCGCTGCCATTGCGATTCTCCGTGTCGTTCGCGTGGTCCAGCATCAACATCCGTACCATTGTATTGACGTCAATACGTTTTAATTACTTCTCCAGCTCAGGAGCGGCATCGCACGGTCGCGCGGCGGATTCATCGTGTACCGATCAACAGGGGCTTCGTCGCCGAGCGATGGCACGTGATGCATCCGATCCTCGGCGTCTTATCGGGCAGGTTCGTCATGCCGCGCAGATCCGTGTTGATGCGGTTCACCATGCCGAGCATGTCGCGCGCGATGTTCTTGTTGGGTCGCTGGTCGCTCGCGAACTGGCCCGGTACGTGACAGAATCCGCAACTGACGCCGAGGCCGTGGCCGAAGCCGTCGTTCATGATCTCGAGGAACTGTCGCGCGGGTACGTCCTTCAGAATTTTCACATTCTGGAAGACGGACTCGGCCGGTGCATTCTCGCGTCCGGCGATGCGCCGGAGCACGGCGGAAACGGCCAGTAGGCGAACTGGACCGAGGGTGTCGACCCCGGCTGCTGGCGCGGCGGTCGTTGACGTCACGGTCGCCGGAGCGGACGAGGTCACCGGACGCGCGCATGCATCCGCGGTGAGGAGTGATCCGAGTGCGGCGACGACGAAGATCGAACGCATGAGTGCTCCTGCCGGACTGGCCGGTAGCGCGGCGTGATTCGAGCAGAATCGCTGACGCATTTTCCGCGCTTGCGAACCAGCGCTGCGTTGTCGCCTGGCGCGCCCACACGACGATGCGCAGGCGACTCACGCGCTTGCGCATCGAATCCGTCGCACTGTTCCCTGAGTCCGCCGCGCACCCACTACGAAGCGGCGTAGGCCGATCGTGCTACGCCCATCATCGAACCCCTGATGGGCCAGGGGCGGCACAGGGATCGCACCCTCCGTCGCTCGACGTCCAGTGTTCGACAGCGACGTCGTTGTCACGAGGTGGAGGTGCTTATGATCTTCATACGCATCGCATGTTGGCTTGGTCTTGCGGCACTCGCATCGGCATGCGGTGACACGATCGTCGGCGACAACCTCGCCGGCGCCGTCGTCACAGTCGTCGACAGCACAGGCGCGGCCCTGCGAAGCGCACGCACCTTCGCGCTTCCCGACACGATCATCGAAGTGCCCCTCGGCTCGTCGACGATCAGTCACGCCGCCGATCACCGGATCGTCGCGAGCATCCGAGCGCACTTCATCGAGCTCGGATGGCAGGATGTCACCAAGCTGCCCGCCGTCCATCCGGATGTCGTCGTGCTCACCGCGGACGCCACGCGCGTGCAGAGCGGAACGGCGTACGGCGATTGGTTCGCCGCATGGGGCTATTTGCCGTATTGGGGACCGGCCGTGGGGGCGGGGTGGACGTGGGGCATCCCCGGCGGCGCCATCCCGTACGTCTACCAGGTGGGGACGGTCCTCATCACCATGCTCGATCTCCGGGCACAGAGCGCCGACACGAGAACCATTCCGCTCCTCTGGGCGGGAGTGCTCGACGGCATTCTGCCCGCTGGCGCCAATGCGGCGAATCAGACGCCGCGCATCATCGACGGCATCGACCAGGCGTTCGCGCAGTCACCGTACTTGAGGATTCACTGAACATGACGTGGATGACACCGCACACGTGGCGCGCCGTGCTGGCCGCCGCGGCGATCGCGCCCGCCTGCGCGGCCCGCATGCACGCCCAAGACCCCGAATTCACAAGCATCGGTGCGTACGCGATCTCGATCCCATTGGGCGACACGCATCGCTATGTCGGCGTGCCGAGCTGGATGGGCGTGACGTGGGACGGTCTGTGGCCTCTGCGGAATCGGACCTGGGCCGGTATCGAGCTCGGGCTCAACGACTTCTTCGATCAGGACAACCGCACGACGAACTTCCCGTCGGGCTCGGCCACGGGCTTCCAGGTGCGTGACCTGCTCGTGATGTCGGTGATGGGCACGGGACGCTGGTTCGCGCTGAAGTCGAGCCACGGTCCGTATCTCGGGCTCGGCGTCGGCGGATCGTACGTTTCACAGTTCTATCAACTCGGCCCCATTTCCCCGTTCAACCGCACCGGCGTGCACCTGACGGCCGCACCGGAGGTCGGGTACGTCGCGCCATTCCTGACGGACATCGATGCCGTGGTGAGCATCCGCCTGGCGACGCCTGTGTCGGCGGGGGACTATCTCGGCGGTGGACGACGCAGCTTCCGCTTCATGATGCTGAGCTTCGGGCTCGCCGAGCGATGATTGCAGCCGGGCTCCGGCGGGGATCGCGCAGCGTCGCGCGACCCACGCCTCACTGACCCACGCCGTCGTGCGTCAGCGACCGCGGAGGGCGGCGTATGGATTGCCGCCAAGCGCGGTGGAGATGTCGGCGATTGCCTTCTGACCGCGCACGCTGTTGCCTGCGCTGTCGAGCGGTGGCGAGATCACGGCGATGCCCCAGTTGCCCGGCGAGATGGCGATCAATCCGCCGCCGACTCCACTCTTCGCGGGCAGCCCGGTGTTGAAGAGCCAGATGCCGCTATCGTCGTACAGGCCGGCCGTCGCCATCACCGCGAGCAGGCCGGGCACGTGCGACATGTCGAGCATCCGCTTCTTCGTGACGGGATTGACCCCGTTGTTCGCGATCGTCGCCGCCATCATCGCGAGGTCCTTGGCATTCACGCCGACGGAACACGAGCGGGTATAGATGTCCGTGGCCTGATCGGGCTTGTCGCTGATGAGACCATAGGCATACATGAGCGCCCCGATCGCACGGTTGCGTTGATTGGTCGCCGCCTCGGATTGGTAAACATCGTCCAGCACCTTGAGATGGCGGCCGGCGAACCCGTCGTACGTGTCCAGAATGCGGTTCCAGATGTTGCCGGGCGACGATCCCCCCACCATGCCGGTCGTCGCGATCGCACCAGGATTCACGAAGGGATTCATCTCATGCCCCTTGTGCTGTTCGATGGCGACGATCGAATTGAACGGCTGCCCGGTCGCGTCGACGCCGACGCCCTTCACGATCGGCGCCTCTCCCGAATCCTGAAGGACGCGCGCCAGCGTGAACACCTTCGAGATCGATTGAATCGACACCTCGGTCGTGCTGTCACCCGCGGTGAACACGCGGCCATCGGCGGTCACGAGGGCGATGCCGAACAGGTTCGGATCGACTTTGGCCAGGGCAGGGATGTAGTCCGCGTTCTTGCCTTCTTTCAAATCCTTGTATTTCGCGAACGCGCTGTTGAGGGCGTGCTGGATGTCGCCGTTCTTGAGCGTGCTGCCCGAGGCCGCGGTCCCTGCGAGCGTGGCCTGCGCACCCGCCGGACGCGCGGCGACAATCAGTGCTCCGAACAGCACGACGGCACTTGCGGCGCGGCCGCTCCTGGCGACGATGCGTGTCGTGTTCATTCCTTGCCTCCGATGTGCTGCGAGAAGCTGAACTTGAACGAGAATTCCAACCGGTAGTCGTTGAACGTCCAGCCGTCGGCCACATTCTTCCGATAGCCGTACTGGAACTCGCCGCCCATCATGACGTTCGTGACGGGGGTCCAGAGCAGGTTCACTCCGGCGTACTGGCCATTGTGAAAGGCGTCGGTAAACTGCGCGTCGCTATTCTTGACGTTGACTATCGACCAGCCGATCGACGTGGTGACCCGCGGATTCCAGTAGTGGTCGAGGTATGCGGTTCCGCCGAAGATGGGCAGCGCCTCACCGGTGAAAGGTCGGCGGGGATTGTCGAAGTTGTGCTCCGCTCCTACGTCCACGGGCGCATCGTTGAAATAGTTCTGAATGCCGTGACCGTAGACGGCTTGCAGCCGGATCACATCCTGGCCGAGCGCCTTGATGTTGCCACTCAGACTGCCGCCCCAGCCCGCGACGCGGCCGCTGATGTCGATCGTATCCGGAGGCACCTGATCCCATTCGATCTCGCGAACGATTCCGGCGATCTTGAAGTAGCCCCAGCTCGTCTTCTGCCGGTAACTCGCGGAGAGATCCGGCAATGGGAAGTGCGGGAACACGTTGGCGAAGTCGATGCGCTCGGCATACACGCCGGCGTCACCGCTCGCCCCTGGCCGCTCGAGCGCGACCTCGACGTGTGTCTCGCCCTTGTCCTTCTCGTAGGGGCGATACTGGATCTGGACGTTCCGGAAGAACAGCATGCCGTTCGGTCCCCAGTAGTCGAGAATGTTGGGGAACACGTCGAGATCCATGAACGGACTTTCGACCTGGCCCGCGATGAGCGGGCCCCAGCGCCCATAGGCGTGGCGAAGCCGGATGGTCGTCTGTCCCGCGTCGATGCCGACGCCGAACATGTCGAAGTCGAACACGGCGGTGACATCGCCGCGCCGAGTGGGAACGACGCCCTTGAAGCCCAGGCGACTCTGCCTGGCGCTCAGCCAGGTGTGGCCGTTCTCACCAAACTCGAAGGGATGCGCCGGCAGCTTCGTCGGACGATTCACGTCGAACCAGTTGGGATCGTTCCGCCGGAAATCATTGATCATGTCCGCCTGTCCGAAACCGTAGATGTCGAGCTTCGGCGTCGTGTCGCCCGGCGTGGACCGCGACTGTGCGGATGCCGCGACCGCGCCCAGACCCACCAGCGCGACCGCGAGCGCTGCACGCCACGCCGAGCGACTTCGAGGGGCCGATGTCATAGGAAAATCCTCATCGCGGATGCGCGGCTTCCCACGCGCGCACCTTGCGACGCGCCGTGTCGAACAGCCGCTCGTAGTTGCCGACGCGCACCTTGGCGCGCGTGTCGGGCGTCAGTGCCGCCCACAGCGGGGCGTACACGTTGTACGTGTGCAGGTACGCGGCTGCCGTCGTCGGGGCGACGGCGTCGGTACCGAAGAGGAAGCGATCCGGAAAGCGGTTGATGAGCGCGGCGGCGATCTGCGTCGCCTCGGGCGAGGCCACGAAGTACTTGGCCACCTCGTCCCAGGAGATGTCGAAATAGAGATTGTTGAATGCTGGATCCGCGAGCATGGCCGCGAGCACCGCCGCATGGTTCTTCACCGGGCGGACGACGCGGCCCATGCCGGTATGCGCCCAGATGATCGTCGCGTTCGGATGGCGCTTGATGAGCGCCTTCATCTGGTCGAGGTACGCCGGCTGCGAGGTGTCGCGCGCAAAGGGCACGTCCATGTCATTGTGAACGAGCACGAGCAGGCCGATCTCGCCCGCCGTGGCGAGCACGCTGTCGATGGCGGGATCGAGGAGGCTGGCCGGTCCGGGACGTGCCTTGTCGGAGACGAACTCCTTGTGCAGCGAGAATTCACCGATGCCCTCGAACACGCCCGGGAACGTCCTGAGCACTCGGCGAATGTGGTCCGCGGCGTACATGTCGCCGGGATTGAAGCCCGTGATCATCGGATCGAACCGCTCGCGCTCCGCCGGCGAGAGCGAGCGGTATTGCATCGCGATGTACGCGTCGGTGAACGAGTAGTAGTAGAGCGGCGCGTCGCTCTGGAGGTAGTACGTCGGTCCGTTGTCGCCGGAGACGCTATGCATCCACTCCTGCTGGAGGGGAATGCCGAACAGCGCGACGCGGCCGACCGTATCGCCCATCAGCTTCAGAAAAGCGTGAATGTCCGGGCCGCGCTGCACGTAATTCGTGAGGTGAAAGTGCGCGTCGTTGAGAACGACCCGGCTGCTCGACGGCGCCTGTCCCGCGAGGAGATGCCCGGTGCACGTCGCGGCGATCACAATTGTGCCGACGAGGCGCGCAAGCGTCGAACGCTCGTGAATGGCGGTGTGTGAATGAGAGACCTGTGACACGCGCCAAGTCTCACGACACGCGCTGCGTCAGCTCTATTGGGCTTTGGGAGTACGTGAGAATGTTCACGACATCGTGACGAACAGACGTTGGGCGAAAGTCGCATGGCCCGACGTCGCACTCACACGGATCATCCGATCGGGCGACGGCAATGTGGCTCGATCGAGCTCGAGGCGAGATGACCCGACGGCATTCACTCCGGTCCTGCGTGGCGCGTTGGACGCTCGGCGCGATGGCGCTCCTGGCGCCAGGCCTCCTTGGCGCGCAGGACGCCGATCCCCTCCCGCAGAAGCCGGATACGTTGCGGCGCTACAAGAACACCACGGCAGGAGAGTTCGAGCCCGGCAGGGGCTTCGACATCATCAAGACCGACCGCGGCAGCCTGAACATCAGCGCGTACGGTCTGTTCCGCTACGTCGATCAGGGCCCCGGCGGTCAACTGTTCACCGATCAT
>Ga0207661_10004108_pt1 | contig 10177 bp, 9 predicted proteins | sample KBSC713LmetaG_FD_184337 | JGI IMG/M metagenome (GOLD analysis project Ga0207661, IMG submission 184337) | Corn rhizosphere microbial communities from Kellogg Biological Station, Michigan, USA - KBS C7.1-3L metaG (SPAdes) (version 2) | ecosystem: Host-associated > Plants > Roots > Rhizosphere ... | reverse complement strand
GCCGGCGAACTGGCCGCGGCCCAAAGGCTATTCCAACGGCGTCAGCGCGTCCGGGCGGATGATCTTCACCGCCGGCGTGGTCGGCTGGGACGAGCACGAGAGCTTCCCCGAATATACGCTGCACGGCCAGTTCGCGCAGGCGCTGCGCAACACGCTCCAGATCCTTGCCGAGGACGGCGCCGGACCGCAGCATGTCGTGCGCATGACCTGCTACGTCACCGACCGGCATGAATATATGGTCTCGCGCGACGAGATCGGCGCCGCCTGGCGCGAGATCATGGGCCCGAACTATCCGGCGATGACTTTGGTCGAGGTCAAAGGCCTGGTCGAAGCCGCGGCCAAGGTCGAGATCGAAACGACGGCGGTGGTCGAAGGGGAATGATTTCACACGAAGGCGCGAAGGCACGAAGAAACAATTGCGTCATGCCGGGCTTGACCCGGCACCTGCCTTTTCTTCGCTGGCCTGAAAGAGCAGGCGGGTCCCGGCTCATGGCCGGGATGACGGCTGCGTTTCGCTGCTTCGTGCCTTCGTGCCTTCGTGTGAAACCTGCCTGGCGATGACGTACGACAGCTTCGTTCGCGACCGCTTGCCTCCGCCGGAGCTTCTGCCCGAGTTCCGCTTCGATCTGCCCGAGGTCCAGTATCCGGAGCGCCTGAACGCCGCGGCGGAGCTGCTGAAGGGCGGCGATCCGCAAGCGCTCGCTGTCGTCAACGATCACGGCCGCTGGACCTACGCCGAGCTCGACGATTTCAGCGGACGCGTCGCGCGGCTGCTCGTCGACCAACACGGCCTGATCCCCGGGAACCGCGTGCTGCTGCGCGGGCCGAACAGCTACACCATGTTCGCGGCCTGGCTCGCAGTGCTCAAGGCTGGCGGCGTGGTGGTCGCAACGATGCCGCTGCTGCGCCCGGGAGAGATCGCGACAGTGATCGAGCGGGCGCAAATCTCCCACGCGGTCGTCGACAGCCGTTACATCGGCGACTTCCGCCAGGCGGTGGAGCAGACCCACTTCGTCAGGCACATCGTCAAATATGACGGCGATTATGGAGGGGGCAAACTCGAGACGCGCACCGCATCGCTGCAGCCGCTCCCGCCCGCCGACACCGGCCGCGACGATCCGTGCATCGTCGCCTTCACCAGCGGCACGACCGGCGTTCCCAAGGGCTGCGTCCAGTTCCACCGCGACGTGCTTGCCCCGTGCGATACGTTCGCCAGACATCTCGTCGGTCCCAAACCCGGCGACGTGTTCCTGACCAGCGCGCCGATGGCCTTCACCTTCGGACTCGGCATCACGCCGATGTTCCCGCTGCGCTTCGGCGGGACGAGCGCGACGCTGGAGCAGGCGAGCCCGGCGGTGCTGCTCGACGCGATTGCCAAGTTCGGCGTGACGCACCTCGGCACCGCCCCGACAGCGTACAAGGCGATGCTCGCCACCGAATCCGTTCGGCCCCGGACTGGATCCGGGGCTGGCCCAACGGAAGAAAGTGCGCTGGCGGAGGCGCTGAAAACCCTCCGTTACTGCATCTCCGCCGGCGAGCATCTGCCGGAAGCGACCTGGCGCGCGTGGAAAGAACGCACAGGCATCGCGATCACCGACGGAATCGGTTCGACCGAGATGATGCACATCTTCGTCTCCGCCGCCGGCGATGACGTGCGCCCCGGATCAACCGGCAAGGCAGTGCCCGGCTACACCGCGACCGTGCTCGACACGGACGGCAATCCGCTGAACGAAGGCGTCGGCCGGTTGGCGATCAAGGGCCCGACCGGCTGCCGCTACCTCGATGACCCGCGCCAGAGCGACTACGTCGTCAACGGCTGGAACGTGACCGGCGACACCTACCGCGGCGACGCCGACGGATATTATTGGTACCTCGCGCGCAGCGACGACATGATCGTCAGCGCCGGCTACAATATCGGCGCCCCCGAAGTGGAGAATGCGCTTCTGTCCCATGCTGCGGTCGCGGAATGCGCGGTGATCGGCGTCCCCTGCCCTGAGCGCGGTCAGAAGGTGAAGGCGTTCGTGGTGCTCGCGGCGGGTGCCGAACCTTCAGACGAACTCATCGCGGAGCTGCAGGCGCACGTGAAAGCCGAGATCGCGCCATACAAATATCCAAGGCTGATCGAGTTCGTCGACGCCCTGCCCAAGACCCCGACGGGCAAGCTCAGGCGGAGCGAGCTGCGGGCTGCGCCTGCAGTTCCTTGATCGTTGCGTCGACCAGGCCCTTTCCCGCGGCGCGGCGGAACAGCGGCCGGTATTCGATTGGAATCGTTTCGAAATCTTGCCGCTCGACCACCAGGCGCGCGTGCTTCTTGAAATTGACGACGTCGGTAAACCACTGGCGCGCATAGACGATGTACAGGATCGGTCGCGGCCGGTCGGAGCGGTTGGCAAGGCCGCGGTGCCACAAGCGATAGTCCATGAGGAAGCAGCCGCCGCGCTTGACGAGCGGCAGCACTCCGGGGCCGAAATCGCCCCCGTTCTCGTCGCCCTCGGCTCCGATTGATCCGGGGAACAGCTGCGTCGTCCCCGTGTCGCTGTCGAGGTCAATCAGCGGCACTCCGAGCGTCGCCGCGTAACAGGGCAGCGAAGTGTCGAAGCCGCGGCCGACACCGAAGAGCGAGGGATGATCGCGATGATATCGCTGATCCGGTGCGCCGGGGAGCGCCGTGACCACGCTGACATTGTCGATGACGAACTCCGCGTCGAGGATGCCACCGAGGAGCGCGGTCAAAATCGGATGCGCATAAAGGGCCGGGTCAAGCAACGGTCCGCGCATCGTGACCGGCAGGTGCAGCCGTCCAGCACCGACGTTCATGTGCAGCGGTGGGTCCGCGGGATCGATCTCGCCATATTGCCGCGCATATTCGGCGTGCACGGCGTCAATGAGCGCAGGGTCGAACAGGCGGTCGATGACGAGGCATCCCTCGCGCGCGAACCGCTCGGTGAACATCACTCAAATTCCACAATGACCTGAGCGACGCCGTTCCCCGGCGAAGGCCGGGGCCCAGGGCGGGCGCAAGCCCGCTCAGAACAGTGTCGGATAAAGGCGTCCCCAGTCGAGATTGGTTTCCCCAAGTAAACGAATCTTTCCACGCTCGATGCCACTCAACAGCCTTCGGCTCCTGGACCCCGGCCTTCGCCGGGGAACTACTCAAACTCTACGATGATCTGATCGACCGCCAGGCTGTCGCCCGCTTTGGCCGGGGTCGCCTTGACCGTTGCCGCCTTCGGCGCGCGGAGGATGTTCTCCATCTTCATCGCTTCCATCACCGCGACCGGCTGGCCCGGCTCGACCTTGTCGCCGGCCGCGACGTCGAGACGCGTCAGCAGGCCAGGCATCGGCGCGAGCAGCAGCCGCGAGAGGTCGGGCGGCTCCTTCTCGATCATGTGGTGCGACAGATCGGCGATGTGCGGCGAAAGCACCTGCACGCGGTGGCTCGCGCCGCGGGTCTGCAGCTCCCAGTTGCGGCCGACGCGGCGGACTTGCACGGTGCGCTTGCGTCCGTCGACCAGCACCGTCAGCAGCCTTTGGCCGGGCGTCCAACGGCCGACGATGTCGATCAGCTCGCCACCATCGAGCACGGCGAGCGTCCCGCCCTTGTACGGCTTGATCCGCACCTTGTGCTCCGCGCCGCCGTCGATCCGCACGACGCGCTCGCACGGGACATAGACGCGCTCGCCGAGCTGGTCGCTGATCTCGAGCGCGCGCTCCTCGGTGATGACCGAGACCATGCCGGCAATGACGGCGAGATCGGCCATCAGCTGCGCGTCAGCGGGCGCGCCGTGGAAGCCGTTAGGATATTCCTCGGCGATGAAGCCGGTGGTGATGTCGCCCGAGCGGAAGCGCGGGTGCTGCATCAGCGCGGAGAGGAAATCGACATTGTCGCTGATGCCGTCGATCACGAACTGGTCGAGCGCGTCCACCTGCGCGTCGATCGCCGCTTCGCGCGTCGACGCCCAGGTGATCAGCTTGGCGATCATCGGATCGTAGAACATGCTGACCTCGCCGCCGTCGCCGACGCCGTCGTCGACGCGGACCACAATCTCATCATCGCCGCGCGAGCGGCCATCATTTTTGGTTCGCGCAGAGAGCGCCGAGTTCGCAGAGAGGCCGGAGCCAGTCTCCAACGTCTCTGCGTCTCTGCGTCTCTGCGCGAAATTGGCAGCATCGGCTCCGCCGCTGCGATCGCGAGTTTGCACCGGCGGCCAGTACCTGACCAATCTCCCGGTGCTCGGAAGGAAACTCCGGTACGGGTCCTCGGCATAGACGCGGGTTTCGACCGACCAGCCGTTGATCCCGATGTCGTCTTGGCGGAACTTGAGCTTCTCGCCCGCAGCGACACGGATCATCTGTTCGACGAGATCGAGGCCGGTGATCTCCTCTGTCACCGGATGCTCGACCTGCAGCCGCGTGTTCATCTCGAGGAAGTAGAAGCTCTTGCCCGACGGGTCCGCGCCGTTGACGATCAGCTCGACTGTGCCGGCCGAATAGTAACCGACCGCCCGCGCCAGCGCGACCGCCTGCTCGCCCATGGCCTTGCGCATCTCCGGGCTGACGAACGGCGATGGCGCTTCCTCGACCACCTTCTGGTTGCGGCGCTGGATCGAGCATTCGCGCTCGTTCAGATAGACGATGTTGCCGTGCTGGTCGCCGAGCAGCTGGATTTCGATGTGGCGCGGCTGCTGGATGAACTTCTCGATGAAGACGCGGTCGTCGCCGAAGCTGTTCAGCCCCTCGCGCTTCACGCTGTCGAAGCCCTCGCGGATGTCCTTCTCGTTCCAGGCGAGCCGCATGCCCTTGCCGCCGCCCCCGGCCGAGGCCTTCATCATCACCGGGAAGCCGATGTCCTTGGCGATCTTCACCGCTTCGTCGGTGGTCGCAATGTCGTCGAGGTAGCCGGGGACGATGTTGACGCCCGCATCTCTCGCGAGCTTCTTGGATTCGATCTTGTCGCCCATCGCGGCGATCGCTTTGGGCGGCGGCCCGATGAACGTGATCCCCGCCTTGGCGAGCGCTTTCGCAAAACTGTCGCGCTCGGAGAGGAAGCCGTAGCCCGGGTGCACGGCCTCGGCGCGCGTCGCCTTGCAGGCGTCGATGATCAGCTCGGCCTTGAGATAGGATTCACTGGCCTGCGGCGGCCCAAGGCGGACGGCTTCATCGGCCATCTTCACGTGCGGCGCGCGGGCGTCGGCGTCCGAATAGACGGCGACGGACTTGATGCCCATGCGCCGCGCGGTGCGAATGACGCGGCAGGCAATCTCCCCGCGATTGGCGATCAGGATTTTACTGAACATCCTTATTGGGCGCCTTCGACAATGAAGAGCCGCGACTTCGCGGCCTTGTGCCGAATCGTCGCGGCACCCAGATTTTCAGGCGATTTCTCAAACGCCTCGGCTGCAGCGAAGCTCGGGAATTCCAGAAGGATGACACGTCCGGTCGGCGCCTTCCCGTCAACGGCTTCGACCCGGCCCGCCCTAACCAGATACTTGCCGCCATATCTCTCGACGATGGGTTTGATGAGCGCCTTATACTTTTCGTACGCAGCCGGATCTCGAACGTTGATCTCGGCGATTACGTACGCTTTCGCCGGAGTGGCCGGCACTTGTGCGTTTGCCGGACTCCCCCGCAGCACGGCGACGGTCAGTGACAAAAGCACCGCTCTGTTCATCGTAATGCTCCTCTTCACTCCGCCGCCTCGTCGAGCGGCGGACGATTATGGCCGAGCAGGCGCAGCACCTCGTCGGCGGCGTCGGCGAGATTGGTGCCGGGGCCGAAGATCGCCTGCACGCCCGCGGCGCGGAGTGCGGCATAATCCTGCGGCGGGATGACCCCGCCCGCGACCACCTTGATGTCGGCGCGGCCCATCTCCTTCAGGGCCTCGATCATCTCCGGGATGAGCGTGCGGTGGCCCGCCGCGAGCGAGCTGGCGCCGACCACGTCGACGTCATGCTCGACCGCCATCTGCGCGGTCTCGCGCGGAGTCTGGAACAGGGGTCCTGGCACGACCTCGAAGCCGAGGTCGGTGAAAGCCGACGAGACGAGGTTGGCGCCGCGGTCGTGACCGTCCTGGCCCATCTTCGCGACCATGATCCGCGGCTTGCGGCCGAGGCGTTCCGCGACGGCGCGCGTGCCTTGTTCGGCGGCTTTCCAGCGGCCGTCCTTGCGCACGGTGCCGTAAATCCCGCGCACCGGCTCGGGCTTGGTGCCGTAGCGGCCGAACGCGCGCTCGAGCGCGTCGGAAATTTCGCCGAGCGTGGCGCGAGCGCGCGCCGCTTCGACGGAGAGGGCGAGGAGATTAGAACCTCCCTGCGCCAAAGGCGTGGGGAGGGGGACCGCTCCGCGTAGCGGAGTGGTGGAGGGGCCAGCGGCGTCGGAGGCGGCCCCTCCACCACTCGCCTGCGGCGAGCGGTCCCCCTCCCCATCCTCGCTTGCGCGAGCACAGGGAGGTTCTTTGGCAGCCTGCTCCAGCGCATCCAGCGCCGCCCTGACCTTCGCCTCATCACGCGACGCCCGCACCTGCTCAATTCGCGCGATCTGCGCCGCACGCACCTTGGCGTTATCGACTTCAAGAATGTCGTGCTCTTCCTCTTCCGCTGGCCGATAGCGATTCACCCCCACGATCACCGTCTCGCCGGTATCCACCTTCGCCGCCCGCGCCGCCGCGGCTTCCTCGATGCGATGCTTGGGCAAGCCTTCGGCGACCGCCCTGGTCATCCCTCCGTGCGCCTCGACTTCCTCGATCAGCGCCCAGGCTTTTTCCTCCAGCTCTCGCGTCAGCTTCTCGACGTACCAGCTGCCGCCGAGCGGGTCGGCGACCGCGGTGACTCCGCTTTCCTCGGCGAGGATCAGCTGGGTGTTGCGGGCGATGCGCGCGCTGAAATCCGTCGGCAGCGCGATCGCTTCATCGAAGCTGTTGGTGTGCAGCGACTGCGTGCCGCCGAGCACCGCTGCCAGCGCCTCGATCGTGGTGCGGACGATGTTGTTGTACGCATCCTGTTCGGTCAGGCTGACGCCGCTCGTCTGGCAATGGGTGCGCAGGCGCTTGGACTCGCCCTTCTGCGCGCCGAGGTCGGTCATGATCCGGTGCCAGAGCGTGCGCGCGGCGCGGAGCTTGGCGACCTCCATGAACAGGTTCATGCCGATGCCCCAGAAGAAGCTAAGGCGGCCGGCGAACTCGTCGATCGCAAGCCCCTGCTTCATCGCCGCGCGGACATATTCCATGCCGTCGGCGAGCGTGTAGGCGAGCTCCTGCACCGCCGTCGCTCCGGCCTCGTGCATGTGATAGCCGCTGATCGAGATCGAGTTGAACTTGGGCATCTCCGCCGCGCAATAAGCGATGATGTCGCTGACGATCCGCATGCTCGGCTCGGGCGGGTAGATGTAGGTGTTGCGGACCGCGAACTCTTTCAGGATGTCGTTCTGGATCGTGCCCGTCAGCTTGTCGTGCGGGACGCCCTGCTCCTCGCCCGCGACGATGAAGAAGGCCATGACCGGAAGCACCGCGCCGTTCATCGTCATGCTGACCGACATCTCATCAAGGGGAATGCCGTCGAACAGCAATTTCATGTCCTCGACCGTGTCGATCGCGACCCCCGCCATTCCGACGTCGCCGGCGACGCGCGGATTGTCGCTGTCGTAGCCGCGGTGGGTGGCGAGGTCGAAAGCGACGCTGAGGCCCTTCTGCCCGGCGGCGAGGTTACGTCGGTAGAAGGCGTTCGATTCCTCGGCGGTCGAGAAGCCGGCGTACTGGCGGATGGTCCACGGCCGCCCCGCGTACATCGTCGCGTACGGCCCGCGGGTGAAGGGCGGCAGGCCGGGGAAACCGCTGTCGATCTCCGCGGCATCGTCAGGGCCATAGACGGTGTTCAGCCGAATGCCCTCGACTGTCTCACGGGACAGGTCACGCCCGCGCGATTCCTTCTCCGCGAGCGCTCTCCAGTCCTGTTTCGACGGCTTGTCAGTCACGGCGCCTCTCTAGAAGGAAAGACCATTCTTCCCAAGCCTCTGCGGCGCAGCCGCTGTATCGATTCAAATCAGCAAATCTGCTCGACACTGAGGCTTCCCGCCGGCAGCGGCTTGAGCACCTCTTGCGCAGGCACCTGCGGATCGAGCCACCGTGCAAAGTCGGTTGGCGGCAGGGCGACGATCTGGCGATTGTGGTACGGGCGCACGTCCTCGCCGGGTTCGGTGGTCAGCATCGTAAACGCTTCACCGACGGTCGGATCGGTTCGCCACAGCCCGGCGATGGCGAAGATCGGCGCATCGCGCATCGTGAACCGCCATTTGTGCTTGCGCTTCGCCTTCGGATCGGCCGGCGGCGTGAACTCGTAGAAGGCGTCGGCGACGATCAGGCAGCGCGCGCTTCCGAATTCGCGCCCTTCGGAGCGGAAATTATACACCGGCTTGCCGGTTGGCCCGGGCCAGCTCCAGCGGCGGACAACCAGCTCATAGCCTGCCCGGACGATTGCTCCTGGATCCGTGATTGCGATGTCCCTCGGCTGCAGGTTGGGCAATCCTTCGGGGAAGCTCAGCGGCATCTGCAGGTCGCGGAACAGCCGCGCGACCTCATCGACCGATTTCGACTGAGTGTAGAGATTGCACATCAGTGCGCGCCTTCGGGCGTTTCCATGATTTCGGTGAGCACGCCGCCCATGTCCTTGGGGTGGATGAAGAACACCGGCGTTCCATGCGCGCCGATGCGCGTAGGCCCGAGGATGCGCGCACCCTGTCCTTCGAACCAGGCGCGCGCCTCCGCGATGTCCGCCGCCTCGAAGCAGACGTGGTGCTGCCCGCCGGCGGGGTTCTTCTCAAGGAATTTCACGATCGGCGAAGACTCGCCGAGCGGTTCGATCAGCTCGATCTGCGCGTTGGGCGCGTCGACGAAGCAGACCCGGACCCCCTGCGCCGGCAGGTCAAACGCCGGCCCCTGCGGCTCGGCCCCGAACATGGTTCGGTAGAGCTCGAGGCTCTTCTCGATCGACGGCGTCGCCACGCCGATATGGTTGAGGCGGCCGAGTTGCATTTCCGTTCTCCCTTGCCGCGGCATTTGCGAGGAGCGGCGCCGCGACGCAATCCTTCTGAACGCCAAGCGCCTTCGCGCGTTTAGCCAGGCGATGCCGAAGCCGCTGTTGTCGCTGATGCTTGTGGCGCTGAGCGCGCCGGTTGCAGCGCAGCCGAAGCCCGCCGCCCTGCCGGTCACGCCTGCCGCGCAGCAGCTGTTCGAGCGCGACTGGGTGCTGATGAACTGGGCGCTCAAATTCTACGATCGTAACGGCGACATCCTGCTCGAGCCCGGCGAAGCCGCGGCGGCCGCCGCCGAGTTCCGGCGGATCGCGGACGCCAACGGCGACGGGCGGGTGACTCCCGACGAATATCGCGCGGCTCGCGAGTTCATCCTCGCGCGCTACTGACGCGCTCGCGAAATCTACCTTCGGATCAGCTCGGCGGCCTTCAGCGCCAGCTCGGTGCGATTATCGACGTGCAGCTTGTCGAAGATCGCATGGAGATAGACCTTCACCGTACCCTCGGTGACGCCGAGCTCGGCGGCGATGTCGCGGTTCCTGAGGCCCTGGCGGACGAGCTCGATCAGCTCGCGCTCGCGGCGCGTCAGCGGCGGCGCGGAGGCCGCGCGGTCTTCGGCGTGGCGCGTGCGCTCGGCGATCTCCGGATCGACCCACCTTTGGCCTGCAACCACCGCGTCCATGCAACCGATCAACAGGCCCGGGTCGGACGTCTTCAGCACCATGCCTTCGGGCTTCAGCTCCGCCGCCGTCAAAAGCTGCGATTCGTCCATTCCGGCAGTCAGCAGGATGACCTTCGGCCGCAACCGCCCGCTCTTCAGCCGCCGGAGCACGTCGAGGCCGGAGGAATCGGGCAAATGCACGTCGAGCAGCAGCAGGTCGGGCTTGAGCCTGGCGATCTGTTTGGTTGCTTCGGCCGCCGTCCGCGCGCGATCGAGCAGTTCGTAATCGGAGTCGCGAAGCAGCATCTGCAGCGCGGCTCCGATCATCGGGTGGTCGTCGACGAGCAGAACTCGGGTCATGCAGTAGCTCCGGCGAGAGGCAGGCTGATGAGGATATTGGTCGATCCCGGCGAGGAAACCAACCGCATCGACCCGTTCGCGCGCTCCACCCGCTCCTTCAGCGACCACGGTTCCGGTATCCTTTGGCCCTTG
>Ga0207661_10004106_pt1 | contig 10179 bp, 7 predicted proteins | sample KBSC713LmetaG_FD_184337 | JGI IMG/M metagenome (GOLD analysis project Ga0207661, IMG submission 184337) | Corn rhizosphere microbial communities from Kellogg Biological Station, Michigan, USA - KBS C7.1-3L metaG (SPAdes) (version 2) | ecosystem: Host-associated > Plants > Roots > Rhizosphere ... | reverse complement strand
ACACGACCGCAAATCTCTTCCCCGTTCTCGAGGTCTCGCCGCTGCTCGGACGCGCGTTCAGTGAGGCGGAGGACGCGCCGAAGGGCCCCGCGGTCGCCATGATCAGTGAGGGGCTTTGGAAATCGCGCTTCGGCGGAGATCGAGGCGTCCTCGGAAAGAAGATCGTGGTCTCGGGGAAATCGACGGAGATCATCGGCGTCATGCCATCGTCGTTCCGATTCCCGAGCTCGAATACATCGATCTGGTTGCCGAAGCAGATCGATGCGAACGACCCGTTCCCTGGCGGCTTCTCGCACTTCGCCGTCGCGCGACTCAGACCCGGCGTCACGATCGAAGCGGCCCAGAAGGATTTCGCCCAGGTTCTTCCGCGCATCGTCGAAGTCTCGGCGAATCTCGCGCCTGGGATCACGACGAAGATGATGCTCGATCAGGCGAAACCGAAGCCGCTGCTCGTTCCGATGCGCGACGACGTTGTCGGTGACATCAAGAAGACGTTGTGGATGGTCGCGGCGACTGCAGCGCTCGTGCTGCTCGTGACGTGTGCGAACGTCGCGAACTTGCTGCTCGTTCGCGCCGATGGACGTCATCGCGAGCTGTCGGTGCGTGCCGCGCTCGGCGCCGGGCAGGCGCGCGTCATCGCGTTGTTCTTCGAAGAGTCTGCGGTGCTCGCGGTGATCTCGGCCGGACTGGGGCTCGGCGCGGCCGCAATCGCGATCAAGCTCCTTGTCTCAGCTGCACCTGCTCAGATTCCGCGGCTTGCTGAAATTCAAATCGATTGGGTCGTCGTGGCCTTCACGATCCTCGTTGCGCTGCTTGTTGCCGCGGCGTGCAGCGCGATTCCCGCACTGCGGTTCGTTCGCGGCGGTACGCTTTCAGGGTTGCGAGAGGGTGGTCGAGGTGGGACGGTCGGCGGCCAGCGGCAGCGAGCGCGAAGTCTTCTCGTCGCGGCACAGATGGCATTCGCTTTGGTCGTGTTGGCCGCGTCGGGATTGTTGATGCGAAGCTTCGCGCGTCTGCACGCGGTGAAGCCGGGATTCGCTGTCGACGGCGTTGCGACGGTGTGGTTGTCGGCGCCGCAGCTGCGGTACCCAAAGGATTCGGCGATTGTGCGATTCTATACGCAGGTCACGGATCGCGTCGCGCAGATCCCGGGCGTTCGGGATGTCGGCGTCACATCTCGTCTTCCGCTCGAGTCACATGGGATCGACATGGATCCGGTATGGATCGAAGGCGATGTCGCGTCGACGAAACAGGTGCCGCCGCTCGAGCTCTACACGACGGTCGATGCAGGCTACTTCCGCGCGATGAGTATTCCGTTAATCGCCGGCCGACCGTTCGACCGAATCGATCGCCAGCACTACGACGAGGCGATCATCAGCACCGAGACGGCAAGGCATTTCTTTCACGACTCCACCGGGAAGTCGGCGATTGGAAAGCGCTTCCGTCAGCTGCCCGGCACGCCGTGGCACACGATCATCGGCGTCGTCGGCGGCACGCGCGATACGTCGCTCGCGGCAGGGCCGGCGCGCGTCGTGTATTTCCCCGAGAGCGTGTCGACTGACACGATCATCAATCAACTCGCGCGCACGATGGCGATCGTGGCGCGAACGAACGGTGATGTCGCGGCAACGACGCGCGCGATCCAGCAAGCGATCCGCGAGGTCGATCCGACCGTGCCGACGTTCGACGTTCGGTCGATGCGGTCGGCCGCGGATGCGTCGATCGCGCAGCTGTCGTTCACGATGGTCGTGCTTGGCGTAGCCGCCGGAGTGACGCTGATCCTCGGCGTCGTCGGATTGTATGGCGTCATCGCGTACGTGGTCACACTGAGAACGCGTGAGCTCGGCGTTCGGATCGCGCTTGGCGCGCAGCCGACCGCGGTCGCGGCGATGGTGGCGCGTCAGGGACTCACGGTGAGTGGAATTGGGATTGTGGTCGGTCTCGTACTCGTCGTGCTGGTCGCGCGGTTCCTGAGGTCGTTCCTGTTCGATGTCGCGCCGACGGATCCTGGGACGCTGGCGAGTGCGACGCTGATTCTCGTCGCGTTCGCGTTTCTCGCGAGCTGGATCCCGGCGAGGAGAGCGGCGAGAGTGAATCCCCTCGAGGCGCTGCGGGCCGACTGAACGCCCACCTCGGCCGGGCGTAACAACGGAACTGTTCGGGCCACGGAGGCACAATTCCAATTGCTGTCGGCTGAGCGGCGGGGCATAATAGCCAACCAACACTCGAGCAGCCGAATGACAGCAATCACGGATTTCATGCCGCGGGCGCGATACACGCCCGTTGCCTCGCCCGTGCTGGAAGCGAAGCCTTGGCCGGCAGTCGCTCGCTTCGCATTCCGATTCGCGGTCGTCTACTTCGTTTGGTATTTCTTCACGACGCAGATGCTCGGCAGCTTCTTGGTGATCCCAGGGTTACCGGCGGCTGACCTCGGCAAAGTCACGCCGATGAAACAGCTCGTGATCTGGGTCGGGACGTACGTGCTCAACATCAACCCAACCGTTCATCCGACGGGGAGTGGGGATACGGCCTTCGACTGGAGCCAGTCGTTCACGATGGTGGTGGTGTCACTCCTCGTCGCGATCGCTTGGTCGCTTCGAACGAGCGCGACGCGTCATGATAGATTTCTAAAGTGGTTCTCGCTGTTTCTGCGCTACGCCTTGGCGACAACGATGTTCTCGTACGGCTTCGCGAAAGTATTTCCGTTGCAGATGCCGACGATCTTCCTCAGCCGGCTGCTCGAGCCATACGGGAACTTCTCGCCGATGGGTGTGATCTGGTATTCGATCGGCGCCGCGCCAGGTTATGAACGATTCATCGGCTCCGCCGAAGTGCTCGGCGGTCTTCTGCTTCTCTTGCCCTACACTGCACTGCTCGGCGCGCTGGTCACCTTCGGCGTGACATTCGGCGTGTGGATGGTGAACATGACGTACGACGTTCCGGTGAAGCTGTTCGCGTTTCACCTCGTCGTGATGTCCACCGTGCTCTTCGCGCCGGAGATACCGCGGCTGCTCAACATGTTCGTGTTCAGTCGTCCCGTTGAGACAAAGGCGGCGCCGAGGTACGGAAGCACGCCGCGGGCTCAGAGGGGATGGCTCATCGCGCAGCTCGCATTCACGGCTTGGGCGCTCGGGTTTAGTATCTACGGTGGATTCAAGAGCTGGTACCAGTACGGGGGAGGCGCGCCAAAGTCCGCCCTGTACGGGGTTTGGGACATCGACTCGATGACAGTCGATGGTGTCATGCGACCGCCGCTGACGACCGACAGCACTCGATACAGCCATGCTGTCTTCCAGGCGACAAGTGGTGCGACCTTCCAGAAGATGGACCAGACGTTCGACCGATTTGGCGCGAAGATCGACACGGTTGCGCATACGATCATGCTGAGCGGCGGTGCGGATACCTCGCGCGGAGGCAAGCTCACGTACCAGAGCACGTGGCCGAACAAGCTTCGCTTCGAGGGCAGCATCAGCGGCAAGAACGTGCAGATCGCGATGACACTGCACGATCTCAATAAGTTTTTCCTCATAGGCCGAGGGTTTCACTGGGTTCAGGAGCTCCCGGTCAATCGCTGACGCAGTGGTGAGCGCACGGGCGTCTCTCGACGCCATCGTCATCGGCTCCGGTCCGAACGGGCTCGCGGCGGCGATCGTCCTTGCACGAGCCGGTTATTCCGTCCGCGTTTACGAGGGGCAGCCGACGATCGGCGGCGGGATGCGGTCGGCGGAGCTGACGCGTCCCGGCTTCGTACACGACGTCGCGTCGACAGTGCATGCGCTCGTCGCGATCTCGCCGTTCTTCAAGACGCTTCCATTGGCGGACTTTGGTTTGGAGTTCGCGTTTCCTTCCGCACCGTTCGCGCACCCGCTCGACGACGGCTCGGCGGTTGTCGTCGAACGGTCGATCGAGGCAACGGCTGCGGCGCTCGACGGAAAGGACGGTCGCGCGTATCGAAAGTTGATCGAACCATTCGTCGAGACATCGGAGCAGCTGATGGATGCGCTGCTCGGCCCGTTCAGCCTGCGTCATCCGATCATGATGGCGAAGTTCGGACGTTTCGCCGGCCGATCGGCGTCGAGTCTCGCGCGGCACAAGTTCGAGAGTGAGCGAACACGCGCGATGTTCGCGGGTGTGGCGGCGCACAGCATGGTTCCGCTCGACAAGCTTGCGACGTCCGGGTATGCGCTCGGGTTGATCCTTGCGGCGCATTCGGTCGGTTGGCCGGTCGCACGGGGAGGCGCGCAACAAACGAGCAACACGCTCGCGGCGTACCTCCGCTCGCTCGGCGGTGAGATCGTCACCGGCGTGCCGATCGAGTCGCTCGATGCGCTGCCGAAGTCGCGCGTCGTGCTGTGTGATCTAACACCGAGGCAGCTGATCAGGATGGCGGGCGATCGGATGAGAGGACTCTACAAATGGAGACTGTCGCGATTTCGATACGGGCCTGGTGTGTTCAAGATGGACTGGGCGTTGAACGCCCCAGTCCCCTGGCGAGCAGCAGAGTGTGCGCGATCGGGCACGTTGCATCTCGGCGGATCGTTCGCCGACGTCGCAGAGTCGGAGCGCGATGCGTGGGAGGGACGCGTGTCCGACCGGCCATATGTTCTCGTCGTGCAGCCGTCACTCTTCGACGCGACGCGAGCACCGGCGGGGATGCACACGCTGTGGGCGTATTGCCATGTGCCGAACGGCTCGACGTTCGATATGCGCGAGCGAATCGAGGCGCAGATCGAGCGATTCGCGCCTGGATTCCACGAGTGCATTGTTGAGAGAAGTATCACGACGCCCGCCGATCTCGAGCGGAGCAATGCGAATCTCGTCGGCGGGGACATCGCGGGCGGGGCCGCCGATGCCGCGCAGCTCTATTCGCGACCGATTGCTGCGTTACACCCGTATCGAACTTCGATCGACGGAGTGTTCCTTTGTTCGTCGTCGACGCCGCCGGGAGTCGGGGTGCATGGCATGTGTGGATTCCATGCCGCGCAGGATGCGCTGCGGTATCTCAACAAGTGACTGTCACGCCGATACGACGTCCCGTCGCTGCGCTCGCATCAGGACGACGGACGGTCGCTTCCCTGCCGCCCGCTAACGCGCCGGTCGGAAGTAGTCGCCGAGGACGTTGAAGCAGAGCACTGTCAGGAAGATGAACGCACCGGGGAAAATGCCGAGCCACGGCTCCGTCACCATCGTTGTCTGCGCTTGATAAAGCATGTTTCCCCAGCTCGCCGTCGGCGGCTGCACACCGACGCCAAAAAAACTCAGCGCACTTTCGAGAAGAATTCCGCGACCAACGGCGATCGTCATGGCGACGGACACCGCGGGGAACGTCGCCGGTAAAACGTGGTCGCTGAGAATGCGACGCGGCGCACCGCCGAGTGCGCGCGCGGCGGCGACGAAGTCGCTCGTTTTGACCGAGACGACGTCCGCGCGAACGACGCGCGCCATCTCCATCCACCCGACGACTCCCACAAGGACAACGAGCGTTGGAACGCCGGGTTCGAGCACCGCCGCGGCGATCATCAGAAGAGGTAAGCGCGGGATCGACAACATCGCATCGGTGAAGCGCATCAACGCGTCATCGACCCATCCGCCGGCGTATCCCGCAATGGCGCCGATCGTGACCCCGATCGCCGCACTCATGATTGCCGACACGATCCCGATCGCGAGCGATACACGCGCGCCAAAGATGACTCGCGTCAGCAAATCGCGCCCGAGCTCGTCCGTCCCGAACCAGTGCGACGTCGACGGCGACGCTCGGCGATGCGCGAGGTCGATCGCGTCGAAGCCGTATGGCGCGACAACTCGCGCGAGAATCGCGAGCAGCAGCAGTGTCGCGAGAATAGCCGAGACGACGATCGCTGGACGCCGGCCGGCGCGGCGAAAGAGGCTCACGCGGCCTCGCGTGTCCGCGGGTCGATCACGTGTATCGCGACGTCAGCGACGAGATTCAGCACGGCGACGACCACCGACCCGCACATGAGGAATGCCATGAGGACGGTGTAGTCGCGCTTCGCGAGCGATTCCGTGAACAGACCGCCGACGCCAGGCCACGCGAACACGCTCTCCGTGACGACCGCGCCACTCGCCATGATCGACGCGTCGAGCAGTACGACGGTGACGAACGGCAACAGCGCATACCGCAGCGCATGCCGGAGAATTACGCGCGATTCGCTAGCCCCGCGCGCACGCGCGGCCGTCGTGAACGGCATCGCGAGCGCGAGATGCATCGACCCGCGTAAATAGCGAGACCATCCGGCGGCCTGCGCACTTGCGAGAACGATCGCCGGAAGAACGAGATGGAGGACCTCATCTCCGAAGCCACTCACTCCGATCGTTGAACGTCCGGACGACGGAAGCCAGCCGAGCGCATTGGCGAATACCAGCTGCAGGACGAGACCGAACCAGAAGACCGGCAGAGAAATCCCGGCAACGACCGCGATCGTCGTCACGCGATCAAAGCCACGCCTCACCGACGCAACGACGCCGACGACCAACGCGACGACGACGCCGAGTATGGTGGAGGTTCCGATGAGCTCGAGTGTCGCGGGCATGCGCTCGACCAATCGCTGCATCACCGGACGACCGTCAGCGTAGCTGAATCCCCAATCGCCGCGAATGAACGCCCACAGCCACGAGAAATATTGAACCGTGAGCGGGCGATCGAGCCCGAGCTGGCGCTTGAGACGCTCAATATCCTCCGGACGAACGTTCGGATTCTCTAAATAGAGCGTCAGTGGTCCGCCGGGCGTCGCGTGGATCAACACGAACACCAGCACCGAGACGATCAGCAGGAGCGGAATCGTCTGGGCGAGCCGGCGAACCAGGAAACGCATCGTCTAGTCGTTCAGCGGGATCGACACCCAACGTCGCTCACGGAACGACTTCTCGACCGCGTTGATCAGCTCCTGAACGTGCGCAGCGTCGTCGAAGTTGCCCTGATTTTCATCGCTTCCACTGAGAATCTCGTCGAGGAAGTTGCGAATGAGATTCGCATAGAAAAGCGACCGCCATGACTCACGCTTACTTCCGCCTGGCGGGTAGAACGACTTCGGCACTTCGATCTCGCGAAACTCTACTTGGTCGGCTGTTGCGCCCTTCAACGATTCACAGATCCCGTTCTCTTCGACGAGCCGGCAGATGAGCGCACCTTTGCTGCCGTACACACGTGCCTCGAGGCCCGGATAATTCCCCACTGTGACGAAGCTCGTCTGAATCGATCCGAGCGCGCCGCTCGCGTACTCGCCGATGAAGATGTCGCCGTCGTCGATGTTCATCCGCATCATCGTTCCGGTCGCGCGCACGACGCGATTCGGAATAAAGTTCTTCATCGTGCCGACGACTTGCTCGAAGCGACTGCCCATGAACAGGTGCCCAAGGTCCATGATCGGCGCGCCGTATCCCTCGAGGGACGAGACCTGAATGACAGATTGATCCGCCGTGTGATCGACCTGACGAAGCGGCGTCTGTGGGTCGATCCACTGCGAGTTCTGCTCGTAGCCGTTGAAGATGAACGGCTCGCCCACCCATCCTTCGTCGATCAGCCGCTTCATGTACTGCATCGCCGGCGAATATCGGAACGTGAAGCCGGCTTTTGTCTTCACCTTCTTCTCGCGCGCGAGCGCCGCCGCGCGCTGGGTATCGTGATAGTTATACGCGATCGGCTTCTCGCAGAGTACGTGCTTCCCCGCCTGCAATGCCGCCCAGGTCAGCTCGAAATGCGTCGCACTCGGCGTGCAGACGTCGACGAGATCGATGTCGGAGCGGGCGATCAACTCTTCATGCGAGCCGTAGTAGCTCGGGATCCCGAACTTTTCAGCGAATGCTTTCGCGCGATGGATCATCGGATCAGCGATCGCGACGAGCTCGCACCGCGGGTCGCGCTTGTAGCCGGGGAGATGTGCGAAATCAGCCCAGGCCCCGGCGCCCAATACTCCGACGCGGACGGTCATATCGTCATCCCGAGGAGTAGCAGCGACGAGGGATCGCTATCCAGCCAAAGATGTTCCGCAACCTCGCCGAGAAAGCGATCTCTCGCTGCGCTCGGGGTGACTCGATCGTTGCACATCAGTATTTGCGCTCCCGGTCGAAGACATTCACCATGGGACGTTTGTCCAAATAGCGGTGAAGATTCTCGATGAACAGATCCACGAGACGATCGTTCTCCTGATGCACGGTGCTCGCGGAATGTGGAACGATGAGGACGTTCGGCAAATCCCAGAGCGGGCTCGTTTCGGGCAGGGGCTCCTTCGCGAAGACATCGAGCCCCGCGCCACGGAGTCGCCCGTCCGCGAGCATCTCGGTCATGGCTGTCTCGTCGATTGTCGAGCCGCGCCCGATGTTGACGATCACCGCGCGCGGCGGCAGAAGTGCCAACCGGCGACGATCGAGCATGTTTCGCGTGAGCGGCGTATCGGGCGCGATCATCACAACAAAGTCGGCATTCGGCAGCTCGGCGTCGAGGCCGTCGCTGTCGATCATCCGGGTGACGCCCGGCGGCGCATCGCCCGACCTGCGAAGTCCGACGACCTCGATTCCCATCGCCGACGCGATCTCCGCGACGCGTCGTCCAACGCCGCCGAGTCCGACGACAATCATGCGGGTGCCGGCGATCTCGTAACCGCAGTAGCGATTCCAGGCCTTCTTCGCCTTCTCGGCGTTGAGGCGCGGAATCTCTTTAGTAAAGTATAACGCCGCCGTGATCGCAAACTCGGCAAGCGGGTTCGCGTGAATGCCTGCCGCGTTCGTAACGACGAGGTTGGATGCCGCGACACCGATGTTATCAAGCATCGGGCCGATGCCGGAGCTCGACGACTGCACCCAGCGCAGGTTCGGCGCGCGCTGAAGCATTTCTTTCGGCTTTTCCCAGTCGAAATCGAACGAGATCTCCGCTCGTGCGAGCAGCGAGGCCCAGTGCGCTCGTTGGGCGTCGGTGATCGGGCGGTGCGGACCGTGATGATCGGCTTCGTAGCGTGTCGTCGGAAGAATGTCCGGCTCGTACATCACGTTCACCCGATCCGGCTCGGCGGCGGCAATGCGATCAGCGTGGCGCTGGTCGAGCCACGACGCGATAAGAACGTCCACTCGCTCGCGCGGCGTCGTCATCTAGTTTTTCTTGGCTGGTGAGATTTCCCATTCGTGAACGTTCCAAAACGGGCCGGCATTCGTCGGATTGCCCTTGAAGTTCACGAGCGTTGATGGCACCGCGTCAATCTTCGACGTGTTGTACAACGTGATCTCAACCGCTTGATCGGCGATGCGTCGCTGAGCTTCGCGGAGAAGGTCGCGACGCTTCGCTTGATCGACCGTTCGGTCCGACGCGTAGAGGAGCTTCGTCAGATCGGCGTCGCGGAAATAGTTGATGTTGCGCCCGGCCGGCGGTGTGCGGTCGCTTGCGAACATGAGCGTCATCTCGGGATCGGCGCCGAGCTGCCACCAGTGGAGCATCGCGTCGAAGTCGCCGGCGAACCATACGCCGCTGATCGACGTGCCGTCCATGAGCTTCACTTTCATGTCGACGCCGACGTCCTTGAACTGTTTTTGAATCGCCTGAGAGACGTTCTCGCGAATCGCGAATCCAGCCTGTGTGATGAGCGTGAACGAGAGCGGCTTCCCGTCCTTTTCGCGAATTCCGGCCGCGCCGACCTTCCATCCGGCTTCTTCGAGCAGCGACTTCGCCTTCGCGGGATCGTAGTTGTATGTCGCGACGTTCGGCTCATACGCCCACGACAGCGGCTGGATCGGTCCGTTCGCGATCGTCACTTCGCCTTCGAGAATCGTGTTCACGATCGTCGCGCGATCGACCGAATACGCGAGCGCGCGACGAACGCGGACATCGCTGAACGGCGGAAACCTGTTCTCGTTCAACGTGACGTGCTCGTAGCCGTTGCCAAGGACGCGATTGAGGCGAATCGCCGGAAGATCCTTGAGCTCACGGACTTTGTCCCAAGGAATGAGCGCGACAACCTGTACTTCGCCCGATCGCAGCTGGTTGATCCGCGTCGACGTATTGGCGATGAAGCGAAAGAGAATCTTCTTGATCTTCGGGTACTGGGCGCCGCGCCAATAGTTCGGGACTGCTTCGAGGAGGACGTATTCGCGGTCTTCCATTCGACGATCCGATACGGACCGGTGCCGAGTGGGTTGCGGTTGTAGTCGTTCGCCTTATCGATGTCGCGGCCG
>Ga0207661_10004104_pt1 | contig 10180 bp, 7 predicted proteins | sample KBSC713LmetaG_FD_184337 | JGI IMG/M metagenome (GOLD analysis project Ga0207661, IMG submission 184337) | Corn rhizosphere microbial communities from Kellogg Biological Station, Michigan, USA - KBS C7.1-3L metaG (SPAdes) (version 2) | ecosystem: Host-associated > Plants > Roots > Rhizosphere ... | reverse complement strand
CTCCACCGCCGACTGCGGGTACTCCGGCCGGCCGCGCTGGTACTCGTCCGCCGCGGACCCGAACGACGAGGCCTGCACCAGGCGGGACCAGCGCCTGGTCGCGCCCTGCCGGGTCATCCCGCACGCGGCGCCGATCTCTTCCCAGCTCGCGCTCGGCTCCAGCCGCAGTTCGCCGATGATCTCCGCCCGGCGCGTCTCCATCGCGGCGATCGCCGCCGTGAGGCGGGCAAGCCCGTCAAGCCCGCCGCCGGCCGCCACCTGCTCCGTCGTGCCCTTCGCCTCGCGCTCTGCCGTCCTCTTCGCCGCCTCGTCCACGCCAGGCAACATATGTTGCCTGGCTAAGACTTGTCAACATATGTTGCCTACGGGGCGGCCGTCAACGTGCGGTACCGGCCCGTGCCGTAGCAACCGCACGGCGGGTTCAGGCTCGCAGTGCTCCCGGGCGGGCGGGGATGGTGTTGACTACCCGAAAGCCGAGACGATCCCCGGGAGCGCACGTGGGCAACGAGACCGCCGACCTCATTGTCGTCGCGAGCACTGTGCACGCGATGGCCGACGACACCGCCGCGGCCGACATCGGCCCGGTGACCGCGCTCGCGGTCCGCGGCGGCCGGATCGCCGCGACGGCGGGGCCGGACGGCGCCCGCGACCTGCTCGCCGCCTGGCGCGGCCCCGGCACCGTCGTGCTCGACGATCCGGGCCTCGTCGTGCTGCCCGCCTTCGTCGACACGCACAACCACCTCATGCTGGCGGCGCAGAACATCCTCGGCGTGCCCGTCTCCCAGGCCGCCGACATACCGGGTCTCGTCCGGCTGATCAAAGAGCGCGCCGCGCGGACACCGCCGGGACAGTGGATCCGCACCGCGGCCGACTGGCACGAGCTGCGGCTCGCCGAACGCCGCCTGCCCACGGCCGCCGAGCTTGACGAGGCCACCACGGATCACCCGGTGCTGCTGCAGCGCGGCGGGCACAACGGGGTGCTCAACTCCGCCGGGCTGCGCCTGGCCGGGATCGGCCGGGACACGTCGGACCTCGAGGGCGGCTTCATCGACCGGGACGCGGCGGGCGATCCCCGTGGCTGGGTGCAGGACGCGGCGCTCGAACTCGCCCAGCGAGTGCTGCCGCCGCTGCCCGACCGGGAGCTGATCGGCGGCCTCGGCCGCGCGTCCGCGAGCTACGCGGCCGACGGGATCGGCACCGTGCGGGACGCCGCCGTCACGCCGGCTCAGTGGCACGCCTACGTCCACGCTCAGGCCGGCGGCCAGCTGACCGTCCGCAGCCACGCGATGATCATGAGCACACAAGCGGTCATCGCGGCCGCCGGCTCGGTGGACGCCTACCTCGACTCGCTGGAGGAGCAGGGAATCAAGCCGGGCGCCGGCGACGGCCTGCTGCGGGTGTGGGGGCTGAAGTTCGTCCTCGACGGCGGCGTGGAGGCCGCGGCGATGACGCGGCCGTACCACGACCGGCCCGGCTACCTCGGCGAGCTGATGTGGGACAGGGAAGCGCTGGCCGCCGCGCTGGCGGCGTGCGCGCGGCGGGGCTGGCCCGTCGGCACGCACGCCATGGGCGACCTGGCGGTCGCCACGCTGCTCGACGCGATCGGCGACGCTCGCGCGCGGGTACCCGACGTGCCCGCCGGGATGTTCGTGGTTGAGCACGGCGGCCTGATCGCCGGCCGCGTCGCGCAGGCCGTAAGCCTCGGGGTGCACGTCACCGTCCAGCAGGCGCTGCTCGACGGGCTCGCCCCCGCCTTCCTCGCCGCCTGGGGCGCGGACCGGACCGCCGCGCTGTTCCCCTGGCGGGAGCTGGCCGACGCCGGCGCGTGGATCAGCGCGGGCACCGATCACCCGATCGGCCCGCTGCGCCCGCTGCGCGCGGTCGCCGGGATGACCACGCGCGCCACGCCCGCGGGCACGCTCGGCCCGGAGCACGCGATCACCAGGCAGGAGGCGCTGCGGCTGTACACGGTCGCGGGAGCGCGCTTCCTCGGCGGCGAGACCGCCGGCGCCCTCGTTGTCGGCGCGCCGGCCGACCTGGTCGCGTTCCCGGCCGACCCGTTCACCTGCCCCGGCGAGCAGCTGCCCGGCCTCTCTCCCGCCGTGACAGTCATTGACGGCAGGCTCGCCCATCAGGCGGGCTGACCGGGCGCGGCGCAGGTTTCCCGCGTGCCCCGCGAGGTCGCCCGCCTGGCTCGTGTAAGTGAAGGACTCCGCCTGGTTGCATCAGCCGCCGCCCGGTCGTTCTCTGGCTTGTAGGAGTCCCTGCGGCCGTAGCCGTCGGCGCGGTTCGTGCGCGAAAGGAGCGGGCAGATGACGCTGGCACAGGACGGCAAGACCCCTCAGGCCGGGGCAGGACGGGCGGGTCGTGCGTGACGACTCGTCCGTTGTCGCGCTGGTCGCCCGGGCGGCCGGGTCCGACCAGGCCGCGTGGGACGACCTGGTTGACCGCTACGCGCCGCTCGTGTGGTCCATCTGCGCCAGGTTCGAGCTGAGCAGCCAGGACGTGGAGGACGTGGGGCAGAATGTGTGGCTACGGCTCGTCGAGCAACTCGGGAACCTGCGAGAGCCCGCGGCGCTGCCCGGATGGCTGGCCACCACGACCCGCCGCGAGTGCCTGCGGGTGGTGAGGGCGGCCCAGCGGGTTGACATACCCGGGGACGAGTTGGAGGAGAGACTGTCGCCGCAGACGGACGCGGCGGCGATCGACCAGGAGATCATCGCGGCGGAGCGGAACGCGCTGCTGCGGGCGGCCCTCGCCGAGCTCCCACCGCGGTGCCGACGGCTGCTCTCCATGCTCATCAGCGACCCGCCCCGCTCGTACGCGGAAATCAGCGCGGTCCTCGGGATCCGGATCGGAAGCATCGGCCCGGAGCGGGGGCGCTGCCTGGAGCGCCTGCGGCGCTCGGAATTCCTCACGGGCCTCAGTGACGATGAGTTCGCCGCGGCGCGGCTCAGTGTGCCAGGGAGTGAGCCGCATGCGTGACGCCCGGGATGACGAGCGGCTCCTGGCCGCGCTCCGCGACGCCGAGCGGGCCCGCCGGGCCGTGCCGGACGGATTCGTCCAGGCCGCCAGGGCCGCCTACGCCTGGCATAACCTCGAGGCCGAGCTGGCGCAGCTCACCTACGATTCCCAGCGTGACGACGCCGCGGCGGCGACCGTGCGCGCGGAGACCGCGTCGGTCCGGGCGCTTACCTTCACCTCGGCCAGCGTCACGATAGAGCTGGAGGTCACCGGGCGCTCCGTGCTCGGCCAGATTTCCCCGTTCCGGGAGGGGACGGTCGAGGCGCGAACGAGCGCGGGCGCCGTCGTGACCGTCCCGGTCGATGAGATCGGCTGCTTCGCCGTCGACCCCAAGCCGGCCAGCCCGTTCCGCCTGCGGTGCCGCACCGTCGACGGCGCGGACGTCGTGACCGGGTTGATCATGCTGTAGGCCACGGGGAACGCCGTCCCGGACGGGCTCAGGCCGCGCCCAGCGTCACAAGCGACTCCGCGGTCGCCCGCTGCACCGGGTCGACCGCGAACGCGTGCCGCACGCTCGACAGCGACTCGGCGAGGGTCCCGCCCTTCCGCAGCTGGCGGTGCAGGCCGACCATCACCGGGACGACGGCGTGGTCGTTCAGCGGCGCGATGGCCGCGATGATCCCGGCTGTGCCCAGCGGCAGCAGGCTGCTCACGAGGCCGAGCAGCTCATCGGCGCCCGCCGGCGCGGCGGCGGCGGAGTCACAACTCGACAGGATCATCCAGTAAGGCGCGCTGTGCAGCTGCTCGAAGTCATAGACGGTCAGCGGCCCGTCGTGCATGCGCAGCGAGGAGAGCAGGGGGCTGTCGGCCCGGAACGCCCCGTGGGCGGCGATGTGCGCGAGCCAGGCCCCGTCGAGTGCCCGGGGCACGTTCTTGCTGGTGGCGTTCCCTTCGGCGAGCATCGTGACGTCGTCGTACAGCCGCGCCACGGCCGGCACCTCGGCGCCGCCGGTGACCAGTCCCGGGCCGCGGACGAGGACGACGCGGCGGCGGCCCGGTGGCCGGGCCCGCCGCGCCCTGATCCAGGCGGCCGCCGACGGGGCGATGGTGACCGCACAGTCGCGCAGCGCGGGAAGCAGCCCCCAGGGGATCGCGTGCAGCCGGCCCGGCGGGACGACGACGAGGGGCCGGTCCCCGAGGTGCCTGGCGGCCGGACCGAGCAGCGCGTCCTGGAGCCGCGGGCCGGCCGACTTCAAGATGGCCAGCGCACCGGCGAGGTCGTCCCCGGGACGGCTGCGGGCCAGCCGGCGCAGGGCGAAGCGGGAGAAGTCGGCGGCCCGCTCGGCGTCCGCCGCGCGCCCCGCGGTGAACTGCCGCACCGCCCCCCGCCCGCACACGAGCACGTGCAGAACGCCGTCGATGTCGACGATCTCGGCCAGCTGGCCGTCGCCAAGCTCATCGAGCAGCTCGGGAACGCTGATCGTCACCCGGCCGGGGGCCGTGCCCCCGGGAGTGCTCAGCGCCCGCCGGCGCACGGCGTCCTCCAGGCGCCGCCGCTCGCGCTCGAGCGGGAGCTGCTGCTCCGCGCGCCCGGTCGCGTCCGGCTGGCCCTGGCGGCGCAGCTTGTCGAGCCGGTTCATGACGTCGCGCAGCGCGGTCAGGTTCGCGTTGAGTTCCGCGTCGGCGAGGGGCCGGACCGACGGGACCGCCAGCGCGGTGGCCCGCCAGCGCTCACTCCAGGTGAGCAGGAGCCGCGGGCGGCGCGCCAACGCGGCCTGCCGCTGGCCGAGCGCGGCCAGTTCCGTGCCGTGCGCGGTGGCCTGGGCCCGCAGCTCTGACGCGCCGAGGGCGAGCCGGTGCTCGTCGAGTACGGCCAGCCCGCTGCGGCAGGCGGAGAGCACCTGGCGCGCCTGGCCGGCCGCCTCGGCCCGCAGCGCCTCACTCAGCCAGCCGCTGGCGCGGGCCAGCGCGGGGCCGCGGTGCCGCCCCCGGGCGGCGGCGAGGAAGTGGCGATCGGCGTCTGCGCGCCTGCCCAGCCGCAGCGCGACCCGCCCCGCCAGCAGGTGCGCGCGGGCCGCGTCTCCCGAGCCGACCGCCTCCAGCCTGGCCGCGGCCTGCTCCGCCTCGCGCAGCAGCCGGACGGAAACCATCCCGGCCGCGTGTTTCGCCTGGGCGAGCGTGCCCGCGGCGCGCGCTTCCCACCACGCGCTGCGCTGCGACCTCGACAGGCGGCAGGCGGCGCTCGCCCAGTCGAGGGCCGCCGCGGGCTGCCCGGCGGCCAGCGCGCAGTCAGCCGCGATGAGCAGCAGCTCGGCCTTCTTGGTGGACGGGCCGTGGATCCGCTCGATCTCCGACACCGCGGCCGCCGCCTGCGCCAGCGCGTCGTCGGCCAGTCCGGCCGCGAGCAGCACCGCGCAGCGGTCGATGCTGACCGCCGTGACCGGGACGCCGAGCAGCCCGACGCGCCGCGCGGTCTCATCGAGGAGCGAGAGCGCCGCCGGAAGGTCTCCCGCCATGAAGGCGACCGACGCCCGGTTGAGCACGGCGTAGCTTGCCTCAAGGTCCTGGCCCGCTTCTTCGAACGAGCGCCCGGCGGCGGCGAAGTCGGCGTCCGCGCGCCGGATCGAACCGGCCGCCAGGTGCAGCAGCGCCCGGTTCTGCAGCACGCGGGCCATCCAGAGGCTGTCCCCCGAGTGCCGCAGCGCGGCCTGCGCCTGGCGCACGTCGTCGAGGGCCGCCGCGTAGCGGCCCAGGGTCCACAGCACGCTGCCGCGCCGGAGCCGCACCCGCCCCGCCTGCGCGCCGTCGCACCGCCGCAGCGCCCGGTCGAACACGGCGAGGCCCTCGGCGGTCCGGCCCGCGTAGCCGAGCGCCACCCCCAGAGTGGCGAGGACGTCGGCCTCACGCTCGGCCGAGCGGGCCTTGCGCGCCCAGTTCAGCGCCTCGCGAACCTCACCGATCGCGGCGCCGACATCGCCGAACTCGCGCAGCACGATTCCCGCGGCCTGATGGGCGACCGACGCGTCATACGGGCCGGGTTCCCCGGCGAGGATCGCCCGCGCTCGCGCCAGCGCCTCGAGAGGGCGGGACAAGGCCAGCGGCAGCAGGCTGTCCACCTCGCGCCCGCCCGGCCCCGTGGCGCGGCCCCCTCCCGCCATGGGGCCTATTTTAGATTCGGGCATTCCGGCGGTCTATCGGTAATCCCGCAATTCACGGGCACCGGCCGTCACACTAATCCCGCGTGACTCCCCTGACCCATGAATTTCGCGCATTGCGATCATGCGGGCACCCATGCCTTCCCGGGGACGGGGCGGCTGCATCAAACCGCGGATGCGGGCGCTCCTTACAGCAAAAAGCCGGCGCGGGTCCTGGCGCCGGCCATTTCCGTGTTCAACTCAGGAGGGGATCGTGCACGGAAAAGATGAACTCCAGGCCCTAACCAAATGGAGCAGCACGTCCTTCTCCACTCCTCTGGTGGCCGGGCTCATCGCCGCCCGGAAGTCCCGGGCCGGCGTAGCCGCCAAGGAAACCGCCGATTCCCTGCTCAACGACGCGACCGCCCAGGCAATCCCTGGTGTCGGCCCCATTATCTTGCCCTACGGCAACGCATTCGAAATCTAACCACCAGAATTCCCCGCGGACCAACAGATAGCGATTACCCGGCCAGCCCGCGAGGAATTCTAGTCAGGAGCTCGCTATGCCAATCGAGTCACTTCAGGTCCAGACGCAGTCTTATCGCTACCTGCGGGTCGTTATTATCGGCCTGCTTGTCGCCCTCGCGACGGCCGTGTTCTACCAGACCAGCAAGCAAGGCTCAATCCTCTCCTCGGTCAGCGCCTACTATTACACGCCGGCGCAGGCCGTCTTCGTCGGCGCGCTCATCGGCCTGGGCGCGTGCATGATCGCCTTGCAGGGGATGAATGGCGCCGAGGACACGTTCCTCAACCTCGGCGGCATGTTCGCGATCGTGGTGGCGATCGTCCCCACCGGCCGCGGCGCCGACTTCCAGACGGCGGTACAGGCCTGCCAGAAGTCGGGAGGGGGCCTGCTCACCAACCGGGCCGCCCCGAACCTCGACTGCCCTACCGTGCGCGCCCTGCAGGAAGCCACCAGGGCGAACGTGGAGAACAACGTGGCCGCGCTGCTCTTCGTGGGCGGCCTGGGCCTCATCCTGTCCGCGGTCATCCTGATTAGGAACAGGAGAGCTGGGAACGGAACCGCGGGGCAGGGATGGGCGCTCGCCGGGTTCCTCGCGGCCCTGGCCGTGTGGCTGTGCGGGCTTGCCGCCCTCGCGGCCTCCGTCGACTGGCTCGCCGGCCACGCGCACTACATCGCCGCCGCCGGCCTGCTCCTCGGCATCATCGCGGTGGCCGGGGCAAACGCCTACCGTCGGCGGGAGAAGCCGGCCCTCGGGCGGGTCCTGACGTCAGCGCGCGAGTACTACTACACATGGACCGCCATTGCCATGCTGGCCGGCGCGGCCGTCCTGATCGCGCTGTGGCTGGCCGACGTGGTCTCCCTGTTCTGGGTCGAGATCCTGGTGGCGCTGTTGTTCATCGCCTTCTGGACGGCCCAGACCGTCGAGCTTGCGACGGATAGCCAGGAGCGCGCCGCGGAGGGGCAGGAGCGCGTGGTCGCCGAATCCGCCGGGTAGCGCGCACCGCGCCGGCGCCACCGCCCGCCCTCCTCCGCGGCCTCGTTCCGCCAGGCGAAGTGGTCGGCGGCGGCGCCGGCGGTCCGTAGGTCGCTGAACGACCACCTCAGGTGACCGCCGTCAAGCACGATGCCGTCGCCGACCCGCCTGGCCAGGAACGCGCGGACCCATGGCTCGAGGGCGGGCACGGCTGTGTCCGTTCGGTAGCCTGATCGGGCAAGCGGGAGGCACGATGCAGCTGACTTTGATGACGGCGACTGAGCTGGCGGCCGCGATCAGGAGCAAGGAGATCTCCAGCACCGAGTTGGTGGAGTCCTACTTGGACCGCATCGATGCGCTGAACCCGCGGCTGGGCGCGGTGGTGACGGTGGCTGCCGAGAGCGCACGTTCGCAGGCTAGGGAGGCGGACCGCTGTCTCGCGCAAGGCGAGGACCTCGGGCCGATGCATGGTCTGCCGGTGACGGTCAAGGACTGTCTGGAGACCGCGGGCATGCGCACCACGTGCGGTGCACGGGAACTCGCCGACTATGTGCCCGATAACGACGCCGTGGCGGTCAGGCGGCTGCGACGGGCGGGGGCCATCATCGCCGGCAAGACGAACCTGCCGGCGTGGGCATCGGACTGTCAGTCCTACAACGAGCTGTTCGGGACCACCAACAATCCATGGAATGCCGCGCGAACCCCTGGAGGCTCATCCGGCGGTGCGGCGGCCGCCGTGGCGGCCGGGCTGTGCGCTCTGGAGCTGGGCAGCGACCTGGGCGGGTCAGTCCGGATCCCGGCGGCGTGGAGCGGGGTGTATGCGCTCAAGCCTTCCTACGGCGTGATCCCGACGCAGGGCCACATCCCTCCGCCGCCGGGGACGCTGGCCGAGGTGGACATCGGCGTGCTCGGGCCACTCGCCCGCAGCGCCGCCGACCTTGACCTGTGCCTGACGGTGCTGGCCGGGCCGGACCTGGTGGAAGCGGCCGGGTGGCGCCTGGAGCTGCCCGCGTCCCCGGCTCGCGACCTTCGGGCGTGGCGAGTAGCGGTGTGGCCGGATGAACCTGGCTGGCCGCTCGACCGTGGTGTCGCCGAGCGCCTGAAGGCGACCGCGGACGCCCTGGCGGCAGCGGGGATACGCGTGGAGGAAAGTCGCCCGGTGAACCTGGACGAGTCCCTCGATGTCGCCCAGCGGCTGATCCAGGGCCAGGTCGCGGGCTTCCTGCCCGAACCTGACTTCGCCGCGCTGACCGCCCGGGCGGCGTCCCTCGACCTGCATGACCAGTCCCCGCCCGCCCGGTTTGCGCGCAACATCACCCAGTCGGCGCGGCAACTGGCCCGGGCCAAGCAGCAGCAGCGCGCCCTGCGCGCCTCCTGGGCGCGGTTTTTCAGCCGTTATGACATTCTTCTGTGTCCGGCCATGCGCACTACCGCCATACCTCACGATCACAACCCGGATGTTGACGCGCGGGTGATCACCGTAAACGGCAAGCCGGTGGCCTACGCCGACCAGTTCGCCTGGGTGCAGGCGGTGGGCGTGGCCTACCTGCCCGCAGTGGTAGCACCAGCTGGGATTGCCACCGACGGCCTGCCCGTCGGCATCCAGATCGTCGGCCCCTACCTGCACGACCGCACCGTGACCGCATTCGCCCAGACCCTGGCCGGCCTGATCGGCGGGTTTAGACCGCCGCCGGCGTACGCGTGACAGCACCCCGAAACTGTGCGCCCGTATACCGGCCGAGGGGCGGGTGCAGAACGACGACGCGGGTTACCCGCCCGCGACGGCGACCGCCTGGATGACGCGCAGCCGCCCGGCGGCCAGCCCTTCGGTGAGGTTCGCGGCCTTGGCGGCGAAGCCGGGGACGAACGCGTGCAGCCCGAGCGGCGCGCGGGCGAAGGCGCGGTCCGCCAGGACCGCCCGCATCAGGGCGGCCGCGTCGACGGTGAGGTCCGCCCAGTGGCCGACGGTGAATCCCGCCGCCTCGACGGCGGCGCGCAGCCGGGCCGCCGGGACGAGGTGGCTGCGGCCGGGCTGGTCGGCCCACGGCAGCGGGTAGTCGACCGGTCCGGGCTCTCCCGCGGTGACGTCCCAGATCGCGAGGCGCCCCCCGGTGACCAGGACGCGGCGCGCCTCGGCGTAGAGCCGGGCCTTGTCGGCCACGTTCATCTGGACGTGCTGGCTGGTCACCACGTCGAAGGCGGCGTCGGCGAACGGCAGGTCGGTCACGTCCGCCTGCCGGACGGTGATCGCCTTGTCGAGGCCGGTGAGCTGGTTGAGCCAGCCGGCCGTCTCGCAGTACTCGCTGGTCAGGTCGACGGCGGTGACCTGGCAGCCGTACTGCGCGGCGAGGAACCGGGCGGTGCCGCCGATGCCCGCGCCGGCGTCGAGCACGCGGTCCGCGCCGGTGATGCGGGCCAACTCGGCGAGCTGGCCGGTGGCGATGCGGCCCATCGTGTGGAAGTCCTCGAGCGCGCCGAGGTCGGCGGGCGCCAGGTGCGCGGTGTCCTTGCCGGCGGCGAGCAGCGCCTGCTCGATGTTCCGCCTGGACAGGCCGGTCGCGTACTGGGCGCCGAGCTCGCTGG
>Ga0207661_10004102_pt1 | contig 10181 bp, 12 predicted proteins | sample KBSC713LmetaG_FD_184337 | JGI IMG/M metagenome (GOLD analysis project Ga0207661, IMG submission 184337) | Corn rhizosphere microbial communities from Kellogg Biological Station, Michigan, USA - KBS C7.1-3L metaG (SPAdes) (version 2) | ecosystem: Host-associated > Plants > Roots > Rhizosphere ... | reverse complement strand
ACCAGCGCGGTCTCGACGAGTTACTGCCGCTGTGCGCGGATCGAGGCGTGTCGGTGATCGCGGCCGGTGTGTTCAACTCCGGCCTTCTCGCCGGCGGGTCCACATTCGACTACGGGCCGGTCCCGGCCGAGGTGCGGGCCCGGGCCGACGCCGTTCGGGCCGTGTGTGATCGGCACGGCGTGCCGCTGCGCGCGGCGGCCCTCCAGTTTCCGCTCCGGCACCCGGTGATCGCCAGCGTGCTGGTCGGCCTGCGCTCGCCGGCCGAGGTTCTCGACGCTCTGGAAATGCTCGCGTACGAGGTGCCCGACGAGCTGTGGCACGACCTCGAGACGGCGGGGCTGATCCGGTGATCGTCGACGCGCACCAGCACCTGTGGACGGCCGACTACGCGTGGCTTGCTGCTCCTGAATTGGCGCCGATCCGCCGCGACTACACGGTGGACGATCTGCGGCTTCGCCTGTCGGCCGCGGGCGTGGACCGGACGGTGCTCGTGGAGGCGGGCCGCTGCTCCGCCGACGAGACCTACGAGTTTCTGGCGACAGCCTTGGACACGCCCGAGATCGCCGGCGTGGTCGGCTGGGCGTCGCTGACCGATCCGGCGCTGCGCGACACGATCGAGGGCTACCAGGCGGCGCCCGGCGGCCATCTCCTGGTTGGGATCCGGGACCAGGTGCAGGGTCAGGCGGACGACTACCTGATGGCCCCGGCCGTTCACGCGGGCCTGCGGACGATCGCCGATCTGGGCCTGGTGAACGAGTTGGTGGTGACCGAGTCGCAGCTGCCGTCGGTCGTGTTCGCTGCGTCCGCGATCCCGTCGACGTTCGTGCTCGACCATCTCGGGAAGCCGCGCTCGTTCGAGCCGTGGCGGGTGTCCGCCGCCCAGCTGGCCGCGCTGCCCAACGTCGTCGCCAAGCTGTCCGGGCTGGTGACCGAGGTCGACGACATCCGCCCGTACGTGCTGGAGGCGGTCGACCTGTTCGGACCCGAACGTCTCATGTTCGGCTCGGACTGGCCGGTGTGCGAGCTGGTGACGTCCTATGTGGACGTCAAGGACCGGTTGGTTTCAGCGTTGGGTGCCGAGCCTTCGGACATCTTCGCCGGCACCGCGATCGATACCTACGGTTTGGAGCTCACCCGGTGAGAACCCGGCCGTCGACGCGTTCGACATCCGGTTTCCGACCTCGCGCGAGCTCGACGGCTCCGACGCGATGAACCCCGACCCGGACTACTCGGCGGCCTACGCGATCCTGCGCACCGACGGCCCCCTGGGAGGACACGGCTTCACCTTCACGATCGGCCGGGGCAACGAGATCTGCCGGGCCGCGATCGGCTCGCTCGCCCCGCTCGTCGCCGGCCTTCCGGTCGACACGCCGGCCGGCCTCGACCTGCACGAGTTCCGGCTCACCCGCGACTCCCAGGTCCGCTGGATCGGCCCGGAGAAGGGCGTGATGCACCTGGCCGCGGCCGCGCTCATCAACGCGGCCTGGGACTTGGCGGCGAAGGCGGCCGGGAAAGCTTCTCGGCCGAGATGCACGCCCTGACCCGCGAGAAACGAGATGTATGCCCTGACCCGCGAGAAACGAGATGCACGCCCTGACCCGCGAGAAATAGGCGCACCCGGACGGCGCGATCTGGCTACCCTGACGCGGTGCTGGTCCCTGCCTCGCTTCCGGTCGTGACCGAGCTCGGGCGGATCCCGGCGGCCCGGCCGTGGCTGGACACGCTGCCCGCGCTCATCGCCTCGGTTCGCGACGAGTTCGATCTTGCCTTGGAACCGCCGCTGCATGGCGGCAGCTGCAGCTGGGTCGCGCCGGCTCGGCTGCCGGACGGCACCCCGGTGATCGTCAAGATCGGTTGGCCGCACCGCGAGATGCTGGCCGAGCCGGCGGCGTTGCGGCTGTGGGACGGGCGCGGGGCGGTGCGGCTCCTGCGGGAGGATCCGGCCCGGCATGCGCTGGTCCTGGAGCGCTGCGACCCGGGCGAACCACTCGCGTCGTCATCGCTACCGGCGCCGGAGCGGCTCCGGATCGGCTGCTCGGTGCTGCGCCGCCTGTGGCTGGCGGCCCCGGACTCCGTTGGTACGTCCTTCGGCGCCTCCTTCGGCGCCTCCTTCGGTGCCTTCGAGGATCTTGGAACCGTCACGGCGGAATGGGCGGATTTGACCGAGGAGCGCCTTGCGCGGCTGCGACCGGGCTATGACGCAGGCTTCGTCGGCCACGGCGTGCGGCTCCTGCGCGAGCTGCCGTCGTCGGCCGGTTCTCGCGTGCTGCTGCACGGCGACTTCAACCCCGGCAACGTCCTGTCCGACGGCGGCCGGTGGCTGGCTATCGACCCCAAGCCGATGGTGGGCGACCCGGCGTACGACCCGTGGCCGCTGCTGGAGCAGATCGACGACCCGTTCCAGCACCCGCGGCCGGTCCTGCGGGACCGGGTCCGGCTGCTGGCCGGGGAACTTGACCTCGACGCCCAGCGGATCGTGGACTGGGCGATCGCGCGCCGGGTGGAGACCGCGCTGTGGGCCGCGCACCACGACGACGTGCCGGGCGGTGCCCACGTCATGTCCGAGGCGCGTGCGCTGGCCGACCTCAGTCGATGACGTGTTTCCAGCGTTCGTGGATCTCGCGCAGGAAGCTGGGGTCGCTCTCGGCCACCTTGGGAAACGTGGCAAGCCGCTCCCACGGCCGGCAGGCGTCGATGACCGCCCGGCTGTTGAACAGCGGCGCCCCCTCCGGCAGCATCGGGTCGAGCTTGCTGCCCCAGGACCGGTGCAGGATCTCGATGTCGGTGGCCGGGTCGGTCCGCGTCGACATCGCCCAGATGACCTGGTCGAGGTCGCTCGGGTCGATGTCGTCGTCGACCACGACGACGTATCGGTTCATGTATGCCGCGGCCGGCAGTTGCGAGGCCAGGACGCCGACCTGGCGCGCGTGCCCGGCGTAGCGCTGCTCGAGCGCGACCGCCACGAATAGCCGCCCGCCGCCGGCCTCGTGCGCCCACGCCCCCGTGACCCCGGCCACGCCGGTCGCGACCAGCTCGTCGTGGATCATCGCGGACTTCATGACGGTCCGCATGTATGAGTAGTCGTGCGGCGGCCGGCCCGGCGGCGCGCCGAGGATGATCGGGTTGTCGCGGTGGTAGAGCCGCGTGATGTCGATGGCGAGGTCGGCGCGGCGGCTGCCGGAGTAGTAGCCGGTCCACTCGCCGAACGGCCCCTCCTCGAGCTTGTGGTCGGGTCGCAGCCAGCCCTCGATGGCCAGCTCGCTGCCGGCCGGGATGGGCAGCCCGGTGTCCGGCCCGATGACGACCGGCACCCGCTGGCCGAGCACCGCCCCGGCGTATTCGAGCTCGGAGACCCCGCGTGGCACCTCGGTGCCGCCGAGCGCGAGCAGTAGCGGATGGTGGCCGAACGACACCGTCACCGGCGCCTGCCCCTCCTTGGCGAACCACGCCTGGATGTGCTGGGCGCCGTGCTTGCCGGGCACCGCCGCGATCGTCGCGCTCCGGCCGTTGTCCTGCACTTCCATCCGGTAGCAGCCACCGTTGTGCACGCCGGTGTCGGGGTCGCTGGTCACGACCAGGCAGCCGGTCCCGATGAACCGGCCGCCGTCCTCCCCGTGCCAGCGCGGCACCGGGAAGCTGAGCAGGTCGACCTCGTCCCCGGGCACCTCGTTGGCCAGCAGCGGCGCGTCGCCGACGACCGCGAGCGGATAGTTGCGGGCCGCAGCCGACCACCGCGACGGCTGGCCCCGCAGTGCCTCGACCAGCGTCGCATCGGTGTGCTCGTCGCCGAGGTTGAGCGTGTGCCCCAGCCGGCGGGCCGAACCGGTGGTCCCGGTCAGCACCCGCCCGCTGGGGTAGCCGGTGATGTCGCTGAACAGCAGCGCCCGCGGCCGCCGCGCGCGGTAGCTGAGCTCGGCGATGGCCCCGATCTCGAGATCCCAGTGCGCCCCGCGAACCTCCCGCAGCTCGCCGAACGACTCGACCGTGGCAATGAAGGCCCGCAGGCTCAGCACCGGCTCGTCCATGCGACCACCATATCGACGGCGGTCAGACGGCCTGGGCCACGCTCACCCCGAACGTCCCGGCCCGGTCGGTCCACCACCGCCGCGCCGCGAAGCCGGCCGCCGCCAGCTCGGCGGCCACCCCCTCGCGCCGGAACTTGGCCGACACCTCCGTCCGCAGCTCCTCGCCGGCCGCAAACTCCACCCGCAGATCCAACCGTTTCAGGTGTACTGCCTGAGCCCGCTCGGCCCGCAGCCGCATCTCGATCCACTCCTCGTCCGGATCCCAGCGCGCGACGTGCACGAACGCCTCGGGGTCGAAGTCGCCGTCCAGGTCCCGGTTGAGCACGCGCAGCACGTTGCGGTTGAACTCGGCGGTGACCCCGGCCGCGTCGTCGTAGGCGGCCACCAGCGTCGCCTCGTCCTTGACCAGGTCGGTGCCGAGCAGCAGCCACTCGTCAGCCTGCAGCACCCCCCGAAGCGCGCTCAGGAAGGCCGCCCGCTCGACCGGCACCAGGTTGCCGATCGTGCCGCCGAGGAATGCGACCATCCGCCCGTCGCCGCCCGGGATCCGGTCGAGATGCGACGTGAAGTCCCCGACGATCGCGTGCACGTCGAGGTCGGGATAGTCGGCGTTGATGGCGGCCGCCGCGGCCCGAAGCGCCGACTCGGACACGTCGAGCGGCACGAACCGGGCGAGCGTGCCGTGCCGGTGCAGCGCGTCGAGCAGCAGCCGGGTCTTGTCCGACGATCCCGAGCCGAGCTCGACGAGCGTCTTCACGCCGGTCGTGGCCGCGATGTCGGACGCGTGCCGGGCGAGGATCTCCCGCTCGGCGCGCGTCGGGTAGTACTCCGGAAGGTCCGTGATCTCCTCGAAGAGCTGGCTGCCGCGCTCGTCGTAGAACCACTTCGGCGGCAGCGTCTTCGGCGACGCGGTCAGCCCGGCGCGCGCGTCGGCCTCCAGCTCGCGCCGTAGATCCTCGGGTCCCAGGTAAACGTCGATGTTCATAGTGGCTCCACGTAGTAAGTCGTCGGGTCGGCGACCACGAGGTGGTGGTCGGGCACCTCGGTCCAGCCGGCCGCGGTGTCGAAGGGTTCGGACGCGACCACGACCGCGGCGTCTGTGCGCCGGACGGACAGGGCGTGGCCGACCGCGGTCGCAAACGTGCTGCGGCCGTCGCTGAGCAGCAGGTTGAGCCGGGACTCCGGAGCGGCCGCGCACACGTCGGCGACCACGCTGCGCAGGACCTCGGCCGGCTGGGCGCGGGCCCGCAAGCGGTGGCGCACCAGTGCCCACAGCAGTGCGGCGTCGGTCGGTGCATCGAGCGTCAGCAGGTCGACGACCGGCAACGACTCGGCCAGCTTGGCCACGCTCTGCGGCCAGCCGGGCACGACGCCGTTGTGGCTGAACAGCCAGCGCCCGGACGCGAACGGGGCGGTGGCCGACTCGCTCACCGGCAGCCCGACGGTCGCCGAGCGCACCGCCGCGAGCACCGCCGACGATCGGGTCACCCGCGCGAACTCGGCGAACGTGGTGTCTGTCCACATCGGACTCGCACGCCGGTAGCGGATGGGCGCGTCGGCGTCCTCGGCATACCAGCCGACGCCGAACCCGTCGGCGTTGATCGTGCCGCCGCCGCGCATGTCGTGCGGCGCCCAGGACTGGCGCAGCAGCGCGTGCGGCGGGTCGATGAGCAGCTCGGCGAGCGTGGTCGGCCGGCCGAGGTAGCTCAGGTGCCGGCACATCAGCGCACCTCGCCGGCATCCCGCGCGCAGCGCAAACCGCTGAAGATCTGCCGCCGGATCGGGTAGTCCCAGTTGCGGAACGTGCCCCGGCAGGCGGCCGCGTCGGTGCCGAACGAGCCGCCACGCAGCACCTTGTAGTCCGAGCCGAAGAAGACCTCGGAATACTCCCGGTAAGGAAACGCGGTGAACCCCGGATAGCCGGTGAAGTCCGACGCGGTCCACTCCCACACGTCGCCGATCAGCTGCTGCGCCCCGCACGGCGCGGCGCCGTCCGGGTAGGCGCCGATCGGGGCAGGGCTGAGGTGCCGCTGGCCGAGGTTGGCCCGCTCGGCGGTCGGGTCGTCGTCGCCCCACGGATAACGGCGGGACCGGCCGGTCGCCGGGTCGAAGCGGGCGGCCTTCTCCCACTCGGCCTCGGTCGGCAGCCGCTTCCCGGCCCACCGCGCGTAGGCCTCGGCCTCGAACCAGCCCACATGCACCACCGGCTCGGCCGGGTCGATCGGCTCCCGCCGCCCGAACCGGGTGGCGGTGCCGTCGCCGTGCCAGTGCCCGGGCCGCTCCAGCCCGGCCTCCTGCCGGTGGGCCCAGCCGGCCGCGCTCCACCAGGCCGGGTCGGCATAGCCGCCGGCGTCGATGAACGCGAGGTATTGCCCGTTGGTCACCGGGAACCGGTCGATGAAGAACGCCGGCACGTCGGCCCGATGGGCCGGGCGCTCGTTGTCCAGCGCCCACGGCTCGGTCGAGGTGCCCATGGTGAACGGGCCGCCGGGCACGAACACCTCGCCGCCCGCCTCGACCGGGCCGGCCGGCGCCGGTGGGGGCGGCGCGGACAGCAGTGCCGGTCCGGCCCGCAGCTGGTGGGTGGCCAGCATCGTCTCGTCGTGCTGCTGCTCGTGCTGGACGATCATGCCGAAGGCGAATGCGTCGGCGACCAGCGGCCGGCCCTCGAGCGCGACCGTGTCAAGCAGGTCGAGGACCTTGTCGCGGACGGTGCCGATGTAGCGGCGCGCCTCGGCCGGGCCGAGCAGCGGCAGCCGGGGCCGGTCGCGCCGGGGCTGCTGGAACGCGTCGTAGAGATGGTCGATGTCCTCGCGGACGGGGCCCGGCCGCCGACGTCGCGGACGAGCCAGAGCTCCTCCTGGTTTCCCACATGCGCGAGATCCCAGACCAGGGGCGACATCAGCACCGAGTGCTGGTGGGTCAGCTCGTTGTCGTCCGCGTCGGTCAGAGCGAGGCTGCGGATCCGGGCTCGGTCGAGCTCGGCAGCGGCGCGGGCGCGCACGTCGGTCGTCATCGGGCTCCTCCTCGGCTGGCTCTGCCTTGGTTGGCTTGTTGTTGTTTCAGGCGGCGGCCGGCGGCCGCGGTCACCGCGGAAATCGTGGTCGGGGACAGGCCGAGGTCCGGCAGCGCGCGGCTGGCCAGGTCGAGCAGCGCCGGCGCCTCGGCGGCCAGCACCGGATCGGCCAGCCCGTCGCGGGCCGCGGCCAGCCAGCGCCCGGCCGACCCTTTCGTCAGCGCGAGTGCGGCGTCGACCGTGGCCTCCCGCGCGAACAGCGCGGTCAGCAGCGCGACCGGGGCCAGCCAGCGGCTGGCCGGCTGCGCGTCGAGGTAGCGCACCTCGAGGTAGCCGCGCGGGCGGACCAACGGGAACAGCGTGCTGAGGTGGTAGTCGAGGTCGTCGTAGGTCGGGCGGGTCGGCAGCGCGCCGTCGACCCAGTCGCCGAACGTGACCCCGGGCGGGGCCAGCCAGTCACCGTCGGACCGGCGCACGCAGAGCAGCGGGCGGTCGACCGCCCACCGGGCCCAGTCGGAGGCCGGATCGTCGCTCGGCGGCGGCGGCCGGCTCAGCCCCGGATCGATGTCGAACCAGGTGCGCATCCGCCCGGACGCCCAGCCCAGCGGCCGCCCGGCGTGCCGCGGCGAGTTGGCGAACGTGGCCAGCAGCACCGGCCCGACCGCGTGCACGGCCCGCCACCGATGGACGAACCGGTCGGGCGCGCCGGCGTCGAGGCAGACCTGGACGCTCGCGGTGCCGCCCATCATCACGCGGCCCTGCGGGCCGTGCCGGTCGTAGGCACGCTCCATCGCCGCGTAACGCGGAGTGTCGAGGATGCGGCGAGCCGGACGATGCGGGTCGCATGCCTCGTCGCCGAGGACGAGGCCGGCCGAGGCGAGAAGCGCCTTCACGTAGGCCGAGTCGGCGTCAACCGCCGAGAAAAAGGTGGCCGGAGCGTCGCTGGGCGGCGCGGATATCTCGACCTGACCGCCCGGCTCAACGGTCAGGATTCCCCCGTGTGGCAATGGATGGTGGGGACTGTCGGGGACGAGGGTGGCCGGCGCGTGCCGGCCGAGTGCAGCGACCAGGCTCGCCGGGTCGAGCGCGCGGCTCGGGTCGTCGCGGTGGTGCACGGTCCACTCGAGCTCGACGCCCACCTTGCGGGGTGGTCCGGTCTTGAAACAGACCTTCGCGACGTAACCCTCGGCCGCCGTCCTGTCGATGATCTCAAACATATCGAGTCGCTCGTCGGCGACCAAACGAGATCCCATGGGCCTCAAGCTAGCCACGCCATATGACATTTTCTCGGCCGCACTAGCGGAAGTACCGCCCCGGCGTCGCCGCGAACGCCTTCCGGAACGCCGCGATGTAGCCGCTCGGCGAGGCATATCCCGAGGCCACGGCCGCCTCAGCAACCGACCCGCCGGCCGCGATGTGTTCCAGGCCACACAACAGCAGTCGATGTTGGCGCCAGCGGCCGAGCGTCATCCCGGTTTCGGCCTGGAACCGGCGCTCGAGCGTCCGCGGGCTCACCCCGACGGCGCGGGCCAAGCGCGCCGTGCCGGCCGCGTCCGGAGCGCCGTCGGCGATCAGCCGGGCCGCCGTACTCGTGGCCGGCCCGATCGGCTCCGGCAGCGTGAACGGCGGCATCGAGGGTGACGCCGACGCAAGCACCAGTTCGTCGGCGATGAGCAGCGCCAGCGCCGCCTCGACCGGATCGCGCTCGTCCAGCAGGCCGACCTCGGTCGCGCGCACGATCAGCTCGCGCAACAGCGGCGAGACGACCAACGCACGGCAGGCGGCCGGTAGCGACGAGCCGAACCCCGGCCGGAGATAGCACGTGCGCAGCGCGCTGTCGCCGACGAACCGGATCGCGCTCGTCCAGCAGGCCGACCTCGGTCGCACGCACGATCAGCTCGCGCAACAGCGGCGAGACGACCAACGCACGGCAGGCGGCCGGTAGCGACGAGCCGAACCCCGGCCGGAGATAGCACGTGCGCAGCGCGCTGTCGCCGACGAACCGGATCGCGTGCTCGACCCCGGCCGGCACCCAGACGGCCCAGGTCGGCGGGGCGATCCAGGAGCCCGCCGTCGTGCGCACGCTCATCAGCCCGGACCGCACGTAGATCAGCTGGTGCCAGTCGTGTGTATGCGCCGCGATCGACCCGCGCTGGTCGGACGTGGACGTGCGCACGAGCAGGAACGGCTCGTCGGCGGCCGTGCGACGCTTTCGCGACATCAAGCGGCACAATACCGGGATGGCGTCGCAAGCGGCACCACCGCTAGGTTCGTGAAATGGTCAGCAACCTCGCCTCGTTCGCCATCCACGTCGACGACGTCGACCGCGCCCGCGCCTTCTACGAGGCGGTCTTCGGCTGGGAGTTCGAGCCCTGGGGCCCGCCCGGCTTCTACCTCATCCACACCGGCGACGAGCAGTCACCGGGCGTCCAGGGTCTCCTGCATCAGCGCTCGGAGCCGCGCACGGGGACCGGCCTGAACGGGATCGAGCCGACGTTCGCGGTCGACGACGTGGACGCGATCGCGACCAAGGTCGAGGCCAACGGCGGGAAGATCATCTTCGCGAAGTCGGTCATCCCGACCGTGGGCGCGCTCATCCGGTTTCTCGACCCGGAGGGCAACGACATCGGCGCGATGGCCTACGACACGCCGCCGCACACCTGAGCGTCCGGCAGCTCGGGTGGCTCGGCCGTCCGGCGGCCGAACTCGGCGGCCAGCGCGGCCACCGCGACGGGTGCCAGGGCCGGCCAGGAGCCCGCGAGAAGCATCCGTGGCCGCCAGGTGGGCCGGAACTTCGCGCAGAAGCGGTACAGCGGCCACAGCTCGATCCACGGGTCGAAGAGCCGCACGGCGACCGTGGCGATACGGGCGAACGGGCTCGGCGACTCGAAGACCCGCCGGAGGCCGGCGAAGTTGAGCGACACCTCGGCGACGCCGGTTGCCCGGCCGTGCTCCACCACCTCGACGACGAGCCGCTCGACCACGCCGTTGGGCGCGTCGCGGCGCCGTGGGGCCACGTCGAGCGTGAGGATCCGCCCGCCGGCGCAGACCGCGAAACGCGCGAACGCGACCGCCTCGCCGCGCCCGTCCCGGGCGACGGCGACGACGCAGTCCGGCCGCGGGACGAGCAAGGTGTCCAG
>Ga0207661_10004101_pt1 | contig 10182 bp, 8 predicted proteins | sample KBSC713LmetaG_FD_184337 | JGI IMG/M metagenome (GOLD analysis project Ga0207661, IMG submission 184337) | Corn rhizosphere microbial communities from Kellogg Biological Station, Michigan, USA - KBS C7.1-3L metaG (SPAdes) (version 2) | ecosystem: Host-associated > Plants > Roots > Rhizosphere ... | reverse complement strand
AGAAGGAAATTCTGACAGACGTGCTCCTAAGGCCGTTAAAAATTATGCTAAAGCCAACCCGCACAGAATGGGTGACTGGGCTTCTGACAGCAAAACGGATGTAGCCCATATGGAAAGCGGTGACTTCTACGGAACAGAAACTTCTGTCACCCTGGAGAATGCTACACAATATAAAATCGTTTTCAAAGGCAATGACGGTTCTGAAACCCAGCTCAAAGATTTCGCAAAACTTCAGGCAGGAGAAGTAATCGATTCCTCCGTAATGAACCTAAATGCTTTAAAAGCTTTCGTTCAGCAGGCTATCGATGAGGCAAAAAACAGGAACGTCCTTCTTTCCGCCCACCTGAAAGCGACGATGATGAAAATCTCTGACCCTATTATTTTCGGGGCTGTAGTGGAAACATTCTTCAAAGATGTATTCACGAAATATGCTGATACCTTCAAATCTCTGGATATCAATCCTAACAACGGTCTTGCCGATCTGTTTGAAAAAATAAAAGGAAGCGCTCAGGAAGCAGATATCAGAGCTGATATAGAATCTGCCCTGGCTAACGGACCAAGAGTGGCTATGGTGAATTCCGATAAGGGTATCACCAATTTCCACGTACCTTCTGACATTATCGTTGATGCTTCTATGGCTGCCCTGGTAAGAGGCGGAGGTAAAATGTGGAATAAGGAAGGAAAAGAGGAAGATACCGTATGCATTATCCCGGACCGTTCTTATGCAGGATTCTACCAGGCGGTGATCGATGATATGAAAGCACACGGAAAACTGGACCCAACGACGATGGGTTCTGTTCCGAACGTAGGATTAATGGCACAGAAAGCTGAAGAATACGGTTCCCACGACAAAACCTTCCAGGCTTCTGCTGAAGGAACTATTGAAGTTCAGGATGAGAACGGAGCCGTCCTTCTTTCCCAGAAAGTGGAGAAAGGCGATATTTTCAGAATGTGCCAGACTAAAGATGCACCGATCCAGGATTGGGTAAAACTGGCCGTGAACAGATCCAGACTTTCTGATACGCCTGCTATCTTCTGGCTGGACAAAGGAAGAGCCCACGACAGGGAGATCATCAAAAAAGTAGAACAATACCTTAAAGATTACGATACAACCGGCCTTGACATCAGGATCATGGATGTGAAAGATGCCATGGCAGAAACCCTGAAAAGGGCCAGGGAAGGAAAAGATACCATCTCAGTGTCCGGAAACGTACTTAGGGATTACCTTACAGACCTTTTCCCGATCCTTGAACTTGGGACTTCAGCGAAAATGCTTTCCATCGTTCCTCTGATGAACGGAGGAGGTTTATTTGAAACCGGTGCCGGAGGTTCTGCTCCTAAGCACGTTGAGCAGTTCCTGGAAGAAGGGTATTTACGTTGGGATTCCTTAGGTGAATTCCTTGCGCTTCAGGCTTCTCTGGAACATCTTGCACAGACCCAGGACAATAAAAAATCCCAGATTTTAGCGGATGCCCTTGATGAGGCGAATGCAAAATTCCTGGCTACTGACAAATCACCGGCAAGAAAAGTAGGACAGATCGATAACCGCGGATCTCACTTCTACCTGGCGATGTACTGGGCTGAAGCACTGGCTGCTCAGACTGCGGATGCAGAACTGGCTGCTAAGTTCGCCCCTATAGCACAGGCCATGAAAGAAAACGAAGAGGTAATCAATGCCGAGTTGATCGGTGCACAGGGTAAACCGCAGGAAATCGGCGGATACTACAAGGCTGATACCTATAAAACGTATTCTGCCATGAGACCGAGCACGGTTCTGAATGAAATCATTGACGGAATTTAATCTCCGTACACAATATACACTGAAAAGCTCCTTTTTAAGGGGCTTTTTTGTTGGATCCACATAATAGTTTCAAAGCCATTACGGGATCATAAAAATCCCCTCATTGCTGAGAGGATTCATGAAGAAAATTATAAAATAGAAAATATAAGTGTCTTTATCAGGCATGCATGAAGCCTTCCGGAATCCATTTAAACTCCTGCCCTGCTTTTCCGGTAAAACCTAATCCAGGCCATGGCATATGAAAGGCAAATACACGCATTTCTGTTTCCGATAACTGGCAGAGAACATTGATACGTGTTTGGATAGCAATATCAAGATCCGCATCCCCGAAATAACCCCAATCAGGATGTGAAAATAAGATCACATCTGAATGGACTGTATCAGCGATACAGATCAGCTTTTCTTTTCCGGAAGAAATGGTTGTCATAGTGAGCCCCGGGGTATGTCCCGGCGCCAGCTGAAAGCTGAAATGCCCATACAGTTCTTGCTTGAAATCAAAAAATGTCAATATGGGATGTATGGTTTTAAGGATATTCTGTACCGGAGGAATCATCTGACTGATCAGCTCCGGCTGGTCTTTCAGGGCGCTGTTGCCGAAATCTTCCAGGGTGGCATTCATCCAGAAATCATATTCGGCCTCTGCTATGAAATAATCTGCATTGGAAAATACAAGATTACCTTTTTCGTCCACTAAACCTCCGATGTGGTCAGGATGTGCATGAGAAATGAAAACATCAGTAATATCTTTCACGGAAAAACCTGCTTTGTTGAGGCTTTTGAGAAGAAAACCAGCTCTTTCATCAGCAAAAATACCCATGCCTGCATCCAGTAAGATCAGCCTGTCCTTTGTTTTTACTAAAAGTATATTCAGGGCTATATCAATGTAATTTTCCGGCCGGAAATGTTGTTTAAGAATGGTTTTCAATTCTGTCAGGTTACCTCTGGGAGCAAAAGAGGCAACATTCTCTTCGTGGAGGTATCCGTCTGTAAAAATAAACAGTTCCAGCGCTCCGAGCATGATCTTTTTAAAACCTGAAAGATCATTTTCCTGTTGTAGAGGAAACGGGTCTGAATGTATTGGTTCATTCATTGAACCTTCTTTTACAGTTTCTTTTTTATCCATCATTCTTAAATTTTATCTTAAATGTGGGCTTTCCTGATCCTGATCATGCTCAGGACAAGCAATCCAAGCAGGCCCAGAACAAAATAGCCTTCTGCAACTTCCAGCTGGACCTGTGGCCTGATGACTGCAACGATCCCATAACTGACTGCAGAAGTAATAATGTAGGCTACACCACCGGTAAGACCGCCCGCAATGCCTGCGGATTCCGGGAACCGGCCGATACAGTAGGCAAAATAGTTGTTAAAGACAAACCCGGCCGTAATGTGAATACAGAACGCAAAAGCCACCAGGCTGTAAATATTGCTTAAAAAGTAAGAAGCGATAAACATCAGCACTATACAAGCGAGCTGAATGAAATTGGCATACCGGATCTTAGGCAGGAACGCTTTATTGATCAGCGCTTTTCCGAGAAATCCACCGGTCATCCACGCAAACCCGAGGATCAGTGAAACATAGCCGGCCACCACCTCGGAATAGCCCATTTTATGTTCGATGATGAAAGAGCCGCAGAGGCTAAAGAACATGATCATCGAATAGCTGAGCCCGCACATGATCATGCCGTAGAAAAAATCCTTCGTTTTAAACATAGAGGCATACTGCTCAATCAGGAACTCCACACGGAAAGGGTTTCTCTTTTTCAGGGTCTCACCGGAAAAAACAAATTCCAGTATAAAAAGCAGCAGGCTGTATCCTGCAAGCACATAGAAATTGGACTGCCACCCGAAATTTTTCTGCAGGTAACCTCCGATGAACGGTGCAATAATAGGTCCCACAGACCACACAATGGTCATGATGCTGAGGTAATGTTTCCGCTTGTCGCCGTCATAGACATCTACAAAAAATGCGCGCTTCGACACTACCGCAAAGCCCGACAGTATTCCCTGCAAAACCCTCATGGCGTAAATGATAAAGATATTCTGGGTGGTTGCCGTAATCACAAATGAAACCACAAACAGAGCCAGCGATACCATAGAAACCTTGTACCTGCCGAACGAATCCACAATGCTCCCGGCAAAAAACTGGGTTAATCCGTAACTGATCAGGAATATGGATAAGGTGAGCTGGATCCGGCTTTCCGGCTGATTCAGTTCTACGGCCATGCTCGGCATGGAAGGCAGGTAAATATCCGTTGACAGCCCCGACATCGGGATGACGGCAAAAGCCAGCAGTGTGGCAATAAATTTATTTTTCTCTTTAAGTGTAACCATGATCGTCGTTATATTGATAAAAAACTCAGATCCCGGATATTTCCGGAACCTGAGGATTGTGTATTTTGTCGTTAATTATTGACCAGTTCTTTCATAAGACCTTCATTATACCTTTCTCCTACATCAGGGTATTTCTTTAAGATCGAATCAATGGTGATAAGGTCTTCCCCGGAAAGTTCAAGATTTGCAGCTTCAACATTTTCCTCCAGGTACCTGATCCTTTTGGTCCCCGGAATCGGGATGATATCGTTCCCCTGGTTCAGTACCCAGGCGAGAGCCAGCTGCGTTCCTTTTACTCCTTTCGAGGCTGCGAAATCATTGATCTCCTGAGCCAGCTTCCTGTTGTTGTCCAGGTGCTTTTCCTGATAACGTGGAAGTGATCTCCTGAAATCCTCTTCAGCCAGGTTGTGTACCTCACCGATATTGGAAAATAATCCTCTTGCTAATGGCGAAAACGGAACCAGACTGATACCGAGCTCTCTGACTACCGGCAGAATTTCTTTTTCTACATCTCTTGTCAGCAAAGAATACTCTGACTGTAAAGCGGCAATAGGATGAACCGCATGGGCTTTCCTGATGGAGGATGCGGAAGCTTCTGATAAACCCAGGTATTTTACTTTCCCGGCTTTTACCAGCTCCGCCATGGCGCCAACTGTTTCCTCAATCGGTATGTTCGGATCTACCCGGTGGGCATAATACAGGTCGATTTCATCTACCTTCAGCCGCTGAAGGCTTGCATCTACCGCTTTTCTGATCCATTCAGGAGAACCGTCGAAATACGTCCCGGAGGCAACACTGTGATTGGCTTCGCCTTCCCAGTATCTGAATCCGAATTTTGTAGCAATAAAAATCTTATCCCGATTTGGCACAAGTACTTTAGAGATCAGCTTTTCATTCTTACCATTGGCATAAATATCAGCCGTATCCCAGAAGTTAACGCCGAGGTCAAGGGCTTTATAAAGTGTCTTGATATTCTCCTGTTCATCAGCCGGGCCATAAGCAGCACTCATTCCCATACATCCCAGACCAACTGCTGAAAGTTTTTCTCCTGTATTTCCTAGTTTTCTGAATTCCATAACGATTTGTGAATTTAATATATGCCATCCTGCCTGTATATAAAATTAAGGACAGCATGTTATTGTAAGATTAATTATTAACCAGCTTCATAGATCCTTCGCTGTATCTTTCCCCTACATGAGGATATTTCTTCAGAATTGAATCGATGGTGCTGAGATCTTCACCGGACAGTTTCAACCCTGCTGCTGCAATATTCTCCTCCAGGTACTTGATTCTTTTCGTCCCCGGAATCGGGATAATATCCTCTCCCTGGTTCAATACCCAGGCAAGAGCCAGCTGGGTTCCTTTCACCCCCTTGGAAGCCGCAAAATCATTGATTTCCTGAGCCAGCTTTCTATTGTTTTCAAGGTATTCATCCTGATAACGTGGAAGCGACTTTCTGAAGTCTTCCGCTCCGAAGTTCTGAACGTCATTGATGTTGGAAAACAATCCTCTCGCCAGCGGAGAATAAGGAACTAAAGTAATCCCAAGCTCCCTGATTACGGGTAAAATCTCATTTTCCACATCCCTGGTAAGCAGTGAGTATTCAGATTGTAAGGCCGTTATCGGATGAACAGCATTCGCCTTCCTGATAGAGGATGCGGAAGCTTCTGATAACCCGATATATTTCACCTTCCCGGCTTTTACCAGTTCCGCCATAGCCCCTACCGTTTCCTCGACAGGGATATTGGGATCTACACGATGGGCATAATACAGGTCGATTTCATCAACCTTTAGCCGCTGAAGACTTGCATCTACAGCCTGTCTTACCCATTCCGGGGAACCGTCAAAGTATGTTCCCGGCGCACCGCTGTGGCTTGCCTTACCGTCTTTAAACCTGAACCCGAATTTAGTGGCAATGAAAATTTTATCCCGGTTCGGAACCAGCACTTTAGAAATCAGTTTTTCATTCTCCCCATTGGCATACATGTCTGCGGTATCCCAGAAGTTTACGCCAAGATCAAGTGCTTTATGAAGTGTGTTGATGCTTTCCTGCTCATCCGTCGGTCCATAGGCAAAACTCATCCCCATGCAGCCTAATCCAATAACTGAAAGTTCTTTTCCTGTATTTCCTAATTTTCTGAATTGCATAACGGTTTATATTTTATGATTAATAAGACAAAGTTAGAATGGAAATACATCCTTTACCCTATAAAATTCAAACCAAGAATTATAAAAATCAAACCAGTGTATTTCTTACAGCATTAGGCGTTATCCCGGCCTGTTTTTTAAAATAATTGGTAAAATAAGAAGGCTCTTCAAAACCCAGTGCATAAGCAATTTCCGAAATATTCCAGTCCGTATGCTTCAGCAGCGCGTGGGCTTCCTGGATTACCCTTGAGGCAATCTGCTGCCCTGTTGTCCTGCCTGTAATCTCTTTTACGGAACGGTTCAGCGAGTTGACATGAATGGAAAGGCTGGCCGCATAGTCATTAGGCGTTTTCAGCCTCAGGTACCGTTCCGGGCTGTCAATGGGGAACTGACGCTCCAGAAGCTCCATAAACAGCGAAGCAATGCGCTGTGAAGAATTCTGGTACGGCTGAAAATTTTCCGTAGGGTGCATTTTCATGGTTTCGTGAATGAGGAGATGGAGGTAAGCCCGCAGCAAATCGTATTTATGGGAATAATCCGATTGTATTTCCGTCATCATTTTACCGAAGATCTCCGCCACTTCCTGCTGCTGTTTTTCATCTACGAAGAATACCGGGGTGCCGCCTATTTTAAACAGCCAGGAATCCGAAAGGCTGCCGAAACGGCTGCCGTTATGCAGGAAATGATCAGTAAACAGGCAGAAAAAACCTTTCTGATCATCATTTTCAGCCTCCCATGAATACGGAATAAGAGGATTTGAGAACAGGACTGCTGGCCGGTCTAAATAGATCCACTTATCCGCATAATGGATAGTGCCTTTTCCTATAATCAGTGAAATTTTATAATAATCCCTTCTGCTGTAAGGAGTGATCGACGAACAATTATCCCTTGCGAATACATTAAAGTGCCCGAGTCCGGGAGCCGTGCAGCCTTCCGGCAGCCTGTAAAAAGTGTTCCGTTCGTAAAAACCTTTTAATGTCTCAGTTGTTTCCATACCTCTAAATTATAAAATTCAAACAATATATATCCTATAAATATAATTTCATGATAAGATCATTTCTTTTTTCGGGGAAGCATGACATAGTACCATCTTAAGCGCTTTAACATATTTTATTTTATAATTTCCGTTAAACATGCATGGTGAACATCCTTTCTGTAAAATTATGGTTATATTTAGCTAACACTATTCACAGATATTTCATCATGGAAATTATCATTATCATCATCCTGATCTTGGTCAACGGGATTTTTTCAATGTCTGAAATGGCATTGGTATCTGCCAAGAATTTTAAGCTGGAAAATGAAAAGAAGAGGGGCAGCCACCGTGCGGAACGTGCCCTTAAGCTCACCGGCAATCCAAGTACATTTCTTTCAACCGTGCAGATCGGTATTACCCTGATCGGCATCCTTCTGGGTATTCATTCAGGTGACCGGCTTACGGCTGATCTTGCTGCCCTGATTTCTGATATCGGGCTGCTTACTGCCTATTCCGAGCCTATTGCATCCGTGATTATCATTATAACAGTTACATTTTTGTCCATCGTTTTCGGTGAACTGATCCCAAAAAGACTGGGGCTGAAATTTCCGGAAAAGATTTCCATGCTGATCGCCGGACCTATGTACTGGCTGGCTTTACTGACCTCTCCGTTTGTCTGGTTGTTAACGGTAACCAATGAAGGAATTTTAAAGCTTTTCGGCATCAGTCATGATGAAAAGGAAATGGTGACTGAAGAAGAAATAAAATCCATTATCAGGGAAGGTAGAGATGGCGGAATTATTGAGCATATGGAACATGATGTTTTGGAAAATGCATTCGAGTTGGGCAACAGAAAGGTCAGTTCACTCGCTACCCACCGGTCAAAGATCATTTCTGTGGATGCCGGTGATGATTACCAGACGGTGAAGCGGAAAATCAGGAACTGTTCATTTTCCACCTATCCTGTTACTGAACATAATAATCCAGACCATATTATCGGAGTCGTTAAGCTGTGTGACCTGTTTGACCTGGATCCCGGCAATTTCAACCTGAGGTCCCATCTGAGAAAGGCAATATTCATCAGTGAAAATTCTTTTGTGTATCCCCTTATGGAAAGTTTCCAGAAAAACAAGGCCCATCTTGCTATTGTCATTGATGAGTACGGCACGACCAAAGGAATTGTCACCCTCAATGACATCCTGGATGATCTGGTTGGCAATATTCCGGACGGTTCCGATAATGAACCGGACATAATCGCCAGGAGTGAAGATTCGTGGCTGATTGACGGCCAATGCTCCATCTATGATTTCAGGAAATATTTTAACCTGACGCTTGACCAGGATATTGAAAAGAATTTCGTGAGCGTTTCAGGATTATTCATCCACGGAAAAGATACAGTGCCCAAAACCGGGGACCAGATGACCTTTGGCAATCTCATCCTAGAAATTGTGGATAAGGACGGACATAAAATTGACAAAATCCTGGCTACAAGAACAACTGATCCACCACAATCAACTCCTAATTCATAACTCGTGTTTTACCGCTCATAATCAATTAATTTGTACCTTTAATCATGAGAAAAGTTCTCTGCCCTTTAACCAAATAATAAAAGTCATGGAAAATATCACATTTGAGTTAAGTCCCTATCAGGATGAGCTGCAGCTATTGATCGACGGCCATAAAGCCGGATATATGTCTATAAAAGTAGACGGTAGACAACTGATCGTATATTATACCAAGCTTGACGAAGCATATGAAGGGCATGGCTATGCTAAATTGCTGCTGGACGAACTGGTGCGGTATGCCGAGGAAAATGACCTATTGGTAGATCCCGAATGCGACTTTGTACGGCAGCAGTTTGAAAACCATCCGGACCGTTACCGGGATATCTGGCACGCCTGATCAATCCTTCCACCAGGGATTGAAATGCTGATCGGATCCATTGAGACTGACCGGCTGTCCGATCATGGGAGTCAGAATATTCAGGTGATTTTCCTTACCAAGAACACTTACCTTTTCAAGTGGTTCATTCCACGGATGGAGCGCAAGGGCGAACTTTGCAGAATGTACGGGAATGATATTTTTTGCTTTCACATCCATCCCTGCTTTTACAACATCTTCGGGTAAAGAGTGGATGTATTTCCAGGCTTCATTATACTGCCCGTTTTCCATGATGGCGTAGTCAAAAGGCCCATATTGCTCACCGATGGCTTTAAAATGGGTATCGTAACCGCTGTCTCCGCCCAGAAATATTTTCTTGTCCGGGGTCTGCAATACGTAAGAAGTCCATAATGTCCCGTTTCTTCTGACTTTCCTCCCCGAAAAGTGCCTTGCCGGCGTAAAAGTAATGCTGATATTATTTTTCAGCGGTATGGTGGTGCCCCATTCTTCTTCAATAAGGTTTTCTTCGGCATATCCCCAACGTTCCAGATGCGCTCCCACTCCTAAGGGCAGGATAACTTTTTCTACTCTGTCCTTCAGGGCTTTTACCGTAGGATAATCCAGGTGGTCATAATGGTCATGGGTAATGACCAAATAATCAAGATGCGGGATATCCTCCGGACGGAAAATATCTGATCCGGAAAACGCTTTATTGAAATATTTAAACGGAGAACCATAGGAGCTCAGAACCGGATCGATCAGAAACGAAACCCCATTGGTGCGGATAAAATAGGATGAATGACCCAGCCATACCATGACATCCTGATCCGCCGGTATCGCTTTTAAATCGGTATGGACGGACGGAATTGCTTTCAGCGGTTTCAACAAAGGATCTTTTTTAGCAAAGAAAAAATCATACATCACGCGGGGCATGCTGTACCCCTCAGCAATCGATGGTGTATAACTGAGGTTCTGAAACTGCCGGTCTTTATAATGCCCGGACTGCTTCATACGCTCAAGCCTTTTTCCGCGGGGTTCAGCTCCG
>Ga0207661_10004091_pt1 | contig 10192 bp, 9 predicted proteins | sample KBSC713LmetaG_FD_184337 | JGI IMG/M metagenome (GOLD analysis project Ga0207661, IMG submission 184337) | Corn rhizosphere microbial communities from Kellogg Biological Station, Michigan, USA - KBS C7.1-3L metaG (SPAdes) (version 2) | ecosystem: Host-associated > Plants > Roots > Rhizosphere ... | reverse complement strand
ATATCGCGCCTTTACCCGCGGCCCCAGTGTGAAAGTGGACATCAACGATCCTTTGACCACGCACAATCAAATGCTCGATGTCTACACCGACCAGGACATGCACAACGTGGTCCGATATCTGGAGTCCCTCAAGTGAATCGGTTCGCCGTCTTTCTATTTGCTGTAAGCACGTTTGGCCAGACGACTTTCCCCGAAGCCTGGCCTAGCTACAATGGCGACACCTCCGGCCGGCGCTACAGCCCGCTTTCCAAGATCAATCAGTCGAACATCAATTCCCTATCGCTCGCCTGGGTGTATCGCGTGAATCCCGGCCGCGCTCCTCAGGCCGGCGGCGGGAATGTGAACACCACTATAAAGGGGACGCCCGTGGTCGTGAACGGCGTGCTTTACACGACCATCCCCGATCACGTGTGGGCCATAGACGCGCGCACCGGCCGCGAGATCTGGCATCACGTGTGGGCGTCGAAAGGCGGCTGGCACATCGGCAATCGCGGAGTCGCCGTGCTGGGCGAAACCGTGTACGTCGAAACGCCCGACTGCAACCTGGTCGCGCTGAACTCGAAAGACGGCAAAGAGAAGTGGCACATCCAGATTTGCGACCTGGAACAGTTCTACTACGCCTCGGTCGCGCCGATTGTCGTGAAAAACCATGTCATCACCGGCGTCAGCGGCGACGATCTGGATGTTCCCGGCTATATCGAATCGCACGATCCCGATACCGGCGCACTGCAATGGCGCTGGTATGCGCATCCCGAGCCCGGCACTCCTGAGGCGAAAACGTGGCCCAGTGTCGAAGCGATGCTGCACGGCGGAGGGATGACCTGGGTGCCTAGCACCTACGATCCCGATCTCAATTTGCTGTATTTCGGCACCGGCAATCCGCAACCGGTAATCGCCGGGCAGGGCCGTGAAGGATCGAATCTTTACACCGAGTGCATCATCGCGCTGAATCCCGACACAGGAAAGTTGGCGTGGTACTTCCAGCCGTCGCCGCACGATACGCACGATTGGGATGCGGTGCAAACTCCCGTGTTGTTCGATGCAGACATCGACGGGAAGCAGCGGAAGCTGCTCGCGCAGGCCAGCCGTAACGGATGGTTCTTCGTGCTCGACCGCGCCACCGGCAAGAACGTCCTGAGCAGCGAGTTTGTTAAGACTAATTGGACCCTGGGCGTCGATGCCAAGGGCCAGCCGATTCCGAATCCCGCCAAGCAGCCCAAGCTCGATGGTGCACTGGTGACTCCTAATCAGGGCGGAGCGATTAACTGGCCTTCGCCTAGTTTCAACCCGGAGACGGGCCTGTTCTACGCCAACGCCGCGCGCGCCTGGAGCATCTACTACCTTTACGATGGCGACGATAAGCCCGAAGGCTGGGGCGGCAACGATCGCAGCGGCTTCTCTGAAGCGATGTTGCAGGCCATCGATTACAAAACTGGCAAGATTCGCTGGAGCCATAAGTGGCCGGGTGGGGGTGCAGGAGTGCGATCAGGATTGCTGAGCACGGCAGGGAAGCTGCTGTTCGCGGGCGACCCGAGCTCGAACTTTGTGGCTCTCGATCCCGCAACTGGAGATCCCCTTTGGCACGCGGCCCTGCACGCCTCGGTAACCAACGGCCCGATCACTTATGAACTCGACGGGGTCCAATATTTAGTAGTGGGGGCAGGCGACACGCTCTATGCGTTCGCCATGCGAGCCCGCTAAACTGATGCGGTTACTCTAGAAGAGTAGTGTCCGAGCGCCACGTAAATCCCTGGATTGTTGCCTTCGCGGTAATGCTGTGCACCTTCATGGAGGTGCTCGATACCACCGTCGTCAACGTTTCGCTTCCTCACATCGCAGGGAATCTTTCCGCCACCATTGACGAAGCCACCTGGGTCCTGACTTCCTACTTGGTTGCGAACGCCATCGTACTGCCCATGACCGGATGGCTGGCGAACTTCTTCGGCCGCAAACGTCTTCTGATGTACAGCGTGGTGGGCTTCACCGTATCTTCATTCTTGTGCGGCGCAGCACCGACGCTGCCGCTATTGGTGATCTTTCGCGTGATTCAAGGGCTCTGTGGAGGCGCGCTCCAGCCGCTGTCGCAAGCCGTTCTGCTCGAAGCGTTCCCGCCCGAAGGCCGCGGCAAAGCGATGGGTTTCTGGGGATTGGGAATCGTCGTCGCGCCGGTCTTGGGACCTGTGTTCGGCGGCTGGCTCACGGATAGCTATAGCTGGCGGTGGGTCTTCTATATCAACCTGCCGGTCGGCATCCTGTCGATTCTGATGGTGCAATGGTTCGTTTTCGATCCCTCTTACATAAAGCGCGATGAAACGGCGCGCATCGATTATTGGGGTATCGGGATGCTGGCCGTGTGGATCGCGGCGCTGCAGATCTCCTTCGATAAGGGACAGCAGCTCGATTGGTTCAGCTCTCCGTTTATCGTAGGACTTCTAGTGATCGCCGGCACATTCCTGGCTGCGTTCCTGGTTCGCGAAATGCTGGCCGAGCACCCAGTCGTGAACCTCCGAATCTTCAAGGTCGGAAGTTACAGCACCGGTGTGTTTTTGATGGCGGTTTTGGGATTCGTACTGTATGGCAGCATCGTGATTCTACCGATCTGGCTACAGACTCTAATGGGATATCCAGCCACGCGAGCTGGAATGACCATGGCTCCGCGCGGTATGGGATCGATGATCGCCATGCCCCTCATAGGCATGATCCTGCCACGGTTCGACCCGCGCAAGCTGCTTGCAGGCGGTCTGCTCATGGGCGCGTTTTCGACCTGGCAGTTCGGACAGTTGAACCTGAACGCCGGCTACTGGGATCTGTTCTGGCCGCAGTTCATACAAGGCTTCGGGCTGGGACTGATTTTTGTGCCGCTCACGACCATTTCGATGGGCAGAGTGCCGCGCGAGAGTATGGGAAACGCGACCAGCCTCTTTAACCTGATGCGCAATATCGGCGGGGCGGTGGGGATCGCCGTGATCGCCATGCTCAATACGCGCTACCAGCAGAAGTACATCAACATTCTGGGCTCGCACGTAGCTCAGGGTGATCCGGCGACCCAGCAATGGCTGGGATCCCTGAGATCCATGTACCTGGGGGCAGGCGCCGGACCGGGCTTGGCGGATCAGCGTGCCTACGGCGCCGTGTTCGGATTAGTGCAGCAGCAAGCCGCCATGCGCGCGTTCCTGGACATTTTCAAACTGGTGACGGTGGTGTTCCTGCTGATGATCCCGCTGGTGCTGCTGATGCGGAAGCCCAAGAAAGCCGAAGGTGATCCGTCAAAGGCGCCAGATGACGCTCCTTTGGCCCATTAGGGGTTCGGCTTATGATGGGAGTGGCATGAGATCGCTCCTTAACCTCCGGTTGGCTGCGATCTTATTTCTGGCGGTTTTCCCCATTACCAAGGCGCGCGGTCAGGTTCTGGAGTTCGAATCCGGCGGCTTGAAATACAAAGCGCTAACGCGTGGCGGAGTGACCATCATGTTCGCCCCGCTTCCCACACGAGTCCTGGGCTACACCATCCTGCAGGTGGCGATCTCCAACGGTTCGCCGGTGTCCTGGAGTTTTAAGCCGGAAGATTTCCGATTCGAGCGGGACGACGGTCAGCGGATTCAAGCTGTCTCCGCCGGAACCGTGGTCAAGCAACTCCTGGATCATGCCAGCCGGGGCGACGTCGGCCGGCTGATTAGCGCTTACGAATCGGCATTGTTCGGCAACGCGCACGTTCGCTCCACCAACGGTTACGAATCGCGGCGGCAGGACTATCTGGCGCTGGGCTCAACTAAGCTGAAAGCCGCCTCGGCGGCCTCGGCGATTGCGCTCGTGACCACCAAGCTTTCACCCGGACAATCCACGGATGGCGCTGTGTTTTATCCCAGCAAGGGCAAGCCGCTAGGGGCAGGCCGGCTCATCGTGGAAACAGCCGGGGAGACATTCGAATTCCCAGTGGAAGCTGAGATCCCACAGCGGGCTTCGGCTAAGTAACGATTCCCGAGATCCCATCCAGGGCGATTTGGGTTCCAGGCTCCGCGAACTGCGTCCGAACATATGCCAGCGCGACTGACTTGCCGAGCGCCGGTGAGAACACGGCGCTGGCGATTTCAGCAGCATCCGCATCGCCGGACTTAAGCTTCGTGCCCGCGGCGGGAGCCTCGCTCGTCTCGATTTCCAGACGTCGCAGCACGCGATGGATTTGGGCGCGGCTGCGGACGCGTTCCACGATCTCCTGGCCCAGATAGCAGCCTTTGTTAAAGTTCACCGCCCGCAACTGGTCGGTTTCCTGAACCAGATAACGTTCCGTGATCTCCTCGCCATAACGCGGACGGCCGCATTCGATGCGCACGATGCGGGCCTCCTCCGCAGTCGCCTCGGGATACCCTGCCTGGATCAATTGCGAGATCACAGCCTCTTTTTCTTCGATCGGGATGAACAGGAAAAACCCGCCCCTCCCGGTGCTGTTCAGATGGGCAATCGTTCCGAACTTCCAGGACATCCATGAATACGGAGCCGCAGGTTCTGGGGCTCCCAATTCGGCCAGCGCGGCGGCAGCCTTGGGCCCTTCAATAGCAATGGTCGCGATCCGGGCGGTCTGGTCTTCCAAGGTGACGTCATCGGCGATGATGTAACGATCCAGATGCTCGTACACCTTGGTTCGCGTTTCCGGCTCGGTGTCGATGAGGAAGTGATCCTCGAAGCAAAGCAGGTTGGCGTCCGCCAGGATGCGGCCCTGAGCGCTCAGGAAGAAGGCGTAGCAACCTTCGCCCGGCTTGAGGGTTTCCACCTGATTGGTGGTCATGGCGTGCAGAAGCCGCGCGCGGTCTTCCCCGTTGGCACGGATTTTGCCGCGCGGCGACAGATCCATCCAGGCGGCATTCTCGCGCAGGGCGGCATAACCGGTGGTCCTGGTAGTCACTTCAAGAGCATCCATCACGTTCGAAGCCATGCACAGTAGTGCGCCGTGCGTGCCGACCCGCTCACAACTTTCTGCCCTCAGGCAACAAGGATTCTACCGAATGGTTTATAGACCATAGGGCTATACCCCGAGTATACAATCGTGTGTGTGATTCACGAGATTCTGCCGGTCGGAATGCTGCAATGTAACTGCTCGGTTTTTGGCGACGAGCAGTCTCGCGAGGCCATTGTGATCGATCCAGGCGACGATATCGGCAACATCACCGAAGTGCTGGAGCGGCACGGGCTCACGGTAAAGGCCATCGTGATCACGCACGCCCATATCGATCACATCGGCGGCGCAGCCAAGCTGAAGGCGCTCACCGGGGCACCCGTATACATGAACCAGAACGATGCCGAGCTCTACGCTCACCTGGATACGCAGGCATCGTGGCTCGGAGTTAAACCGCCCTCGCGGACCGAGATCGATAGCCAAGCGCGGGAGGGCGATCAATTGCGCCTCGGTGACGCCGACTTCCACATCCTTCACACGCCGGGGCACACCCAGGGCAGCATCTCTATCTGGATTCCCGCCGAGAATAAGCTGGTCGCCGGCGACACGCTGTTTCGCGACAGCATCGGCCGCACGGACTTGCCGGGAGGCGATGGGCGCCAGATCCTCCGGTCCATTCACGAGAAGCTGCTGCCGCTCCCAGAGACTGCGGTGGTGATTCCGGGCCATGGGTCCAACACGACCATCGGTCGCGAGAAAGCGCGCAATCCGTTTCTACAAGGTTTGTGACCGGCCTGCGCCCGTGACCACGGCAGCCTTGCGGAGTTTCGACAGCTCCCGCCGTGCGATGCTCGACCAATGGCTCCCGGGATCCAGCTTCAGGTATTCGGTCCAGTGCCGCACGGCCTTCATCATCTGGTTGGACCCTTGATAGAGCAGGGCCAGGTTGTAATGCGCGTCGGCATACGTAGGCGCGATGGCGAGCGCAGCAAGGTAATGTTCCAAGGCCTGGACGCGGTCGCCGCGCTCGTCGTAGAGATTGGCCAGATCGAAATGCGCCAGGGCGTACTGCGGATCGGCCGTCAGCGCTTCCAGGTAGTATCGCTCGGCTTCCTTCCAGTTGCGCGCGTTGAACTGTATGGTTCCCAGGTTCACCAGCGCTCCGGCCGAAGTCGGATCCAGCTCCACCGCTTTCTGATAGGCCTCGATCACTTCTGCCACGGGCGCGCCAGTTTGCTCCAAGTCCAGCCCCCGCTGGAACCAGTGTTCGGCGGTAGCTCGCCGAACCTGTTCCGTGTTGTCCGGCGCCGCCTTGCGGAATTCCAGGAGGCGTTTCAACTCCACGGCATCGAAATTCAGCAGCAGCTGCCCGGATTCGGCGTCCATGGCGCGGCCTTCGATTTCCACCCGAATGCGTTTGCCGTCGGCATAAATCTTAAGCTGGCTTAGAGGATCGTGAATATCGCGCAACTTCTCGCGGAGTGCGGTCAGCGCGCGCTTGATTTGCGGCGAAGGCACGCGACCGGCGCGAAGTTTCAGCAGGGTTCGCAGCGCCAGCAGTTCCTTGAAACCGTATGTTTCGGAGGCCGGAAGCAGCTTCTGGCGCTCCCAACTCTTCAGTTGGCGCTCGGTGATTTTGAGAAGACGCCGCGTCTCCGCTCGCGAATAGGCTTGCTTAGCGGCAGCTGGTGTCACGAATTGGATTTTAGCAACTCTTGAAAGAGTGAAATTCCGGCGACCCCGCCTGCACCGGCTGAAACACACGCGCCGGTGTTCTCACGGGTTACGCCGCCAAGCGCGAGCACAGGAATTGACACCGCTGCCGCCGCGCGCGCCAACCCTTCTAATCCGGTGGGCTCGAGCTCGGTGGATTTCGATAGGGGCGCAAATACCGGCCCGAACACGACATAGTCGGCGCCGTCTCTCTCCGCACTGCGGACGTCGTCCACAGAGTGGCATGACACGCCGATCAGGAAACCCGGTTGCCGCCAGACTCGCGCTGGGGGCGATCCCGAGGGTAAATGAACGCCGTCGGCCCCCGCAGCAAGAGCAACATCTACGCGACTATTGACGAGGATTTTCGCACCATGGGGATTCGGCAGCTTGCGCACGGCCTCCACCAGCTCGAACAACACTCGCGCGCTCAGATCCTTTTCGCGAATCTGAATCCAGGTGATGCTAGCGGCCAGGTTTCGGGCGATCGCGTCCAGCAACGGCTCAGCTCCCAAAGTTTGTGAATCGGTTATGTAGCAGCGGATCACCGGATGCCGTGTTTCCTTTCGGCCTTGCGCACGCGTGCTTCATCCATGCCGAAGTAATGCGCGATCTCATGCCACAAGGTATCCGCTACCATCTGCTCCAGCTCCTCCGGAGTCCGTGCCATGCGTTCGTGCGGGCCCTGGTAGATGGTGATCTTGTCCGGCATCGTAAAGCTGTGGCCCACGCTGCGTGTGGTGAGGGGATGCCCTTGATACAAGCCCAGCAAACCGGGCCGCGGCGGCTCGCGTTCGACCACGATGGCGACATTTTGCAGGTACTTGCGGAAGCGCGGCGGGATGCGGAGCAGGGCGCGTGTGACGAGAGCGTCGAATTCGTTTTCAGAGAGCACGATACGGTAGTGTCCTAAATCTATGTTCCTACGCCGGTGGCAGGGGAAAGTTGCATGGAAAACGGCTCTTTCCCGTCCCAGGGGAAGATTACTTCGTCACCCTGTTGAGGCGAATGATCGTGGCGATAGTTCCTTCCACACTCACAACGCAGGGAAATCGCCTCGGGTCCACTCAATAGATCGCCGTCGCCAATCGGAATGGTTGAATCATTTACTCTCAGCCAGACCAGCGGCTTTCCGCATACTCGGCAGCGATAGAGGAACACGTGGGCGTACATCATGACGCACAGTGTAGCGCCTTTACGGGCGGTGTCACTCGGCTTGAAATTGAATCACGGAGTGACTCCAACGTGACTTATGCTTCCAGCAATTCCCACGCTCCGAACATGATCCGAAGTCCCCGCAGCCATGGCGTACAACTAGTGCACTACCGACGCTCTTAGTCACGCCCGCTGTATCATAGGAAGGCTGCATGGAAGAGAAAGATTTTTACAAAGAGTCGAAGACTACCAAACCGGCCACGCTCAACTGCCCCTTTTGCCGGACTGCGGACACCTATGAGCTGAACTGGCTGGTTCGCAAGAAACTTGACCGTTTGCCCGGCCGTGCCGATGAGCGCGATCGCGCCAAGTTTGCCAAGTGGATGAGCTACATGGTCCTGCTGGACGATAAAGCCATGTGCAAGAACATGCGTTGCCGCAAGCGCTTCGACGTGTCGGGCATCAAGACCACCGCGTTTATTTAGGGAACTCGATCCAGCCCTCCGCCGGAAGCGTCATTGGAGGCAGTCCATCGCGCTCCACGGTGACGCGGAAGCGGTCACCTTTTCGTGGAGTTTCCATTTCAATGATTCGGCCCGTCACCACTTGCGCGGCCGCTGCGCCATCGCTTTCGAATTCGATAGCGAACTTTCCCGTGCCTGCTGAATCCAGCCGCACGAACAACTCCGTACCATTGCTCCCGTAGAACATTTCGCGCGCGACGGCTCCGCCCCCGTGCATCGCGCCGGACCGGGAATCCGGCCGATAGCGCCCCGCGCCCATCCATTCAAATGCCGAGGTTACCTCGCCATCGAGTGTCACGTGGATCGAATTCGAGGGAGGCTCATGCAACTCGCCCTCCTGCGTTTTGAGGATCGGGTGCGATAGCTGCGCGGGCGGGTCCAGGCCCAGCGCGCGATACACATTCGAGAGGTGATCGCGGTACAGCTGGTCGAATTCCGGACGATTGTCCGAGCCATGCTCCGGTCCGTACCACCAGCACCAGTCGCTGCCTTCGGCGATCAACAGTTCCTCATAGGCGAGCAGGCGCGCGATTTCCATGGTCTGGGCCGCGTACTCGTCGTACACGCGGCGAGCGTCAAGCAGCAGATCCCAAGCCTGATTATCTTCCTCCGCACCGATCCAGATATCGAAATTCGCGTTGATCCACGATCCCGGAACCACGTGCTGGAGCGGTCGTGTTTCATAGCGTTCCAGCGCCTGCGATACGGTTGTCGCGTCCAGCCATGGATCATCGGAAATGCGCTGGTACAGCGCGCGCAGGAATGGACGTCCGTTGGCCTCATACCATTCCCAGGCATTCTCGCCATCCAGGATGATGGGCACCAACACATCATGTTGGCTGGTGTTTTCGCGGATCCGCGCAAGGAAATGTTCTGCGGCCTCTTCCGCACCCATGCGCGAATACTCGAAACCTATCAGGTCGCTGAGGTAGTGATCGCGGAATACCAGGCGCATCTCATGCCCGTTTCGTTCCCACAGGTATTGTTGATAGGTTTCCTCGCAGCCGGCAGCCTTGCCCAGCGTTCGGGAGAGCACTCCGTTGTCGCTCGCCGCCCATTTAAAGCCGCAGCCCGCGGCCATGGCCAGTGCTTCGTCGGAAACCGATCCTTCCGAAGGCCACAGGCCCGTGGGCTTCACGCCTAACATCTCCTGCATGTACGTTCGTGCGCGCTCCAGTTGCGTGAGAGCGTCCTGCGGATACTGGAAGCGCGGCGGCAGAGTCACGCCTGGATGCGAGACCGCGGCGATATCGGAATCGCACAGCAGCGGCAGGATCGGATGATAAAACGGTGTCGTGGCGATCTCAATCTGGCCGCGCGCGGCAAAGTCGCGATACACCGGAAGAACCGCCGCGAGCGATTCGCGCTGCTTGCGAATCATCAGCTCCTGGTCTTTTAACGAATATTCGCGGCCTCTGCGTACCAGCTCCTTGAGCTCTTCATCCTTCGCCAGCAGGTCCTCATCGAACCACGCGAGTTGGCTCAAAATCTGTAAATCGCGCAGTTCCTGGATAGAGAACGGTCCGCGCCGGCGATCGTACAATTCGATATAGCGCGGATAGCGGCGAATGACCTTATCCACGTTGGCCTGGAAGAAATAGCGCAGCACGAAGGTCTGCTGCGCCTCGGTCAGCGCTTCCGCGGGCATGGCCGCGCATTCGAAAAACGGATCGGAAGCAGTTCCGGCAGCGTATTCCGCGATCTGAGACACCATGGACGGGACCAAGTTGAATGTCTGCCGCACGTTGGGAAACTCATCCAGAATCCGGACCATCCCGGCGTAATCTTTCAAGGCGTGCAGACGCGTCCAGGGCAGCTTATATTGGCCGGTCCACAGATCCTTGTAGAACGGCTGGTGCATGTGCCATATGAAACAGAGCGAGGTCACTAGTTGGTTGGCTCCATGGAG
>Ga0207661_10004085_pt1 | contig 10195 bp, 6 predicted proteins | sample KBSC713LmetaG_FD_184337 | JGI IMG/M metagenome (GOLD analysis project Ga0207661, IMG submission 184337) | Corn rhizosphere microbial communities from Kellogg Biological Station, Michigan, USA - KBS C7.1-3L metaG (SPAdes) (version 2) | ecosystem: Host-associated > Plants > Roots > Rhizosphere ... | reverse complement strand
ACATAGACGTCATCATAGGCGGTATAGCCGGTATACGCCGGCGGCGTGCCGTATTTCGCCTTGAACGCCTGCGCGAACGGCTTGGTCTTGCTGGTCACCGCCACGTCGGGCGTTGCGACCGCAAGCGAGGGGATGCCGTCGGCAGCGCCATTGGTGTCGTTCCAGAAGGTCGGGCTCAAGGCCTGCGCCGAGATGCCGAACATCGCGATCGGCACCTGCTGGTTCTTCCACTGCACGGTCGGTTGCACGCCGACATGGGAGATGCCGGTCACGATCGCATCCGGCTTCTTGCCTTCGATGTTATTGAAGATCGGCGTGAAGTCGGTGGTATCGGGCGAGAAGCGGACGTGGTCGACCACCTTCATGCCGGCTTTCGGCAGGCAGGCCTCGTAACCCACGTCGAGCGGCTTGGTCCAGGCCGCGTCCTCGCTCATGATCGCGACGCTCTTGAACTTGAGGCTGTCGACCAGGAGGTCCTTGGCAGCATCGCAGACGAGCTGGGCCTGCGCGGCCGAGGTCAGGTAGCCGTGGAAGGTGTATTTGTTCTTGTCGTAATCGTTGTGGACCGCCTTCGTGATTTCGTTCGAGGCCGCGCCCGGCGTGATCAGCGGCATTTTCAGCCGCGCTGCCCAGGGCTCGAGCGCCAGCACGACCTCGCTGATGTAGCTCGCAATGACAGCGCTCACCTTGTCCTCGCTGACCGCGCGCTGGAACGCGCGCACGGAATCGGCGGAGGAACTCTTGTTGTCGTAGGTGACGATCTCGATCTTGCGGCCGAGAATGCCGCCCTTGGCGTTGATCTCATCGGCCGCGATCTGCGCGCCACCGGGGGTCGCGGCGCCGGCAATCGACTGCACTTCCGCGATCACGCCGATCTTGATGCGATCCTTGGACTGCGCATAGGCAGGTGCCGCAAGGCAGAGCGCGACAGCGGTCGCGGCAAGGCCCGCCTTGAGCGGAAATAGCTTTGTCATTGTTTTCTCCTCGAGATCAATCTGCTTCTTGTTATCGTGCCGCCGCGCGTCCGCCGAACGACCGCGCTCTAGGCTACGCCGCACGGACGAAGATTGGGAAGCAGCTGTTTGCGTTCCCTCCTTGCGAGGAACGCATGGCGCGAGTGAAGGACAGGTGGCGTAAAAATCAATCGAAGGTCGTCATGGAATGATGCGACGCGCGGCGCGAACGCAGAAGAGGGACGCGGGACCAAGCCCCGCGCCCCCTGTCGGCTATCGCCTCAGCCTCAGCCAGCGCCGTGGCGGCTTGCGTTCGATGCCCAGACGTGTTGGCAGCCGCTGTTCCCGGGCGGCTTTCCTCGCGCGCCGGCGGGCTCGCAGCCGCTTCAAGCCTCGAACCGCACTGGGCGCGATCGCCTGAAGCGCCAGAGAAGCTCCCCCGGCGACAAGTCCCTTGACCAAATTGTACGCCATGTCGGGCCAAAGATATTCCCACATGACCCCTGTCCTTCATCACAGGGGCCCCGCCGGGCAGCGTGGCTCGAAGAATGAAAAAGCCCCGTCCGTCACCGGCGGGGCCCAAAAAATCCCTGTACGCGCATTCCGCGCACGCGAAAACTCTTCGGTTCACCCGCTTGAGGTGGACTCAATGGTTACGGCACACCACATGGCCGTCTGATTGAAACTAAGCATGACCGTCATCCAAAGTGCTTCGCGCGGCTCGCGCGCATCGAAAACGCAATGCTCGCAAAGAGCGGTGATTTCCGTCAATTCTATGGCACGCGCGGTGCAGTTTCAGTCAAGCGCGCCGTTCCTCGCCATCTGCTCACACAAGCAGATCGGACGATCCCTGTCTGTGTGCCACTTCACAATCGTCGAGGCCGGGCTTCGCCGACAGAGCATTTCCTGGGTGATAGAGTGGGGTCCTCGCGCGCGCCGCTCAAGCGGCACAGCGGTGCAGCAGCTGCCAGACAGCAGCCGCCAGACTCGCGACGAAGAGTGACAAAAACCTCATAGCTACGCCCTCCCAAATGCGCGGGCGGCCAATTCCGTCCCGGAACGAGGGATATTACGTTGTGATGCGAATTGAGCCGTTGCGATTGACGACCGCCAGGAGAATTTCCGGCTTGAGCAAACGGCGACGTTCCGAAAGTCGTCGCGGCATGTCCGCTTGTCCTCGAAAGCGCATGCCCCTAGCGCTGGCCCTGCGTCGGCAGAAGCGGCGCGGCGGGCTCCTCGGTCACGTCTGGCACCGCGGCGTTGAGCTGAAGCACACTGGCCGCGGCCGGGAGCACCGCGTCGGCCATGGCGGCATGGCCTTCCGCAGACGGATGCACCGCGCCGCCATAGACGGCGGACAGCACGCCCCAGGTGGCATCGTGGATGTCGGCGGGCTGCATCGAGGTCGGCAAGCCCTGCGGATAGGTCATCGCGGCAAAGTAGCTGTCATTGGCGTCGCGGATCCAGCGCGCGCGGGGAAGATAGGCGCGGTATTCGCCGGCGCTGCGGCCGCAGAGCAGCGGCTGGTTCGCGGAGTTGACGATATCGGGATCAAAGCTTTCGCCCTTGGGCGAAAAGCATTCGCGGTCGAAGACGGGATCGGTATCGGCGCGGGCGCAAAAGCCGTGATCGTCGAAGGCGGCCTGATGCGCCTCGACAAAGGTGAAGCGGTCGCCTGCGGGATCGCGGCACAGAATGCCGGATTGGCAGAGCGCCAGCGCCTTCAGTTGCGGCAGGAACTCGCGCTGCACGAAGGCGGAGACGTTGGCGAGCCGCTGCGGATCGGCATTGAAAGAGGGATGGATGTCGAAGCCGGCGCGACCGCCTGGGCAGGGCGTGCCGCCATTCGACAGCGCAGGATTGGCGTAGGAAGTGTAGATGACATGCGAGAGGTCGCCGACCAGCGGCCGCAAGGCGTCGCGCAGCTTGGCAAATCCGCTCGGCAGGTCGCGCGCCAGCGCTGTGCGGGAGTCGTCGACCGAGGCCATCACGCCGGAGCGGCGGAACAGCGTACGCTCGGTCGGGGTGTCGACGATCACATCGGCGACGAGGCCGGAGAAATAAACGTCGTTGGCGCCGATCGACAACAGCACCAGATCGAGCGTGCGGTCCGGCTGACGGCGCTTGGCCGCGGTCAGCGCGGCGCGCAACTCGGCGAGCTGGCCGTTGACGCCGGCCTGGCAGGTGGTGCTCGACTTGCTAGGCGGACATTCGCGGGCGCGCTGGGTGCCGAACAGCCCCTCGGCGATGGTGGCGCCGGTGCAGGCAAGCGGCAGATAGGTCACCGCGATATGCGGATAATCCACGGCGAGCGCCAGCGCCGTGCGGGTCTGGTAGCTGTAAAGCGAGCGGTGGCAGGCGGCGTTGAGCCAGAGCGCGCCGTAGCGCTGCCAGTTCGCAAGCGAATCCGGCGCCTCGCAGGCGCGGCCGCCTTTATATCCGGCGCGGCTCGGCCGGTAATATTGCGCGGCCGCCGACCCCAGATAGTAGCGGAAGCAGAAACCTTCATCTGACAATGCGACCGCGCGGTCCGGATTGCCTTCGCCGGAGGCGATGCTGTCGCCGAGCCCCGCGATCAAGATGTCGCGCACTCTGATCTCGGTGGAAATCCTCTGCACGGGATCGGAGCCCGAGGACACCTCGACGGTCGCAACCGTCTGGCGGCCGTAGCGGACGCGCAGATTGACCGGCTCGGCGCAATCGAAAGTCGATTGCTGCGGTCCGTCGCCGTCGTCGAACGACCAGACGCAGGTGGCGCCGACCGGGACCTCGCCGGCGAGCCGGACCACGATCGCATGGTCGATCGGGGTCAGATAGTTTTCCTTGACGTTGTCGCGCACGCAGGGATCGGCGACGCGGCCCTGCAGGTCGATGCAGAGGCGGCTCACCATGTTGCGGGCCCAGCCGCGGCCGTCGCTCTGCACTTCCAGCGCGTCCTCGGAAGCAAGGATGCTGCGGTTGCGCAGGCTCTCGGCATGAAGCTGGAAGTCGCGGTCCTCCCGGAACAGGCGGAAGCGGTTTTTCACCTCCCAGGTGATCTGGATGGGGGCGTCGCCAGCGACGGGAGCTGGCGCCGGGGCGAGAGCGGTTTGGGCTACGGCCGGCTCAGCGGGCGCGGCCAAAAGCGCGCCAGCGAGCAGCGCGCTGACTGTGAGCAAACGAAGGCAGAACCGAATCATGTCCCGCGCGTTTGACGTGATAGTTGGGGCGGAAATAAGAGTACCGGCGCTTGGCCAAAATAACGTGACCGCGGCGCCGGCTTCACCGCTTTGCCCTGAGGCGCTTCAACTCCTGCACCACCGCGGGAGCAGGGATTGGCTTGCCGGCGGACGGGCTTGAGGATGCGGGCGCGGTCGTGATGGTGGACGGCGCGCAATTGCCGTTGCCATTGTCCCGGCGCCGCTTCTTCCATGGCATCACCACGTTGAACCAGATCTCGCGCGTTCCCATGATCGAGATCGCGATCGTGAAGGGGATGACGAAATAGAGCACGCGGAACACCAGGAGCGTCGCGAGCAGCTGTTCCCGTCCGAATTGCGGCAGCGCGACCAGCATGGCGGCGTCGAACACGCCGATCGAGCCCGGCGCGTGGCTGGCAAAACCGAGCAGCGTTGCGAGGATGAACACCACCGCGAGCGACATGAAGTCGATATACGGGTCGGCCGGGACCAACAGATACATCGCCATCGCGCAGAAGCTGAGATCGACCACGCCGATCAGGATCTGCACCAGCGTCAGCCTCGCCGACGGCAGCACCACCTTCCAGCCGTTCTGGCCGAGCTGGCGCCGTTCCTTGCCGGTCATGAGCCAGACCAAATAGACGATGATACCGGCGAGACACCCGAACGCGATCAGGCGGTTCAGTTCCCCCGGTAGCAGGTCCATCTCGGAGGCGGCGTTCGGATGGTAGGCCATGCCGATGCCGAGCACGACGAGATTGCCGAGCCAGAAGGTCAGGCCGGAGATGAAGCAGATCTTCGCCACGTCGATCGCGTTCAGCCCGTAATCGGAATAGATCCGGAAACGGATGGCGCCGCCGGTGAAAACGGTGGCGCCGAGGTTGTGACCGATGGAGTAGCTCGTGAAGGCCGACAGTGCGGCGATGCGATAGGGCACCGCCTTCTTGCCGAGCGTGCGCAGCGCGAAGAAATCATAGAAGGTAAGCGTGCAGAATGCGCAGACCACGCAGAGCGCGGCCAGGGCGATATGGCCGGTCGGAATATCCGTCAACGCAGTGAGGATTACGCCCGTATCGACGCCCTTCAGCGTCCGGACCAGGGTCCTGATCGCAAGGGCAATGATAAGCAGGCTTACCGCGATCCCCAGCCGTTTCCAGCCGATCCATTTCTTGAAACCGCGCGATAGCGCGGTCAGCAGTCCTCGCATTCATCCTCCCGGCAGGGCGACACAATCCAAAGCCCGTTCAAACCATTCAATCGAACGCGGCGGGCGATCGCTCCCGTAGCTGGAGTTCCACATAAGGCAAAAAGGCTGCGTTGTGCAGCCCTTGACAAGCGCGGCACCGGTCCCGGGAGCCTTTACCCCGTCCCATCCAAACCGCCCTTAGATAGGTCCGAATGAGGGTATTTCGAGGCTTTCGATGGGGCCGGTTTCTGCCAGCCGTTTCCTCCGTTGCGGACACGGCTCGTGTCCGGTTTTTCCTGCATTTTCGAGAACCTTTCACAACAGTTTTCGCTCGCGAAACGCCCTTGAGACAAAACGTCGCGAGACCGCGCCGCTGCCATACGGATGGCGCGGTACGGCCTTGCAAGGCACGGGTCGAGCTCACGGCGGGAACCGGCGGCGCGCTCAAAGCAAATGTTCTCTATCGCGCAAAGGAGGCAGCGACAATCGGCAATTAACTCGAATGAATAGGTCCCTGGGCTTTTTTGCCGCCCCAAATATCGACCTGCGGGTCGCGACCGCGATCTGGGTCGCACTCGATGCGGCGGTAAGTGGGTGCGGCATCCGGGTCACGCATTTCATTGCCGTGCTTGCCTATGACCGGCCACGGCGCCGGATATTCGATCCGCGTCACATGTTAGCCGCTAGAGGAGCCTCCATGGGACTGTTCAGCAAAGACATCAAGACCATGAACGATCTGTTCCAGCATCAATTGCAGGACATCTATTATGCCGAGCCGCAGCTCGTGAAGGCGCTGCCGAAAATGGCCGACAAAGCGACCGACCAGCAGCTCAAGCAGGACTTTATGTTGCATCTCGATGAAACCAAGGGCCATGTGAAGCCGCTGGAGCAGGTGTTCCAGAGCTGCGGCATGAAGATGAAAGCGGTCGATTGCCCGGCGATCGACGGCATCATCGAGGAAGCCAACGAACCCGCGAGCGTGGTCGCTGACAAGTCGGTGCTGGACGCAGCCTTGATCAACGCCGCGCAGGCGGCCGAGCATTACGAGATCGTACGCTACGGCAGCCTGATCGCATGGGCACGGCAGCTCGGCCGCAGCGACGTCGCGGGCCTGTTGCAGAAGACGCTCGACGAGGAGAAGGTCACCGATCGCAAGCTGACGACGCTCGCCGAAGGCCGCGTCAACATGCGCGCCGCAAGCTGATCCTTCGCTTATCCCGGCAGGTGTCGCCGGGCGGAGTAGAGCGCAAGCAGCGCGAAGATGACGATGGTGGCCGCAAACGCAAGGCTTGCGGTGATCGCGCCGGCAAACGTCGAAATCACACCGACGCCGATCACCGGCAGCGCGTTGCCGGCGAAGACGCAGATGAGATAGCTCGAAACGATCTCGGCGCGCCGGTCTTGCGGGGCGATCTGGTTGGTCACCTGCAGGCTGCCGCGATAGCCGAGCCCGGCCGCGATCGCGCAGACTGCGGTGGCAAGGATCAGCAGGGCCATGGATGCCAGGAGTTGCGCGGCGACGACGAGCGCCACGCTTGGCGGCATCAGCGCGAGCGCGAGCAGCATCGTGCTGCGGCTCGACAGGGATCGCGTCACGTAGATCGCGCCGGCAACGAACACCGCCAATTCCAGGAAGATCGCGCCCGCAATCGCATGATTGGTCACATGGAGCTGATCGGCGAGCAGGGACGGCGCCAGCGCAGCGTAGAAGCCGACCAGTGCCATGGAGCCGAATCCCGTCACCGCGGGCGCCACGAACTCCGCGCGGATTTCGGACGGCACCGAGGCGCGCGGCTGGATCGACAAATCCTTAAGGGAGGGCCGTGGCTGCGTGACGGTTTCGGGCATCATCAGGACCAGCGCGGCGACCGCAAGCAGCGCAAGCAGGTACACGATGAAGGGCAGATGCAATGGCCAGGGCAGATATTCGGCGAGCACGCCGGAGATCAGCGCGGCGACGCCGATGCCGATGAAATTTGCGCTGGTCGCGATCACCGTGGCGCGCGATTTGCTCTCCTCGTCGATCAGGTCTGCGAGCCACGCAGTTCCGGTTCCGGCGCCGATGCTGATGGCGAGGCCACCTAGAATCCGCCCCAGATAGAGCGCGCCGATGCCGCGCGCGAAAAGAAAGACGAGGGCGCTGATGATCATCAGGCCCATGCCGGCCGCGGCCACCGGCCGGCGGCCGACCTGGTCGGAAAGCCGGCCGAACAGCAGGAGCCCGCAAATATTTCCGATGACATAGACCGAGTAAATCAGCGTGAGCGAGATTTGCGAGAAGCCGAACGCCTGCTTGTACATGACGTAAAGCGGCGTCACGAGCGTGCTGCCGCCGAACAGCACGCCGATCAGGGCGGCGATCGCTGCCGTTGCGGTTGTTGCGCTCAATTCGATTCGCCCTCGCAGTCGTTCGAGCGGGGAAGTGTCAGCAGATGTCATCAGCATGCTCCATGACTGGCGATGGCGCAGGGCTCGACGTGTGCTGCGATCGGGATAATTCAAGACGCGGCGCGCAACACTTCGATCCGCAGCGAAGTATCGCAGCAAACGCGAGGCTATATGCTTGCGTTGGTTCTCCACATTGGAGGTCAATCATGCAAGCCGCTTTCTTGGATCAGCGCAGCTATGTTTCCGAACCGGCGCGGGATCGTCCGCCTCTCGCGCGCGTGCTGACACTTGCTGCCATGAGCCTCGGTTACGGCGTGGTGCAGCTCGATGTCACCATCGTCAACACCGCACTGGCCAGCATCGGCGCTGCGCTCGGCGGCGGCGTCGCCGAGCTGCAATGGGTGGTCAGCGCCTACACGATCGCGTTTGCGGCTTTGATCCTGACCGCGGGCGCGCTCGGCGATCGCGTCGGCGCCAAGCGCGTGTTCATGGCGGGCTTCGCCATCTTCACGACGGCCTCGATGGCCTGCGGACTGGCGCCTGGCGCGTTGATGCTGATCGTGGCGCGCGCGGTGCAGGGTCTCGGCGCGGCGATCCTGGTTCCCAACTCGCTGGCGCTGCTGAGCCATGCCTATCCGGACGACAAGTCGCGCGGCCGCGCAGTCGGCATCTGGGCCGCGGGCGCAAGCCTGGCGCTGACGGCGGGACCGCTGATCGGCGGCAGCCTGATCGCGCTCGCCGGCTGGCGCTGGATCTTCTTCGTCAATCTGCCGATCGGGTTGCTCGGCCTGTGGCTGACCTGGCGCTACGCGTCCGAGACCACGCGCTCGCCAAACCGTGAGGTCGATCTGCCCGGCCAGATCGCGGCAGTCACCTCGCTCGGCTGTCTCGCCGGCGCCATCATCGAGGGCGGCGCGATCGGTTGGACCTATCCGCTCGTGCTCGCGAGCTTTGCGGCCTTCGTCGTCCTCACCGTGCTGTTCGTCGTGCGGGAGCAGCGGGCGCCGCAGCCGATGCTGCCGCTTTCGCTGTTCTCCCACCGCATGTTTTCGGTGACGGCCATGGTCGGATTGCTTGTCAACATCGCGTTTTACGGGCTGATCTTCGTGTTCAGCCTTTACTTCCAGCGTATCAATGGCTGGTCGCCATTTGCGACGGGCCTTGCCTTCGTGCCGATGCTGGGCGCGGTGCTGCTGGTCAATCTTCTGGCCGCGCGGGTGTCCGAGCGGATCGGCGCGCCGCCGACGATCGCGCTGGGAGCGACTGTCGCGGGGATCGGCTCGCTCGGCCTGCTCACCATTGTACCCGGCACGAGCTACTGGGTGGTTGCCCCGCAGCTCATTGCGCTCGGCGGCGGGCTGGGCTTGCTGGTGCCGCCGTTGACCTCGATCCTGCTCGGCAGTGTCGAGAAGTCGCGCTCCGGCGTTGCGGCGGGTGTGCTCAACTCGACGCGGCAGACCGGCAGCGTGCTCGGCGTCGCGCTGTTCGGGTCGCTGATCGGCGAGGAAAGCGCCTTCATGGCCGGCACGCATGCGGCGCTGATGATTTCGGCCGCCCTGTTGCTGATTGGCGCGGCCGCAATCATGTGGAACGGCGCTAAGGGGGCACGCTAGAAGGTCAGGTTTTGGCGAGCGCGAAATGCGCCCCGCAGAACGCCATGGCTGCGCCGAGGCCGAGTGCCGCCATGCCAGCGAGAACGCCGGAAATTGTTGAAGCCGAACTCGGCGCGGCGGCGGCCTGGCCGGCTCCGATGAGCAGCAGCACGCCGACCGCGATCAGGAACTGCCGCATCCGCTGCGGGATCTGCCCGGAGACGGCGCTCTGCATCAGGCTCGCGGTGAAATAGCCGCCAGAGAAGGCGACCGTCGCGATCAGCCACCACGCGACGGCCGCGCCAACCGGAATGTAGTCCTTGACGTCGCCGCGCCAGAGCCCGCCGAGGTCGAGGCCGTAGTGCGCGACCAGCATGTGTACGGCGAGCGCCAGCAGCACCCCCGAGATCATCGCGCCGCCGAGAATCAGGCGGCGCGGAAAAAAGGTCGTCTCAGCCATGGGCCACTTGTAGGATAAGGCGCGCTTGCACCGCAAGCCGACGCGGTGGAGATATTGAATGCAGGAACAAGCGACGGCTCCGTCAACTGACGCACCCGGCATCCGCTACGCCTACAAGGCATCGCTGATCGGCGCGGCGCATCAATTCGAGCTGACGGAGGAGGGATTTGGCTGGCGCCTCGCAGGCCGCTCTGCCGTCTGGCCCTATTCCGACATTGTCGCGATTCGCCTGTCGTACCGGCCGGTCTGGATGCAGCAGCATCGCTTTCGCGCCGACATCCGTCACAAGAGTGGTGCGCGGCTTTGGATCCTCTCGACGTCCTGGCAGACGGCGGCGCTGATGGCGCCGCAGGACAACGACTATCGCAGCTTCATCATTGAGTTGCACAGGCGGATGGAAAGGGTTGGAAGCAAAGCCGAATTGACCGCGGGCCTTG
>Ga0207661_10004083_pt1 | contig 10197 bp, 7 predicted proteins | sample KBSC713LmetaG_FD_184337 | JGI IMG/M metagenome (GOLD analysis project Ga0207661, IMG submission 184337) | Corn rhizosphere microbial communities from Kellogg Biological Station, Michigan, USA - KBS C7.1-3L metaG (SPAdes) (version 2) | ecosystem: Host-associated > Plants > Roots > Rhizosphere ... | reverse complement strand
AGCCCGATCTGTACCACGATAAGAGTGGTCGTTGTCCGCGATCGCACAGTCGCTGCGCCTTCGCGTCCCTTGAGCGCGGTAAGCAGGTCGAGCTTCCACGCGGCACGTATCGGCATCAGTGCCGAGATCGCGGTTGCCGCAATCACAAGAATCGCGAGATAGCCAAATACGCGCCAATCGGGACGAAGGAGTACAACGAAGTCGGACTGTCCCCGGTCGGCCATGTTCATGATTACGACCGGCACACGATGAGCGAGGATCAAGCTCAGAACTCCGCCGATACACACGGTAAGCAGGCTGTCCATCAGCAACATGACGGCGAGCTGCCGTCGCCGCACGCCAAGTGCGAGGCGGATCGCAATCTCACCGCTGCGCACAATCGTGCGCGAAAGAAACAGCATGGTGACATTGGTGCAAGCCAGCAGGAGAATCAGCGCGAGCGGGCCGAGAATCAACACCATCAGGCCAATCACAATGTCATGATTACCGGGATTCTCAATAAAGGATCCGTTGGTCAGCACAAGTGAGGTCTTGCGATTGAAAGCCGAAATCTTTCGCATCACATAGGCACGATCCTGCTGGCTCAGGATGGCCAGCAACTCGGCCTGCGCATCGGCTCTGGTGTATCCCGCGCGCAGCCGTCCGGCAATCGAGAGCCAGGGAGTGTCCGGGCTGGCAAGCAGATTCCTCGAGTGATCCAACTGCGTCTGAAGCGTGTAGGGGAGGATAACTCCGCCCATCATGAAATTCGCCGAGTCGGCGGGCACGATGCCCACCACCGAAAGCGGTATTCCGTTGAGGTGAATGGTCTGGCCAACGATCTGCGGATCGGCCGAAAACTGGCTTCTCCAGTAGGGCTCGCTCAGCACGGCCACCCGCGCTGCGGCGTTGCGGTTGCAATCCCCCGCGGCAAAGAGCCGGCCCATCAGCGGACGATCGACGCCAAGAACGTGAAAGTAATTGCAGGTCACCTCCAGCGTATTGACCCGCGTGCTCCCATGTTCGGGAAGCGCCGCAGACTGCTGCCATGCTGCGACCTGGTCCAGAGTCTGGGATCGGCTGCGGATGGCATCGAAGTCCTCGGTGGTAAACGAAGAATTCTGATCTGCCCCCGTAAACCAGCCCGAGTACCGCGGGCAAAGCTGAACGAAGCTGGCGGGCTCGTGAAGCGTTGGCGGCCTGAGGAACATCGCATTCAATAGCGTGAACACGCCGGCATTGAGTCCGATGCCCAGCGACAGGGCGAGAATCGCCACCGCCGAAAGCAACGGCGAACGCCGTGCCGAGCGGAAAGCGTAAAGAAGATACTGGCGGAGACGCTCTAGAGACACCCAGGCCCACGCAGCATGTGTCCGCTCCCGCACCATTACGAAGTTCCCAAATGCCCGCAGCGCGGCGACACGGGCTTCTTCCTCGCTCATCCCGCGAGCCAGATTCTCTTCAATCTGGCGGTCGATATGATCGCGCAACTCCTCGTCGAGGTCTGCATCCTGCCGTTTGCGCCAAACCAGCGATCGCACCCGTAGCGGAAGCGTGTACACCCAGTTCGTGAGCCGCATGCTCAGACCTCCGTCAGTCGCACTACCTGGGATATGGCCGTCGAGATGCGCTCCCAGTTGGCTGCTTCTTTTTCCAGGTTTCGCTTCCCGAGTCGTGTGAGCGAATAGAACTTCGCTCTGCGGTTGTTCTCCGTCGGCTTCCACTCCGATCGGATCCAGCCCTGCTGTTCCAGCTTGTGCAATGCCGGGTAGAGCGATCCGTCGCTCACTTGCAGGACCTCCCCTGAGACCTGCTTCAGCCTCTGGCTCAGAGCCCAGCCGTGAAGCGGTTGCAGGGCGAGAATCTTGAGGACCAGGAGGTCCAAAGTTCCCTGGACGAGATCAGAAGGCTTGCTCATGAGCTCTTCCTCGCGGTTACCGAGGGATAATAGTCCAGCTTCCCCTCGGTAAGCAAGAGGAACTCTGAGAGCAACTGCAGGACCGACCGGCAGAAGAAAAGGCCCTCGGAACGCAAACCTGGCACTCGCGCGGTCGTCCATCAGCGCATAATCGCTGACTCGGAAGTATGGAGGGCGAAGAAACGGCATAGGGACGAGTAGCCGACCTTCCGGACACTTATCTTCTCGGTTCCACCGTAGGTCCGTCGGAATCCGAACGCAGCCAATCCTCCGCCGCCTCGACAACGGGATCAAGAGACGGAGAAATAGTCTCCTTGGCACGCGGCAGCGTGACATCCGGTGAAATCCCGTCAGGATACTGCTTGCCGTGGCGATCGGCCTGCACGCCAACAGTGAGCCAAAATGTGGCTCCGTCGGAAAGCGGAAATGTCTCGTTGACCTTGGACACGCCCTCTGTATGCTCGCCAAAAAATCGGGTATGCGCCCGGCCTCGGAACGCGATCGCGATCGCTTCCCCAGAACTGCCCGTACTCCGATCGATCAACACTGCAACCTTTGGAATACCGGCTATGGACTTCATCGTTGATGGCCTGGCGAACGGACGCATGATACGCATCCTCAGCGTGGTCGACGCCTTCACCCGCGAGTGCCTGGCGCTGGAAGCTGACACCAGCCTCGGCAGTGGACGCGTGACGCGGGCGTTGGATCGGCTCATCGAAGAACGCGGACTTCCGAGCACGCACGTAGTCCTTCACGATCGTGTAGCCGCCCGTGTAGCTGTGCTCGGCGCGGAGTCGCTCGAAGATCCGCTCGGCCGTGTGCCGCTGCTTGCGCGGCCGATGCTTGTCGTCTTCGAGAATCGCGTCGATCATGCCATGCCAGGCTCCAGCCTCGGACGCCGAACCGGCTTCTGCCGCTGATACCCAGGCGGCACGGAGTACGCCAGCATCTTGCTCACGGTCTTGCGAGCCAAACCGAACTCTCGCGCCGCCGCCCGCCGGCTCATCCCATCCACCAGCACTGCCCGCCGTACTCGCGCGTAGATCTCCACCGTCTTCATGCCTCCGGTATCCCACAGAAAACACGCATCCTCTCAGATCCGAGATCACCCGGAACCTCAATGACAACATGCTTAACTGTGAAATCTGAATCTGGCGGGGTGGACTACTTTTGCTCCGCCACGAACCGGCGCTCACGCGCCGCTTCGTGTTCTATTTTTGCGCCGCCGCGTACAGAACATGGGCAAGAAGCCATCGGTGACTGATGTGGTCGAAGCAGCCTTTTATGTCTCCTTCAAGAATCCACTCCGGAGCATCGCGCTTCGACAGAAACTCGAAACACTGTTCGATAGCGTCTGCGGTGGAGCGGCCCTTTCGGAAGCCATAAGAGTTGGGGTCGGCGCAGGTTTCCGCGATTGGCTCCAGACCCTGAGGGACAACCTGCGCGTCGAGAGAACCGCCTAGACCGGAACCGCATTTTCTCGGCGCATCCGACCCGAAGCATCATCCGTTTGGGAATAAGATTGTCGCGGTTGGGCAGGATTTAAGATGCGCACAGACTGTAGTCAATTTTGTGACAGGGGGAACCTCCTGAAGCCACAAAGATCAAAAGCTAATACGCCAACTTCACGGTGCCGATCTCAATTCGGCCAATCCCAACCAGTCCGCGGCCGGAAACGGAACGCGAAGTCGGCTTGTGTTAACGAATGAGTGGCTTTCGGTTCCACGATTCCGGAACGTTCGCGCCGCAGGCTCAGCGTTGAGATATAGCAACCTGGCAATACTCCACGTCGCTATCTTAAGCGGTCAGATCTGTCGCAGGGAGAGCTAACTGCGATGGATTCACGATATTTGCTGAGAAACGCTGCCCACCGATTTGCCGGATCGGTTGCGCGACGCTTTCCCGTCTTAATCAACACATTGGGTGGCTAGGTCTAAAGCTGAACAAGTGGCTATTGGGGTGCGGTCTCAAGCAGGGCTAGACTCTTCCCTAGGAGTTGTGACTCTATGAAGGCCTTGTGGACAGTCGCGCGCCTCCTGTTATGTGTCAGCGGGCTGTTCGGCGCCTCGGCGATCGGCCAGGCCGGAGAGAAGACGGCACAGACGCCATCCGGGCATGGCTCCAGCAATCCGGTTCTGGTGGAACTCTTCACCTCGGAAGGCTGCTCTAGCTGTCCGCCGGCGGATGAATTCGTGAGAAAGTTGGACCAGTTGCAACCAGTTGCCCATGCGCAACTCATCGTGCTCAGTGAGCACGTTGATTATTGGGACCACGAGGGATGGAAGGATCCGTATTCTTCGCCAGAGCTCACTGACAGGCAGGCCGCCTATGAACACGTCCTCGGATTGAACTCACCCTATACGCCGCAATTGATCGTCGACGGAGGCAGCGAAATTCACCTCACGGATCGGCAGCAAATTGAAAAGGCATTTCAGCAAGCTGCCGCAACACCCAAGATTTCCGTTCTACTGGATGGGGTGAGCATTGACACCGCGAATCCCCGGTTGCTCCGGGCGCACGTCGCAGCCGATGCAGATACCGCTAAAAATAGTGCCGACGTGTACCTAGCCATCGCGCTCGATCATGCGGAATCTCAGGTATTGCGGGGCGAGAATGGCGGCCGGCATCTGGTCCACACAGCAGTTGTGTTGCAATTGGTTAAAATCGGCAAACTCGAAAAGGGAAAGAACTTCGCGCAGGATGTGAAGGTTCGACTCAAGCCGGGGGTCGATCCACACATCCTCCGCGTGATTGCATTTGTTCAGACTCCAGGACCGGGCAAATTGCTTGGAGCGGCGCTGTGGAAGAGCGCACACTGAGGCGAAAGCCGGACGATTCTTCGACGCCGAAATGTTGTGAAGTGGCTGGTGCGCCGTGCCACCCGGACTCCGTTTCGATTACAAATATCGGCGCCGTTAAGTCCTATCATTAATGAGTCATAACGGAACAAGTCTCAGTCCTGTCTTTGTTATCGATCGCAATGAATCCAAGCCTCTCCATCGCCAGGTGTACGACGGCTACAGAGAGGCCATTCTGCGGGGTGATCTGGTTCCTGGACAGAAGGTTCCCTCCAGCCGGGAGCTGGCGTCGGAGATCCGCGTGTCGCGTTTCCCGGTTCTGCATGCCTACGCTCAACTGCTGGCCGAAGGGTTCTTTGAAAGCCAGGTCGGTTCCGGGACCTTTGTTTCCGCGGCGTTGCCTGAGCAGGTGACACCTTCGGACAGTCGTCACACCGAGGATGCGGAGCACGCTCCGTCCGGGCACAGGCCGATGGCCGCACGCAACCGCCTCTATCCAGCGTTTGCAAGAGATTCGCACCTTCGGACGGGCGGGTCCTTCGGGCTTCACCAACCCGCATGCGACCAATTTCCATTCAATATCTGGTCTGGACTTGTGAGTCGTCACAGCCGAAATCCGTGGTCGACTTCGTTACAAAGAGTCGACCCAATGGGGTTATATCGATTTCGGCAGGAGCTTTGCCGTCACCTGCGGACTGCTCGATCGGTGAAGTGTGATCCAGAGCAAATCATGATCGTGTCGGGATCGCAACAGGCGCTGGACATAACCGCGCGCGTCATTCTCGATCCCGGGGACGCGGTGCTGGTTGAAGAGCCGGGATACAATCTGCAGCGAACGTTGCTTGAGGCAGCAGGATGCCGATTGAAACTGGTGCCGGTTGATGAGCAGGGGATGGATATCGCGAGAGCTCCGCGGTGCGAAGGAGTAAAAGCGGCCTTCGTCACGCCATCCCATCAGTTTCCTCTCGGGTCAACGATGAGTGCAACCCGCCGTCTCCATCTGCTGAACTGGGCGCAGCGCGAGGGGGCCTGGATCGTTGAGGATGACTACGACAGCGACTTCCGTTTCGACGCCAGGCCGATTGCTTCCCTGCAGGGGCTTGATGTGAATGCGCGCGTCATCTACATCGGCACATTCAGCAAGATTCTGTTTCCTTCACTTCGTATAGGCTACCTTGTCATTCCACGCGACCTGGTGGGGCACTTCGAGGCGGTTCGATACGCCACGGATATATTCCCACCCTATCTATATCAGGAAGCCCTGGCGGACTTCATGGAATTCGGCCACTTGGCACGCTATGTTCGAAAGATGCGACGGATCTATGGCGAACGTCGCAATGCGCTGATCGAATCGATTCATGCGGAGTTTGGCGATTTCTTCCAGGTGCACGGCTCCTCGGCGGGCATGCACGTCTCTGTCACCTTGCCAGACGGTTTCAACGATGTTGAGATTTCGGCTCGCGCCTCATCGGAGAGACTGGTGCTTTGGCCTCTTTCCCGGTATTACACCGGGGAGCATCCACGCCATGGTTTCGTGCTTGGGTTCGGCGCCACTCCAACTCAGCATATCCCCAGTGCCATAAAGCGATTGCATACTCTAATTCTTGGGCCGGCGCGTGATTCGGCTTTCGATTACGCAGCCCGTAACTTAACGGTCGCAGACCATCTCTCCTTAGAATCGCGAGCCTCTTGAGACATTGAGAAGATGGTGCCTCGGCTCTGATTCCAGATACAGCGAATGAAATGGATGCGCGTTTGCAGCAGTCGAACCGCGCGGCATCGCTTCGTCTTTTTGCAATTGCGAAATCGAGCAGTGGTCATGGAGGAAATGTCGCAAGCGGTTATGGCAAGTGAACAGCATCGGCGGCACTCTGAGAGTTACGACGACGGCACGGTCGCCGGAGTCGAAATCCGATGCTGGAGAAAAACGAATGAGTTGTATGAAGGATTCACTTTTGGCCATGACGCCCGGGGTCAGACTTCGTGCTTTCGCGCGAAATCGGGTCATCCTGCGATTCACACTCCTTCTGCTGGCACCGCTGTTTGGCTTCTCCTTGTGCGCAGTTGGACAACAAGGCACCATTCTGGGCACAGTCACTGATCCTGCCGGCGCGGCGGTTCCAAATGCGAGTATCAGCATCACCAATCTCGCATCAGGAGTAGCGAAAGTCATTCAAACAAACAGTGACGGTCAGTACGTTGTGCCAGATCTGAATATCGGGCAATACACCGTGAAAGCTGAAGCGGCGAACTTCAAATCCGTTGAACACAAAAATGTGGCACTGCAGGTCGGCGACCGCACCCGGATCGACTTCCAGATGCAGGTGGGCGCAGTTCAGGAAACCGTAACCGTGGAAGCAGATGCGGTGCATGTTCAGACTGACTCCGGCGAGCAGAGCAGCGTCATCACCGGGCAGCAGATATCACAGCTCTCAGTGAGCGGGCGAAGTATGTACCAGCTTGCGGCCCTGGTGCCTGGCGCCTCAAGCCAGATCGGTGTCGGCGGCATGAGCTCGGGCGAAGTCAATACGCCGGTTGGCGGAGATTCCAGCGTAGAATTCAACGGCTTACGCCAGAATCACAACCTCTACATGCTCGATGGCGGGGAAAATGATGATCGTGGCGGCGCCGGCGGCATGAGCATCGCGCCCTCGAGCGATGCGATCGCGGAGTTCCGCACGCTGACTTCAAACTACAGCGCAGATTATGGCCTGTCATCGGCCGGAACGATGGCGATGGTTCTCAAATCGGGAACCAGAACTTTCCATGCCTCGGCGTGGGAGTTCAACCGGAACGATGCCTATGACGCGCGCAATTACTTCAACCCGGCGCCACAGAAGGTGGCCAAGTTGCGCCTCAACGTATTCGGCTTCAATGCCGGCGGGCCAGTCACGCTTGGAAAGTTCTACAATCCGGATCGGAAGCGCACCTTTTTCTTCTACAACCAGGAATGGCGGCGCCTGATTCAGGGTGGACTGACGAACCAACCCGTGCCGGACAAGTCTACCTACGGCGGGAACTTCGGCACCCAGACAATCAACGTTCCAAGTGCAGGCGCGGTGTCAGCCGGGGTTCTCGCGCGGAATTGCCCCGGTGACGTTCTGCCCGCGGGCGTCGTGCAAGGAAAGCCCTTTCCCCACAACACGATTCCGACATGCATGATCTCACCGAATTCCACTGCACTGCTGAACGCCGGCATCTTCCCGGCTTCGAACACGGTTGGGCCGGACGGGAAGCCGACCTTCATCGGAGGAAACGATTCCCCCACCAACCTGACAGAAGAAGTTGTCCGTATCGATCACAACTTCTCCGACAAATGGTCGGTCTTCGGCCATTTCATCGCGGAGCAAGTCTCGCAGGGATTCGGCGTGAGCCAATGGAGCGGCGCCAATGTGCCGACCGTGGGCGATACGTTCAGCAATCCTTCTTATAGCGCAGTGGCGCACCTGACGGAAACAATCCGCCCGGACCTGCTCAACGAGATTGCGTTCAATTACAACGGCAATCGAATCAACATCACTCCCTTCGCAGGCTCGGGATTGAAGAGCCTCTCGCTCCCCGAAGGATACGACTCGGCGCATTCACGGCTCTTCACGGGCCCAAACAATCTCGATCGCATTCCCAACATCGACCTGAATGGAACACTTGGGAGCCACTTCGAGATTTCAAGCTGGCCATGGCACAACGTAGCTGACGACTATCAGGTGCGGGACGATGTGTCGTGGTCAAAAGGCGCGCATCAGTTCAAGATTGGCGGAAGCTGGGCGCTGTACAAAAAGGTGCAGGATCTCTTCGGCCAAACCCAGGGCAATTTCAACTTCGACGGCACTTTCACAGGTAGCGACTTCGCCGACTACCTCCTCGGCACGGCGAAGAACTACAACGAACTTGCCGTTCAGGATCGTGGGCTCTGGAATAACGTTTCGTGGGGAACATACATTCAGGACAACTGGCGCACGAACAAAAACCTCACTCTGAACCTGGGGTTGCGCTGGGACGGCATTCCGCACACCTACGAAGCCAACAATCGCATGGGGAACTTTTATCCCTCGCTCTACAAGCAGGCTGATGCGGCCGTTCTTCTTTCCGACGGAACCATCAGTCCCAACAGCCCTGGGCTCGGCAAAAGCCCGAATCCCATTCTGGCCGGCGTTCCGCTTTACCTGAACGGCATTGGAATCCCCGGGCACAATCACGTCCCCAAGGGCCTGGTCAACAACAATTGGGCCACCTTCGGTCCGCGCCTCGGCTTTGCCTACGACATCATGGGCAATGGCAAGACCGTGATTCGCGGCGGATTCGGGATGATGTATGAACGGATTCAAGGCAACGACATGTACAACGCCGGCCCCAACATCCCCTTCAGCCTCAACGTGACGAACAGCAGCGTCACCATCGAGAACCCGAGCATCCTGCTTTCCAGCGGACAAGCTGCAGCCAAGCCCATCAACCCTGCCAGCATCACCGGTCTCGACCTTGACAATTACAAGCAACCGGTCAGCTTCCAGTACAGCGCCGGATTGCAGCGTCAGTTGAACTCTCGCTCGGTTCTGTCCGTCGCCTACGTCGCAAACCAGAACCGGTATCAGAACAACTATCGCCAGATGAATTTGCCGGATGAGAGCTACCTTCCGGAACTCATCGGCGGCGCCCAGTACACCACCGCGCCGGGTCTACCCTACCGCGGTTTCCAATCCATCAATATGTCAGTCAATGAAGCCAACTCGCACTACAACTCGTTGCAGGTTGACTTGAATTCCAAGATCCGGGAACTGACCCTGCGCGCGTACTACACGCTATCGAGGACGGTTGATCCTACGACTGGCGGAGGCGGAGGCGCCGACCTCGCCAACGTGTCCAATCCTTACATGGGTTGGAAGTTCGATAACGGGCCGGGAGGATATGACAGAACGCATAATGCGGCAGTGAACTTCATCTACGAGGTTCCGTTCTTGGCGAAGAGCCCAAACCGGCTCCTGGCGACGACGCTTGGAGGTTGGGAAGTATCCGGGATCGTGACCATGACATCCGGATTGCCCATCAACCCGCAGCTGACAGGCGGCCAAAGCAGTAACGGATTGCCGAACGCGACGAACCGGCCTGACAAGGTAGGCAATGTGTCCTATCCCCACAAGGCTGGCGAGTGGTTCGACACAAAGGCGTTCGCGCCTCCAGCCTTGGGACAGTGGGGAAATGCTGGTTTCAACTCTCTGCGCGGTCCTGGACGTGACAACTGGAATCTCTCACTGTTCAAGAGCTTCCGGTTCAGCGAGGACGGCCAGAGACGGTTCGAGTTCCGCGCCGAAAGCTTTAATGTGTGGAACCACACCGAGTTTGACCAGGTCAGCAACGGTCTGGGAGCCAGCAACTTCGGCCAAGTCACTTCGGCATTTGATCCGAGAGTATTCCAGTTCGGCGGAAAGCTCTACTTCTAGCTCTCCGGCGATAGCGGTACCTTCCTCCCGTCCGCAGCTACTCCGAGTGCGGGCGGGATTTTTATTG
>Ga0207661_10004082_pt1 | contig 10199 bp, 18 predicted proteins | sample KBSC713LmetaG_FD_184337 | JGI IMG/M metagenome (GOLD analysis project Ga0207661, IMG submission 184337) | Corn rhizosphere microbial communities from Kellogg Biological Station, Michigan, USA - KBS C7.1-3L metaG (SPAdes) (version 2) | ecosystem: Host-associated > Plants > Roots > Rhizosphere ... | reverse complement strand
CGGTAGGGACGGGTAAGGCGTGGCATGCCGGGGCGAGGCAAGCCTTGGTGTGGGCGGGTCGGGTAAGGTGCGGACGGCCAAGGCGTGGTGGGGCAAGGTCGGGCACGGACTGGCATGGATTGGCATGGTGAGGCTACCAATCGGGGCCTCTTTTTGAAGAGAACGAGAGATCATCACATGACACAAGCTGAAGCTCAGCAGGCCACCAAATCGAAGCCGCACAAGGGTAAGGCCGTGGCCAAAGCGCGGGTTCGCAAAACGGGCACCGCGGTAGCCGTCCACAAGCCGACCCCGACACCGGCGCCGACCAGCATGCTCGCCGTGATCTCCCAGGCGGTGATGGATCCGAGGTGTGACGTGGAAAAGATGAAGGCCTTGCTCGACATGCAGGAGCGCATTGAGACGCGCGATTCCCAGAAGGCCTTCACGGTCGCCTTCAATGCGCTGCAGGCCGAGCTGCCGATCATCGATCGCGACGGCAAGATCGACCACAGCGCCGAGGGCACCAGCGGCACCACCCGCAGCGGCCGCAAGGCGCTGCAGACCAAGTATGCCACCTACCCGAACCTCAACCGGGTGGTCGGCCCGCTCTTGAAGAAGCACGGCTTCACGTTCTCGTCGGCGATGGAGCCGGAGCCGAGCGGCGCCATGGTGGTGACCTCGACCCTGGAGCATGTCGACGGTCACTCGCGCACGACACATTTTCGCGTCACCGCTGACGCCACCGGTGGCAAGAACAACCAGCAAGGCTGGGGCTCCAGCCAGCAGTACGGCATGCGCTACAACATGATCGCGCTGCTCAACATCGTCACCGAAGCGAAAGAGGACGCCGACAACGACGGTTTCGCAAAGGACGGTCAGATCAGCGATGCCCAGTTGAAGGAACTGGTCAAGCTGGCCGATGACGCCGGCGCCGACAAGGCCAAGTTCTGCATCGTCATGGGCGTCGACAGCTTGGCCGACATCCCGCAAAGTCGCTTTGCCGAGGCGAAGCAGCAGCTGCAGCGCAAGCTGAAGAAGAAGGCGCAGCAGTCTGACTTCCCTGGAGATCGGTAATGCCGATCGAGATCTTCAACGTCCCCCAGCGCAGCGAGGAATGGTACCGGGTCCGCATGGGCATCCCGACCGCGTCGATGTTCAGCGCCATCATGGTGCAGAACGACACGCGCAAGGGGCGCGCCTCCTACATGCGCAAGCTCGCCGGCGAGATCCTGACGGACATCCCGATGGAGAGCTACACCAACGACGACATGGACCGCGGCCGCGAGCAGGAGCCCGAGATCCTGGCCCGCTACGCCTTCGAGCACGATGTCGACGTCACTCCGTGCGGCTTCATCAAGAACGGCAAGAAGGGATGCTCTCCGGACGGGCTGATTGGCAAGGACGGCATGGTTCAGATCAAGTCGGCCGCGCCGCACGTCATGGTCGAGATTCTAGACGAATACCTTCCCAAGAAGATGGCCCCGAAGAAGCATCTTCCGCAGTGCTTGGGCGAATTGTGGGTGGCCGAGCGCCAATGGACCGATCTCGTGATCGGATCCTCGCCGAAGCTGCCGCTGGCGGTGTTTCGGCTAGAGCGCGATCAGTCCTTCATAAACGACATCGACACCTCGGTGCATTGGTTCAATCGCGAGCTGGACGACATGGTGAAACGGATAAGGTCACTGTCATGAACGCACCCACGGAAATTCAGAAGCTGGTCGACCTGATCGATCCTCATGCGGACGAACTGAACGATCGCGATGTGAACAAGATTTTCGACGCCGCCCGGCGTGTCCATAATGCCGGATACCGCCCCGCCGGCGCCGCCACATCCGCCTTCCCGAGCTATCTGGGCAACCGCGAGAACTGGGATCTCGGCATGACGCTGCGCGACTACTTCGCGGCGCAATCAATCACCGGGTGCTGCCCTGGCAATGGCCTGACCGATGAAGAAGTTTTTCATCATGCCCAATGGGCGTATCGAATGGCGGACGCCATGCTGGAGGCACGCAAGAAATGACCCGGCCGCCTCCCCGCCTCTTCAGCATGGTCTGGCGTGACGGCGTGTTCGTGCCCCAGGGCCGCACCGCGATGTTCTGCGACCAGGAGTTCGGCGAGGGCGAGGTCGTCACCTTCGAGCGCCACGAGCAGCGCTCGATGCAGAGCCACAATCACTATTTCGCCTGCATCGCCGAAGCCTGGAACAACCTGCCCGAGGCCGACAACCGCTTCCCGAATCCGGACGCGCTGCGGAAGTGGGCCCTGATCAAGAACGGCTACTGCACCGAGGCGTCGGTGGTGTGCGACAGCCCCGAGCAGGCGCGCGCGATCGCCGCCTTCATGGGCTACACCGAGGGCGTCGTGGTCGTGGTGCGCGACAATGTCGTCAAGCGCTACGTCGCACGATCGCAGGCCATGACCGGCCCGAACGCGATGAACAAGCAGGAATTCCAGCAGTCGAAGGATGTCGTGCTCGACACCATCGCCGAGCTGATCCGGGTGAAGACGTCACGGCTGGAAAAGGCGGGAGCGCAATCGTGATCCGCTGGGAATATCGCCAGTTTCTGTTCGAGAAGGACGACAAGATCCTCGACAAGCTCAACGCCTTCGGCGAGCAGGGCTGGGAGGCCTTCCATTTCCGCGACATCGGCCATGGCCGCATGCGCGTGCTGTTCAAGCGTCAGAAGCCAACCCCCACGGGAGAACCCCAGCAATGAAGTACCTCGCCCTCGACACCGAAGGCAGCGGCCTTTTTGATTTTGCCAAGCCGGCCGACGCGCCGGGCCAGCCGCGCCTTGCCGCGATCGGCATGATCCTGGCCGATGACAGCCTCGCCGAGCAGGAGCGCCACGGCTTCCTGATCAAGCCCGAGGGCTGGATCTTCGACGACCACTCCGAGGCCGCGGCCGTCAACGGCCTGACCCACGAGCGGCTGATGGACGAGGGCATCTCGGTCAAGGAGGCGCTGCGGATCTACGGCGACGCGCTCGATTCCCGCTGCATCATCGTCGGCCATAACGTGCTGCATGATCTCAAGATGATGCGCGCGGAGATGCGCCTCGTCGGCTACCCCGACCGTTTCATGGAGACCCGCTATATTTGCACCATGCAGGGCTCACGGCAGATCGTCGATGCCCGCACCGCCGACGGCAAGAAGAAGGCGCCGAAGCTGGAGGAGGCCTGCGCGTTCTTCGGCATCGAGGTCGAGGAGAAGGGCGCTCACACCGGGATCGGCGGCGCCGAACGCGCGCTGCAGATCCTGCGCAAGCTGTACGGCCTCGGCGCGATGCCGGCCTTCAAGGACCCGTATGACAAGGGACCGAAGAAACCGGCTGCGAAAAAGGAGCCAAAGCGCGGTCCGCGCACCGGGCCGCATCTGTTCGGCGAGCGCATCCCCGACGCCGAGCAGGACATCCCCGATTTTATCGGCGGCGCAAACGAGGATGGGAAGTAGCGTGCGGCCAAAGAATGTGCGGCGCGCCAAGGCGGCGAAGGCCGAGAAGATCCTGCGCATCGTGTCCCGCAGACGTAACATCGACGTCAAGTCGCTGCGGACCAACAGCGCGAGGTTCAGCCACTTCGTCGAGGCGCGCCGCGAATTTTGCCTGCTCGCCGACGCCGCGGGTATCGGCGCGAGGATCATCGCCAAGGCGCTGTGGTGTACGCCGCACACCGTCCGCTACCACCTGAAGCCGGCGATCCGGCAATACCGCAGCGACTATTACCGAGCCCGGCGGGAGGCCGCCGCAACCCAAGGAGAGCATCCATGAACAGCCGACAAGCCGCCGCCTTGGAAATGGAGCCGAACCCGCTGCAGAAGGCGCTCGACAATTACCAAGAGCTGGAGCGCCAATGGCACGACGCCAAGCTGGTCGCCGACAGCCTGCAGGCCACCAACGCCTCGCTACTGGCCGAGGTTGGCATGCTGCGCGACTTGCTGAAGACCTCCGACGCCGAGCGGGTGCGCTGGCAGGCCACCGCCGCGACCCTCCTGGGTCGGCTCTATGCCATCAACGACGTGGTCGGCGGGGCGGTGCGGGCCGCGGTCCGCGACGGTCTGGAGGCGACGCCGCCCGAGGATGACGTCGGAGAGGCCGACGCCATAGCAGCGGCGGCCGCCCAGTGCGCTGGAGCCGAGGCGCCTGCCTTGGTAGCCCCCGAGCCAAAGGCCTCTCCAGCGCCTCCTGAGCCCGTTGTAGGGGCTACCATCCCGATGGTCGATTTTGGACCGCCCCGGCAGGAGTTCCGGCGATGATGGAGCAACCCACGATCGCCGAGGAGCGGCTGGCCCGCACCATGGCCTTTTGGCACGGATCCAAGGTCCTCTACGTGAAGCCGGGATTTGGGATGGTGACCGTTGCCGCCTCAAGGGGCTTCGACAGCGGGTTCGCTTTCGAGATTGACCGATACGCCAACTGCCGCTGGCAGGAGTACGTGCCAGCCGCGCGCGCGATCCTGGAGATGAGATGAGCAGGGGCCCCAAGCTGATCGAGATCGCTGGCGAGAAGCGCGGCGAGACCGAGAAGGCCATCCGGATCTACGATGGCTCGCGCACCGAGTGGGTTCCGAAGCAGTATGTCGAGGACAACCGCGACGGCACCTTCACGATGGAAGAATGGATTGCCAAGGAGAAGGGGTTCATCTGATGCCGATCGAGCGACCAAGACCAGCCGGCAAGCACTGCCGCCACTACAACTACGAGGGCGGCCTCAAGGGCGGCCCACGTTGCGCTGTCGGTGTCGATCTCTCCCAGCCCGGATCGACGCAGGCGTGCATGCCGCCAAAGGATGGCATGGCGGCCTGCGCGAAGCGTGAGGAGAACACGGAGGCCGAGCGCGCGGCCTGGGAGGCCTACCGCGAGCAGAGCATGGAGCGGATGGTTAAGATCATGCCCCTGATCCCCGGCAGCTCACGGGATCGCAAGAAGCGCGACCACTGGGGCAAGCAGGGGGCTATTTCCCCGTGCCCGGGGTGCGGCGAGGGCACGGTCCGGTGGGTGAGATCGTCCTATAACGGGCATCTCCACGCCGCCTGTACGACGGTAAACTGCTTTGCGGTGATGGAATAACCGTAAACCTACCTAATCCCTTTTAGACAGTCGACGGAGCTGGCGATAAATCTTAGGCTTACTGCGCGCGGTCCCCTTCAGAATGGAGCAGGGCAATGTGTGTAAGCGTAGAATCCCCGACGATCGCCAGCGATCAGCAACCCCACCGAGACTTTCCCCTTAATCGCTGCCAGGAATGTGGCGCCCCGATGCTGCTGATGTCAGCAACCGAGGCGCTGCGGCACCCGATCACCCTCCGCAAGACCTACCAGTGCATGATCTGCCATGACGTCATCACGGTGGTGGCGCCGCTGTTCGAATAGGTCAATTTCGACCTAGCGGCGGTGACCACCGCCATTGATCCGGATCGGGGTGAGGCGCGCGCTATGCTCGCGCAACGTCTCCGGTCCGGACTTGGCCTCCTGCACGGCCTGATAGACCGTGGTCATGAACGGCGTGTTGCTGGCCTGGGACCAGATGTCGGCAAAGACAGAGCGGGCCGCACTGGTCTCGCGCTCGGCCTCGCGGATCCGGAAGAGGAGATCGGCCGAGGCGTCCATGGCTCGGTCGTAGGCGATGTCGCCCTTCATGCGCGTGGGCCGCTCTGGATTATCCGAACCCATCCTGAAGATCCTCCTCAGAGTGTCGATCATGCACCACGACCGGCGCTAAACAGGAAAGTCTTGATTTCAGCCATCGTCACCAACGTCCTCTCGGAGAGGCTCTGCAGCTTTTCGTCCTTTTCGGAAAGCAGGAGGTCTTTCTTGCCGAGAGATTCCAGAAGGCGATTGCGGTCGGCATTGAGCCAGATCACCGCGCCCATCAGCAAGGGCGAAATATAGGCACCTGCCTCTTTGGCAAAAACAAGCCAGTCCACATTACCTATCCCGACTTAAGCGCCCTGCGGACAGGTCGATCGATACAATTTTTCGTTGACGAGGAGGCGCTTCTTGACGCGGACCGGCGCCTGGATGCTGGCGTCGCCCTTTTCGACGATCACCTTGGTGTAGAGCTTGCAGAAGCTGTCGATCTCTTCCGGCGTACACTTATCAAGACTTGGCGCCGCCGCCAGCAGGAGGCTCAAGGTCGCGAAGCTCCTGATCGACCTGCTTTTCGTCCATCGCATCGACTTCGTCCTTGATCTTGTCGCGCAGCGCGACCTTCTTGGCGATCGAGGCGGCGTTCTCGGCGATCACCTGCCGACGCCCCTCGTCTATCAACCCGCGATCGTGGAAATAGTTGATGATGCTGTTCACCAACTTCAGCACCGCGATCGCGAGGTCGAGATAGACCAGCATCATTTCGCCGCGTTGACGGCGCGTACGATCTCCGGCGTCGCCGGAATGACATCCGGATTAGCCGGCAGCGCTGCTGCATTCTGCGGCGTCGTCACCACGGTGGTGCCCGGCTGCGCGCCAACGGTGTCCATCAGATTGATGGTCTTGTTGAAGAAGCCGAGGATGATCGTGACGATGCCGAAGCCGATGCTCGACACCAGCGTATTCCACGTCGCCTGATCCATGCCGAGGAAGTTCAGCTTGGTCGCAAGGAAGGTCGCGAGCAGACCGAAGATGGGAGTGAGGATATTCTTGATCTGAGTGCCGTTCACGTCGAGGCTCCTGTTACTTTCAGCATCGCCCAGCTGGCCGGGCCACAAATGCCATCGTTCGAAAGACCATGAGTGAACTGAGCGGCCTTCAGCGCGATGAGCGTGTTGATTCCAAAGTCACCGTCAACTTCCTTACCTTCGAAGCCAAGGGCCGTCTGCAACTTTTTCACAACTTCCCCGCGATCTCCCTTGCGGAGGATCGTCTTTGTCGGATCGATCGGCTCGGCCGGTTCAATCGCGGCGCCGTCAAACACCATCCTCTGCGCCTGCTGCCAGTCGTCGTCGGTCATCGGCATCTCTTGGCCGGCCTCCCAGCGCGACTGCGCCTTCAGCAGCTTCCACCCGGCCGGGCTCGCCAGGAAGGCGCGCGTCACCACGGTGTCGACACTGGTGCCGGTGCGGGCTTCGAGAAAGCGCACATAGTCGGCCGGACTGTTGTGGCCGGACCAGCGGTCGATCAGCTGCTTCAGCGTCTCGCCGGTGGTGTACTTGGTCGCCCACAGGTCGAACTGCGCCGCGGCGCCCTGCACAAACGTAGGGAAAAACGCGATCTTGTTGCCCTGGCCGTCGTTGAGCGTGTCATAGCGGGTCGAGCCCCACTTCGTGGCGATCTTGTTCGGCCACATCGCGCCGGGGTTCTTGTAGCGGATCGCTGCCGGGATAATCGCCATTGCTCGTCCTCGTCCTCGTTGTCCTACTGATCCCGCTGCCGTGGAGCGCGGCGATCGTGCTGCTATGGTTGCTGGCCGCGATACGGCGACACGTAGAGGCGGCCGCGGTCGTCCCCCTCGTCGGCGCGCGCGCCCATGCCGGAGATGGCCTTGAGACCCTGTGCAGCTGGACGACTGCCGGCGGTCTGGCCGGTCAGAACTACCTTCTGGGCGATGTTGCGCAACCCTTGCATGATGCGATCATTCTTGGCGGCCATAGCGTATCCCTGTCGCAGGATCCGCGGATCGTCGGAAGTAAGCATCTGAGCAACACGCAGAGCCATCTTCGCATCAACCTTGCCGATGAGGTGCTTTGCGCCGGTGCGGATCTCATCTTTGATCAGAAGCCCGGCGGCGCCGCGCCCGAGCCCGCCACCAGCGATGCCGAGACCTGTCTGTGTAGGATCCCATCCGCTGGAGAACCCGCTGGCCGCGCCGCCAGCAAGACCCGCGGCGATTAGTTGCTGCGCCGTCGTTGAGTTACCCATCGCTTTGCGCGCGCCGTCCATGATGGTCTCAAGGTACATCCGCGCTTCGAGTTGCGCATAGCCGCCTGGGCCGAAGATCATCCGAGCGACCTTGCGCTCGTTCGGCGACTGCAGAATACCGCGGCCAGCGGTGAGATTTGTGGTGTCACTCAGGCTGTTGACGATCCGATTGGCAAGGTCTGAAGCATATCCTTCCTTGAAGAGCGACTGCTCATCCGGCTGCATCTTTGCCAGCGCCCGGCGCACCGTCTCCGGGTCCATCTTTTTCCCGGCCATGCTCTGGCCCAGCTCCAGAGCGTTGCTGGAGCCGAAGTAATCCTCTGCAATACCGCGCGCCTTGGCATAGGCCGGGACCTGTTTATCCAACTCGCCGCGAAGGATCTTGGCCATTTGGCCAGCATCACTATAGGCGCCGGTGCGCTGGGCCTGCTTCGCTACCGAATCCAGCTCGCGCTTGACCTGATCCCAATACTGGAGGTTCGGGTAGGTCGGGATGCCTTGCGCTCCCTTGTTGAAGACGATGCGCCCGTCGGGCGTGACGTTGACCATCGGATTGAAGCCGCCGAATCCCATAACCGCGTCACGGTCTTTACCGCTACTGATCGCCCGCTTCATTGCTCCGACGAATGTGTCGGTACCCATCAAGCGTTCCATTGTCGGCGACATCAAGGGACGATCGCCTTGCTGGTAGGCGCGCTGATAGGCAGGGACGCGCCCCGCGTCATATTCAGCTACGAGCTGGTCGCCAGTCTTGCTGGCGTTAGCCTCGCCCCCGGGAAGCGCATTGCGGATAGTGTTTCCTATGCGCTGAGACTGATCCTTGAAACGATCGTCGACCGTTTTGCGCAACGTCGCCGCAGCCTCGGGCGAAGTATTGAATGCCGATCGCAGCAGCGCTTGGGTGTTGCCGGCACCAAGATCGGCCAGAGTCACCGGCTCACCCCTTTGACGCGCCGCCACCCACTGCTGCCACGTAAGACCATCAGCGGTCCCGTTGGCAATCATCTCCTGATCGCGCTGCAGCGCCACGCCAAGACGACGCGACGGCTCCCCCTTCGGGTCGATCCAGCCATGGACCGTCTGCGCAATCGGCTTTCCGTAGGTCGATGCGGCCCAGCCCAATCCTTCTCCGACCGCATTGCCTCCAGCCCCGCCGAGGATGCCACTCACCAGTCCCGTTGCGGCATTGACGGCGCGGTCGGCGGTATCCTTGCCTTCACCTGCACCGGAGAGCGCTCCAAACTCTCCACCGGTCACCGCCGCGTCGAGCGTGCGCGCGCCGAATCGCGCAATGCCGCGCGCTGCCGGGGCCATTCCTCTGGCCGCCCCAAGTTCCGGCAGCGCCGCCATGGCCGGAACGGCACCAGCCAGTTCCGACCCGGCGTAGATGTAGGGATGATTGGCCCTGGCGGCCTCGTCGTTCTTGCGCGCCTCGTCACGCCCCTTCTGGTAGGCGGTCAAGGCTTCACCCTGCGGGGTCTCTCCGGTGACCAGATCGGACAGTTTCCGAGCGGGTGGGTTGAAATAATCGTAGCCCGCCCGCGCTGCACCGACCATGGCCCTGGCTGGGAGCGTCACGGGGCCGACGGGGAGAAGATCCGGCACCCAACTTGGGGCCGCCGCACGCGCGCCCTCGATCTCGTCGCCGAAATTGAACGTTGCTCCAGCGCGGACGCCGCGCAGCGCGGCATCGAGCTTGCCGGCGTCGGGCGGGGGCGCCTTGCCGAAGACCTCGTCGTCGGTCATCGGCTTAGAGCCAAAGACCTCGTCGTCGCTCAGCACTTTGCCGCCATCGGCGCGCGTTGCCACCGGCGGCACGAAGGTCTGATCCGGCCCCTCCGGGCCAACCCAGTGGCCGGCGCGCTCGCGCTGGTCGCCGACCGCATACTGCGACTGGTCGCTGAAGGTCGGGTGGTTCGGCTTCTTGAAGCGGTCGCCCATGTGGCCGTTGTCCGGATCGCGCTGCATGTTGGCGAGGTAGGCGCCGCGCAGGTCATAGTCGTCGCCCGAATCTTGCGGCGCGTTCTGGATCTTCCACAGCTGGTAGGCGGCCTCGTCGTGCAGGCTGAGCGGCGTCGAGTAGGCATCCTGCGGTGCCAGCATGATGCGGCCGCCGTCGGCGCGCTTGATCGGGCGCTTGGTGTTGCCGTCGCGCAGCCACACCTTGAAGGCGTCGATCGACATGTGCTCGATGTGGCCGATCCGCTTGGCGCCCTTGCCGTCGGAGAACGCGGCGATGTAGGCCTTGCGCGCCTGCGTCTTGGAGGCAAAGCCCAGCATGATCTTGTGCTCGTCAAAGCCGCGGTCGTGCAGCCGGTGCTGATCGATCGCGAAGACGTGCGGGCTTTTCAGGTGCGGGCCGA
>Ga0207661_10004080_pt1 | contig 10201 bp, 6 predicted proteins | sample KBSC713LmetaG_FD_184337 | JGI IMG/M metagenome (GOLD analysis project Ga0207661, IMG submission 184337) | Corn rhizosphere microbial communities from Kellogg Biological Station, Michigan, USA - KBS C7.1-3L metaG (SPAdes) (version 2) | ecosystem: Host-associated > Plants > Roots > Rhizosphere ... | reverse complement strand
GTTGACCGCGCCCATGTCCACGGTGACGGTCTGCCCGTTCACCATCGGCGTGCCGGTGCTCCACCGGGTCGCGGTGTTGCCGTCGAGCATCCGCGACGGCACGTCCGTCGTGCTGGACACCGAGGCGGTCGCGGTCCAGCCGGTGCGGGGCAGGACGGTCTGCCCGCCTCCGCCGCCGCTGCTGCCGGCGATGGTGACGGAGCCGGTGAGCCGGATGTCGCGCGAGGACGAGCCGACCGAGACGGTGTGTACGCCGCCGGTGTTCGTCCACGCCGTCGTCCAGGTCTGGAAGCTGCGCGCGTCCAGGGTCAGCGTGACGTGCTGGGTCTGTCCCGCGTTCAGCGCTACCCGCTGGAACCCGCGCAGGTTGCGTGGCGGTTCACCGGCGGACGCGGGTTGCGTGACGTATACCTGGGCGACCTCGGCGCCGGCCCGGGTACCGGTGTTGGTCACGTCGAAGCCGACGTTGACGTTGCCGGCACTGTCCGGAGTGGACACTGTGAGGTTGGCGTACCCGAAGGTGGTGTAGGACAGGCCGTACCCGAATGGGAACAGCGGAGTCTTGTTCTGCGCGTCGTACCAGCGGTAGCCGACCTGTAGGCCCTCGGAGTACTGCACCTGACCGTTCTGGCCCGGCCACTGGGCGGCGGTGTGCGCGGGCACGTCGGCCAGCGACTGCGGGAACGTCACCGGCAGCTTGCCGGAGAAGTTCACGTCACCCCACAGCAGGGCGGCCAGCGCGTTGCCGTACTGCTGGCCCGGGTACCACGCCTCGATGACGCTCCGTACCGAGTTGACCCAGGGCATCGTCACCGCCGAGCCCGAGTTCACCACCACGACGGTGTTCGGGTTCGCCGCGGCCACATTGCTGATCATCGTGTTGTCGCCGGAGGCGAGGTCGATGCTGGACAGGTCGCTGCCCTCGCTCTCGCCCTTGTTCACCACCACGATGGCGACGGTGGCGTTGCGGGCGTTGGTGACCGCCGTGTTCGCGTCGGCGGTGTAGGTGACGGTCACTCCGGAACCGGCCCGGCTCTGGATGCCCTGCAGCGGCGTGACCGTACCCGACGGGTTGACCCCGGCACTGCCGCCGCCCTGGTACATCACGCTGTTGCTGGCGCCCGCGCCGATGACCGCGATCGACGTGGTACCGGCGCCCAGCGGCAGGATGTTGTTGCCGTTCTTCAGCAGTACTGCGCCCTCCTCCGCCGCCTGGCGGGAGGTGTTGACGTGCGCGGTGGTGGTCACCGTGGCGCCGGTGGTGCCGGTCTGCGCCCTGTCGAACAGGCCCTGCTGGAACATGGCCTGCAGGATGCGGTGCACGTGGTCGTTGAGGGTGGCCTGCGACACCTGGCCGGAGTTGACCGCGTTGGTCAGCGCGCTGCCGTAGAAGCTGCTGCCCGGCATCTCCATGTCCAGGCCGTTGTTGGCGCTGTTGACGGTGGAGTGGGTGGCGCCCCAGTCCGACGTGATGAACCCGGCGAAGCCCAGGTCGCCCTTGAGGATCCCGTTCTGCAACGGCCCGTTCTCACACGCGAACGGCCCGTTGACCGACGAGTACGAGCACATCGCCGAGTCCGCGCCGCCCTGCTTGACGGACGTCTCGAAGGCCGGGGTGTAGATCTCCCGCTCGGTACGGGTGGACACGATCGCGTTGTCCGACGTGCTGTTGCGGTTGGTCTCCTGGTTGTAGACGGCGTAGTGCTTCACCTGTGCCATCGGGCCCTGGCTCTGGATGCCCTGGATGTCGGCGGCCGCGATCTGCCCGGTCAGGTAGGGGTCCTCGCTGAACGACTCGAAGGCCCGGCCCCAGCGCGGGTCGCGGACGATGTTGATGGTCGGCGCGAGCACGATGTTCGTACCCTTGCCCCACTGCTCCGCGCCGAGCACCTGCCCGTACTGCTGCATCAGGCCGGTGTCCCAACTGGCCGCGCCGGCGACCGGCGCCGCCAGCTGGGTGACTCCGGTGAACCCGTCGCCGGCGCCGACCGGACCGTCCTGCAGGTGCAGGGCCGGGATGCCGAGCCGGCTGTTGCCGTCGACGCAACCCACGTACCCGCAGGACGCGCCGCCGTGCATCATGGTGAGCTTCTCGGCCTGGGTCATCGCGGCGAGCAGTTCGTCGGCGCGCTGGGATGGCGGCTGTGTGGCGTCCATCCACGGGTTCGTGGCGGCCTGTGCCCGGCCGATGCCGACGGCCAGGCCGCCGAGGACGAGCAGCGCGGCGACACCGGCGCGCAGCATGGAACGTCTGGTGATGCGCATGTTCTCTCCCGAGGGACGGTTCGGGCCGCGCCGGTCGGCGCGTAGATATTGAGGCTCGTCGCAGTGCCGAGCCGCTGTCAAGCGCTTGCCAACGAATTTCTTCGACCTTGAATCATGTCCCGGGTTATCGGCGAGCGTCGTCCGCCGACCGGACGGCGCCCGCATTGGGGAATAGGTCAGGCGGTTACGGCGTGGTCCACTGCTGGTTGGCGCCGCCGGTGCAGCTCCAGATCTGCAGCGGGGTACCGTCGGCCGAGCTCGGACCCGTCGCGTCCAGGCACTTGCCCGAGTTCGCGTTGACCAGTTGCGTGCCGCTGCGGAACCAGGACTGCGCACCGGTGCCGTTGCAGTCGTAGAGCTGGACCTTCGTACCGTTGGCGGTACCGGCGGCCGCGACGTCCATGCACTTGCCCAGCGCGCGGATCGTCCCGTCGGTACCGACGGTCCACTGCTGCGCCGCCGTGCCGTTGCAGGTGTACAGCTGCACCTGGGTACCGTTGGCGCTGTTGGCACCCGCGACGTCCACGCACTTGCCGCCGTACCCGGTGATCTGCCCGGCCGACCCGCCGCCACCACCGGAGCCGGAGCCCTGGGCGCCGCTCCAGGTGAACGTCGCCGAGGTGGCCGCCGGCAGGTTGTAGGTGAACGACTCGTTGCCCCAGTTCACCTTCAGCGACTGCGTGCCGCCCGTACCGTTGTAGGCGATCAGCGCCTTGGAGCCGTCCGGGTTCTTCCACGCCACGTTCGGGATGGTGCCGTTCGCCGTGGAGTCGACGCGCCGCGCGCCCGGCTTGACGAACTTGGTCAGGTGACCCATGTCGTAGTACTCGACGGTGTAGTCCACCTGCCCGCTGCGCGAGTCTCCATTGTGGACGGTGATGAGCCCGGTGCAGGTGCCGCAGCCACCGTTGTGCGGGCCCATGTTCTGGTCCACCGCGAGGCTCCACTTGTCGACCGTACGGCCCCAGTTCCGGGTGTAGCTGATGATGTTGTTCATGTCCTCGTTCTGCTGGTTGGCGATCCAGGTACCGCCGGAGTGCTCGGTGTCGAACGCGTCGACGCTCGGGAACAGGTTGTGTACCGTCGTCTGCTCGCTGACGTTGCCGCTGTACCCGTGCCAGGCGATGCCGCCGAACAGCGGGTCGCCCAGGATGTTCGTGTCGTTCATCAGCGGCGCGGCCCAGGTGTCGTAGCCGTCCCAGTTCCAGTCGTGGATGAGCACCTTGGTGGACAGCCCCGCCGCGTGGAAGGCGGGCAGCAGGTCGGTACCCACGAAGAAGTCCAGGCCGCTCGCGTTCCACTGGGTCGACGGGTACCCGGCGCAGCAGGTCGGCTCGTTCTGCGGCGACACGTAGTCGATGTGCACGCCCTGCGCCTGGTACGCCTGGACGTACTTGACGAAGTACTGGGCGTACAGCGCGTAGTACTGCGCCTGCAGGTACCCCTGCGAGTACGCGTTGTTGTCCTTCATCCACGGCGGCGCGGTCCACGGCGTCGCCATTATCTTGAGGTCCGGGTTGAGCTGCTGCGCCTGCTTGGTCAGCGGCAGCACGTCGGCCAGGTCGTGGCCGATGGAGAAGTCGTTCAGGTCGCAGCAGGTGCTGTCGAAGACGTAGTTGCCGCGGGCCAGGTCCGAGGCGCCCATCGGGTTGCGGGTGAAGTCCAGGCCGATCCCGCTGGTCGGCGAGAACAGCGCGGTCATCACCTGGTTGCGGGTGGTCGCCGACAGCGCCCCGCTGGAGTTCATCAGCCAGGCGGCGGTGTCGGTGAACGACGCGCCCGCGCCGATGAACGACTGGTACTGGGTGTTCTCGTTGACGGTGACCGTCTGGCTCGCCGCGGCGCTGGTGCCGGCGAACGAGATCGCGGCCTGCTGCTGCAGCCCGCGGGTCACGTTGCGGCCGGCGGAGTCGTTGGTCGTGGTGAGCCAGACGTTGACGGTCTCGGCGGCCGCGCTGGCGTCGCGCAGGGGGAGCAGTACGGCGGCCGCGACCAGGACGGTGGCCGCGGCGATCGCGAGGTTGCGGACTCGCATCACGGGTCCTTCCACGACTGAGTACCGGAGCCGTAGACGGGTCGGCTCCGGCGGAACGGACAGTCCATTGTGGACGCTGACGGGTCGCCCGGGTGCCCGGCGCGCGATCGTCTCCGGCGTCCCGGACGGGTACCGGCAGGAAACACCCGGGTTAGGTGCCTGTCAATACCGTGATCGCTGCCATGATCGCTAAGCAACGATTTTGGGCAGGCAAAACGTCATCGTAAACTTTATTTACGACTTTACTTAGGGCTTGCCGTCCAGGACGGTGAGCCGGGCCCGTTCGTCGCCGTGCGCCGCCTCCAGCCGCATCGGTCGCCCGCGGGCCCAGACCCGTTCGACGCACAGTGCGTCCCAGCCGTCCGGCAGCACCACCGGCCGCTCGCACCACTGGCTCGGCTCGCCGGCGTGCAGCCGCATCCCGGTCAGGCCGTACAGGCAGCTCAACAGGAAGCCGCCGAGGTTGGCGGTGAACGGCCCGGCCACCACGTGGTCCGGGAAGTACGTCGGGCTGTACTCCGCCGTGATGGTGAACGGCTCCACCACGAAGTCGCCGTACCCCCACTCGAACAGGGCCAGCGAGCGCGCCCGGTCGCCGAGTCGCGCCGCGTAGGCGCCCAGCATCGCCGAGAGCATGGGCTGCCCCGCGTACCGGCCGGCGTCGCGCAGGTAGAAGTCCAGCGTGCTGCGCTCGGTCTGCGGGTCGGTCGGGTAGCAGAGCGGGAACAGCCCCGCCGCCGCGTCGGGAGTGGAGCCCTGCGGCTCGTCCGGCCGGTACCCGTCGTGGTTGAGGATGACGCCGGTCTCGGGGTCCGTCGGTACCACCAGCCCGTCGGCGATCTCCGACCAGCACTCGCGGAACGGCAGGCGCAACTGCCCCGCCATCGCGACCGTCTCGCGCAGCGCGACGATCGCGCCCATGTTGGTGAACGCGCTGTTGTCCACGAGGTGTTCGGTCTCCGCGACGCCGACCACGCCGCAGATCTCGTACCCGCGTTCCGTGCGCTTGACCCGGCTCTCGATCCAGTCCGCGATCGCGCCCAGCACCGGCCAGGCCACCTGCTTCGCGAAGTCCAGGTCCCCGGTCGCGTGCACGTACCTGGCGAACGCGATCGCGACGTCCGCGCTGATGTGGTGCTCCGCGACCGGTCCCAGGGACGGCGCGGGAGTCGCCTCGTGACCGCGGCGCAGGCTGCTCTCCCACGGGAACTGCGCGCCGCGGTACCCGGCGAGTTGGGCGTTGTGACGGGCGGCCACGAGCCGGCCCGCCCGGTACCGCAGCATGCCGTCGGCCGCGTCGGGATGGGTCAGCAGCAGCGGCGGGATGGCGAACGTCTCCGCGTCCCACATGACGTGCCCGCGGTAGTAGTGGTAATTCGGCCAGTACGACAGGCCGAAGACCGAGGTCTCGAACGTCGACGCGTCGTGCACCGAGGTCTGCAGGTAGAAGTACGCGGCGTCGGCAAGGGCCTGCCAGCGCGTGGACGCGCCGGGCAGCAGCAGCCGGCCCCGCCACAGCCACTCCCACGCCGTCCGGTTGTCCCGCCGCAACTCCTCGAAGCCGCGCAGCCGGCCGCCGTCCACCAGCCGGGCGGCCTGCATCTGCGGCTGGGAGTGCAGCGCCTCGGGCACGATGCTGGTCAGCTGCCGGAGCCGGTACCGCTGGCCGGCGCGCGCGTCGAACGTGTAGTGGATGGCCTGCCGGCGCGGGGCCTGCGCGTCGGTCCGGCGCTCGACCCGCGCCGCGCCCAGCAGTTCGCTCGCCGTCGCGATGCCGCAGACGTTCAGCGCGCCCATGCTGCGCCAGGCGAACGGACCGTTGGCCCACTCGGGCCGGGCGTCCAGGACCTCCGGCTGGTCGTGCGCCCAGTCGCCCGGCACGTCGTGCGCGTCGATGCAGGCCGACATCGTCACCCGGCAGTCCCGGTCGACGGTCAGCGTGGTCTCCTGCATGGCCAGCGTCGGCATGGTGCGGCTGCACAGCGTCAGCACCTCGAGCTCGGCGCGCACCTCGCCGGCGTCCAGCCCCATGCGGGTGGTCAGCTCGCCACAGGAGAAGTCGTACCGCTGCTCACACAGGGTGGCCCGGCCCGGGTCGTTCAGCGACGCCTCGCCGATCTGCACGTTGCCGGCCAGCGGGTACGGCACCCTGGCGGACGCCTCCACCCGGGTCTCCGGGTCCAGGCCCTCGAACCCGCTGAGCATGGCCACTCCGTAACACAGCGGGAGGTGGCCGACCCGCAGCCCGATGAGGCCATTGGACAGGTACGCCGGAAGGGATCCCGGCTGCCAGCGGGTCACCGGGGCCGGGCTGATGACAGCGACCACGGCAGTCCCCCTTTCGCCCGGCGCGTTACCCGACGGACATGGGCCAAAACGCCCGGTGACAGGCTCGAATCCCGGTTCCCCTTCCCGGCTGCGCAAACGGGCAGGTCAGGTGGGCCGCTCCGGTCTGATAACTTCGCTCCAATGGGGCAGGATCCTGGGGAGAAGTTCGACCGGCGGTTCGCGAAGCTGTGGGCGGCGAGCAGCACATCGGCACTCGGTACGGGCCTGGCGACCATCGCCACGCCGTTGCTGGTGGCGTCCAGGACCAGCGACCCGCTGATCGTGGCCGCCGCCTCGGGCGCGGCCTGGCTGCCCTGGTTGCTGTTCGCGCTGCCGGGCGGCGTGCTGGTCGACCGGGTGGACCGCCGGCGACTCATGATCCTCATCGACTGGGTACGGGTCGTGGCGCTCGGCGTGCTGGGCGCCGCGATCGTCACCGGTCGGGCGAGCGTCGCCCTACTCTACGTAGTGCTGTTCGTGGTGAACACCGGCGAGATCGTCATGCGGACCGCGAGCCAGGCGATGGTACCGGCGGTGGTTCCGCGCGAGGGCCTGGAGCGCGCGAACGGCTGGCTGTTCGGCGGCGCGATGCTGATGAACGGGATGGTCGCCGGGCCGCTGAGCGGTCTGCTGTTCGCGATCGCGGCGAGCCTGCCGTTCTTCGTCAACGCCGGCACCTACGCGGCGAGCGCCGTACTCTTCGCGCTGATCGCCGGCTCCTACAGGCCGTCGGGGCGGGAGGTGGCCGCCGCAGAGCTTGTCGGAGCGGCGCCAGGCCAGCGTTTGCCAGTACCGGCCGGCTCGGCGTGGACCGAACTGGTCGCCGGGTTCCGTTGGCTGGTGCACCAGCCACTGGTGCGCACCATGGCGATACTCATCGGTCTGCTCAACGTGACCCTGACCGCGGCGCTCGCGGTGCTCGTACTGCTCGCGAAGCAACGGCTGCACCTCGGCTCGGTCGGGTACGGGCTGCTGGTCACCTGCATCGCGGTCGGCGGCATCCTCGGCTCGCTGATCGGCGACCGGCTGATCCGCTGGGTCACCGCCACCTGGACGGTGCGGGTCGGGCTGGTCGTCGAGGCCGGCACCCACCTGGCGCTGGCCGCCTCGCGCAGCCCGTTCGTGGTCGGCTGCGCGCTGTTCGCCTTCGGCGTGCACGGCGCGCTGTGGGGGATCGTGGCCAGCTCGCTGCGCCAGCGGCTGACCCCGCCGGAGATGCTGGGCCGGGTTGGCAGCACGACGCTGTTCATCTCGGCCGGCGGCAACTGCGTCGGTGCTCTGCTCGGCGGCGCGGTGGCGACCAGGTTCGGGCTGACCGCGCCGTACTGGGTGGGCTTCGTGGTGGCCGTCGCGGTCACCGCCGCCACCTGGCGGGTCTTCAACCGGGCCAGCGTCTCCCGGGCCTACGCGACGCCGGTACCCCACGTGTTGGCCGAGGTCCCGGCCGAGGCCTGAGTCACGGGTCGGTGCCCGCCTCGGCCAGCCGCCTGCGCAGGTACCGCCGCTCGGTGTCCGTGGTGGCCAGGTCCAGCGCCGCGCGGTACTGCGCGGCCGCCTCGGCGGTGCGGCCGAGCCGGCGCAGCAGGTCCGCGCGGGTGGCCGGCAGCAGGTGGTACCCGGCGAGCGCGCCCGACTCGCTCAGCTCGTCCACAATGGACAGTCCGGCGGCCGGGCCGTCCGCCATCGCCACGGCCACCGCCCGGTTGAGCTCCACGACCGGGTTGGCGGACCAGGCGGCGAGCTGGCGATAGAGCAGCGCGATCTGCGCCCAGTCGGTGTCGGCCGCCCTTGCCGCCGTGGCGTGGCAGGCCGCGATCGCCGCCTGGACCTGGTACGGGCCGGGGCTCAGCCTTCGCAGCGCCCGGTCCAGTACGGCGACTCCCTCGTCGATCTCGGCGCGGTGCCACACCGAGCGGTCCTGCTCCTCCAGCGGTACGAAGTCGCCCGCCCCGTCCAGCCGCGCGGCGCTGCGCGCGTCGTGCAGCAGCATCAGCGCCAGCAGTCCGAGCGCCTCGGGCTCGTCCGGCATCAACGCGACCAGCGTGCGGGCCAACCGGATCGCCTCGCCGGTCAGTTGCCCGCGCACCAGGTCCGCTCCCGAGCTCGCCGAGTACCCCTCGTTGAACAGCAGGTACAGCACCGCGAGCACGGCGGCGGTGCGCTCGGGCAGCAGGTGGTCCGGCGGTACCCGGAACGGGATCCCGGCGTTCTTTATCTTGTTCTTCGCCCGGAACAGCCGCTGCCCCATGGTGTGCTCGGACACCAGGAAGGCGCGCGCGATCTCCGCGGTGGACAGCCCGGCCAGGGTACGCAGGGTCAGCGCGACCTGCGCGTCCGTGCTGAGCGCGGGGTGGCAGCAGGTGAACATGAGCTCCAGGCGCTCGTCCGGGATCGCCGGTTCCCCGTCGCCCGGCCCGAGCGGCGGCGGCTCGATCTGGGCCATCCGGGCCACCTCCCGCAGCTTGGCCGACTCGGTTGCCCGCCGCCGCAACCGGTCCAGGGCGCGGTTGCGGGCGGTCGTGGTGAGCCAGGCGCCGGGCCGGCTGGGTACGCCGTCCCGGCGCCAGACCTGCAGGGCCTGCGCGAACGCTTCCTGCGCGCACTCCTCGGCGAGGTCCCAGTCGCCGGTGAGCCGGATCAGTGTCGCCACGATCCGGCCCCACTCGTCGGCGTAGACGGCCTCGACCGCCCGGCTCACTCCGTCCAGTACGGCCTCAGCTCGATCATCCCGTACCGGGCGATGGGGTGCTTGGAGGCGACCTCGATGGCCTCGTCCAGGTCGACGCAGTCGATGATGTCGAAGCCGCCCATCTGCTCCTTGGTCTCGGCGTAGGGCCCGTCGGTGATCAGGGTCTGGCCGTCGCGCACCCGTACCGTGGTGGCGTCGCTCGCGCTACGCACCCGGTTGCCGAGCAGGCGCACCCCCCGCGCGTCCATCTCGGTGACCCAGGCCTCGGGGTCCAGCTTCGCGTCCGCCGGGAACGGCTCGTCGACGCACACCAGCATCAGGTACTTCATGGTTCCCTCCTCGATCGGATTGTCACATCGCCGGTACGACGAACGGGCATGGCAGTTCTCTACACCCCGAGCTGAGATAGTTTTCGGGTGACCCTCGAATTCGCCGGTGCGGTACTCGACGTCGCGGTCAGCGACCTGACGCGTGCCGAGGCGTTCTACGCGACGCTGCTCGGCCGCCCGTGCGACCTACGCCCCCAACCCGACCAGTGTGAATGGCGGCTGTACCGGGAACCCGAGGTCACCCTGCGACTGACCGGCGCGGCCGGGCATGCCGGTACCGGGACGCTCGCGCTGGGCGTGGCGGACCTGGCGGTGGAACGGGCGCGGCTGCTGGGTACCTGGCCCGATCTGCCGGCGCCCGCGGTGAAGCCGGGCATCATCACACGGCTGACCTTCCCCGATCCGGACGGCAACCTGGTCACCCTGTGGCAGGACCTGATGGCGCGCTGAGTTGGTTGGCGACCGGTCGCTGTACCCGCGCGGGGTCGGGCGGCGTTGGACATGGAAACGTCCAGAGCCAACCCTGCCTCTGCGGATCGGGGTCCCGCGGGCGGC
>Ga0207661_10004079_pt1 | contig 10203 bp, 8 predicted proteins | sample KBSC713LmetaG_FD_184337 | JGI IMG/M metagenome (GOLD analysis project Ga0207661, IMG submission 184337) | Corn rhizosphere microbial communities from Kellogg Biological Station, Michigan, USA - KBS C7.1-3L metaG (SPAdes) (version 2) | ecosystem: Host-associated > Plants > Roots > Rhizosphere ... | reverse complement strand
AAACGGCGAGCGTACCCTGCAGCGTCAACGCCGACCGCGCGCAGATCGAGCACGCAATCCTGAACCTGGCGGTGAACGCGCGCGACGCCATGCCCTCGGGCGGCACGCTGCGCATGTCCACGGAGCTGGTGACCGTCGACGAGGCGTTCGTGGCGGCGCATCCGGGCGCCCGCCCCGGCCCGCACGTCGTCCTGCGCGTCACCGACACCGGCGTGGGGATGGGACCGGACATCCTGGCGCACGTCTTCGAACCCTTCTTCACCACCAAGGAGAAGGACAAGGGCACCGGCCTGGGGCTGTCGACGGTCTATGGCACCGTGCAGCAGAGTGGCGGGCACATCAGCATCACGAGCGCGCCCGGCGCCGGCACGACCGTTTCGATCGCGCTCCCGCACGTTCCGCGTCTGCCGTCGCACCGTGACGAGCCGCCGGCGCAGCCGGCGTCGCAGGCGCGAGCCGCGGAAACGATCCTGGTCGTCGAGGATCAGGCGCCGGTGCGCGTACTGGTGCGGCGCACCCTGGCGGCCAGCGGCTACCGCGTGCTCGACGTCGGCAGCGGACAGGCCGCGCTCGATCTGCTGCGCGATGGGGCGGTGCGGATCGACCTGCTGCTGACCGACGTCGTCATGCCGCAGATCAGCGGCTGGGAACTGGCCGGCGAGGTGACGCGGCGCTCCCCCACCACCCGCGTCCTCTACATGTCGGGCTACACGGCACAGATCATCGCCGAGCATGGCAGCCTTCAGGAGGGCGTCGCGTTGATTCAGAAGCCGTTCACCGCACAGCAGCTGCGCAATCGCGTGCGTCAGGTGCTCGATCAGCCGCCACCCTGATCGCGGCGAGTAGCCGGCCGGCGCCGGCGCCATCGCCACGGTAGGAGTGCAGGCGCTCGCGGTGCGTTTTCGTGCACAGCCCGGCGCTGAACACGCGCGCCGGATCGAGGCCGGCGCGCTCGAGCTGATCGCGGTTGGCCCGCTCGAGATCGAGGAACGATCGATCGCCGCGGCCGGGAGTGAACCAGGCGCGGTCGCCGCCGTTGGCGACGAACGCATCCACGACCTCCGGTCCCACCTCGCCGCAGCAGCGGCCGAGGCACGGACCGATCGCGCCGACGAGATCGGCGGGACGGCTGCCGAATTCGCGCGCGAGCGCGGCAATCGCCGCCGCGGACGCGAAGGCGGCCGTGCCACGCCAGCCGGCGTGCGCCGCGCCGGCCACGCGGCGGACCGGATCGAACAGCAGCACCGGCGCGCAGTCGGCGACGCGCACGCCGATGGCCACCTCAGGATCGTCGGTGACGATGATGTCGGCCTGCGGGCGGTCCCAGGCGCCGGCGCGGCCCGCGCGCGCGACAGCCACGTCGGTGCCGTGCACCTGTCTGACGAGCAGCAGCCGCTCGCGCGTGACACCCATCGACCCCGCGACGGCGTCCCACTCGCTCTCGTCGTCTCGCAGCCGCAGATCGCGCGACGTGAACAGGTGACGCGCCGGGAGCGCCGTGCAGCGCAGCGCGCGTCCCCACGGCTCTTGCATCCACGTGAACGGGCCGGTAGGCTGGGGATCCGGTATGGCCATCATCGGGCTGGGCTTCGACGCGACCGACATCCCGCGCGTGCGCGAGGTCCTGGCGCGCTACGGCGACCGCTTCCTTCGCCGCATCTACACCGACGGCGAGATTGCCTATTGTATGCGGCATCGCGATCCGGTCCCGAGCCTTGCCGCGCGTTTCGCCTCCAAGGAAGCGGCGATGAAAGCGCTCGGGACCGGGCACTCCCGCGGCGTGCTGTGGAAGGACATCGAGGTCGTGCGGCACCACGGTCCGCCCCGCCTGCAGCTCACCGGCGGCGCGCTGCGCCGCTTCGAGGCGATGCACGGCCGCCGCTCCCTGCTGACGATCACGCACGCCGAGATCCTCGCCATGGCGCAGGTGCTGCTCTTCGACGACGAGCTCGCGGCGCGCTCCTCCAGTTGACACTTCGCGCCACTCACGTCTGGCACGATCTTCGCGCCCCCGACTAACTCGCGCTCCTGCAGCATCTTCACAAGCCGGCAGCGCCGCGCCGCGGCGGCGTGCGGCTTGCGACGACCGCCGGTGAACTCCTGACGGGCGTCAGCGAGTGAGTCACGCGGGCGGCGTGGGGTCGGGGTTGCCCACGCGCGTGCGTGTCAGGGGGTCCGTGGGACGCCGTTCCCCGGAGTGCATATGACCGTGAAGATCATCAACAACGACAAAGGGAATCCGCCGGGAAAGCTCGCCGACGCCGAGCTGAGCTTCAGCGACGGGCCGCTCGCGGGACTGAAGCTGATTGGGTTCAGCATCTGGGAGCGGCGCACGGGCGACGGCCGCAACGTCACGTTCCCGGCGCGCAGCTTCTCGATGAACGGCGAGCGCCGTTCGTTCGCGCTGCTGCGGCCGATCAACGACAGCACCGGCCAGACGCGGCTGCGCGAGTTGATCCTCGCCGCCTACGACGAGTTCGTCGCCGCCGCCGTGGCGTAGCGGAAGCCCGAAGCCGGTAGCCGGTAGCCGGTAGCCGGTAGCCGAAAGCCGGTAGCCGAAAGCCGGTAGCCGAAAGCCGGTAGCCGAAAGCCGGTAGCCGAAAGCCGGTAGCCGGTAGCCGGGAGCCGGGAGCCGGGAGCCGGGAGCCGGGAGCCGGCAGCCGGCAGCCGCTAGCCGGCAGCCGTCTTCACAGCACCGGCAGCAGCTTGCGGTTCTCCGCGGCGCGTTTGGGCGGGAGCGTCCATTCCTCGCGGAGGCCCTTGTCGAACTCCGCGCGGAAGAACTGGCTCTTCATGCCGCCGTCGATGATGTCCCACGGCAGCACCGGGTCGCGCGAGCGGTCGCGGAAGATGTAGAAGTCGGCGTCGACGCCGGACTCGGCCACGGCGGCGCGCCATTGGCCGCCATTGCGCTCGGCCGCCTCGATCGCGGGAGCCACGCGGCGATCGCCGAGCGAGAGCAGCGCCTGATAGTAGGAGTGCCGCTCGGACTTGATGTTGAAGTAGACGTTGTCGAGATCGGCGACGAGCGAGCGCAGGCGCTTCGCCTTGCGATCGGTCACGGCCGGATCTTCCATCGGCAGCCACTGGTAGGCGGTACCGGGCTTGGGGATCAACGGGTTGACGCTGGCGACGATGCGGCCGAGGCGGCCTTTGGGGCGCGCGTGCTTCAGCATCGTGTCGCGCAGCTGCGCGGTGAGGTCGCGGATGCTGGCGAGGTCCGCGTCGTTTTCCGTCGGGAGGCCGAGCATGTAATACAGCTTCAGGTTGTCGATGCCGTTGGCGAAGATGAGATCCGCCTTCTCGAGGATTTCGGCGTTCGTGACGGTCTTGTTGATGACGCGGCGCAGGCGGTCGGACCCGGTTTCCGGCGCGATCGTGATGGAGCGCTCGCCACTCTGGTGCAGCATGCGGACGATCGACGGCGTGAGATCGTCGAGCCGCAGGGACGCCGGCGAGATGGCGTAGCCCATCTCGAGGAGGCCGGCGAGAATCCGCTCGATCTCCGGATGGTCGCACAGCGCGATCGAGACCAGGCCGGCGCGGCTGGCGTAGGGACGCGCGTCGCGCGCGAGCTGCAGAATGCGATCGGCGGGGAATGGGCGCACCGGCAGGTAGTTGTAGCCGGCCCAGCAGAAGCGGCACAGGTTCGCGCAACCGCGCACGACTTCGATCAGGAAGCGGGAGCCGAACTCGGTGTCGGGCGTGAAAATGCGTGTCGACGGCGGATCGAGGCGGTCCGTGCTCTTCACCGCGGCTTTCTTCACGACCGCCGGCGCGCCGGTGCCTGGCTTGGGCCGGAAGGCCGCGATCGTGCCGTCGCCGGCGTACTCGACGTCGTAGAACGAGGGGACGTAGAACCCGCGCGAGGCGGTCAACCGCCGCAGCAGGTCCTCGCGATCCGACGCCTCGCGGATGGCGCTCATCAACGACGGGATGAGCTCCTCTCCTTCGCCGGCGGCAATCAGGTCGGCGAACGGCGCGAGCGGCTCGGGGTTGACGAAGGTCACGGCGCCGCCGATGACGACCAGCGGGTCGTGCGCGGTGCGTGACTCGGCGCGCACCGCAATGCCCGCCAGGCGGAGCATGGAGAGGACGTTCGTGTAGTCCCATTCGAAGGAGACGGAGAAGGCGAACACGTCGAAGTCGCGGACCAGCGTGCCGGACTCGATCGTCCGCAGCGGCTGGCCGGATTGGAGCGCCGCGGCGAGCTCCTGCTTCGGCGGCAGGCAGACGCGCTCGCAGACCACGTCGTCGAGCTCGTTGAAGAGCCGGTAGACCGTCTGGAAGCCCAGGTTGGACATGCCGACGAAGTAGGTGTTGGGAAACGCCAGCGCGACGCGCAGCCGCCCGCCGTGCGGCTTGCGGACGTAACCGACCTCTTTCGAGAGAACGTCGCGGGAGCGCTCCTCGCGAGCGCGTGCCACCATAAAGGATCAGGTGCGAATGCGAACGGTCCGGGAGATACAGCTGCGGAGGCGCCGTTCCCGCCATCCGTGGATTTACCTAGTGTACCAGAGACGCCCGATCACGGTTCCGTCGCGGGCGCGACACGCTGGTAATCGCCCTGGCGCGGCGTTGCCGCAAGCGACCGCAAAAATCGCGGTTTGACCTCCGCGCCGCCGGTCGCGGCTCTTGCACTGCCGCGGTCCGATGCCGGCACGTCAGCTGAGGGCCGCGGCCGTCGCGGGAGCGCTGACGGCGTTGACGGCGTGCTCCGAGGCGCCGGCCAGGTCCTTCATCAAGAGCTCCGCGCCGCTCTTCGCGATCGCCCACGTCCGCGTGATCGACGGCACGGGCGCGCCCGCCCGCGACGACCAGACCGTCCTGGTCCGCGACGGCCGCATCGCGGCGGTGGGGAACGGTGCCAGCATCGCCATTCCGCCGGCCGCGTCCATCGTCGACGGCCGCGGACGGACCGTGTTCCCCGGTCTCGTCGCCATGCACGAGCATCTCTACTACGAGCTCGATGGCGCGCCGTATCCCGCCGCGGCGGCCTTCGCGAGACTCTATCTGGCCAGCGGCGTGACGACCATCCGTACGGCCGGCTCGGTGAACATCGGCGAGGACCTTCGCGTCCAGGACGCGGTCGACCGCGGGCGGCTGCCCGGTCCGAAGATCCACGTCACCAGTCCGTACTTCGGCGCCATGAGTCCGGCGAACGTTCCCGGCTACGTGTCCTCACTCGCGGCTCGAGGCGTCACGTCGTTCAAGGCCTACACGACGATGCGCGCGCCGGAGCTGAAGGCGTTGATCGACGCCGCCCACGCGCGCGGCTTGCGCGTGACGGGGCACCTGTGCGCCGTCGGGTTTCGCGAGGCCGCCGCCATGGGGATCGACAATCTCGAGCACGGGCTCATCGTCGATACCGAGTTCTACGATGCCAAGGAGTCCGACGTCTGTCCGGACGCCGGAAAGTTCCAGGGAGAACTGATGTGGACCGATCCGGAGACCGACGCCGGCGTCCATCAGCTCGTCCGCGACCTGGTGCGTCATGGTGTGGCGATTACATCCACGCTGGCTGTGTTCGAGAGCCTGACAGGCAACGCCGACGTCTACGACCCTCGGATGCCGGCGCTCCTGACGCCGCGCCTGCGCCGCGTCTACGACCGCATGCTGCCGGAGGAATCCGATCGGGTGGCGCACGGATGGGCGAAGCCGATGTCGATGTTGCTGTCGCGCGAGATGCGGTTCGAGCGCATGTTCGTCGCGGCCGGCGGCAGGCTGCTGGCGGGGTCCGACCCCACGGGCTGGGGCGGGATCGTGGCCGGGTTCGCCGATCAACGTGAGCTGGAGCTGCTGGTCGAGGCCGGCTTCACGCCCGAAGCCGCGATCCGGATCGCGACCGCGAACGGGGCGGACTTCCTCGACGAATTCGATCGCATCGGCACGGTCGAAGCGGGACGGCAAGCCGATCTGGTCCTCGTCCGCGGCAACCCCGCCGCCCGGATCTCCGACGTCCGCAACATCGAGACCGTGTTCAGGGACGGCGTCGGCTACGACTCGGAAGCGTTGATCGCCGCGTCGGTCGACACGGTCGGCGAATACTACTTCCGCATCTACCTCCGCTGGCCGTACAACCTCGTGCCGCTGCTGCTCGTCGCGCTCGTCGGCCGCCTCGGCTACACGGTGTGGCGCGGCCTTACTCGTTCTGGCGGCGCAGGAACGCGGGCACGTCGAGGGGCGACACCGGCTCGAACTCCGCCCCCGGGCTGAAGGTGTCGAATGACGGATCGCCCGCGGCGCTGGCCGCCGGCGCGATCGTCGGCATCTCCAGTACCGGCCGCCGGCTGACCGCGATGCGGGAGACCGCGGCCGCGGCGAGCGGGACCGACGCGCCTCCGCCGGAGGCCGCGACCTTCTCCGTCTGCTGCCACGCGGTGTAGGACTGCAGGTCCACCGGGGTGGCGGCGGCCGAGGCGGTGGTCTGCTTCTCGACAGCGGCGCGGTCGAAGCCCGTCGCGATCACGGTGATCTTCACCCTCCCTTCCATCTTCGGATCGACCACCGCGCCGAAGATGATGTTGGCGTCCTCGTGCGCCGCCTCCTGGATGATCGCCGACGCTTCGCTCACCTCGATCAGCGACAGGTCGGAGCCGCCGGTCACGTTGATGATCACGCCGCGCGCGCCCTTGACCGAGGCGTCCTCGAGCAGCGGGCTCGAGATCGCGAAGTTGGCCGCCTGTATCGCGCGGTTGTCGCCGTCGCTGACGCCGGTGCCCATGATGGCGATGCCCATCCCCGACATGATCGTCTTGACGTCGGCGAAGTCGAGGTTGATCAGGCCGGGCACGAGGATCAGATCCGAGATGCCCTGGATCGCCTGCCGCAGCACGTCGTCGGCGCTGGTGAAGGCGTCGGTGAGCGACGTGGTGCGGGCGATCGTCGCCAGCAGGCGCTCGTTGGGGATCGTAATCACGGTGTCGACCGCGTTGCGCAGCTCCTCCAGGCCGCGCTCGGCCTGGGTCTGCCGCTTCTTCCCCTCGAACTTGAACGGCTTGGTGACGACGGCGATCGTCAGCGCGCCGAGCTCGGTCGCCAGGCTGGCGATGACCGGCGCGGCGCCGGTGCCGGTGCCGCCGCCGAGGCCGGTGGTCACAAACACCATGTCGGCGCCGTCGAGGGCCTCGATCAGCTTGTCGGTGTCTTCGAGCGCCGCCTGGCGCCCGACGTTGGGGTCGGCGCCGGCGCCGAGGCCCTTGGTCAGCTTGGCGCCGATCTGGATCTTGTGCGGCGCCGAGTTGAGCTTGAGCGCCTGCAGATCGGTGTTGGCGACGATGAACTCGACGCCGTCGAGGCCGGCCTGCACCATGCGGTTGACGGCGTTGCTGCCGCCGCCGCCGACACCGACCACTTTGATGCGGGCGCCCGTGCGTCCCTCTTCGTCGAGCTTCAGCCGCAGCGCGTCCTTGTCGAGCATCCGATTCTCCATCAGAAGAACTCCTTGAAGAGCGTGCGCAGCCGGCCGGCCACGCGTCCGAAGGCACCGGCCCCGACCGGCCGTGCCACTTCACCAACGTGATTGCGATGCGCGTACATCACCAGCCCCACCGCCGTCGCGAAGGCGGGGTTGTTGACGTGATCGGCGAGCCCGCCGACGCCGGCGGGCACGCCGCGGCGGATCGGCAGGTCGAAGATCTGCTCGGCGATCTCGGCCATGCCTTCGAGCATCGCGCCGCCGCCGGTCAGCACGATTCCCGAGTTGAGCGACTTCTCGAATCCGGCCTTGCGGATCTCGTCCCACAGCAGGTGGAAGATCTCCTCCGCGCGCGGCTGCAGGATCTCGGAGAGGATGCGCCGCGCCATCACGCGCGGCTTGCGGCCGCCGACGCTCGGCACGTCCATCGTCTCGTCCTCGTCGACCATCGCCGACAGCGCGCAGCCGCAGCGGCGCTTGATCTTCTCCGCGTCGGGGATCGGCGTGCGCAGGCCGACGGCGATGTCGTTGGTGAAGTGATCGCCGCCGACCGCGACCACGCCCGTATGCCAGATGCTGCCGCGCTCGAAGATGGCGAAATCGGTCGTGCCGCCGCCGATGTCGACGATCGCCACGCCGAGCTGTTTCTCGTCGTCGGTCAGCACCGCTTCGCTGGCGGCGAGCTGCTCGAGCACGGTGTCGAGCACCGCCACGCCGGCGCGGTTGACGCAGGCGACGATGTTCTGGGTCGAGCTGGCGCTGCCGGTGACCACGTGCACGTTGACCTCGAGGCGCGTGCCGGTCATGCCGACCGGGGCGCCGATGCCGTCCTGCTCGTCGACGACGAAGTCCTGCGGCAGCACGTGCAGGATCTCGCGCCCGCTCGGCAGCGCCACCGCCTTGGCGGCGTCGATGGCGCGGCGCACGTCCTCGCGGGTGATCTCGCGGTTCTTTCCCGCCACCGCCACCACGCCGCGGCTGTTGAACGCCTTGACGTGCGCGCCCGACAGGCCGAGGTGCACCGAGTCGATCTCCACGCCGGCGGTCAGCTCGGCGTCGTCGATCGCCTTCTTGATCGATTCGACGGCCGCCTCCAGGTTGACCACCACGCCGCGGCGGATGCCCTTGGAATCCGCGAGACCGAGCCCGATGATGTCGAGGCCGCCGTCGTCGGTCATCTCGCCGACGATGGCCGCGATCTTCGAGGTGCCGACGTCGAGACCGACCAGATAGCGTTCTTTACGAGCCACGTTTGTCTCCCCGCCGGGCCTGAGGGCCCGGCCTACCGCTTCTTGTCACCCACCGGCCTCACGTAGACCCGCTGATCGAAGCGGAGGTCCACGTAATCGATGTCGGGCACGCTCTGGCGCAGCACCGGCGCCAGATCCACGTACGACTGCAGCCGCTCGAGGAACTTGTCCTCCCCGAGATGCAGCAGCGCCGTGTCGGCATCGAGCAGCACCACCGCGTCGTGCGGATCGCGCACGTCGATCTGCGAGACGCGCTGCGCCAGGTCCTTGCGCGGCGCCAGCGCGTCGATGACGCGCGCCGCCAGCTCGGCGCGGTCCTCGTCGATCGTCGGCTGTCCCCCGCCCGGCGCGCGGACGAGGCCGTCGATGATCGGCAGATCGAATTCCGAGTACTGCGGCCCGAACTCGTCGATCAGCGTGCCCTGCGGATCGACCAGGTAGAGCGTGGCGCCAAGGCGGCACAAACCGATCGGCCGCCGCTCCGAGACGAACACCTCCACGGTGCCCGGCAGCACCCGCCGCAGCGCCGCGTCGGCCACCCACGGCGAGGCGAGCACGCGCCGGCGGTAGGCGTTGAGGTCGGCGGTGAGGATGTTCGCGCCGCGCAGCCCGTCGACGATCGCCGCCACTTCGCCGCTCGACAGGCGCACGTTGCCGTGCACGCTGATCCGCCGGACTTCCAGGACCGAAGCGTGCAGCACGAGGTTGCTGCCGCGGTAGGCGGCGTAGAGCACCACCAGCCCGGCGGCGCTCCAGCGCGCCACGCGCCACGTCAGCCAGGCGGCGAGCCCCTGCCTCCGCGCGCCGGGACGGACCTTGGCGCGGCGGAAATTCTTTTCCGTCGGCGCCTTAACCGCCACGTGCTTCCTCCGCGTTCGCCTGCGGCGTCGGCGAGACGTCGGCCGCGCGCAAGGCGTTCAAGATGAGGTCCGGCATCGTGCCGATCGAGCCGGCGCCGAGCGTGATCACGAGGTCGTTGGCCCGGGCGATTCCGGCCACGGCGGCGGGAACGTCGTCGAGCGCCTTGACCAGACGCACGGGCGTGCCGCCGCGCCGCACTTCCTCCGCCACCGCTTCCGCCGTCGCGCCGGCAATCGGCGCCTCGCCGGCGGCGTAGATGTCGGTGAGCACGACTTCGTCGGCCGCCCCGAGCGCGGTGCCGAACTCGCGCAGGAGGTCGCGCGTCCGCGTGTAGCGGTGCGGCTGAAAGACGACGACGACGCGCCGGTCGAGGCCGGCGCGGGCGGCGGCGATGACCGCCGCGATCTCGGTCGGATGGTGGCCGTAGTCGTCGACGACCATGACGCCGCGCGCTTCGCCGCGGAGCTGGAACCGTCGCTCGGCGCCGCGGAAATCGGCAAACCCGGCGGCGATCCTGGCGAACGGAATGCCGACCTCGAGGCCGACCGCCACCGCGGCCAGCGCGTTGAGCAGATTGTGGCGGCCGGGAACGCGCAGGTACAGCTCGCCCAGCTCGACGACGCCATCGGCGCCCGGCGCGCGCTGGACCACGTGGCAGCGCGATCCAAACGCCTC
>Ga0207661_10004077_pt1 | contig 10204 bp, 10 predicted proteins | sample KBSC713LmetaG_FD_184337 | JGI IMG/M metagenome (GOLD analysis project Ga0207661, IMG submission 184337) | Corn rhizosphere microbial communities from Kellogg Biological Station, Michigan, USA - KBS C7.1-3L metaG (SPAdes) (version 2) | ecosystem: Host-associated > Plants > Roots > Rhizosphere ... | reverse complement strand
GGTCGGCCCGCCGGCCGGCGGGCTGATCAGCGACGCCTGGGGCTGGCGCATGATCTTCGCGCTGCTGGCCGCGGCCTGCGTGGTCGTCCTCGCGCTGATGTGGCTCTTCGTGCCGTCGGCTCCGCACCGTAGCGGCCCATTCGACCTACGCGGCGCAGCCCTCCTCACCGGCGGGGCCGGCCTCGTGCTGGTGGCGGTGACCACCCTGGGCCAGCGCGCCGGGTCCCCCGCCAGCTGGATCGCGGAGGCGGTCGCCGGCGTGCTGCTGTTCCTGGGGTACGTCGCGGTGTCGCGCGGGCAAGGCGCCGCGATGATCCCGCTCTCGGTGCTCGTCGAGTCGCGCTTCGCGCGCAGCACGGCCGCGGCCTTCGGTCAGATGTTCTGCCTCGGCACGCTGCTGGTAGCGCTCCCGCTCTTCCTCACCGGTCCCCTGCATATGTCCAGCGGCCTGGCGGGCATCTTGTTCTTCGCCCTGCCCGCGGTGATGGCGGTCGCGGCGCCGGTCGTCAGCCGGCTGAGCCTGGCCATCGGCCCGCGGCGGGTGCTGCGGGCCGGCCTGGCCGTGCTCGTCGCCGGGAACGTGGTCATCTGCCTGGTCCTCGGCCAGGGGGCGACACCGGCCGTGGCGGTGATGCTGACCGCGATGATGCTCGTGCTCGGGTTCGGAATGGCGATGGTGCAGACGCCGGCGGCGGCGGGGGCGACCAGTTCCCCGGCCGGGTCGAACGGCGCCGCCATCGGCCTGTTCAACATGATGCGATTCTCCGGGACGGCGACGGCAGCGGCGTGGGTCGCGCTCGTCTATCCGGCCGGCTCGCTGACGCTGCTCTTCGGTGGCTGCGTCGCCCTCGCTGCGCTTGCGCTCGCCGCCAGCTACCTAGGACCCGACCCGACGCCGACGTGACCGTGCGGTCAGCCGGCCCGCAGGTCGCGGTTCACGCGCCGGGCGGTCTCGTCGAGGTCGCTGAGCCGCAGCGCCAGCGCCACCGTGAACCGGGTGTCGGGATCACGGATGTCGTGCTGCAGGAGCCGGGTGATCCGCTCTACCTTGTAGAGCATCGTGTTGCGGTGCACGCTCAGCCGGCGGGCCGCCTCGTTGAGGTTGCCGCCCGCATCGACATAGACCCGCGCCACCTCGACCAGGCCGCCGTCGCGGTCGTTGCGGAGCGGGTCGAGGATCTCGGCCGAGAACTCGCGGCCGCCTTGCTGCTGGGCCAGCTCGAGCAGGACCGAGTCGACCCGCAGGTCGGCGAACCCGCAGACCTCGCTGACGTGCAGCCGCTGGCGCAGGTCGAGCGCCACTCGCGCCTCGCGGTAGCTCTCGATGATGGCGGCGGCACCGGTCACCGGGCGGCCGAAGGCGACCAGCACGGACCGCTGCGTGCGCTGCGCCAGCCTGCGGTCCAGCGCGGTGGCGTACTCGCGCAGCTCCGTCATCGCCGGGTCTGGCTGCCCGCGCCGGGCCGTGGAGACCGGCCGGATGACGGCGATGACGTCGCCCACGACGGCGGTGAGGGTATGCCCGCGCGGGCTTTCCAGCAGCCGGGCCGCCTCACGTGCCATTTCGGCCAGCTTCGTCGGGGAGTCTTCCCGGGCGATCAGGCCGCCGCTGTGGGCCACGACGACGCCGTAGCGCCCGGCCACGTCGAAGTGGTGGTGGGAGGCCCGGGCTACCAGGTCGGCGTGGTTGGCGAAGAGCGAGTGCAGCAGTCCGTGGACGAAGTTTCCGCGGGCGCGCTCCTCGGCCCGCTCCAGGCCGCGCAGGTGCAGCAGCTCTGTCCCGACGATGGCGACGGCCTGCCCGACCGCGGCCCGGTGCTCGGCGAGGTCGTGCTCGGTAGCCGCCTCAGCGTCGTCGAGGAGTATCACCCAGCCGTCGCTCTGTTCCACCAGCTTGATGGCGCCGGCCACGCAGACGAGGCGATGGCCCTTGACCTGGAGCGGCAGCACAGCGACGTCGTGCGGATCGTCGAGCCGGGCGGCGAGCGCGGCCAGGCGCTGCTCGGCCGTCCGCAGCCCGGTGGTGACCGAATGCGGGTCGAGGCCGTCCGGGCCCGGGTCGAAGGCAAGCAGGTGCAGGTCGTTGCCCAAGATCGCCACGCCGCAGTCGCTGAGCCGGGCCAGCCGGTTGCACAGGGCGGTGATGCCCGCGCCCCGGTGCATGAGCTGGGCGAGGGCGCTGTGCACCCGCTGGCCGTACTGGAGCACGTGGGCCTGGTGGGTCAGGCTGAGGGTCGCGACGAGCTCCACGATGGCACGACGCTGCACCGACGCCGGTACCTGGACCACGACCAGTCCGTCGACGCCCGGCAAGGGCACGGTGCCCGGCCGCCAGCCTCCGTCGCCGCGCACGAGCACCGCCGCGCAGCCGCTCTTCGCGAGCTGGCGCCACTGCTGGGGGCCGACCTCGCCGACGTCGGCGAGGACTACCACGCCAGCCAGGTCGCCCCCGCCGTCGCACTCAACGTCGGCGAGCGCGTGGCACCAGCGCACCGGCTGGCTGGGGAGATCCTCACCGCGCACGATGCGCGCACCGTGCAGCAGCCGCTCCTCCAGCAGCCGCCCTAGCGTGAGCTCGAAGCCGCGGCTAGCCGGGCCTGCCAGCACAGACGCCTCATTCATGTGTGCACCTTAGCCGAACGTTGATCAACTTACTAGGCAATCTGACCGTACTGTCGGACCGCCGTGACCGGGGAGGCTGGACCTATGCACCAGGTCTTCAGAATCACGCTCGACGACGCCCTGCCCGTGCTCGCCGCCGCCCGGGCCAAGGCGGAAGAGATCGGAGTGAAGCAGACACTCTGCGTCGTCGATGACGGTGGCCATGTGGTGGCGCTGCACCGGCTGCCGGGCGCGCGGCTCACCGGCGTGGACATCGCGATCGCCAAGGCGTTCACGGCTGCGGGCCACGAGCGGGCCACTCACCTGTTCAACGAGCCCCCGAACGGGCCGGCCCTGCCGGGCAACGAGGCGTTCGGCATCAGCCACATGCTGCCCGGCAAGTTCGCCATCTTCGTGGGCGGCTTCCCGCTGGTATACGAGGGCGCGATCGTGGGCGGCCTGGGGGTCTCCGGCGGCAACGGCGAGCAGGACAAGGCCGTTGCCGCCGCGGGACTGCAAGGATTCGCCGACCACCTGGCCGCGAGCCCGCCCCAGTAGGCCGCTCTGGACCAGGCCTGCGACAGCGGCGGGCCGGAGCTTGCGCCGGTCACGGAAGCTCTGGCCCGCCGGCCGGAGTTCGCCCGTCGCGCACCGCACAGGTCAGCTCCAGCTCTACGCACGCGCCACCGGGCAGGGACGCGACGCCGACGGCGGAGCGGACCGCCGCGCCGCGCTCGCCGAGCAGCTCGCGCAGCCGCGCGGAGGCACCGTCGGCGACCGCGGTGTGCTCGGTGAACCCGGGCGCGGCGCTCACGTAGACGGTCAGCCGAAGCACCCGGTCCAGGCACTGGCCGGACGCAAGCGCCGCGAGGGCGGCCGACAGCGCGTTGCCGACGGCGATCGCGGCCGCCTCCCGGGCTTCCTCGACGGTCAGGTCCGCGCCCACGCGGCCTCGGTGGTGCAGTACTCCGTCAATCCGCGGGGTCATCCCGGCGCAGAACAGGAGCCCGGCGTGGGTGACCGCTGGCCTGTAGTCGCCCCGGGGAACCGGCGGTGACGGCAGCTGCCGTAGCAGCGGGTCCTCGGCGTCGTCACAGGGCAAGGGCCACTCCGTCCATGCGCGGGTCGGCCGCGGCGCGCAGCACGCCGCGGTCCGGGTCCGCGGTCACCGCGAGCGCGGATCCTCCCGGGCCGCCGCGTTGCGCGGGAATCCGTTCCACGCGGTGCCCCCAGCTTTCCAGCCGGTCGAGGGCGGCCGGGTCGATGCCCTCCTCGCAGCGCAGGGTCGCCCGGGAGCCGAGCGTGTTCGCGTCCGAGCCGGGGAACACGGTGACCCGGGGCAGCGAGACCGCGCGCTGCGGGTCATCCGCGTGGTCGAGGAGATGGCTGATCACCTGCATGTTCCACTGGACCTGGCCGTCTCCGCCCGGACAGTTGCCGACGGCGACGAGGTCGCGGCCTTGCGACAGCAGCCACGCGTTGAGGGTGCTCAGCGGCGGCCGCCGCGGCCGGACCTCATTGGGGTGCCCGTCGATCAGGTAAGCGCCGCGGCCGAGGCGGTTGTTCAGGACGACGCCCGTCCCGGGCACCGTGACCCGGGCGCCGAAGGTGAACGCCAGCGAGTGGATGAAGCTGATCGCGACGCCGTCGGCATCGACGCACACGGTCGTGGTGGTATCTCCGGGGGCGCCCCACCCCGCCGCGGCGGGCTGCTCCCTGCGCCCGGCGTGGTCTTTCAGATCACGCCGGACCCGGCGCACGGCCGCGTCGCCGAGCGCGGTGCGCCAGTTGTCGTTGTCGGCGCCGCAGTACGCCAGCCGGTGCTGGAAGGAGGCGCGGGCGGCACCCGCGAACCAGTGGATCGCCTCGGCTCCGAGCTGGTCCAGCGCGCCGAGCTGGCCGTCGAGCACCCGCGCCTGGTGCAGGACCATCCAGCCCGGGGACGGCTGGGGTGTCTCGTGCAGCAGCAGCCCGCCGTAGGTGGTGGTGATCGCGGACTCCTCCGGCACGTCGGCCGTCAGGGCCCACTCCTCGCCGCTAAACGGCGCGCCCTGCTGGACGAGCCAGTCCAGCGCCCGGTCGGCGAACCACCCGGTGTGGAAGCCGGCCGGGTCGTCCGCGAGCCGCCGCAGCGTCCGGGCCAGGTCAGGCTGACGGATCAGGTCGCCGGTCCGAGGCAGCCGACCGCCGGGCAGGTAGACCGATGCGGTGCCGGGATCGGCGGCGAGCGCGTCCGCGTGCTCGGTGACGTCGGCCAGGGTCTTCGCCGTGCAGGGCACGCCCGCCTCGGCGGCCCGGGTTGCGGGCCGCCACAGTTCAGAAAGGGAGCGGGTGGCCCGCTCCCCTAGTCGCCGCAGGACGCCTGGCGCTCCAGGCACCGAGACCGACAGCACCCCGCCGAGCGGCAGCTCGGCGAGACCGTGATCCCGGTAGAACCCGGGCGTCCCGCCGTCGGGGCCCAGGCCGCTGCCGGCCAGCGTCCACACCCGCCCGTCGGGCTCGCGGACCAGCGCGAAGGCATCCCCGCCGAGCCCGCACTGTCCCGGCAGGACCAGCCAGGACAGCGCGGCCATGGCTACGGTCGCGTCGAAGGCGTTGCCTCCCTCGGCCAGGATTCGCGCCCCCAGCTGGGACACCGCGGGATGGCTAGAGGTGACCGCGCCGTCCGTGCCGAGCGCGGCGGTCCGGTGAGCCCCGAGGGGGCAAGGTGCGGCCACGGGCTAGTCTCCGCGCAGCCGCCGCCGGCGCGGCCCGCCGGCGATCACGTCGGCCTCGCTGATCCCGACGTACACCCCTCCGTCCTCCTCGCGGACCGGGTAGACCGCGATGGGCTGGGTGGCCGGCGGGTACAGCGGGTCACCCGTCTCGAGGTCGAATACGCTACCGTGGCAGGAGCACCGGATGCCGTCGTCGATGATCTTGCCGCTGCTCAGCAGGCAGTCCAGGTGGGTGCAGTAGTTGCTGGTCGCGTAGACGGTGCCGTTCAGCCGGGCCAGCGCGCACTCGAGGTCGCCGACGAAGAACCGGCGGATGTAGCCGTCGGGAATCTGCCCGGAACGGGCGACCCGGTGGAAGACCACCTCCCGCGACGGGGCGTCGCCGGCCGCGAGGTTGCCGGGCGCGGTGGCTCCGGCGGCCCGTGTGGCCTCGGTGCCTTCGGAGGCGGGGCTCATGACGTCTCCTCGGCGCTGAAGTACACGGTCTTCTCCCGGGTGTAGAACTGCATCGCGGAATCGCCGCCCTGCTCCTTGAAGGTTTGCGTGCTCGACTTCTTCAGGCCGCCGAACGGCGCGTTCATCGCCATCCCGGTCGTTGGCTGGTTCACCTTCACCAGCCCGGCCTCGGCATCGCGGCTGAACCGCAGCGCGATGCCGACATCGCCAGTCGCTATTGCGGCGGACAGTCCGTACGCGGTGCCGTTCACTACCTCGACCGCCTCGTCGTAAGAGGACACGGTGAGGACCGCGAGGATCGGCGCGAACACCTCCTCCTGGGCGAGCCGGTGCCCGGGGCGCACGCCGGTGAAGATCGCCGGCCGGGCGAAGTAGCCGCCGGCCGGATCGCCGCCCGGCGGCGGCGTCTCAAGGACACCGCCCTCGGCGGCCGCCGCGTCCAGGTAGGCGTGGAACTTGTCCTGCTGGGCCGCGCTGGCCAGCGGCCCCATGGTGACGCCGTCGTCCAGCCCGTTGCCGACGACGATGGCCCGGGTGCGCTTGCTCAGGCGGTCAAGCAGGTCGCCTGCGATGCGCTCGTGCGCGACCACCCGCGACGTGCCCGTGCAGGCCTGCCCGGCCAGCCCGAAGGCGCCCCTGACCACGATGTCGGCCGCAAGGTCGAGGTCGGCGTCGTCCCAGACGAGGACGGCGTTCTTGCCGCCCGTTTCCAGCTGGCAGCGCGCCCACGGCGACACGCTGGCGTGAATCGCCTCGCCGACCGCGGTCGAGCCGGTGAAGGTCACCGCGCCGACGCGCGGGTCCGAGACGAGCGCCTTGCCGACCTCGGCGTGGCCGTGCACCATCGCGAGCGCCGAGCCGGGCACGCCCGCCTCGAGCAGCGCCTCTACCAGCCGCTGGCCCAGCAGCGGGGTCAGCTCGCTGGGCTTGAACACGACACCGTTGCCGGCGGCGAGTGCCGGGCCGAGCTTGCGGGAGGGGATGTTCAGCGGGAAGTTCCACGGGGTGATCGCCGCCACGACCCCGACCGGCTCCCGCTGTGTCACCACCAGGGCGCCGGCGTCGGGGTAGCTTTGCCCGGTCAGGCGCAGCGCCTCGCCGGCGTACATCCGCACGTTCGCGGGCGTGCGCCGGGTCTCGGCCCGCGCCTCGGCCAGCGTCTTGCCCTCTTCGCGGACCAGCTCGGCGGCCATCTGGTCGGCCCGCGAGGCGAGGATGTCCGCGGCCCGGTACAGGACGGCCGCGCGCGCCTCGGGCGGCAGGCGCGACCATGCGTGCCGCCCGACCGCGACATGCTCGACCGCCTGGGCGACGTCGCTGGCGTCGGAGTCCGGCGCCTCGATGACGATTTCGCTGGTGGCGGCCGGGTTCTCCCGCGCGTAGGTGCGGCCTGACGCGGCGCCGGTCCACTCGCCGCCGATGAAGTTCGCGACGCGACGCGCCGTGGTGCTCATGCCAGCTCCTCTATCGCCGCGAACAGGTCCGCTCCCGGGTCGGCGAGGATGTCGTCGGCCAGCGTCACCTTCATCGAGATGAGCTCGCGGGCGACCGCGATGTCATCCCCGCCGTCTAGGGCGAAGGCGGCGGTCATCCGGTCCCCGCCGGCGGAGCCGCCGATGAAGAAGGCGGTCCAGGCATCGCCGTCGAGGCTGCCCCTGACGACCATCCGGTCGCCGGCCGCAGCGTGCCCGATGTGCTGCAGGTTGTGCCCGAACTGGTCGGACCAGAACCAGTGCGGCTCGTCGTAGGTCACGGCCTCGCCGAGGATGTTGCGGGCGGCGACCGCGGCCTGCCGGGACGCGTTGTCGAAGTGCTCGACCCGGATCCGGCCTCCCGCCCCGGGGGACGGCTGGCTCGCGACGTCGCCCGCCGCGAACACCCGGTCCTGGCTGGTCCGGCAGCGATCGTCGACGAGGACGCCCCCGTCGACCTCGATGCCCGAGTCGGCCGCCAGTTCGGTGTTGGGAACCGCGCCGACCCCGGCGACAACCGCGTCGGCCTCGACCTCGCCCCGGGAGGTGACGACCAGCAGGCGCCCGCCATCGCGTCGTACCCCCTGGACCGCCGTGTCCACCCGAAGGTCCACCCCGGCGGCCCACTGCAGCCGGGCGCAGGCCGCGCCGAGGCGGGGGCCGACGGCCCGGGCCAGGGGTACCGGCCCGGCCTCGAGCACCGTGACCGCAGAGCCGCGGGCCAGTGCGGCGCAGGCCACCTCTCCGCCGATGAAGCCGCCGCCGATGATCACCACCCGCCCGCCCGGCGCCAGCCGCGGGCGCAGCCGGTCGGCGTCGGTGCGACTGCGCAGGTAGTAGACGCCGTCATCGTCGGCGCGGTCAGCGCCAAGTCCGGGCCGCCGCCGCGCCCGCGCACCAGTGGCGAGCAGCACGGCGTCCGCGCGGACCGACGATCCGTCGTCGAGGACGACGCACCCGTCGGCGGAGCTTACCTTCAGCGCGCGGACGCCGGTCCGCACCTCAACCGCATTGTCCGCGCACCACGCCTGCGGCAGGAGCTCAAGGGCGGAGGAGTCCCCGGCGGTGAGGTACTCCTTCGACAGCGGCGGCCGCTGGTAAGGACGATGAGGCTCGTCGGCGACCACCACGACGGCGCCGTCGTAGCCGCGACGGCGCAGGGTCCGCGCCGCGACGGCGCTCGCCTGGCCGCCGCCGACCAGGACCACGGCTCGCGGCCCGGTCACCGCATCGCCCCGGCCCGGCTGAGCGAGACCGATATGGTGCCGTCCTCGTCCACCCGCACCGGGTAGACCGGCTGGCACTGGCCCTGCCCTTCGGCCTCACCGGTCGCGGGGTCGAACTTCCACTGATGCCCGGGGCAGACCACCTTCCCGAAGAGGACGGCCCCCTTGCTCAGCTGCCGCTGCTCGTGCACGCAGGTGTCGGCGAGCGCGTAGACGACGCCCTTGATCGAGAACAGAGCGATCGTGGTGTCGCCGACCGTCACCGCGGTCCTCTTGCGCAACTCCAAGTCGCGCAGCTTCGCGACCTCGTGCCACTGGGTCACCTGATCTCCTTGCCAGGATCGGTCAATGAGCGGAACAACGGCAGCCGGGCCGACAGGTCAGGCCGAGCCGATCAGCTCGTCGACCAGAACCTCGCCGGGCTGTTCGCCACGGTCCAGGTCGGGGGCGACATAGGTGTCGTAAAGCGCCCGGGTGTAGCTGAAGCGCATCTCGGCCCCCCAGCGGACGTACTGGAGGCTGCGCTGCTGCAGCTCGGGCGTGTCGGCGCACTCGAGCACGATCTGGTAGCCGCGCTCGCCGTGCACCTCATCGGAGGTGATGTGCAGGTCGAAGAACTCGATCTCGTCCTCGGTGAAGCCGTAGGTCTCCCGCAGGGGCACGATCTGCTTCTTGTAGATCGCCGGCACCTGCGACTCCAGGCCCACCACCAGCGCGGCCGTGGCGACCGCGAAGTGCTCCCGCATCGAGATGGCGTAGCACCACGCCTGCAGGCCCCGGGTCACCGCGTTGGCGTTGTTGGGGTCCTCGATCCGCTCGCGGGTGGTGCCGCACGCCTCGCCGAAGCGGATGAGCAGGTCGGTGTGCCGGATGTCGGCCAGTTCCTCCTCATACATGTTCTGCAGGAGGAAGTCCTTGGCGTCGGTGAACCGGTCCGGGGTGCTGCTGTAGACGTAGCCGAGGTAGTCGGCGAACGGGCCGACGTAGTGGTAGTGATTCTCGGCCCACCGGGCGAAATGGTGGCGCTGGAGCTTTCCGTCTGCCCAGGCCTGAGAGAACGACGCGTTGGCCGCTTCCCGGCCCTTGATCGCGTCCTTGAGAGCGGCGCGGAACTCGTCTTTCGAGAGCAGCTCGGTCATTCGCGTTACACCTTTCCTGAGGCTCTACTGGTCGACGGTAGGTTTCCGCACCTCCGGAACATACAGGCAATCTGCACAGCTTATGGTTAATTCTTTCGTGCATGATGACTACCACGCACTAAGCCGCCCGCTGGCAGGATCGATCGTGTGACGACAGCGCAGGACAGCCCTCTCGCACCGCCGGGCGTCGCCGCCGGGGGCGCCACCCTGGTCACGCGGGCTCGACCGCTCGCGCCCGCGCTGCAGCTCGAGCTCCTGCTGGCCGTGCTGGTCACCGTCACGCTGCGCCAGCGCAGGCACGCCGCGTCATGAACGGTGGTGTGCCTCTCGCGGTATGGCTGGCGACGATCAGCGGCTTCCTCGCGATCGTAGCGCTCGACCTGCTGGTAGTGGCACGCATGCGCGTTCGGGTCCGGCCGCGGAGCGCGGTCGCCTGGTTGGCCGGGTACATCGCCCTGGCCTGCCTGTTCGGCGTCGGCTTGACCGTCTGGGGGCCACCGCACACCGGCGGCGAGTTCTTCGCCGGTTACGTGACCGAATACAGCCTCAGCGTCGACAACCTGTTCGTCTTCCTGGTCCTCATCACCCGGATG
>Ga0207661_10004076_pt1 | contig 10204 bp, 5 predicted proteins | sample KBSC713LmetaG_FD_184337 | JGI IMG/M metagenome (GOLD analysis project Ga0207661, IMG submission 184337) | Corn rhizosphere microbial communities from Kellogg Biological Station, Michigan, USA - KBS C7.1-3L metaG (SPAdes) (version 2) | ecosystem: Host-associated > Plants > Roots > Rhizosphere ... | reverse complement strand
CGCTCCGCGCCGGCGTGCGCGGGCAGGACTATCTGATCGCACAACTGTCATCCGAGCTGGATGATTCCTACTCGACGTCCGCCGGCGCGTCTCGCCGCGTCGCGGCGAGAGCCGCCGCTACCATGCGCTCGTTCGAAGCACGGCTGGAGCAGGAACCTGACGTCGCCGCGGTGACATTCGCGACACTGCTTCCAGGAATGGATCACCCGCAGCGCGCCATCGAACTGGATGGCGATTCCGGCGCAACGGTTCACGTGAGCAGCGCGCTGGTCGCCGAGGACTACTTCTCGTCGCTCGGCAAAGCCGTGAGCGCCGGGCGATCGTTCCGGCCGCAGGACGCCGACACATCGGCGCACGCGGTGATCGTGAATGCCACATTCGTTCGCGTCGTGCTGCACGGCCGCAACCCGCTCGGGCAGCGCGTGCGTTTCGTCGACGAGCGCGGCGGGGGCGAGGATCGGACCTTTGCGGAGCGAGCCGGCCCCTGGCACACGATCGTGGGTGTGGTGGACGATCTCGGGATGACGGATGGCTCGGACCCACACGAAAGCGGAGCGGGAGTGTATCAGTTCTTGGATCCCGACAAGTCGACGAGCATCTACGTCGCTGTCCGCAGCGCGTCGGATGCCAGCGCACTTGGCCCGCGCATGCGCGCCATCGCCGCGGCGACCGATCCAACCCTGCGACTGACGAACGTCATGCGACTCGATGGCGTGAAAGCGCACAACATCGAATTCACGATGTTCTGGTTCCGTGTGCTCGGCCTGGTCACTGGAATCGCGTTGATGTTGTCACTCGCGAGCATCTATTCCGTGATGGCATTCGCGGTCGCGCAGCGAACGCGCGAGATCGGCGTGCGGGTGGCGCTGGGCGCGGAGCCCGGGCAGATCATCGCCGCCATCTTCGCGCGGCCGTTGCGGCAAGTCGCGCTGGGAGTCGCCTTCGGCGCCGTGCTCGTCACGGTACTCGTTCGACTCGTGCTCGAACGCCTCACACTTGGCGAATCGAGCCTCATTGCGGGCTACGGATTCGTGATGTGGTGCGTGTGTCTCCTCGCGTGCGTCGTTCCGACCCGGCGGGCGCTCGCGATCGAGCCGACCGAGGCGCTCAAGGCGGAATAGCGCGCGCGGTCGTATCGGCGGCGGCGAGCCAATCGCGCATCGCACCGAACGGATCGCTCGGCCGACGCTTCGCGAGCTCGATGATTCGCGGAACGGACTTTCTCAGGTCGCCGTTTTCGCGGGCCCATACACCATCGAAGAGATCGAGGTCGGTGTCATAGATGCGATGCGCGAGCAACGCCGCATTGTCGAGCCGGACGCGCTCGAGCACGCGCGGGCCGATCGTGCGCAACTGTGGTCCGATCGAATCGACGAGTGCGCGCCGAGCGCCGCGGTAGATGGAGTCGCGTGCCGCGATTCGGGCGCTGGAGTCAGCCGCATGCGCGCGGAACGCCGAATCGACGCTGTGGTAGAGCAGCGCCCAGAAGCGAGCCATCACTTTCTCGTCGGACCAGCGGGCGTCCGCCTCGTCGGCGGCGGCCGGCGACCCGCGACTTCGGAAGAACCACGCGGAGCCGCGCGCGCCGACGAAGTTGGCGAACGACTCGTTGAAGACGGCCTGGCCGCTCGCGTAGAACGTGTTGTGCGTGAGCTCGTGGATGACGGTGTTCGCGAGATCGAGCGTGTCCGCGTGGAGGGATGTCGACAACAACGGATCGTTGAACCATCCCAGGGTGCTGAATGCCGGCGAAGGGCGCAGGTAGACGTCGAAACCCTTGGCGGCGAGATCGCGCGCTGCCTGCTTCGCCGCGTTGAAGTCGAAGAAGCCTTTATACGGCACTCGACCGACGATCGGAAACCACCATGTGTACGACGCGAGTCGGTCCGGGTACGCTCCCGACAGGACAAGAACCAGAGTGTCGCGATCGAGCGGCGAGTATGTCGTGAAGCTTTGCTTCGCGCGCAGGTCGATGGAGTCCGCGGCGAAGCTCCGCGCGGCCAGCACGAGCCGGAGTTTGTCGGCGACGGCGGGAGCCGTTGCTGGATCCTTCACGATGTCGACGATCGCGCGCCGTCGAGCGAGGATCCGGGCTTCGGCCCAGGCGGCGCGCAGCAGGTATCGTCCGGTGGGATCGATCATGAGCCAGGCGAGGACGATGAGGGCGAGGACGCCCAGAACCCGGCCCAGGTAGTTCCACTTAAAGCCTTGATATGAGAACACTTACGGAGTGCCCGGCGGGTGCATCATGCTTTGACACGTACAGGGGACGGCCGCTATCTTCATCAAGATGTCCTTCGTCCACCTCCACTGCCACTCGGAATACTCGCTCCTCGACGGCGCTAATCGGATCGAAGACCTGATCCATCGCGCGCAGGAGCTCGAGCAGCCGGCGCTGGCCATCACGGATCACGGCAACCTTCACGCGGCCTGGGAATTCCAGGAAAAGGCGAAGAAGGCCAAGATCAAGCCGATCATCGGGATGGAGGCGTACGTCGCCCCGGGAGATCGCAAGGCACGGTCCCGTCCGGCGCCCGGCGCCAAGCCGTACTATCACCTCGTTCTGTTGGCGCGCGACATCACGGGCTATCGCAACCTCGTGAAGCTCTCGTCGCTGGCGTACACCGAAGGCTTCTACTCGAAGCCACGCGTCGACCGCGAGCTGCTCTCCCAATACAGCGAGGGACTGATCGTTTCCTCGGCCTGTCTGGCCGGCGAAGTCGCGCAGCATCTCATGGCCGACGACGTCGCCGGCGCGCGCGCGGTCGCCGCATGGTATGCGGAGCTGTTCAAGGGCCGGTACTATCTCGAGGTGCAAGCGCACGAGTCCGACGGCCAGGCCAAGCTCAACGAGCGAATCTTCTCGCTGGCGGACGAGCTCGGCCTTCCGGTCATCGCGACGAACGACGCGCACTTCCTGAAGGCGGACGACCACGACGCGCACGACATCCTGCTCTGCATCGGCCTCGGAAAGGATCGAAGCGACGCCGATCGCATGCGCTACGATCGCGGGCTTTACTTCAAGAGCTCGGATCAGATCCGTGCGCACTTCAAGGGACGCGCGGACGTTCTCGAGAATACGCTCAAGATCGCGGACGAGGTGAGCGTCGAGTTCGGGAAGAAGTACAACGTCCCCGCGTTTCCGCTTCCGCCGGGCGTCTCGACCGAGAACGACCTGCTGACTACGCTCGCGACCGCCGGCGCCAAGGAGCGCTATGGCGATCCGCTTCCGGCTGAAGTCGAGGAGCGTCTCGAGTACGAGCTCGGCGTCATCACGAAGACGGGCTACGCGGGCTACTTCCTCATCGTCTCCGACTTCATCAAGGCCGCGCGTGATCGCGGCATTCCGGTGGGTCCGGGACGCGGATCCGCTGCGGGCTCGCTCGTGGCGTACTCGCTTCGTATCACCGACGTCTGCCCGCTCAAGTTCGATCTGCTGTTCGAGCGTTTTCTGAATCCGGAACGCGTGTCCATGCCCGACGTCGACGTGGACTTCTGCTTCGAGCGACGCGGCGAAGTGATCGACTACGTGCGACAGAAGTACGGCAAGGAATCCGTCTGTCAGATCGTGACCTTCGGAACGATGAAGTCGCGCGCGGCCATCAAAGATGTGGGTCGCACGCTCGGCTTCACCCCCGCCGAGACGGACGCGCTCGCGAAGCTCATTCCCAACCAGCCCAACTTCTCGCTCACCGTGAAGGAGGCGGTCGAGCAGATCGCGGACGTTGCCAAGCTGTACAAGACGGACGAGCGCTACCGCCAACTGCTCGATTACGCGATGGCGCTCGAAGGATTGTCCCGTCACACCGGCGTGCATGCCGCCGGCGTGGTGATCGCACCGGGCCCCGTCGACAACTACGTGCCGGTGTGCACGCAGTCGTCCAAGGGCGCAGGCTCGGGCGACGATGATTCGATCGTCGTGAGCCAGTACGACATGAACTGCCTCGAGAAGGCAGGCATGTTGAAGATGGACTTCCTCGGCCTCACGACGCTCACCGTCATTCACGACGCGCTGGTGGCGATCGAGCAGCGCACGGGAACGAAGATCGATCTCGACGCGATTCCGTTCGACGACGAGAAGGTCTATCAGATGCTGCGCTCGGGACGCACGACCGGCGTGTTCCAGTTCGAGTCGCCGCTCGCGACGGACCTGCTGCGCGGGATGCGCTGCGACCGGTTCGACGACCTGGTTGCGTCGAACGCGCTCATGCGGCCTGGCCCGCTGGACGCGGGCATGCACAAGGTGTACATGCGCCGCAAGCGCGGCGAAGAGCCGGTCGTCTATCCGCTTCCGGAGCTCGCGTCGATCCTCGAGCCGACCTACGGCGTCATCACCTATCAGGAGCAGGTGATGCGTATCGCGCAGGTGCTCGCCGGTCTGTCGCTCGCCGAAGCCGACGTGCTGCGCAAAGCCGTCGGCAAGAAGGACGCTGAGCTCATCAAGCAGGAGCTCGGCAAGTTCGTCGAGAAGTCCGTCGCGCGCGGCTTCGATCGCAGGATCATCGAGGAGCTGTCGGGACAGATCGAAACGTTCGGCCGCTACGGCTTCAACAAGTCGCACGCCGTCGCGTACTCGGTCGTCACGTATCAGACGGCCTGGCTCAAGGCGCACTATCCCGCCGAGTTCATGGCGGCGATCCTGTCGTCGTCGATCGGCGATACGGACAGCGTCGTGAAGTTCATCAACGAAGCGCGCGAGATCGGCATCGAGGTGCTCGCGCCGGACGTGAACGAGTCGGGCTACAAGTTCACCGTCATCGGGGAGAAGCGCATTCGATTCGGGCTCGGCGCGATTCGCAACGTCGGCAAGTCGGCGATCGACTCGATTCTCGCCGCGCGTGCAGCCGGGCCGTTCAAGGGCTTTTTCGACGTGTGCGATCGCGTCGATCTCCGTCTCTGCAACAAGCGCGTGTTCGAAGCGCTCATTGCGTCAGGGGCGCTCGACAACCTGGGCGGTCATCGCGCGCAGTATGCGGCGGTGCTCGATACGGCGCTCCAGGAAGCGTCGCTCAAGCAGCAGGAGGCGGCAGTCGGCCAGTTCTCGTTGCTGGGCGGCTCGGACGACACGCCGTCGGCGCAGGCACCTCGCGTGCTTCCGAACATCCCGAAGCAGAGCGATTCCGAGCGGCTCACGAAGGAAAAGGAGATTCTCGGATTCTACATCTCCGGCCATCCGCTCGAGCCATTCCGGCTGGAGTGCGAACTGTTCGCGACGCACACGGTGTCTCAACTTGGGAAGTGGACGGACCAGCCGCTGGCGCTTGGCGTGGTGGTGACGGCCATCAAGAAACAGATCAGTAAACGGTCGGGCGCCGAGTTCGCCCGGTTGACAGTCGAGGATTTTTCGGGATCTTCGGAAGTTCTGGTCTTTCCCGAAGCTTGGACGATGCTGGGTGACCGGGTGAAGACGGACGTACCTGTCTTGCTGAAGGGGGCGTATTCGCGGCGCGATCAGGACGTGGAGAACCCGACGTTCATCGTCGAGTCGCTGACGCCATTCGTCGAGATGCGGCTCACGGGACAGGTGGCTGTCGCGATTGATCTGTCGTCCGGGCCAGGGACTGATGCGCTGCCGGGGTTGTTGCCAGAGATGATGCGAGACGTTCGCGCGGTGGTGGAGACGCATGCGACTGCGCATGCATCGTCGCCGCCGCTCGAAGTACAGTGGACGGATGCAACCGGAATGCGCGCCAGGCTCCGGTCACGCTCGTTGCGCATCGCGGCCTCCCAGGCGGCGTTGACCGACTTGCGTGCGGTGCTGGGCGCGGACCGTGTTCGACTCGTGCGCGGGAGCTGACGTGGGCACTTCCGTAACACTCGAATTCGAAAAACCGATCGTCGAGCTCGAGAAGCAGATCGACGAGTTGAAGCGACTCGCCGGCGATCAGCAGTTGGATGTCGATCAGGAGATCGCTCCGCTGCAGAAGAAGCTGGCCGTGCTGCGCGAGGAGATTTACAAGAATCTCACGCCGTGGCAGCGCGTGCAGGTCGCTCGAAATACCAAGCGGCCGTTCACGCTCGATTACATCCAGCTCGCGTTCACGGACTTCATCGAGCTGCACGGCGACCGGGCGTTCCGAGAGGACGCGGCCATCGTGGGTGGTTGGGCGCGACTCGACGGCGAGACGGTGATGGTGATCGGCCAGCAGCGCGGGCGCGACACCAAGGAAATTCTCAAGCGCAACTTCGGGATGCCGCATCCCGAGGGCTATCGCAAGGCCCTGCGCTTGATGAAGCTCGCGGAGAAGTTCCACGTGCCGGTGATCACGTTCATCGACACGATGGGAGCGTGGGCCGGTCTGGGGGCGGAGGAGCGCGGCCAGTCCGAAGCCATCGCGCGCAACCTCTTCGAGATGAGTCGTCTCGAGGTGCCGATCATCGCGACGGTGATCGGCGAAGGCGGATCGGGTGGCGCGCTGGCGCTCGGCGTCGCGGACCGCACGAACATGCTGGAGAACGCGGTCTACTCGGTGATCACGGTCGAGGGCTGCGCGGCCATTCTCTGGAAGGACGGCAAGAGCCAGGAGATGCGCGAGAAGGCCGCGTCCGCACTGCGCATCACGGCGAAGGATCTACAGGAGCTTCGTGTGATCGACGAGATCATTCCGGAGCCGGCGGGCGGCGCGCACGCGAATCACGAGGCGACCGCGCAGGCCGTGCACGACGTCCTCGTGAAGCAGCTCGAGGACCTGCGCCGTTACAAGCCCGACAAACTCGTCCGCCGGCGTCGGGATAAGTTTCTCAGAATGGGGCAGTATCTCGAATAGTCGACGGCGCCAGGCCGGAACCCCACAGGCACCGCCCCAAGATCAAGAGCAACGGCCTCACCGCCCAGGACGCGGGGACGCAGAGAAGACCAGAGAACCGATTGATGGGTTCCCGCTGCGTCTCTGCGTCATCCGCGGCAAGAGCGGCTGGCCTGGTCCGCTGGCAATGTGCATCCGCGTGAATCGTCCACTCCTGCGTCGCCATGCTGATTGAAGTCGGCTTCAAGGGAAACCGAAAGGATTTCTTCCTCTGGGAAGACGAGACGCCGCCCGCGCTGAACGCGGCGGTGATCGTCGACGCCGATCGCGGGGAGGACCTCGGCTTCGTCTACGCGCTGGGCGAACACGCCGAGAAGCGCAATGCGGGCGTGCCGCACGGCTACGGCGCCGCCGGAACGACGAAGAAGGCGCGTCGCCTGGCGACGGACGAAGACGTGCAGCGCGCCAAGGAGCTCCGGGAGCAGGACGAGGACGCGCGGCGACGCGCGATGGAGCGTGTGAAGGCGAACGAGCTCGTGATGAAGCTCTCGGACGCCGAGTGGCAGTGGGATCGCAAGAAGCTGACGTTGTATTTCACGGCGGAGAAGCGGGTCGACTTCCGTACGCTCGTGCGCGAGCTCGCGTCGATGTTCCGGACGCGTATCGAGCTCAAACAGATCGGCGTACGCGACGAAGCCAAGCGGCTCGACGGCATCGGACGGTGTGGGCGCCAGTACTGCTCCGCCTCATGGCTTCCCGAGTTGCGTCCCGTGAATCTCGGCGTCGCGAAGGATCAGCACCTGTCGCTCAATCCGTCGCAGATCTCCGGTGCATGCGGCCGCCTAATGTGCTGTCTGCGGTACGAGCACGAGTTCTACGTGCAGAGCCGCAAGCGCTTCCCGAAGGAGGGGAAGCTCGTCCGGACGAAGCGCGGCGAAGAGAAGGTGCTCGCCAACGACATCTTTCGTGAGCGCGTGACACTGCGCGGCGAGGATGGCGAGATCCGCGTCATCGGCCTCGCTGATCTCCGCGCCGAGGCAGACGAGATCGGCGCTCCCTTGCCGGCGGTGTCAGCGCCTTCGCAGCCAGTCGCGACGGAGCCGGAGGACGAGGTCATCGCGGACGACGAGGATGACGGCGACGACGTCGATGCAGCGGAGGATGTGGCCGAAGGCGTGGAGGCCGCGGCGGATGCACAGACGACCGATGATGAGTCATCGCGGGAGCGGCGGCCGCATCGTCGTCGCGGCCGTCGCGGTGGACGACGCAATCGGCCGGGCGGGCGCGGTCCGCGCGATGGCGCGTCGCCGGACGGCGGACAGGGACCGACAGGAGCGAACTAGGTGGGTAAGTACTATCTGACGACCGCCATCGACTACGCGAACGGCGAGCCGCACATCGGGCATGCGTACGAGAAGGTCGGCGCCGACGCGATCGCGCGGTATCGCCGCCTCGCCGGCGACGATGTGTATTTTCTCACGGGCCTCGACGAGCACGGCCAGAAGGTCGCGCAGGCCGCCACGGAGCGCGGCGTGTCGCCGCAGACGTTCGTGGACGACATCGCGCAACGGTTCGAGTCCATGTGGGCGCGCTTCTCGATCTCGTACGACCGCTTCATGCGCACGACGCAGCCCGATCACAAGCGCGGCGTCCGGGCGCTCATCGAACGCATCCATCAGCGCAACCCGGACGACTTCTACGAGAAGGCGTACGAGGGCTGGTACTGCGTCGGCTGCGAGCTGTTCAAGCGCGACAACGAGATCGTCGACGGCAAGTGCGTGCTCCACCCGACGCGAACGCTCGAGTGGACGACTGAACGCAACTGGTTCTTCCGACTGACACGCTATTCTGATTTTCTAAAGAACCTGTTCGCCGAGCGTCCGGAGTTTCTCGAGCCGGAAACGCGTCGTAATGAGATTCTCGCGCTCCTCGACCAGGGGCTCGAGGACATCTCGGTCACGCGCTCGCGTCTCTCGTGGGCCATTCCCTTTCCCATCTCACTGTCAACGGGCGAGGAGCAGGGCACCTGGGTGTGGTTCGACGCACTGCCGAACTATCTGACCGCGACCGGATTTCCCGACGAAGGCTACGAGCAGCGCTGGCCGGCGGATCTCCACGTCATCGGGAAGGACATCACGCGTCTCCACACCGTGATCTGGCCGGCGATGCTGCATGCTGCCGGCGTCGCGCTTCCGGATCGCGTCTGGGCACACGGCTTCGTCCTGCTGTCCGGCGAGCGATTCAGCAAATCCTCAGGCGTGCGTCTCGACCTGGACGAAGCCCTCGATCGCCACGGCTCCGATGCGTTGCGCTACTTCCTGCTGAGAGAGGTTCCGTTCGACACCGACGGCAGCTTCTCGTACGAGCGATTCGACGAACGCTACGTCGCGGATCTCGCCAACTCGCTCGGCAACCTGGCGAGCCGCGCGATCTCGATGGTCGAGAAGTACTGCGACGGCGTCGTCCCCGCAGGCTCCCCCACCGAGCTCGATCGCGCCGATGCCGAGGAGCTCGCGGTGTATCACGCCGCGATGAATGGAACGCACGGCTTCCTGCTGCATGAAGGGCTCAAGCGCGTGTTCGCCTGCGTTGCGCGTGGCAACGAGTTCGTGCAGGCGAGCCAGCCATGGGCGCTGGCGAAGAAGCCCGATGCGCGCGCAGAGCTCGAGCAGGTGCTTGCGGCGCTCGTGCGGCAGCTCGCCCGCCACGCGATCCACCTCGCGCCGTTCATGCCCAACAAGGCGGAGGAGCTCTGGCAGCAGCTCGGCGCGCCCGGCCGTGTCGAAGAGCAGCGTTTCGCGACTGCGGGCACGCTCGACGCAACGGGTTGGCGCGTAGCAAAAGGGGCTTCGCTGTTTCCGAAGCCCCAATCGACGACTGCCTGATTTTCTTACTTACGGTTTCTTCGCCGGCGGCGGTGTTGGCGGTGTCGTTGGCGGTGGAGTCTTCGAGAAGTCGACAGTCGGCGGACCGCTCTCGGCGCCAGTAGTTGCCGTGAAGTATTTGCGCGGCTTGGCGCCCGTGACCTTCGCCGTCATCACTGCGGGAAATTGGCGGATGTACGCGTTGTAGGCGTTGACAGCCTGGTTGTAGTCGCCGCGCGCGACGGCGATGCGATTCTCCGTGCCGGTCAGCTCATCCTGCAACTGCTGAAAGCTCTTGTCGGCCTTGAGCTGCGGATACGCTTCGACCGTCACCATCAGCCGGCTGAGCTGCGCGTTCAGCGCCTGATTCGCGTTCGCCATCTGCTCGGCGTCGCCGGACTTGATGGCATTCACGAGACCAGAGCGTGCTTCGGTCACCTTCGTGAAGACGTCTTCTTCGTGCTGCGCGTAGCCCTTGACCGTATTCACGAGATTTGGAATCAGGTCGGCGCGGCGCTGCAACTGCACCTCGATCTGACTCTGCGCCGAGGCGGCCTGCTCGTCGAGCGTCTGAATGCGGTTGTAACCGCAGGC
>Ga0207661_10004071_pt1 | contig 10209 bp, 8 predicted proteins | sample KBSC713LmetaG_FD_184337 | JGI IMG/M metagenome (GOLD analysis project Ga0207661, IMG submission 184337) | Corn rhizosphere microbial communities from Kellogg Biological Station, Michigan, USA - KBS C7.1-3L metaG (SPAdes) (version 2) | ecosystem: Host-associated > Plants > Roots > Rhizosphere ... | reverse complement strand
TTTTCGCGCCGGTCATTATCGCTATGTCACCGCCGAGACCCCCCCTCCCGTCCAAGCGGCTGGTGATACGATCCCGAAAGGCCTCCGCGCGATCAGCGCGGAGGCCTTTTTCTTATTCATCCAATAGTTTGCGCCAATGGCTCGCGCAGGATCACTAATCGGAGCAGGTCAGCCGATCGCGCCGCGCAGTTTGGCGAACAGTCCGCCCCTGTCATCGTCCGAAAGAGCCGCGACGAGTTCTGCCGGATCGTACGGCTTTTCGAACACCGGGCCCATTTCGGCGATTTCCTTAGGGATGTCCTGCGGCGCTGCGGTCGAGAAGGCGATGCGCGGGCGGCGGGTACCGAGCATGTCGACCAGCTCGGCGACCGCCCAGCCGTCGTCGCGGTCGGCCAGGTGGACGTCGATGACGATCGCGTCGGCCGGCCCCTTCTCGAGTTCGGTCATGGTGTTTTCCATGCTCGGGCAAATGACGACTTCTCCGGCCCCGCCGGCGAGCAGCGCATCTTCGAGCGCGAGCGCCAGTACCGGGTCGTCCTCAACCACCAGCACCCGGCGGAGTGCCGGATTGCCCTTCGCAGCTGCCTTCTCGCTCATGGAAAGGTTCCGAACGGCCGACCGCGGGACTGCGAGGGCGCTGGCGAAAAACGTCGCGGCGACGTGCGCGGTTCCCGCGCCTTGCGATGCCTAAAGCGTCTTTTCGTAAATATCGTATTCCTTGTTGACGTGGCTGCCGATCGCATCGGCGATGGCGATCATTCCCTTGTTGTCGTCGAGGATCCAGCCGATCTCCCCCCGTGTCGCGCCATAGCTCTTGACCGAGTTGCGGCGGATGTACTCGATCATCATGAAGGCCAGCTGGCTGGCGAGGCGCGAGTTCTGGTATTCCTTTTTCACGCCCATCAGCGGGACGCGCATCGTGTTGCACTTGGGGGTGCGCAGCCACAGCAGCATCTTGATCCAGCCGAACGGCAGCAGCTTGCCGCCGATGGCCTTGATCGGCTCGTTGGCGTTCGACCAGGTCAGCATGAAGGCCACCGGTTCACCGTCGAGTTCCGCGACCATGTTGAGGTCCTCGCGGATCAACGGCGTCATCTTCTTGCCCCCGTACTCGGCTTCCTTCGCCGTGAACGGAACGAAGCCCCAGTTGTCCGCCCACGCGTCATTGAGGATATCGATCACGATCGCCGCCTCGCGCGCGAAGTGCTTGATCTCGACCGGACGGATGTTGATCCGCGGGTTCTTCTCGCCGGCGGAAACGATCCGCTGGACGATTGGTGGAAAGGGCTTGGTGATGTCGAGATCGTAGGTGAGCAGCTTCTTGACCGGGGTGTAGCCGGCGCCTTCGATCCAGCCCTGATAGGCCGGATTGTGATGGCCCATCATCACCGTTGGCGGATGATCGTGGCCCTTGACCAGCAAGCCCGGCTCTTCCCAGATCGACATGCTGATCGGCGCCAGCACCCGGGTCATCCCCTGGTCGCGCAGCCAATCCTCGGCGGTGGCGATGAGCGCCCGCGCGGTTTCCTGGTCTTCCGCTTCGAGAAGGCCCCATTGTCCACAGCCGGGGCCAAAGCCCTTCTCGGGCGGCTGCGTCAGCGCCAGTTCGTCGATATGCGCGGAGATTCGGCCGACCACTTTCTCGCCGCGGCGGGCGAGGAAGAACTGGTGCCGGGCATGGTCGAAGAACGGGTTCTTGCCCGGCGTGAGCAGTTCGACTTCTTCACTGCGCAACTGCGGCACGAAGTTGGGATCGTCCCCGTTCAGGCGATACTTCAGGTCGACAAAGGCATTGAAGTCCCGCTTGCCGGACGCGGGGGCAACACTTACTTTGCTGTCGGACATGATAATCCCGCCTTTGTTCAGACGCGGTTAGCCCTGAGTGGGCTTGTGGCGCGATGTCAAGGCGAGGCTTGCCGACCGCCGCGACGAAGCGCAAGCGCGCGGTGGAACTTGGAACTGACTTGATGACGGCCACTCAAATCTTCGACCCGGCGGCGCCTGACGTCCGCCCGTCAGAACGGCGCGTCCATGCGGCGATCGCCGACGACAAGGCGATGATGCGCGCCGCGGCCGAGCTGACGCGCGACATCGGCGAGGCGCGGCCCGCCATCTACTGGCCCGACATGCTCGGCTCAGCGGCGGTCGGCTATGCCGCGCTGGCGGGCGCTATCCTTGTCCACCCCACCTGGGCCACGGTTGCCCTCGGCGCAGTCGCCGTGCTGGCGCTGTATCGCGCATTGCTGTTCATCCACGAGATTTCGCATCTTCACCGCGATGCGCTGCCGGGATTTCGCACTGCCTGGAACGTGCTTGTCGGCGTCCCGCTGCTGACGCCGTCGTTCATGTACGAAGGCGTGCATACGCTGCACCATGCCCGCACCCGCTATGGTACAGTAGACGATCCCGAGTACCTGCCCTTGGCCCTGATGAAGCCGTGGTCGCTGCCGCTGTTCGTGCTGGTCGCCTTGCTTGCGCCGCCCGCGCTGATCGTGCGCTTCGCGGTCCTCACGCCGCTTGGACTGCTGTTCCCGAAGCTACGTGCTTTTATCTGGGAGCGGTTCTCGGCGCTCTCGATCAATCCCGCTTTTCGCCGGCGGCCGCCAGACGGGAAGATGAGGCTGCGCTTTATTAGGCAAGAAGCGGCCGCGAGCGCCTGGGCGCTGGTGCTGGTGGCGAGCGTGTTCGTGTTCGGCTGGCGGCCGTTGCTCATCGCGCTCGCGGTCGCCTCGCTCGTGGCGCTGTTCAACCAGATGCGCACGCTTGTCGCGCACTTGTGGGAGAATCAAGGCGAGGCGATGACGGTGACCGCGCAATATCTCGATTCAGTCAACGTCCCGCCCCCGGCACCGCTGTCGGCGCTGTGGGCACCGGTGGGCCTGCGCTATCACGCGCTGCATCACCTGATGCCAAGCATGCCCTATCACTCGCTCGGCGAAGCACACCGCCGACTGCGGGCTCATCTCGAGCCTGGCACGACCTTTTGGCAGGCGAACCACAAAGGCATGACGCCGCTGCTGGTACGGATCGCTCGCAGCACGATGGGTCGCGGCCGATCCCGCTAAAAGCAGCGGCCCCCGCGCGCGTAGCGCGGAGGCCGCCCCAAATTGCCAACCCGGTGACGAAGACGCTTACTGCGTGGTCGTCGTGCTCGAGGTGGTAGCGCCGTCGGCGCCCGTCGTGCTGTCGGTGGTGGTGGTCGTCGCGCCTTCCTCGACCGTAACGGTATCCGCCGGAGCCGGCGTCGCATAAGTCTCGGTAGTCGCCACAGTGGTGTCGGTCGAGGTCGCGGTGTCGTCGGCGTCGTTGTCGCCGCAGGCGCTCAGGCTCAGAATGGCGGTGCCGGCCATCGCCGCGAGGAAAAGCTTCTTCATCCCGTTACTCCTTCCAAAAGGGGGCGGTGAACGCGTGACGCGCGCGGCTGGCGGTCCCCATCGCCTGGCAGCCATCGCGGGCAAAGACGCGTAGCCCCCGGGGGAGGTTCCCGAAAACGGCAAAAATAAGGCGAACCGAGCGACGCGAGTCGCGCTATTCCTCGGTGCGATCAGCACCGTCTCTCCGACCAGCAGGAACAGCAGGAACGGCGCCCATGCGGCGAGCAACGGCGGGTAACCGCCGAAGCTGCCCATCGCCAGCGCCGCGTTGTCGACCACGAAGTAGGCAAATCCCAGCGCCATGCCGATCACCACGCGGGCGAACAGGAAGCCCGAACGGGCGAGCCCGAAGCCCGCGACCGCGCCGAGCAGCGGCATCAGCAGCGCCGACAGCGGCCCCGAAATCTTGTGCCACCACTTGCCCTTCAGCTCGGCGGTGCGGCGGCCTTCGGCGTCGAGCGCCTTGATCGAGGCCGAAAGCTGCCGCAGCGGCTGCGCCTCGGGATCGACCTTGCCGAGCGCCACTTCACTCAGCGTCAGCCCGCGCGCGACGACCACCGGTCCCACCGAACGGCTCGCCTGCGCGGTGCGCACGTCGAAGATGCGCGGCGCGTCGAGCCGCCAGCCCGGGTTCGCCCAGCTGGCGCCGTCGCTGCGCAGCTCGCGCACGATCATTCCCTTCGGATCGCGCTCGTAGAAGGTGACGTTGCGCATGGTCGTGGCGGCTCCCGCGCCGCTTGCGGTCGCCGCGTGGAGGATGTCGTCGCCGGTCGCGAGGTAGAGGTTGCTGCGCACGCCGCTATCCCTCGGGACCGGGCCGTAATCGACCGCTTGCCACGCCGAGAGCGACGCGCTGGCGTGGGTCACCACGGCTTCGTTGAAGGCGAACGAAGTCACCGACACAAGCCCCGCGGCCAGCAGCAGCGGCGCCAGAATCTGGTGCGCCGAAAGCCCCGCCGCCTTCATCGCCACGACCTCGCTGTTCTGGTTGAAGGCGGCGAGCGTGATGATCGTCGCCAGCAGCACCGAATAGGGCAGGAATTCGGCCACCAGTTGTGGCACCCGCAGCCCGACATAATGCAGCACCTGGCCCTGGCCGTTGCCGGGATAGGCGAGGATGTCGGCGCTCTTGGTCAGCAAGTCGAGCATCATCAGCACCAGCACCAGCATCACCAGCACCGCCAGGATGCGGCTGACGAAAGTCTTGGCGAGGTACCAGGTCAGCGTTCGCGAGGGGAAGAAGTCAAACAGCATCGATCGCTCCCGCGGTGATGATGCCGCGCGCGCGGTCGCGCCGCCGCCACAGCCGCTTGAGTTGCCTGGCGAGTCGGGCGTAGGCGGATTCGAGCGCGCCGATCGCCTGCCCGCCGGGCACGTAGGCAACGCGATAGAACATCCACGCGATCATCGCCGCGAACACCGTGAACGGCCCCCACAGCGCGAGGTACGGATTGAGCCGGCCGAGCTCGGCGGTCTCCTGCCCGTATTGGTTGATCTTGTGGTAGGCGACCACGAGGATGATCGAGACGAACACCCCCAAGGGCGATGTCGAACGTTTGGGCGGGATCGCCAGCGCCACACCGAGCAGCGGCAGCAGCAGCATCATCACCACTTCGGCGATGCGGTAATTGAAATTGGCCTGGCTGCCGGTGCGTTCGGCCTTCGGCGTGGCCTGGTTCCAGCCCAGCTTGAGCAGTTCGGGCAGGATGTATTCGCGGCTCTCGTTGCCCCGCGCACGGAAATGCTCGATCGCCGGGAGGTCGACCGGCAGGTCATGTTGCGAGAAGCTCAGCACTCGCGGCGCCTCGTGCGGCGTATCCTGCACGATCGTGCCGTTGATCAGCCGCAGGATGATCGTGTTGCGGTTCTCCTGGCTGGCGAGGAAGCGGCCTTCGCTGGCGGAAATCGAGAGGACCTGACCCTTCTTGTCGGCAACCCGCGCGAAAATGCCCAGCAGCTGCCGGCCATCATCGCGGCTCTCCTCGATTCGCAGCGCGGTGCGGTCCTTCAGCGTGGTGAACTCGCCGACCTTGATCGACGCCCCGAGCGCGCCCGAGCGCAATTCGTACTGCTGCTGCTCGTAGGCGTAACGCGCCAGCGGCTGGAGATAGCCGACGATGGCGAAGTTCACCACCATCAGGACCAGCGTCAGGAGATAGGGCACCTTGAGCAGGCGCACATAGCTCTGCCCAACCGCGCGCATCACGTCGAGTTCGCTCGAGGTGGCGAGCTTGCGGAACGCCAGCAGCACCCCGAGGAGCAATCCGAGCGGCACGGCCAGCCCGGCGTATTCGGGGAACAGGTTGACGAGCATGCTGAACACCACCCCGACCGGCCCGCCTTCGGTCGAGACGAACTCGAACAGCTTGAGCATCTTGTCGAGGATCAGCAGCGAGGCGGCGATCAGGAACACCGCGAACATCGGCACCAGCACCAGCCGGAGGATGTAGCGATCGGTGGCGGTGAGGAATTTCAACGGGTCTGTCGCGATCGCTCGGCTGGGGAAGGCGAGCCTATAGCTGGCCATTCCCGGTTGGTCATGCCTCGAATGCGCGAGGGCCCGTTCGGTTCAAGCCTTTTCTAGCGTGCACTGCAGCGGGTGCTGGTTCTGCCGGGCGAAGTCCATCACCTGGTTTACCTTGGTTTCGGCGACTTCGTAGGGGAACACGCCGCACACGCCGACACCCTTCTGGTGGACGTGGAGCATGACCCGGGTGGCCTGCTCGAGGTCCATGCGGAAGAAGCGCTTGAGACACATCACGACGAATTCCATGGGGGTGTAATCGTCGTTGAGCATCAGCACCTTGTACTGGCTCGGCTTCTTCGGCTTGGCGCGGGTGCGGGTGGCGAGCCCGACCTGGCCCTGGCCCTCGCGCACGCCGATTCCCGAATCGTCATCGTCGCCCGCCGCGCAAAGCGGAGAGCGAACTGTCAGGGCGGAGGCGTGATTCCCGGTCATCGTGGTGCCGAGAATATCGTATCGCGCGGCCCCGCCGCAAGGTTGTCGGTTACGCAAAAGGTTAACGTGATCTCGGTGACCCCGAAATTGAAACGGGCCGGACGGATAGTTCCGTCCGGCCCGTTTAGCCGGCAATGGGAGAGGAGAGATGCCGGCTGGAGGGTGTGAAGGGCCTCAGGCGGCCTTCGAAATCTTCTCGGCGGCGAGGCTGATGCGGCCCGAAATCGGGGCGAAAGTCTCGTTGGCGAGCTTGGTCACCGCGTCGGTCTTCTTCGAGCTGTAAGCGACCATCGCGTCGAAGTTGCGGCGCGCGAGCTTGCCTTGCAGCTGGAACAGCTCGGCCGGGCTCTTGACCGCTGCGAGTTCCTTGATGTCGGCGGTCAGCGTCTCGTAGGCCGACTTGGCCTCCTCGACGTAGGTCTTGCCGAGGTCCTGCACGCCGGCGGCGTAGACCTTGCTGCTTTCGACGGCGGCTTCGACGTTGCCCTTGGCGAACTCGGTCACCTCGGCGGCCAGTTCGGCGCTCTTGTCGTAGGCGGCCTTGGCTTTGCTCTGCGCTTCGCTCATCGCATCGACGAACGGCTTGGTGAAATCGGGGGTCTTGGCGGTGGCCATGATCTTTTCCTTCAATTCGGTAACGGTGAAACGGGGGGTACTGGCCGCGATCGCTCTGGGCTTGGGAGCCGGCAAACGCCGCGGCTTGGAAATCTTCCTGCTCGTTTTGGCAACCGGCTTCTTGCTGACCGGCTTGCTCGTCTTCTTGACCGCAACCTTCGGGGTGGCGGGCTTAGGCGTTGGCGCCACGGCCTTGACGGCGGCGGGCGCCGCGGCCGAGGCCTTGCTCATCGCCGGTTGGTCGGTGACGACGGGCACAGCCTCGACCGTGGCAGTCTCGGACTTGGCCGGTTTCGCTTCGGCCGCAGCGGCGGCATAGGCGTCTTCGGCGCTCTTCACGGCTTTGTCGGTGGACTCGGCCATCGTCCTTGCTTCCTCGGTCTTGTTGCAGTGCACAAAATAAGCCTCGCAAGTGCGAAGTCAAGCAGATTTTGTGCAGTGCAACAAAAGCGCCATCCGATGACGCTTGCGGGTCAGCGCATCGCGACGTAGCGGCCCGGCGCGTCCTCGATCACCTCGTCGCCGCGACCGCCGGGCTTGCGCTTCCCGGTAGCCTTGACGCGCGCGTCACCGAACGATTCGAGCCATTCGAGCCAATCGGTCCACCAACTGCCGGGATGCTCCGTGGCTCCGGCGACGAACGCCTCCAGCGATCCCGCCGCAGCCTCGTTGGTCCAGTACTGGTACTTGCGCGCCGAGGGCGGGTTGACGACCCCGGCGATATGCCCGCTGCCGGCGAGCACGAAGCGCATTGGCCCCGAGAATTGCCCGGTCAGCCGCCAGACACTTTCGGGCGGCGCGATATGGTCCTCGCGCCCCGCCTGGATGTAGCTCGGGGTCTCGACCAGGTGCAGGTCGATCGCCGTGCCGTCGGCGCTCATCGCGTCCGGCTGGACCAGCTTGTTGTCGCGGTAGAGATCGCGCAGGTACGATTCGTGCCACTTGGCCGGCAGGTTGGTTACGTCGCCGTTCCAGTACAGCAGGTCGAACGCCGGGTAGTCCTCCCCGAGCAGGTAGTAGTTGACCACGTAGTTCCAGATCAGGTCGGAGCCGCGCAGCAGGTTGAAGGTCGCCGCCATGTAGCGTCCGTCGAGATAGCCGCCCTGGCTAGCTTGGCGGATCAGTTCGAGCTGGGCGTCGTCGACGAACAGCTTGAGGTCGCCCGAACGCTCGAAATCGACTTGCGCGGTCAGGAACGTCGCACTCCGGACTCTGTCGGACCGCCCGCGCCGGGCCAGGATCGCCAGCGTGGCGGCGAGCGTGGTGCCGGCGACGCAATAGCCGATCGCGTGCACCGCAGGCACGCGCAGCCGCTCGCGGATGTGGTCGATCGCGTCGATCTCGGCGCGGACGTAATCATCCCATGTCACGTCGGCCATGCTCGCGTCGGCCGACTTCCAGCTGACCATGAACACCGTCAGCCCTTGTTCGACCGCCCATTTGACGAAGCTTTTCTTGGGGTTGAGGTCGAGGATGTAGAAGCGGTTGATCCATGGCGGGAAGATCACCAGCGGGACTTCCATCACCTCGTCGGTCGCCGGCGAATACTGGATCAGCTGGTACAGCGGCGTTTCGTGGACCACCTTGCCGGGGGTGCAGGCGATGTTCTCGCCGAGCTTGAACGCGCTCGCGTCAGTGTGGGTCAGCTGGCCCTTTTCGAGGTCGGCGGTCAGACGTTCCATCCCACGAATCAGGTTCGCGCCGTGGGTTTCAAGCGTGCGTTCGAGCACCACCGGATTGGTCAGCGGGAAGTTCGCCGGGCTCATCGCGTCGAGCACGCTCTTGAGCGCGAAGCGCAGCTGCTCGCGCTCCTGCTGGCTGACACCCTGCACGTCGTCGACCATCTCGCTGAGGCGTTCGGCCATCAGCAGGTAGGTCTGGTGGATCAGCGCGTAGACCGGCTGTTCGCGCCACGCCGGGTCGGCGAAGCGGCGGTCCTTGCGGGGAAGGTCGGGCTCGGCCTTGGTCGGCGCGGTGGTCGTCTCGCCGTTGGGGCCGACGCCGTACTGCGCGAGGATGTCCTGCCACAGCGAGACGCCTTCCTGCCACAGCTGTTGCTGGCGCTCGGGGTCGAGCAGCGGGATCTGCTGGTACCAGGCCTGCATCAGCCCCATCCACTGCGCGGGATCGGCCAGGAAGGGCGTCGGCGGCTCGGGCAGCTTGTCCTGTTGGTGATAGTCGAACCACATCGACTGCAGCCGTTGCGCCGCCTCGCCCCATTCGGCCAGCGCGGCATCGTTCGGCATGCTGGCGGTGACGATCTGCCGCGCCGCCTCGCTTTGCATGCGCAACATCTCGGTGAACACGTCGGCGGTTTCGGTCTTTTTTTCGCTGGCCATGCGCGCAAGGTAATGTCGATTTTTTGCGGTTGCGAGCAATCAATTGCGCGCGTCGTGCGATTCCGCCACAATTGTCGCACGACGCGGCATGGGGCCGCGCCCGAAAGCCAAGTCTGAGGTCATGGATACCGAGTTCTACCGCATCAAGCGCCTGCCGCCCTATGTCATCGCCGAAGTCAACGCGATGCGGCACGCAGCACGCCAGGCGGGACGCGATATCATCGACCTCGGCATGGGCAACCCCGACCTGCCGCCGCCGCAGCACGTGATCGACAAGCTGTGCGAAGTCGCCAGCAAGCCCGACGCACACGGCTATTCGCAATCGAAGGGCATCCCCGGGCTGCGCCGGGCGCAAGCGAACTATTACGGCCGCCGCTTCGGAGTCGAGCTCGATCCCGAGCGCGAGGTGGTGGTGACGATGGGCTCGAAGGAAGGGCTCGCCAGCCTCGCCACCGCGATCAGCGCGCCGGGCGACGTGGTTCTCGCGCCCAACCCGAGCTACCCGATCCACACCTTCGGTTTCATCGTCGCCGGGGCGGCGATCCGTTCGGTGCCGACGACCCCGAACGCAGAGTACTGGGAATCGCTCGACCGGGCGATGCGCTTCACGATTCCGCGGCCGACGGTGCTGATCGTCAACTTCCCCTCGAATCCGACCGCCGAGGTGGTCGACCTCGCGTTCTACGAGCGGCTGGTGGCGTGGGCGAAAGAGAACAAGATCTGGGTCGTCTCCGACCTCGCCTATTCGGAGTTGTACTTCGACGGCAAGCCGACCCCGTCGATCCTGCAAGTCCCCGGCGCGAAGGACGTGGCGGTCGAGTTCACCTCGCTCAGCAAGACTTTCTCTATGGCCGGCTGGCGGATCGGCTTCGCGGTCGGCAACCAGCAGATGATCTCGGCGCTGACCCGCGTGAAGTCGTAC